>WLWD01000066.1_pt1 | contig 178285 bp, 112 predicted proteins | sample 6712731 | NCBI WGS metagenome assembly WLWD01 (sample SAMN12718690, study PRJNA576275) | sponge metagenome | isolation source: marine sponge | host: Mycale hentscheli | place: New Zealand: South Island, Marlborough, Capsize Point | collected 2014-11-01 | reverse complement strand
AAATGAAAATAATTGCAGGTGACCAGCAATGATACAGATCATTTTGTATTTTCACATTCTGTTGGAATAATAAGAATATTTCAGAATAATAAGAATATTTCAGAATAATAAGAATATTTCAGAATAATGACAATATGTTTCAGAATAATAAGACTATTTCAGAATAATAAGAATTTTTCAGAATAATAACAATATTCAAGAACAAAAAAGTAGAATAATATGTTTTGAAAAGTGTTACTCTGGCAGGCTCTAATTATAACTCCATTGACCTTTCTACTTCTGTTGTTATTGTAATGTAAATAATAGGGTAATATTGTGATCTTTAATTGTGATTAAATTCACAGGGAACAAGAAATACTCAAATTCAAGAAGCCATTGACAGACACTTTGAAGAGGATATAGTTCACGATTTTACATGTTCAGGGTTAGTTTACTATTCTATTTTAAGAATGGCTTATAATGTACAATTGGAAATAGCTGTAATAAAAAAGGAAGTGCCACAATATCCACATATATTTCAGGACATCCCAGAATGTTGTGTGTTCACATCAACAGGTTAGCACAATCAATGTAGCTAGGTGTCAATTTATTCACTTTTTGTTTTTCATATTTAAAGTAACTCGAATGTATTAAATGTTCAAGTTCAGGTAAGGGGTTGTCTTCTATATTATGATAAATTTACTATACAACATACATTATTACGGGATGAACATTCAACTATTGACAGGAAAACAACAAGAAAGAAAAACATACAGACTCACTTCTATAATAAACTATGTCCGCTTCAATAATCATAGTGGACACTACATGGCATATGTGCGTTGTTCACAATTTAACAATCAATGGTTTTTCTTTGATGATAGCAAGGTAAGAAATAAACTTCATTAATTTAGTTATGTTTATGAATGTATAAATTTAATGCACGATTAAAAAAAATGAGAAAGTCATTTATTGAGTCTGTATCAATAATTAAATATGCAGGTGGAGCCAACTAGTTCATCAACAGTTGCTATGCAATATCCAGTAATTGCCATGTATGAACTTGAAAGAGGTACGTTTGCAAGCATGGAGTTAATGAGTTGAAAATACGCAATTGTCATTATTATAGATTGTCATCAAAGCCATATGTGCATGTCTAACTTACATTCACTGGAAAGAAAATCTTGGCTAACTGATGAGGTATGAAAACGTATGACTATACATGTATTAATAATTAAAATTGGAATAGATTTTGACAAACTATATGGAACTGGTAGCAAAGGAAGCTGTTAAGGTAAGCAACTCAAGTATTTGTGTCAATTGCTCAATATGACTAAACCCTATTAGATTAAAAAGAAGGTCGTGGTATTGGCACCATTCTTTTTTAGTCAACTATTAAAAGGTGGATATGCAGCTGTAAAGCGGTGGTTCTGCAAAGTGAGAAATAAAGATAAATGTCACAGAATTATTATTAATGATTACTTTTGCAGGTTAAGCTACTTGAGCAAGATTACATTCTCAGTATTATAAATCTTGGGAATGCACATTGGACCTTACTGGTAATGACCAGGAAGTCATCTTATTTTTCTCATGTATTATTAATGCAATCTAATTACCAATTCACCATAAAATTTCTATTTTTCCTTTAGATACTTGATATTCGGAGACAAAGAGCAGAATACTTTGATTCGTATAAGCAAGACTACCAAGAATCGTGGAATCAAATGAAGTATACATTTGTTTTTTATTCGTGTTTTACATAATAAAGTAATATAATAACCTTTTCTACCAATAGATCATTTATTGAGTTTCGATGTAAGGATCAGAACTGTGCAGCTCCAGATTGGAGCAAATGGCAGTATATTCACAGGATGGTATATATGCTTATAACTGATGTTTTTTTTTTTTCACTTAGTAAATGCTTTTGTTGCAGGATCAACCGAAGCAAACAAATACATATGATTGTGGTGTATTTGCCTGTCAGGTATTGTGTTGTAGCATTAACATATAAGTTGGTAATTTTAAATGAAACATTGTTTTATCTTAAAGTTTGCTTTATATCACATTTTTGAGAAAGAATGGGATTTCACTCAGGTATGTAACAGATTTCATTAGTTATAAATTTTTTGATGCACTTTTTAATTACACAGCAACATACTGAGATAATCAGAAAGAAGAACTTTTGAATGGATGTCTCATTAAGTTAGTGAATAAAATTAAAAAAAAAATTGTATGCCTGCAGTTTGGACATTGATGGTCAGCAAATATGTTATTTCACAAACAGCTGTTTGAAATATATTTAATGATGGGCCACTAATACTTAAAGTTCGTAACGCTGCTTTGCTTGTGTTTCAATTTCTTGATCAAAACTGAATTAGTTAATTTTACATATTTTAATATTCTTTTAGCTTCAAGGTTAACATTGTCGGTTGCAATTACTATATGTTATATTAGAGAGAGTGAAACCCGGGCTGCTATGTTTGGATTTGAATTGGCTAAACAAGCTGAAATCTCTGGACCACAACTAACAACAATTTCCAATTCACAGAAAGGTAAAAACAAAAAACAACAACAATAGCTAATACCGTATGTATTAATGTTAAGTTTAATCAAAATTTTTAGATCAAATGGCAGTAGAGAAGTCTGCAACAGTAGGCTGTTCAATTTTGCTCTCTACATCTCGAATTTCAGATTCAGAATTGTGTAAATCTCCAAGTACAACTGGTATGGTATCCTCAACGTTACAAGTATCTGAAACCACTAGCCCAAACTTCCAACAATCACTACTATCTGACACTACTAGTTCGGCATCGCCACAAAAATGTTTGGGCAATGTTATTTGGCCCACAACATCACTTACCCAGGTCATTAAAACGACTGGGATTGCCTCTCCTGTTTCTTCTAAATATTTTCCAAGTATGGCTCCTAACAGGAGCATTTCATCAACTTCACCTGAAGCTACGAATCACAATGTGTCATCCAGCAGTAAGAAGTGTCTGTACTGCTTTAAATCTTACAAACATAGCAGTAGTTTATCAAAACAAATGAAAGAAGTCCATTGCGACAAAACCGGTAAAGGTAGTATTCAATGTAATCAATGCAATCTCAGGTATGTCAACTTCTTAAATTATATAGAAACAACCATTAGTTGCTATAACAGATATAATCATTGTATTCATTTCTTTTTAATTTAACAGATTTAATTCACTTCTAAAACTAACTGCTCATCAAAAGGAATTTCACAAAATGAATATATCAGTAGAAGTGTTAAATTTTCAAAGCTTTGATGATTTTGATTGTTGGAAGAAAACTGAAGAATCAAAGACAAATTCTAACTTTGTATTAAAATGTGCACCTCAAGTAAGGCAGAAAGTCAAAGTTTGGTATTTTTATTGCAGTAGATCAGGTATTTATAGAGGTCAAGGAAGTTGTTTGAGGCAGTTAAAATCACAAGGAAGTAGAAAAATTGGTTCACAATGTACAGCTCATATGAAAGCAATTATGGATCGAGAAAGTGGAAACATTCATGTAACCTACTGCAGTACACATACTGGCCATTCCATACAACTTTCACATTTGCAGCTTTCTGACAACTTGCGTCAAAATGTAGCAGCCAAGCTTCAGCAAGGTGTTGACATGGGAAGAATACTTGACGATATTCGAGACAATTGTTTAAGTAAGAGTTTATCCCGAGATCATTTGATATCTAAAAAAGACATACATAACATCAAATATCAATACAACATTGGTGGCATAATGAAGCATAAAAATGATCAAATCAGTGTAGCAGCAATTGTGAATGAATTGGAGAAGGAAGAAGATAATCCTATATTACTATTTAAGAAACAAGGAGAACAAGATTCACTGAATCGTTTACTAGAGCGTGACTTTGCTCTCGGTATTCAGACCATTTTTCAAGTTCAAATGATGAAAAAATTTAACAAGGATATCATTTGTGTGGATGATACACATGGAACGAACAGTTATGACTTCTACCTCACAACACTCTTAGTCATGGATGAATTTGGAGAGGGAATTCCAGTCGGGTGGTTGATTTCAAACAGACAGGATGAAGTTGTATTACAGACTTTTTTTGAAAGAATTTAAAGGAAAACGTGAAAATTGCTCAACCTAAATGGTTTATGAGTGATGATGCTGAGCAATATTTTAATGCCTGGAAAAACGTATTTAATACAGAAAATACAAAAAAAATCCTTTGTGCATGGCATGTAGACAGAAGCTGGAGACGTAATTTGAAAAATGTAAGTGATACAAGTATGCAGACTGAAGTATACCATCAGTTGTGCATGCTACTTCAAGAAAGAGAAGAGTCACAGTTCAGAGTTTTATTACAGTCATTTCTCACCTACATTGAAGAAAAATGTGTTTCATTTTACACGTACTTCAATAAACATTATTGCAATCGTTTAGAGCAATGGGCTACTTGTTATCGCATTGGAACTACGGTGAACACTAATATGTTTTTTGGAATCGTCACATAGAATATTAAAAATTGTCTATTTAGAGCACAAACAGAATAGGAGAATCGATAAACTTTTAACTGTTCTTCTAAAAATTGCAAGGGACAAGCTTTTTCAAAGACTGTTCAAGGTGGAAAAAAATAAGAATACACATCGCCTATGTGAAATAAGGCGCCGTCATGCAAAATGTCTGACTTTAGTTGGCAAAGTTGAGGTGAAGCCATTTGATAAAAATATATGGACAGTCCAATCTGAACATTTCCCCTGTACAATGTATAAGATCACTAAGGTGGCTGAAAATTGTGATTGTCAACTGGTTTGTAGTAAGTGTAACATTTGTGTACACATGTTCACTTGCACTTGCATGGATGCAAGCATTCATGCCACCATATGTAAACATGTACACTTGGTTATTCAAGTGACTTTTAACCCTCAAATAGAAAGTGAAAACAGAATGGAAGCTACAGACTTTTCTCAAGCATTCTTTGAATCAAGGCATGGCAAACATACTGCAAAGACAAATGTATTGACGTCTATTGACGAATTAAAATTATTAGTGGAAAATTCTTCTAGCACTAACCTTGCTACTGTTCACCAGCACATCAAAAATGCCATTGCAATTTTAAATGTATCCTCTAAGGAACTCCCTCTAAGCATGCCAGTAAAGAGAAAATGTTCGACAGCAGTAAATGAAACCCAACGAGGTTTCTTTTCTACCAAGAAAAAAAGAGAATGTAAAACACAGACGGTTTCAAAGCCAACTCCAACGCAAATATTTTACGAACATTCTAAGTTAAAAAATGTACATCCTGAAATTTGTGGAGTCTGTCTCAAACAAGACGATGGTAGTATGTCGCAAGATATTTATTGGGTACAATGTAATAGTTGCAATCTGTGGGTACATCAAAACTGTGATGATTTGTTTAAGTCTAATAAGACTATGTATATCTGCAAATTTTGCAAGGCAAAACAATAATTTGTATGCAATTCAAACTTGTTCATTCTACAACAAGAACAATTCATGTATTTTTATTGTATATTATCAAAGAAGAGGATGCCATGTCATAACGGAACCAACAAGAAACAAAAAATGCACTATTATAGAAACATAATCTACATTACCTGCAATGTTATTATTACTGTTCAGATTACGTGCCCCCTGTGCACCCCCCCTGCCTACGGGCCTGGTATTTCGTTGATTTTGCGATGCCATTGACCTTGAGTGCTTTAATATAGTCTCAATGTGCTTTAAATGCTCTTCCTATGTTTGAAAGAAAAGAAAAACAATCCTGAAATGGCAGTTGTATAGGTAGCATAATATTCTTCTTGTTTAAAACTACCTAGCAACTATCTTGGCTGTAACTTTGTATTAGGTTTTCAGGTGTTTCAAGTGAATGGAAAAGGAATGTTATTTTTGTGTACAGTATTGAAAATTAGCATTTTGAAATACGAAATAGCTATACTTTATATCAAATACATACCTACGTTATTAAAATAATATGTTGGAGTTGCTGCAATAGTTGCAAATATTACACACTTATCAACTATTCTATATAATATGGGATCCATTATGGTTGGGTCAGATTCAAACAAAGGTAAGTAGGTATTGTTAGTATTAATCTGCTACAACATTGCATTGGCTTTGTATACCATTTGGTTTGCTGGTGATATATTGGATGTATTCAAGTAAGATCTGCCAATTTACTGTAGCTATGTGTTTAGTATTCCTCACGAAAATACAGGTTATTAAATGGAAAAAAAAGAAAGAGATGTAGCTATTCTTAACATTGTTGTGAACATTCTACTGTTCTTGTTGTGTTACAAATTTCACTCTCATTCAAGTGGTCAGTTATCTTCTCATGGCAGTTTGTTGCCTGGCACTGACATATCCTCAATTGAAGATGAGTGCATCTGCTGCTGGACTCAAAGCTAATATTTACTGTTATTCATCCAGTTGTTCTAGTATTCGCCTCCCAATCCCGTGGGCACCCACAACATAGTTCCGCCCCAATACTACCCTGCTCAAATATATCTTGACTGGTTTTTGAGATTGCTAATTAAATGATATAGCAAGTAGTTTCTGTGTGTGTGTGTGTTGTTTGTACTTCCGCATGTGCATACTGTGGTCTTGAGGACATGCATATATGCCACAGTCCTGGCATATCAGTATCAAAAAAACTTTACCTTAAGACCCTTACCTAAAACCTTTACCATACATGAAAGCTACTATGAAAGTACACATATCAAATCTACAACATACCAATTTTCCCCAATACACCCTTATAGTGTCTCACTCGCTTCACTCGCTCACCAATTACACAATGTCTACTACATTTCATTTTTCCCTTTCACTACCTCACAATCTCCTCCTCTCCTATAATAAAGTTGAGTCTATTATGCACAATTGTTCCCCTCTTCCATATGGTGCTCATTCCTGTCTCATGTATTTAAACATTTTCTATGGATTTCACTTATCTTAAAGAAAATTTTTATGCATGTCCGTGTCCTAAGGTGTTTGGATAAGCGAGGATGCACTGTATTCGTCTAATTGTTTCAGCAAGAAGCGAGTAGTTCCTAATACCATGTTAAATCTGGATACTACATCACATATTTTATGTATATGCAGCTTGACCGAAGGCAAGTAGTACTGGGACAACTGATGCTATTTGTGAGAGACTATGGCAATACTACTTTGTTAGCTGTGAAGCAAACTTCCAGGTTTACGATTATTAGTACAGACGTAAAGCTCAGATACTGTAGATGTGTATACAAAGCAACAACCAGTGCTAATGCTGACTTAATATCAATTGGAGACTTTGTCAAATTCACAGATGATGGAGCTATAGAAGTAAGCCGGCAGTTTTTGTTCAGACTACATTTCATCACAAATATATTGATGTTAGGATGATGTTGCTGTTCTAGTGGGCTGCTTCAAGACTGAGCAGAAATCGTACTCACTGCTGCGTGTCCTACACTATGTGAGCCCACCAGTTAGCAATGAATATGATTGCCCTCTACTGACATTGTCCGACACTATTTACTGCATTTCATCGCAGAACATTAAGTATTCTGTTTCTGTAATCCATGAATGTTCTAATAACGTGACATTATTAAGCGCTCATAACGTGACATTATAAGCGCTTACAACGTGACATTTTAAGTGCTTATAACGTGACATTATAAGCACTATAAGCTTGGCTTATAACGTGACATTATAAGCTAATAATGTGACATTATAAGCTGATAACGTGACATTTAATTTTGTTACTAACGGCGTGCCATACGAGCAAGCCTGATAGTTAGGTAACATAAAATGTTAATATTTTTAGCTTACTTCATGCAAACACTATAATAGCAGTTATGACATTTTATTTCAGCAAACAAATACAAAATCACTCTCCTACCTAATTTGTTAACTTTTGTATTATCAAACATCTGCCTTCTGATAATCTCAATTACCAGTAACTCTTGAACAAGATCTCAGCTATGATAAAAAATAAACCAATGTTATTATTTGTAATTTTAGCCAACAAATATGGAATTACTACTTCCCTCAATTTCCTGAGTATTGATAACTTCTGTAGTATCAAGTTTAAGTTACTTTGACTATCTGAATTACCGTGAATTCTTGACAACAAGCTCTCAGCTACAAATACAAAAGACAATCAATTTTAGCACACAAATACAAAATTACTTTCTTACCTCATTTTCTTGAGCAGTGGTAACTTTTGTAGTACCAAATTTGAGCCAATCTGACTATTTGAATTTACCAGTCACTGTTGACAAGCTCTTAGCTACAAAAAAGAAAGGCCAGAGTTAATTTTGCATATTTAGCTAACAAATATGGAATTGCGTACTTACCTCAGCTTCCCTCGAGAAGTAGTAGCTTCCTTAGCATTAATACTACGACATTGTGACTACCAATGGCTCTTGACAACCAACAATCGGCACTCCGTATCCCCCCATAAAACGGAGAAGTTTTGAAATTAGGTCTGGAAAAGGGTCTTCAATGCCATAGTAAACCGGTCGAATAAATTTTTGTTTCTTGAAAAAAGTTTCCCGCGCGCGCGTTCAAAGGGCATGCGTACCATCCACACATACATTCATTAACATATACCCGATTTCGCATTATCCACCCCTAATACTGTCTCGCTCGCTACGCTCGCTCGCCAATATAGGTACCCAGGACACCCATATTTGGGGATACCCAAATTTACTTGACACTGAATACAATAGAGTATACAGTATTGTTTCAGATGTGGTCTTTTGGCGGGGAATGACTTCTACTAGTGCAGATAATAGCTCTGTTGCATTTTGCTGTGATACAACCAATGAAGCCAAAATTGAATTACGTGGATAAGTTAAGAAAAGGTGTTTGTATACTGTCTGTAGAATGATAACAAGTAGTTATATAAATCATTTTTAATAAGTGTGTAGACTTTCATATCGGCCTAAGCCATACCAGACACCTCAAGAAAAGAAAGCTCAAAATGGAAGAACATGCAAGTAAGACAATTCAGCTATTTAGTTAACTTTATTTGCAAGTAATTTTCTATGTGCATGTTCAGGGGAAATGAGTCACCTGAAATTAAAAGTTCCAAGTGGTTGGCTAGCAGCAAGGAGGTAAGTAGGAAAAATAGTAGCTAGTGAAACTGCTTATTGATACAGGGATTTTATTTGTACAGAAAGTACTCTGATCCAGATTTTGTTCTAGATCCTGCAGACAGTAATCTCATCCCTTAGATGTGCCATCGGCTTGGACAGCATTTGCTTACTTGTAAGCTTCCCACCAAACAAGTGTACTTGTAATGCAGATCAGTTGCTGTCCAAATACACATGTGTCATTGGCAGACATTTCATTAATAGCTTTAATAAAGCATCATCACAAATGGCTGAAAACTGTTCAGAATGCATATGTTGGACAGAAAACATGGTACCTTGCCTCAGGTAGCTAAGTATTGCACACTATGGCAACACGTAGCACTTCTATAGCTACTTCATGAATCATTCTGTCACCAGTGCATTTCAGTACAATTTGTTTAAATGGTGCACACCCTCCACATCCTTTCATTCACATTGTACTACCCATTCCCATCTATCAGTGCTTAGGGGTGACTGGCTCACAATCTTTGCCACAAAAGAGACAATGGATCTTGAAAACAAATTTACTCACCTGTGACCCCCTAATTCCAGCTGGTTGTTCGTTCACACTGCTAGAAGCACATTTTCTCTTCTTTGCTTTCAATTTCTTCAGTGGCGAGGGTTTGTGAATTGCAATACAAACTGATTTTTGGGGCAAAGTGAGCTTCCCCTTCATGTGAAATCAGACTTGTAAGTGGAACCTTTTTACAAGGGACTCTGAAAAGCAAACAAACACTCCCAACATGAATTAAACAAAATGAATCTACCTCAATAACCTTTCAAAGCAGTCAAACTCTCTACAAGGGCCCCTAAGCATGGCCTGTGTAGAGAGGTTTCACTGTAGCATTTGCCATTCTGATACTCTCTCTAAAATTAGTCTTCTGATTATGTTACAATTGATTGAAGTTTAGATTTTATAATTTGAGTATTCAGTGGGAGTGAATCCATTACACCAGTGACTGTGAGTGGGTGTGGCTCACAAAATAATTAGTTCCCTATAGCTACTGTAGCTAATAGTCAACGAATCTTTCAAAAAGACCAAAACTTAACTAAGTGTCAATGTGTTAATTGTATATAGCTAATACTTAGATAAAATTAATATTGAGTTAATGCCGGGAGTCCTCTTTTGATTCATTTTGTTGTATTATGTGTTTTTGTCGCTCTTAATAATGAAAATCAGATAATGGTATACTGAGAGCTGAGCATGTGCTGGAATGGAATGCAGTTCATAGTTCAATGCATCTTGAAAAGTCTTTGCTTATCAGTTAAGAGCATATCGGAAACAGTCAGATGTTGTCTGACATGGTTCTATATCGTACACTGGCATTAGCGATGTCCAGTCCTCTCTTTCCTGGCACTCTGCTAATTCTGAGTGAATGCAGTATTGAATGGGAACCATCTTTTACTACTTTTGCTGTGTTTGTGTTTTCTTGCTGTTGATAATTAAAGTGCAGTTATGTCCTGAGTCTTAAAAATAAAACTGCTGTTTCTACAAGACTGTTAGTGTGAATATTAGTCATATCATCAGAAGTTCCACTTCATGGGCTCAGTTCCATCACTGAAAATGGTTACTAAGGACAGAAATCATCTGCAGTAACTATGTCTACAGGGCTACAAATAAACAAAAGTTTGTATTGCAATTCACAGTCCTCGCCACTGGGGCTTAGCCCTCATGTCTTGCATTAAAATTAATTAGTTTGTGTGTTTCTTTGGTTGTTTCTTTGTAAGTACAGATATGAAGGAACTATCCTGGCTATAAATTACAGAAGTATTGTATATTAGAGCAGCATGGCTTAGAATAGACAGAACACGCTTTAAAATTCTATTTTTTATTGACAAGCAACACTAGTAGCTAGCTACAAGTTATTGTTACTACTTGTAATACCACAAGACACTGATTATTATGTTAGTTGCACTGACGTAGCAGCACCATTTGTCCATCCTTTACCCAAAAGAAGCGGTCTTTATTTGCATGAAGACGCAGGGCTTCTTGACAAGAAGTTGCTGGAAATTGTCTTGCAAAACCGACACGGTTGACTCCAAAGTGTACAGATAAAAACTGCAAGACATCCACCAAAGTGTCATCAGCAACTTGTTCCGTCAGACATTCTTTACCAATTCTGGCTGGGTTACTGCCAGGCCTGAGAACCAGTTCACCTGTGAGGATGACATCATTTTAAACTGAATAATCTGATGCAAAGAAATAGTAAGAACAGAGTTTCATTACCATCATCGTTCAGAATAGTGATGTTAAAGTTGTTTGTTGGAGATAAAGAGTCTAATATATTTGCTGTATTTGCTTCCACTACAAAGGCTTCATCAGCTTCAATTATGAGATCATTTAAGGGATGAAATGAAAAACACACTCTCTGCCCTCGAGTTAGATATCCTGGCATGAATGAAGTCTGATTCTCTGGTATAATGTAGTCATCTACAGAAAGGAAAGGTCAAGTTTGTACGGATTATCTTGGGGAACTAAGTCAGAACTGTAGCTACCTGTAGTCCTGGGGGACACATAAATGGCGACCAGTCTTTCCAAAGTACGATTCTCCTGAGATGAAATGCACAGACTAGCCCCCGTACTATTCTCCAAAATATTATGTACTTCTTGTGTAGATAAAGTTAAACCTGAAAAAGAAATTACATTAACAACAACAATAAAAAAAAATTATTTTACCATCATTGTCTATAATTAAAAATAATTCTGGATTCTGTTGACCAAAATTATCAAATTTGTTTAAGGCTGTCACTTGAAATTGGAAAGTTCAGTTGCTTTCAATTATTGAATCATCAACTACATCAATATTTAAGCACACTGAGTTGAGTTATTGAATGAATAGAAGTTGAGAGAAGATGCTTGTAGAACATAATCATCTGAAATTATAATATTTATATTTAAGATATACAACAGCAAATAGTCATCATTAATTCTAAGTAAAAATACACATTTTAAGGGTGCTGGCACACCGCCTACGCACCGCCTACACATGCACCCATGTAAATCCATTAACTAAATCAATTATGTTGCTATGGCCTACTTTTATATATTTCTTAAGTTTTGCAGGCTATCCTATACAGTGGATCTCACAGTAAACTATCACAGGAGCTGGCTTACCAGAAATTAGAAGTCCAAAGCAACTACTATGGCAGATATAAGCGGTCACATTCTCCAACATAAATGGCAAAATATCCCCGACAATTCAACTCCACAGTTGGGGGTCTCACCCTCTACGGACTCTGGAACTCACCACCGACAAAATTACAGAAGCTTTTTTCGATTTACAATTTAGTTTTCAAATTATTCATTGTTATTATTTTTGTGGCGACCATTTCCTTAAATATATCCGTTTTTTGCCGTTATTACGAAATTTCCCTCTGTAATTTTTTTTATTTTTATCTTCTGTACCTGTATTCCAAAAATAGAATGGTTCTGAACCCCCATTCCGTACTTATGGCCAGAAATAGCATGCAGAACAAGCCAATCATTCCTCGCACAATTTTGTCAATTTCAATGCCCTCCTTGGGCAGGTAAGGAATACGCGCGGATTATTGTTTAGGGTGAAATATTTTGGAATGCAGTGGCTCTGAAAAGAGCCCGTTTGAAATAAATAAACACAGACAACGAAATGGAAAGAAGGCGCCTGGCTGAGACTTCGAAGTTGAGCAGAGCGCCCTGTACAACTTCTCTCCGAGCGGCTTGCTCCTGACTCCCTTCTGCTTCACTGGTTCTCTACGGAGAAGCAATAGAGTGTGGAAATCGATGCCTCTAGTGACTAACTTCTTGGCTTGTGTTGGTGTGATGATGGGCTTTCCTACTGCTATTACTTTTAATTTTTAATGCTCCAGCTACTAAAAAAATTGCCAAGTTTTAATTTATGTGTACATAGTAAATGGATTTCAATGCAATATAACCACTCACGCAACTGTCTGACTTAACAAAACAATAATAACAGCATTTCTAAGGAATTACAGCACAGGCTTGGACCTAACCTTATATAAAGAAGACATGCTGACTGCTGTAGTCACTGGGAAAGTGGTGTAAAGGCAGCTAATGATATTTATTAGTTAGTTAAATGTTTATATTTTTAGGCTAAGCAGTAGCTGTTATGCACAACACTTTCACACACACTTGTTCACTGGACATACCAACACAAGAATTACCTTTGTGGTTAGACTATTGGACAATGGATTTTCAAGTAAGTAAGAATACTGTTGTGTAGGGCATATAACGATGACTAAATGGTGAATTAACTTACAACTGCCACTCATTCAAATAGAAAATATATTCCGGCAAGTTTGTAAGTTTTAACAGCACCCACAAAAGTGGTTCCAAAGCAGTATAAAATTCAATTGGATAATACTGGGTAAAGGACAAACCAGAGGATTTCGTTCAATGATGTTTGCAATGGGGTCGGCCACTGAGCTGATGTAAGAACAAATGGCGTACATATGTCCACATTATTCAGCAAGCCAGCGAAGCGAGCGAAGCTGACTATCAGTCGTGTGCAATTGAGATTTCAGATATTATATATATATACTAGTGGTGTGCTTGAGCACAAATGGCGAGCGAGCCTTAAACTACACTATTGTTAAATTTGATTTTAACAACTAACACTCAAGCTATTAAAATAAAGTCAAGTTTTTAAATTACGTATGAGGTTAAGGGGTTTCAATATCATAGTAACTGCTCCCGCAACAGTTTGAATAGAAAAAGAAGCAACAAAATCAAATCACGTTATTTAAAATTTTCTTTGTGATATTCTTAATAGTAGTTGTAATGCACAATACTTTCACACAACTGAACATACCTACGCAAGACTTACCTTCGTGGTTCGTCTAGTGGACAATGCATTTTTAAGTAAATACTGTTGAGTAGGGCTTATAACTGTGACAAATAGCGCATTAACTTACCACCGCCACTAACTCGAATAGAAATGGAGCTCCCATAAGATTTTGAGTTTTCACTGCACCCACAAAACAATTCAAAGCCGTAACCAATTCAATTTCTAAGGTGATACGGGTAATGGTCGCTAAACCGGAGGATTCTGTTTAGTGAAGTTTGGGACAGGGTCGAACACGGAGCGAACACAAAAATACGGAGGGTCAAAGTACAAAATGACATACATACGTCCAAACATATATATAAACTAGTGATGTGCTTGAGCACAAAATGGCGAGCGATCCTAAAGACTATACTATTTTTATATGAACGATTTGACTTCTAACACTGAAGGTACTAAAAATATGGTCTAGTTTTTAAATTACGCATACACTGTAAAGGGATTTCAGTACCATAGTAAAAACTCGCTGCAACTGCTTGAATTGAAGGAAAACAACAATAACAAACAATACACGCTATTTAAACGTTTTCTTTGTGATATTCTTTAGCTAAATAGTGGCTGTAAAACACAATGCTTTGACACAACTGGACATACACCTACACAAGACTTACCTTTGCGGTTAGTCTAGTGGACAATGCATTTTTAAGTAAATACTGTTGCGTATGGCTTATAACCATGCCAAAGAGCACCACCGCCACTAACTCGAATAGAAATGGAAGTCCCGTAAGTTTTCACGTTTTAACTGCACTCGTGTAAAAGAATTCAAAACGGTAAACAATTCATTTCTAGGGTGATACGGGTACTGATCGATAAACAGAGGATTCTGTTTAGTGAAGTTTGGGACGGGGTCGACCACCGAACTAATACAAAAACACGAGGGTCAAAGTACAAAAATGCCTTACGTACGTCCAAACATATATATAAACTAGTGGTGTGCTTGAGCACAAATGGCGATCGAGCCTGACAGTTAGGTAACATAAAACTAAGTATTGTTAGCTTAGTTCATGCAAACACTATAATAGCAGTTATGACCTTTTATTTCAGCAAACAAGTACAAAATCACTCTCTTACCTGATTAATGGTAACTTTTGTGGTATCAAACATCTGCCATTCTGATAATCTCAATCACCAGTAACTCTTGAACAAGCTTTCAGCAACGATAAAAAATAAACCAGTGTTATTATTTGTAATTTTAGCCAACAAATATGGAATTACTACTTACCTTGTTCTTGAGTATTGATAACTTCTGTAGTATCAAATTGAAGTTACTTTGACCATCTGAATTACCTTGAATTCTTGACAACAAGCTCTCACCTACAAAAACAAAAGACAATCAATTTTAGCACACAAATACAAATTACTTTCTTACCTCATTTTCTTGAGCAGTGGTAACTTTTGTAGTACCAAATTTGAGCCAATCTGACTATTTGATTTTTTCATTTTTACCCCAGTAAGTGTCTGACTATTTGAATTTACCAGTCACTATTGACAAGCTTTTAGCTACAAAAAAGAAAGGCCAGAGTTAATTTTGCATAATTAGCTAACAAATATGGAATTGCGTACTTACCTCAGCTTCCCTCGAGAAGTAGTAGCTTTCTTAGCATTAATACTACGGCAGTCTGACTATCAACGGCTTTGACAACCAACAACCGGCACTCCGTATCCCCCATAAAACGGCGAAGTTTTGAAATTAAGTCTGGAAAAAGGTCTTCAATGCCATAGTAACCTGTCGAATCAACTTTTTGTTTCTTGAAAAGCAAGTATTTTCGCAGGAATTTTCTCACACCTTGGAGCTTAAGTATAAAGTAAGGTTTGCTTAATGCTGTAGTTTCAGAATAAACTGGAGTCAAGCCTAAATAACCGTGTTTTTAGGAGAAAAAAGTTCCCCGCGCGCGCGTTTAAAGACCATACGTACCATCCATACATACATACATATATACTAGTGATATGCTTGAGCACAAAATGGCTAGCGAGCCTAAAGACTATGCTATTTTTATATGAATGATTTTGACTTCTAACACTGAAGCTACTGAAAATAAGGTCCAGTTTTTTTTAATTTCGCATACATGGTAAAGGGATTTCAGTGCCATAGTAACAACTCTCTGCAACTGCTTGAATTGAAGGAAAAAAATGACAACAAAACAATACGCGTTATTTAAAAGTTGTCTTTGTGATATTCTTTAGCTAAGTAGTGGTTGTAACACACAATGCTTTGACACAACTGGACATGCACCTACACAAACTTACCTTCGCGGTAGTCCAGTGGACAATGTATTTTCAAGTAAATACTGTTGCGCACGGCTTATAACCATGACAAAGAGCGCATTGACTTACCACCGCCACTAACTCGAATAGAAATGGAAGTCCCTTAAGTAGTTTTCAAGTTTTAACTGCACCCGCAAAAGAATTCAAAAAGGTAAACAATTCAATTTCTAGGGTGATACGGGTACTGATCGATAAATAGAGGATTCTGTTTAGTGAAGTTTGGGACGGGGTCGACAACCGAACTAACACAAAAACGCGAGGGTAAAAGTACAAAAATGCCTTACGTACGTCCATACATATATACAAATAAATAAACAAACATCCCCGATTTTCGATTGTGTTACCCCTGTAAGTGTCTCGCTCGCTACACTCGCTCGCCAATAACATATACCCGATTTTGCATTATCCACCCCTAATACTGTCTCGCTCGCCAACAAACAAACATCCCCGATTTTTTTCATTTTTACCCCAGTAAGTGTCTTGCTCGCTACGCTCGCTCGCCAATTATGTATGTATACGTACGTCAAAAAAATTCGCCCGTGCTTCTAATTACGTAAGTTAGGTAAAGCGTTCACAGTTCCAGTATTTTTCAATTAACTAGCGCGGAGAATCCTGCTGCACTGCCTTAGGCAACTTTGTTTCAACCAAAAAGTTTATAGTTACTCTCTTCTTAAAACAATTGTTCGTGGAGTCGTAATTTCCACGAGCTGGGGTGTGGGCGTGGTCTTCGAGACATGAGAGGTTCAGGCGAAGCAAAAATGCTGGCTTCGCCAGTGCGCGAAGGACCAGGTGTCAAGATACACTTTCCTGTCTGGCAAAGTCAGAATCTAAGTGCGCAGCGCAGAGCAAGCAGCAAAGGCAAGCCCATTACCCTGACAGTGTCTACGTCGCCAACGGGCGGATTGCAGGAGACAACTGCGGTGGCAGTGTGGAGTACGCACCCAAAACTAACTCAGACTTTTGACAGTACTGATGAAATCTTTTCGACAACATACGCATATGAATTACACGACTTATGAAAGTGTGACTAGGGTGATAACAGCATTGGTTGTGTTTGAATATCATTATGCATTGAATTACATGGTAAAGAGTCATCAATATTATATAAGTTCAATGTTTATACTTCTTCAGCTTGGCTTGAGGTTACTCGGTGGGCGTGGCTTCGTAGGCGTGACTTCTTCTTGTCTGGTCTGGTGGGCGTGGCTTTGGAGGTGTGACTTCCTCTTGCCTGTTCAGATGCCGTGACCTGAACAACAATTGTGAAGTCTTGTCAAGCTGCGCTTCTTTGCCACTGCTTTCGAACTTTATTCAGGTAATTCTGTTATTGTTGCATGGGTCCACTTCCTTAGACTGGCGTCAGAGACTTTAGATTCTCTGATGCTAACTGAGAATGGAAAGGGTTACACTGTGCACTACAGTTAGATGTAATTTCTGTCCTATTTTTCTGTAAAAAGAGTCTGCTCGGCTCGCCATGCATTTGCGCTATTCAGCGCCCGTTACCTGAATCTGATGTAGTCCTGGGTATGCCCGTACGAAAATGTATTAGAGGGATAATGTTGATATAGTTTGTAGCAACCATTAAGTGTAATGGGAAAATGACCAGAGAGAGCTACAAATAGAGCTATTTATAAAAGTAGTTATTGGTTTATAACTATTACTATAATCATGGTGTATTTCAGCACAAATGGCGAGTGAACTATGAGCTACAGCCATAATAGGCATAATTCCAATAGTTGTTGAAATTGAAATGTGCTAACTTGACTTATGCATTCAATGATGATGAAGAGAAATAGCTGTTGGGTCTGCTATGCTTTTATAAACAAAAATAAGTTCAGGTGCTCAGGTCTGCTCCCACAAAAGTTTCTTCAAGACCTGCAACTTTGTTCAGCAAATCCATTTCTTTATTTTATAAAGATGCTTTACCAACTTACAAATTGGTGGCGTGGGCGAAAAAAGGGTTTGGTCTACCATATTAATAAGCAAAAATCACAATAAAAACGACGCAATCTCAATTGTGTTGGCACCTTTAATTGCCTCGCTCACTTTTCTTGCTCACCTACAAACCACTAAAGAAAATGTCCCCAATTTTTTTATTGTGTAACCCCTTGTAAGAGCCTCGCTCGCTTTGCTTGCTCCTCAATCATCAAATCACTCACTTGTAGCTAGTGTTAATTAGCCAATTGAATGAAATAAACACATTTTGTGTAGTATGATATAAATGATAGTGAAAGTTATTAGACAGCTACTGCAGTTCCTACTCCTATTAATCTATCACAATGAAATATAGCTGCTTAAAACAAATGAAAGTAGGTAAGGGTCATTATAAGTTACATACCACAAAACAGGATGTGGGAAGGGCTCAGCAGGATCTGACACCTCCCAAATAGAGATTTACGGCTAACTCTTACAGACATGTTTTTGTGTCAAGACCGTGATTGCCAATTGTTCATTTTATGTCATACAGAGACAGTAGCTATGTGTGTTTGTGTCAAACATGTAATTGTCTGTTGCTGTTTTGTGTTGTTGTTGGGCACTTCCATTAGGGCCTCTGCACCTGTTAGAATATATAGGGTAGGTGCAGGCCATCATTTTCAGTCAGTCATCTTTTTGCATTATTCTTGAAGTCTGCATATGATTTAATAACTCTTTGTGCAAGCGGATAATAAACTGACTGTGTGAGTCTGACTAGTGGAATTTGAGTGCCATACTTCCCCACAAGGATTTATAACGTTAAAGCTTATTTTCATCAGTCTATAACCTACCATCATCATCATAAATAGACAATTGAAAAGATTATAAGTAAAAGTTGTTTCTAGACATTTATTGTCAAGATAATCTTACCATCATTGTCAAAGAGAGTCAGCTGGAATATTGAACCTTCTCCTACAATATAATCCAGTGAATTGACTGCTGCAGTCTGAAATGTGAACAGTTCATTATCTTCAACTATGGTGTCATCTACCGGAACAAACACTCCACACAATCTCCTCTTAGCATTGGAAGAGTTGAATGTAAGTTGTGAATGAGACAGCAGAAAGTCACCTACAGTGTTTGAATGGTCATTTATATTACACAATGTCATGTCGTGACATAGAACTAGCATACATACTTGACTGAGCGAAGGCTGAGCTCTGACTGGCATTGAACAAGATGTCTACCACAACTTCTCTCTCTAGTTGAGTTGTGTTCAGAGTAGCACATAATTCTGTTGTGTTGGTAAAGTTCTCAGTGATGTTTGAAGAAGGCTCCAGCTGTATTCTTGCTCCTAATTAAATAATTTAAAAAGTTTTGAATTTATAGTATACAAAGAGCCATAATAAATGTTAATTGTGTGAGTATCCTTGATGTTCAACAGCTCCTGTTCATGACTGAGCTTCAGCATTAATATGACACCTGGTTACCAAACCTCCTCGCAGTTTACCAGCATGTTTATCAGCCACTTTAATTCAGCCATGGGTACACGTGCTGTACTGTTGTGGTGTACATTTTAATTGGGAGAAGGGCTTCCACAAACGTCATAATTTGTGGATAAACACTAAATTTTGCATAAAAATGGTCATACAGTGGAACCCCTATACAAAGAGACTCTGAAAACAACAAGACTCTCAACAACAAGCATGAATGGAACCAAATGATCTTCCACAATCTATATAATAATACCCGTGACCGACGGTGACGTACATATTCATGAATAATTCATGAGCTAATGAGCTAGAACTTGCAGATGCACAATACTCATGAAAACACACTGAATTAATGGATAACCTAGAGCACAAGGCAAACTAGTTAGCAACCAGATTCCCGCACAAAAATTGGATAGCAGGCATGAGTGGCACAAAAACACGAGAGCAGTTTTCCTGAACTTGCCGTGAACTAGCGCAGAACTACCCAGTAAACCAAGAACACATTTGTAAAGAATAGTAAAGTGTTTGGCTATGTTAGAGTACTGGTAGCAGAGGAGGAGCAAGCTACTGGACATTGGTAAGGCCATTGTGACCATGCCCATCACAGCTCCAAACAGGAAGTATATAATTAGCTATCAAAATTACAATAATTGATTCCTCTGTGTTAGTGTACTTTTTTAATCATATAGAATTATAGTATATTATAATGTTGAAATATGTGATGAAAAAATTGTGTATTGATAATGATAACTTGTTTAATAGAAAGTACCAAATGATAACTTGTTTAATAGAAAGTACCAAATGATAACTTGTTTAAAGTATCAAATGATAACTTGTTTAATAGAAAGTATCAAATGATAACTTGTTTAATAGAAAGTACCAAATGATAACTTGTTTAAGAGAAAGTACCGAATGATAACTTGTTTAATAGAAAGTATCAAATGATAACTTGTTTAATAGAAAGTATCAAATGATAACTTGTTTAATAGAAAGTATCAAATGATAACTTGTTTAAGAGAAAGTACCAAATGATAACTTGTTTAAGAGAAAGTACCAAATGATAACTTATTTAAGAGAAAGTATCAAATGATAACTTGTTTAATAGAAAGTACCAAATGATAACTTGTTTAAGAGAAAGTACCAAAATAATGATAACTTGTTTAATAGAAAGTACCAAATGATAACTTGTTTAATAGAAAGTACCAAATGATAACTTGTTTAAGAGAAAGTACCGAACAGTTTAAGTCTGTGCTCAGAGTCACCTACAAATTCATTAGCAATACTAATTAAATCCAAATCATCTGTTAGTTCTTTATGCACATGCAACACCATGAGGTGATTTAGCCTCTCTTGTCCCATTGTGTTTCTGAGGTATGTCTTTACATGATGAAGAGCACTGAATGATCTCTCTGATGTGAATTAGAGGCTGGCTTAATAAGTACAAGCTTTAGCACAATGCCGACCTGACACAAAAGACTTTTCTGGGCTGCAGATAATGAACCAAAAACTTTTTGATATCATATACAGTGGGCTTGGAAGTAGTCTCTGAAAACACTCGTTTAAACTCAATTTGCAAATGTAAGCAACTGTGCACGCAATTATTCAGCTTGCAAATCCTCTCCATAAAAAGATGTAACAAAAGTGAATTCAGCAGCGAAATCTGAGCTTATTGCTGCTTTTAAAAGTAGTAGCTCAAGATTTTTATACACTTCATAGCCTGCTTTCTGAAATCGATCTTGTATGCAATTCACTGCTAAATCGATAGCTTCAAAATAGTCTTTCTGTACAAATCATGTACAGACTGGTGAACATGACCTTCAGCTGTTCCAGATTCATATCGTCTAGGTACTTTACTTTGATGTGGTAATGACGGATCGATGTCAAGGGGTTCTGTAAATGATGTCACTTTAGACCAAGATAATCCAAAAGATGAATCATTTCGTAAGGACTGGAGAGTACCAACCACCATGGCTCCAATGGTTTGTCCTTCAGCTGCAGAGCAAACTTTATCTTGCAATGATCTGCACAAATTATCGGTGTGGCGAAGTATCATTTCTGCCAACATTGTCCCAAAAGCAAAGCGAAAAGTATTCATCTATGCTTTTACTCCTTGAATTCTTGCTTTACTTTCAGTATCCCTTGCTACATCTACTGCCATCTCCCAGGTGCCTAGCAATGTAGAGTAAAACACTTAACAAAGAATTGGCTTGCACAGTATATCGTGTAGGACACAGAAGTCGAATGCTCAAGGGATTAATTTCATTTTTAATTCACTTTCAGCTTTTAGCTCACGAAAAATGTTATCTCGTCGTGGAGAGAGTTTAAGCAACTTAGTGATTTCATGGGTAACTTCCAATGATAATTTCATAACTTTAGAATTCTTAACATAATCATTAGCTGCTAAGTTTAAAGAGTGGCAGTAGCAGTGAGTGAATACTGCACGCTCTTCCTCTTCCAAAACTCCTTGCTACACCACTTGTAGAGCCAGTACTACAACTGTCGTAGCACTACCCACCAAGTTTATGGAATGCTAAATTTAGTCGAGTCAAAGTGTCTTTAACTTGTTCCTGGTTGGTCACATCTGTTGTCTCATCAATCATCACAGTTAAAAATGGAGACTTATGTAGGTTTTCAGAAACTTTTCTAATAAGCCATAATTTTAACCAAAGAATTCTGGATTTCATGTGATGTGTACTTGTTGGATTTTTTCTCTGCCATTGATGAATTTCACGATCATCTTCTCCACAATGCTTTAAAAGCTGAATAAAATTGCTGTCACTATCATCATCGTGACCCCTCAGTGGTAAATCCTTGTCTAGCCAAATATTTATGCAAGACACTTCAGTAGTATTTTCTTATTTTTGGCTACCTCGATTGTATGCTGTCTATTCAGGTGTGTGCCAATATGCATGGTAGTGGCTGGCAATGTAATAATTGCATCAACTCCTTCCAAATGGCACTGGCTTTTCTCGTGTTTACTGAATGCAAAAATAGCATCCTTCCAATTGTAAAAACCTTTGGATACCTCAATATACAGCATAATTATATTTCAATTTTTATTGGTTAAATATAATTATAACTGGTAGTAACTCTGTTCTGCTTGAAGAATAAAAAAACTTGTAAAACTAAGATAAAATGTTCTCACCGTTAGCACTTATAATTTAGTAATTAGTTAGTAAGATGCATTAATCATCAAATAAACAATTGCCATAATAATATCTAAACTTACAAAAGCTTGGTCTGCCTTGATCGAAGTCTTGTTGTTCTTTTCCAAAAACATTCTCTTACAGGTGTAGCAAAATACAGTGTCATCATCTTCCCTGTAGTCTAGGAAAGGCCACCTTGAAAACCAAAGCATTTTGAAAGGATCTATGGACAATTTTTTTTTCTCGAATGCTCTCTTGGGTTAAACTGAGAGCCAGGATGGTATGGACCTTCCTGTGGAAAAGAGCTACTGGAGCTGCTGGTTGAAGTGCAAGCTATTGCCGAGGTGGTGGCCATTCCGTTTTAACGAGAAAAGCTCAATTTGGGCACACGCTCAAGGTCATGCCACTCCCCTTCTTAGACGATAAGTACCTAAAGCTAATTAAGGGGGGTACCCCCCCCCCCAGGTGAGTGAAAATAAAGCCTGAGAGTAAAATATCTTGCCATAACACTCTGACAAGTTTAATAAGTGGTTTATTCCACACTAGATATTTTCACTACTGTAGTTAGTATTAGAGGAAGGGTAACTCACAGGTAAAGTTGATTGTAGGGGCTACCCACACCCCCAGCTGATATTTTAGCAGCCACTCTAACCCTGTTGAGCAGGGTAAAGAGCAGGGTACACCAAAACCGAGAAAATTGAAAAGTTTGGCTGGTTGCTATAACCACACTGGGTAATGAGCTTGCTGCAGTATAGCAGTATAGCGTGAAATAACAGCGTGAAATATCGTGAGTTATTTCACACCCTGAGTTATTTCACAGGTCATGTACCTAAAAATATCATTGTGAAGATATCTAGGGTGGAATAAATATCTATATTCCACACTAAATATATATTTAGTGTGGAATAAAAATATATTATATATACATTGAGTTACCTCATAGCTGCATTTATTTATTTATTCCAGACTAAATATCTTCACAATGTTATATTTAGTGTGGAATATAAATATATTATATATACATTGAGTTACCTCATAGCTGCATTTATTTATTTATTCCATACTAAATATCTTCACAATGTTATATTTAGTGTGGAATATAAATATATTATATATACATTGAGTTACCTCATAGCTGCATTTATTTATTTATTCCAGACTAAATATCTTCACAATGTTATTTTTATGTGCATGACCAGCAGTTATGACATTGAGTTATCTCATAGCTGTATTGTACAAGCTCATTAACCTAGTGATTATAGCAACTCATTACCCTAGTAGTTACAGTAACTGGCATAGCTTACCAGTTTTCTGGGTTTTTACAGCTACCACCCTATAGTGTACCAGAGGTTAGAGCAGCTGCTAAGACGGCCACTAGGGGTGAAGGCTAATACACGGTGAATCTAACAGCTAATAGATTAGTACCTTACCACACATCTACTGCTGACTACTAGCCTAGGATTCTATCAGAGGTGCTGCAGTTTGTATGATTCATGCAGTCAAATAGAAACCACACTCCATAGGTGACTATTTGCATGTAAATTTGTTGATAGTGACAGTGTACATTCCTATTTGGTGATCTAAAAAATAATGCACATGCAGATATTCAAGGACTTTCTGTCCAAAAGTTGGAGGGCTCTGCCCCCTGCCTATCAAAGTTGGGAGGGGGGCTAAAGTTCCCTGATCCCCCACCTTCTGCTGCCTATGGAGCATCCTAGCTAGACCAATGTGCTGCTGTAGTTTTTGGACAAGAAGTTTAAATGGTACTTTAAAAAAACACAGGTCTTGTTCAGGACTGTCCAGCAAGTAGAGGACCTATGTCTCAACGTCGTCTGATGACGCACACTACACAGCAGAAGTAGAGGACTATGAAGTGAAGACTCACTAGCGAGTATTAAGGATAGAGTCAGAGTTCCAGGACAGGAAACCAGCTTGCCGTGGATCAACCAGAAATCCTGTAACTATGTTGAAGAGTAGAGGCCGGGGTCGTAAATCCCTGCTCGCTCTCCCACTGTCTGAAACTTCTGGAATAGAACTGTCTTGGTACAGCAGCTCTGAGACTTAAATAACTCAATAGACTAAGTTAAGTAAGCTTGTAAATTAATAGTAATATATGTAACCTTGATATAACAGTAGAGAGATGACAGAATCGATAGAGAGTTACAAGAATGAGTCACAAAAGTAAGTAAAAGGGTAACTAAGGAATAAAATACAGTGCATTAAACATAATATATAAGTTAAATATCGGTGACATCGACGTTCTCCGATTGACGACCTAGAACCCGGGGCATCGAGCATGCGTGCTATCAGTTCTTTGCTCCCTTCTGTGGAGGGAGAGAGCCCGAACATCCTCCGCAGGGGAAAATGGTGTTCTCTATTAGTGGAACTAATTTGTGAATGGCTCTCTTGTACGTTCCCTTTTGAGTCCGGACTGTGACTACACGAACTAAACCATCTTCACCTGGGTGAGTTTGGATGACTCGTGCTAAAGGCCAAGAACGAATGAATAGGTCTGCATCCTTGATGAGAATGTCACCAACAGTTACTGAACGTTGTGGTTGATGGCATTTTTTGAACGTATTCAAGTGTTTAAGGTATTCACTACTCCATTGTTCCCAGAAGTCAGACATTATTCGTTGACGTAAATTCCATCTAGATAAGTGGTTGTACTTGCGATTCGATAAATCGGGAGCTGGAACAGATTTGAGAGCTTTACCCACCAAAAAATGTCCAGGAGTGAGTACCTCTATGCCATCGTCTTGTGCAGAGTCGAGTGGAGTAAGTGGGCGACTATTGAGGATTGCCTCTATCTCCACGGTGATACTATATAGTTCATCAATGAACAGGTTGTGAGGACCTACGACTTTGGTGAGAAGGAGCTTCATAGATTTAACTGGCCTCCCACAAGCCCCCAAAATGAGGTGATCTAGCAGGTGTATGGGTCCACTTTATATGTTGAGTTGTGCAAAATCTGTACATAGCATCCTGAGTTTTAGGAGCCTTCAACAAGTCATACAGATCCTTCAACTCCTTCTGAGCACCTATGAAATTAGTGCCATTGTCAGTTGCTAGAGTCTCAGGACATCCTCGACGAGCTATGAAACAGCGTAGAGCTGCTAGAACTCTGACCTACTCCAGATGTACAGCCTTAGTTGCCATACATACGAAAACACAGATGTATGTTTTTTCAAGTACTCGAGCACGAGTATAACCCCTCTTGACCATGATTGGACTGGCGAAATCAGCTCCGGTATGGTGGAAAGGAGAAGACGGAGTGACCCTGCTGGATGGAAGTTGACCCATGAGTTGGGTAGAAGTTCGAGCGTAGGCTCTTCTGCATCGAACACAGGAGCGGGAGATACTCTTAGTTAAATGTTTGGCCCCTATAACATGAAACTGTAAGGATAAAATAGCAAGTAAGGCTGTAGGGCCCACATGTAAATTATCCACATGCAATTGTTCACATATCAACTTCGTTAGAGAATCTGCCCTGTGTAAAATGATTGGATGCTTTTGTCTTACAATCAGATCAGATTTCTCCAATCGACCGCCGACACGGATGAGTCCATTGTCGTCCAGGTAAGGCCGAAAATGAGAAGTTTACTTTGTAATGAGACCTTGTCTGTGCTGAGTAGATAGTCCCGATCAGCAGCAAAAGAACGACCTTGGCTGAGCTTAAGTAGCTTGTTCTCCGTGGTCTGCAACTCTTCAAGTGACAACTGAAATGAGGTAAGTCTGGCTTCTCGTGTAGACCTGCAGTTAAAAACAAAATGCAAGCACCATGTTATCACTCTTTTAAGTCTAACATATTAGGAGAATAACTCAGTAATGTCCTGCAGAAGAGGGGCAGTAAGCAAAACCATTGGCTTAGTTTCTACTAAGTTCTTCTTGTTCCTCCACTCCGTGTTAGCAGGCCATGCTGATGGAGGTTGTAGCAACCAAGTTGGTCCATTCCACCACAATTTAAATGGAATAAGTTGGCTAGGTGTGTTTCCTCTGGAAGCTACATCTGCGGGGTTGCAATCTGTAGGAACATATCTCCAGTGGGAGGATGGAATTCGACTAACTGTTTCAGCCACTCGATTGCAGACGTACGTCTTTAGCTTGGAGGTGGGAGAGGAAAGCCAGCACAGTACAATGGTAGAATCGCACCACGCAAACACATCTGCAAGAGAAATTGAGCAACAGAAATCAAGAGCTTACTCAATAGCTGAGCTCCATTGAGTTCCTTTCTTGGAATTGTACAGCCATTCAATGGTGAAACTTTGGTCTTTGCGAGTAGTAAAGACGTAGAAACAGTCGTGTCCGAGTAGACAGCACGCAAGTAAACAACCGCTGCGTAGGCTGATTTCGAGGCATCACTGAAGTCGTGCAGTTGAAGGCTTATGACTTCTTTACCCTTGACGAGATGAAAGCGAGGTATTGGATGGGAAGTGATGAGTGGAAGCTCATTTTTCCAGTTCGTCCAAACTATAAAAATATGGTCAGGAACAGGGTCATCCCATGCTAATTTGAGCTTCCAAAGATCCTGAAGAATGATCTTCACAAGAATCGTACATGGAGCGAACCATCCGAGCAGGTCGAATGTCTTAGCCACGTCGCTATCGTTCTTTTGGTGGGATTGTCATTAGCTTCAAGAGTAGGTGTTGAGAAATGTAATGTGTCCTTCCTGGTGTCCCAATGAAGACCAAGGGCTTTATGACACTTCGCCGGTGGAGAAATGATTTGGTGGTCATCGTCCTCTCGCATCTCTTTTGTGACATTCTCGAGCACACTTGTATCGTTTGACCTCCATTTACGCAGCCACATGCAAGCACAGCGAAGTAAGGCAATCAGCTCCTCCTGAATCTCCATAGCTTTCTCAGGAGTTGCAGCTCCTGTCAGGCAGTCATCAACATAAAAATTAGATACAATTTTGGCTGCTCTGGGGTACTGGTTCTTATGATCCCTAGCTACTTGACGTAGTACTTGTGTAGCGAGAAACGGCGAGGAAGTGACTCCAAAAGTTACTCTTGTCATGCGCATATCTATGACGCCCTCCCCCCGAGGAGTTGCTTGTAAGAAGCGATGTAAATCACGATCATCTCTATGGAGTTCCACCTCACGAAACATCTTCGATACATCAGCACTCATCCCAATGACGTGAGAGCGAAAGGCCAGAATTATATCAGTGAGTAAAGGATAAAGGCTTGGGCCAGGAAGTAGAGTATCATTCAAAGATATTCCTGTAGTAGTCTTCGCTGATGCATCGAAAACTACTCGAAGTTTGGTGGTAGTGCTGGAGAGTTTGACAACTCCATGTGAGGGTAGATAGAAAGTAGTTGAATCAGGCTTGTCGAGCTCAGGAGTAGGAACAGGTTCAGCGTGGCCAAAATCGGCATACTCTTGTAGTGCCTTGTAATCCTCCCATTTTCCTTTGCGTTGAAGACACTGCTGATTCTGGTAATATCTTCTACAAACCTGACCGCGAGAAGAACCCAGTTCAGGAGGAACAGATTTCACAGGTAGACGAACGATATATCTGCCTTCCTCATTCCTGCTGTGAGTCTTTTGAAAGTGCTCTAGAGCCTGTTGTTCTTCCTTCGTGTACTGGTCAAGATCGGATGGTGCTTCTTCAGTTTCCCAGAACGCTGCTAACAAGTCGTCAGTGTCTGAATCGGCTTACCTTTAATCTAGAGGCAGTGCTGAAACGATCATTCATCCACTGTTTTGGCTTTGAATGCATCACACAAGTAGAGAGGATGGTTGCCGTTTGTGACAGCAGGCACAGTTATCATCTCTTTGTACATGGAAAGTAGTAGATTTCTGCTTAACTGAACATGCTTCATAAGATTTTGGTGTGGCTGAGGAATCCGCAGTTCTGCCCTGCAACTAGTTGGGCGGAGCCCGACCTCTTCAGAAGAGGTCGGGCTCTGCCCAACTACCCTGCAACCGTAGCCGATATTGTTGAAGCAGTTCCACGAGCTTATCGATCGTCGGGGTAGTCTTTGACTCGGCTGTTTTTTCCATCCAGTAACGAAAAAAGTCATCTGGCATAAGAAGTTCTGCTATGACAGTGTAAAGGGTCTCAAGAGAATCTACCGAGCATTCCTTCATCGTCGAGACAGTGCGTTGAATAAGAGTAACGATCTGACCAATACCTTCGTCCGTCTGTACAGCGGCTTCGTAGTCAGGACCCTGCCGGGTTTTAGAATCAATGATCTCCTTGCCTTCTTTGCACTTTATCGTCACAAGTAAGATTGATAGTCGATCTACGTCCGTGAGTGTAGGGTCTTTCTTGAGAACGTTATTAAACTTTTCCCGATATGGACGCCATCCCTGTTCTCGCCGTTGAAGCTAGGTAATTCAAGGCGAGGTAGGCGATCGAATTTGGCCATACCACCACCAAGTTTGACATCTTTTGGAGTAGCAGCCTTGATGTCAGGGTTGTCTGTATGATACCTTTCCCAAAGTATGGTGAGGTCTTTAATGGCAGTCTGTATGGCATCCAGAAGCTCAGGACGATCCTTCAAAGAATGAACTTGTGCTCTTAAGTCAGCAAGTTGAGTGCTCAGCTCTTCCAAACTGGACTTCACTCCATAACCCGTGATAGTGGGTTGGACGTTTAAGGAGTCGATTGTCATTTTGTGTAGATTCAGCTTCTCATGTGAACAAGCTGCAACAAGTTGTTGCGTTAAGCCCTTGCGAGTGGCAAGCATTTTCTGATGGTAGGCGTGATACTCATCTTCCTCCTTCGCCTCATCCTCTTCTTTGATATGGGCAAGTATGGCATTTTGTAGAAGTTCGGCGATGGAGATATCGGCATTGATCTTCTCGAGGTGATGTTCAATGGACCCGATGTCCAAATTCTTCAATACCTGTGAGGCAGAATCCTTACTGAAGCGCTCGTTCCTTGATGCGTCACGTTTATTGTTTGTTCGATGGCGTTTCAATGCTACAAGGTCTTCCTTTAGTAACTCAGCTTCCAGTCGAGCGAGATCCTGACTGGTCATCATAGTGAATTCAGCTGAGAGAACTGTGATGGGAAGAAAGGAAAAAAAAAGATATAAGTAAAAAAGAATAAAGTAAGCTAGTACAATATGACAGTTAGTAAATTGTATACTAGAAGAGACGTAGTCCTAGCAGTCAGACTATTGTCTCTATACACTGGTTATGAACCCTTCCTGTGAAATTGACGAATCGACTATCTGGTTACAGGAGGATCCGGCTCGAAGGACCAAATGTTCAGGACTGTCCAGCAAGTAGAGGACCTATGTCCCAACGTCGTCTGATGACGCGCACTACACAGCAGAAGTAGAGGACTATGAAGTTAAGACTCACTAGCGAGTATTAAGGATAGAGTCAGAGTTCCAGGACAGGAAACCAGCTTGCCGTGGATCAATCGGAAATCCTGTAACTATGTTGAAGAGTAGAGGCCGGGGTCGTAAATCCCTGCTTGCTCTCCCACTGTCTGAAACTTCTGGAATAGAACTGTCTTGGTACAGCAGCTCTGAGACTTAAATAACTCAATAGACTAAGTTAAGTAAGCTTGTAAATTAATAGTAATATATGTAACCTTGATATAACAGTAGAGAGATGACTGAATCGATAGAGAGTTACAAGAATGAGTCACAAAAGTAAGTAAAAGGGTAACTAAGGAATAAAATACAGTGCATTAAACATAATATATAAGTTAAATATCGGTGACATCGACGTTCTCCGATTGACGACCTAGAACCCGGGGCATCGAGGCATCGAGCATGCGTGCCATCAGTTCTTTGCTCCCTTCTGTGGAGGGAGAGAGCCCGAACAGGTCTAGTGCTTGAGCTCTAGTCTGCATGTACTTAGTGATAAACTATCAGTACTAGTTTTCCATGCTGTGCATAACATTTTTATTTTGCATAAGAAAAGTGTTATGTAGCAGCAAATATAAACAGCTACTAATCAATGATTTAGGCTTAAATTGGCAAAAATATATTAATAAAAATAATAACGAAAAAATAAAAATAAAATGAATAGTAAATCCACCACAATGGAATTCTATGACATTGAGCTGCATACTACAATATATATTATATCTTTTAACTTTCAGTACATATCGTGCAAGGCTACGATACTCACTCCATCATTTTTAACCATTGGCTTTTCAGTTAATAAGAAATTCTGGAGAATACAAGACAAGCAATCCTTCCACTCACCATCATTATCCACAATAATTCCAATGGTCACATTGCGCTCTGTGCTGTTTATAGTCTCTGGATTGATAGCACTCGCTACTTCCATTGGAATCAAGAACAGCTGCTCAAATCTTTCATTGATATTGTCATCCACAATACCAACTCTAACATCGATACTTGGGAGTATATCAGTCCCCTCGTCTGCTTTGAATTCCACTTCAAAACTGGTTGTGTTAAAATCTGCTTTGACTGAATGCACATACATACATACATACATAAAACCGTGCATATATGCATACATATACTGACTTACATGCAGACATACTGTCTGACATGTATACATACTGTCTGACATGTATACATACATACATACAACATGCTTCAGCTCTGAGTGAGCTATCCTAGCTATATTTTAAATGAAATGAAGTGCCTAACAGCACACTGAATTTGAAACATTCTCATTTTGACAGCAAACTTAAGTTAAAGTGTATTCCCCTTTATAGCATTTAGCAACTCACTGAAATCAAAGTTCATCTGCTATTCATGGTGCTGAGGGGTTATTATAGTTAGCTAAACTGTATATGCCATTCAATGGCGCTAAAGAGAAATAGTGCCAGCATGTATACAAGGACTCTCATAGTCCATTACTTGTTGTCAGTTGTTGACAAAGTAAACTAAAGTTAAAAAAAAAAGTTTAGGTCTGTCCCAGATACCCAGCTTTCAAGAACCAATAGTCATTACTGAATGATATGCATACATAATAAGGTGCTCGTGCAAAAAATGAGGTTGCATGTAGTGTGCCAAATCTCAATTGAGTACACTTGAGATTGTCTCACTAGCTTTGCTTGCTCATCAATCAAAAATTAAACTGTTTCAGCAAAATTTAAAGCTTATAACAGTTAATGAGTCTTTGTCACACTTATACCAGAATCTACAGAGCAAATTGTAATTTGAAGCCTAACTATTACAAAGGAACTAGAAGGCTTGGTTACTCCTTCTTTAAGTGCCATCATGAGGCAACTAAAATCCAGTACAATATATATATATATATATGACAATGGATGTTCAGGAGCAACTGACAATAGCTGATCTCATTGACAAAATGCAAGAATTCGTTGAAGGTTCATCTTGTCAAGCATATAGTCAAGTTTATATGAAGCAGAAGCTAAAAAGGAAATACTCATTACTGAGCTAAATGGTAAGCCTGATGTAGTGACTTTTCTAAGCAATGCTTCTTCTATTATGTTCAAATTTTATAATGAACAAAAAATGAAAGATTTTAAGTCTGAGATATTGCGCATTATCAATACAGCTGCCAAGTTGATCAGGAATGATATCAAATCAATGAATATCTCAAGTGAAAACTATCCATCTACTGAACAAATGGCAGACTCAGGAGAGGCTTTGAAGTTTTTACCTGACACATTGCAAGAGTTTTTATTAGTATTGTTTACGGGAAGGAACACTGAAATGAAAAGAGCATCTGTTGGACAAGCAATTATTAAGAGTTATTTTAGCACCTTTGCAGTTTGGCTTAGCTTTAGAAATGCATCATAAATTTTCATCCAAATTCATTGTTGATACACTCAATAAACATGGGTTTGGGTGTTCATATGCAGAAATTCAGAAGTTTGAGCGTAGTTCTGCACTGCATTGGGGACAATTACCATATCATAAGGAAGGACAGGTCATTTGTTACTGATAATGTGGATCATAACATTCGAACCCTAGATGGACACAATACATTTCACGGTATGGGAATGATTGCTACATTTACTGCTGGTAAATTTGCTAGCAAGCCCATCCCAAAAAAGGCAGTAACAGTTGATGATATAAAGGCAGTAGGAACTATCAGCATCAAAACATACTTTCAACACACAGTAGTGACTTGTCATTAAGTTTCCAAGAACTTACTGCAATGAAAAGCACGGATGTTGCAGCAGACATTGACCTGCTCTGTGATATTTCCCTGCTTTTTTATTCAATGAGACCATCATGGTCTGGTGTTATGCAAAGTGTTCATAAGGGAATTCATCCTGGTAAATCATTTCCTTCCAATGATTGATTTAGACCCCAACAATGCATCTTGTATTTTTTCAACATTGAACTATCTCTGTGATAAAGCCAAAGAGTATAGTGTGACACCAGTTATCACACTTGACCAACCATTATTTTGGAAAGCTCTTTTCATTATAGAGTGTTCGGGACCAGAGGGACCAGATGCACCACCGAACAACCGCCAGTAAACTGCATGGATTGAACTGTGAACCTTGTTTGCTGTGTGTGTGCATTTCTGTGTGTGAGTGTGCATGCTCATGCCCCCCTTGTGTCATTCCACTCATTAACACTTCTATTCACTCATTAACACTTCTATTCAGTCAGTTCACTCAGTTCACTCTGTTCAGTTGCAGTTCAGTTGCTGTTCAGTTGCTATTAAAAATATATCTCTAACTGTAACTTATATAGCTAGCTATTCTAGCTACTACTTGCACTGTGCCTGTGCATGCTAGTTCTCCACAGGCTGGTCCTTCGGATTCTCCTGCTAACCCCGAGCTCAGGGATTTACAACCCCTGATCATAGAGTCTGAACCTCTTACAAGTAACACGAAAGCAATAGTTTTCAGACTAGGTGGCCTTCACATTCAAACGAGTTACCTGGGTTGTGTAGGTCATTTGATGGCAGAATCTGGTCTTGCTCAAGTCCTTGAAGTAGTTTATGCAGAGAATGCTGTTAAACACATTCTCAGTGGTAAAGCTATAGCTCGAGCTATTCGAGGACACTTTATAGTTCATGCAGCACTCAATGCAATCCTAGCAGCTAATGCCTATAAAATAACAATTCCTATTAACGGGGAGTGTTATGATGAGAGCATTCTTCACCAGGACCTCGGGAAAGCTAAAAGCTTGTATTAGGAGATGCTTACAGATGGTAATACCAATTCAGTTTTATCGTCTAAAGACCTTTAACATGAAATTTGTCACAAAATGAATGCTGCAAAAGAAAGTTAAAAAAAAACACAGAACTGCTCAACTTTGGCTTCAATACATGAAGATGATAGACATTTTGCGTAGGTTCATCAAAGCAGAGAGAATTGGAAATTGGAACCTGCATCTCCAGGCTGTTCAAGAGATGCTTCCATACTTTGCAGCATCGGGTCATAATTTGTATGCGAAGTCTGCTTACATGTATCTTCAGAAGATGCAGAAATTACCAGAAAGTCACCCAGATGTTCACAGCAGTTTTCTTAATGGCTTTCATGTAATACGTCGAGGTAATCGTTACTGGGCAGGACTCTCTACTGACTTGGTAATTGAACAGGTGCTCATGAGAAGCATCAAAACCAATGGAGGTTTAAAAAGAGGTCGTGGTATGGCAGAAATGCAACGTCTTGTATGGCTTTTGTCTAAGCCTGCCTGTGCAGATATAACCCATTCTATGCAAGAACTTACTGAGGTCTGCTGTAATACCAGTGAGCAACACAAAGATTCTACACAGTCTCGAATAAAACGTTATACAGAAGACACATACAAAATTCTTAACACTCTTAGTGATTTGGACCCTTTTAGTTCTGATCTGTCCCTTCGAGGTTAACTGCACATGATTCAGTCAATGTTAATGCAGCAAGAGAAGTTGGACAATTGATTCTCAAGTCAATGGTCGGGAAAAGAATTACAGATATTTCTTTTGAGAAAAAGAAGCAAGCAATTACATTGGCATCAAGAATAGCATTTAAAATTGAAGATCAGAGTGTACAAGTAGATCCACAACTCATTTTCCAGAGACTCAGCTTGATAGCTACAAGTGGATCAATTGAAAATCCAGCATCTATCTTCAAATATGAGTTGTGCACTCATCCAGCAGTACTTTTTGATCACTCAGCTCTCCCATGGGAACCTAACACACCAGCTCTAGCTGATGCTCTTTGGAAGCAGGTTAAGATTGAAAATGAAGAACTTCTGCAGCCTGTACAGTATGTGCTTGATGGAGGGTCTCTTTTGCATCACATACCATAGACTAGAGGAGAAACCTTCGAAAATGTTTGTCATAAATATGTAAATTATGTCCTGAAAAAGTACGGAGAAGCTACAGTAGTTTTTGATGGTTACAACAATGGTCCAGATAACAAAGATATCACACATAAAAGGCGTAGCCCTGGAACTGGACCTACTGTAGCACTGAATCTACAAACAGTTGTTTTACTCTAAAAAATAAGGAATTTTTAAGTAACAAGGTGAATAAGCAGAAGTTCCTTTCTATTCTTAGTTCCCAGCTTGAAAAAGCTGGTTGCTCAACTGCTCATGCAAGTGGTGATGCTGATGTGCTGATAGTGCTTACTGCAGTCCATCCTTCCAAGAGTGTAGACACAGTTCTGGTTGGAGAAGATACTAATTTATTGGTTCTGCTCTTGTATCATGCTGCTTTAAACAGCAAAGAGTTGTATTTCCGACCTGAACCAAAATCAAATGCCAGGAAAGTTAGACTGTGGAACATTAAAAAGTCCAAGGAAAACTTGGGATTAAGTATTTGTTCAAAGCTATTGTTATTCATGCAATTACAGGATGTGATACAATATCAAGATTGTATGGTATTGGAAAGACTTCTTCACTTTTGAAAATATATAGTAGCAATGAACTTGGTAAAATTGCGGATGTTTTTATGACTGATCAAGTGAATAGAGATAATATCATCAAAGCTGGAGAGAATGCACTTGTTATTCTTTATAATGGTGGCCCAGGGAAAAATTTAAATGCTTTACGCTTCAGAATTTTTCAAGAGAAAGTGTTAAAGAGTTACAAATGTGTTGATGCGAGGGAGTTGCCACCTACTAGTGAAGCAGCTAAGTTCCATTGTCTTAGAGTTTACTATCAAATTCAAGTGTGGATGGGAAAGTCGGAACATTTGGACCCAAAGAAGTGGGGTTGGGAAATCGCCAGTGACCAGCTAATGCCTATAAAGACAGATATGCCACCAGCACCTAAAGATCTATGGAACATAATTTAGATGCAACTGTAAAACAGGCTGTTCTACTAAGAGGTGCACGTGTAGGAGGCATGCATTGGAGTGCACCCCTGCATGTGGAGAATGTAGAGGACTGAGTTGCTCAAATTTACCTCAGCATGTAGATAGTGACGACAATAATATAGACAGTTAATATGTATGCTCTCACATCAATCTTGTTATTATCTCAGTGATTTGTTCAAAACTTTTATTATAGTGTACTATACCACATAATTTCAACACTTACTGTTGTGTAGCAAGGCCAGCTAAAGGGTTCTGACGACCCTTACCATACGAAACAGCATCATGCATGCATGTAAAATTTTAACTAAATTTTCACCACTTTCCCTTCAGTGGATTTTCTACATTTATTTATTTACACAAGAGTTAATTTGAATTATTTATTGAAGGATCAAGAAGATTGGCTGGCCAGAATTCGTGACTTTTTATATGTCACATTAGAAGGTCTTTTGTTCCATATAAAAGAGAAAAAAAAATTCTGTTGCAATTTGTTTGGGGTCAATCCACAAATTCATTGGACTATGTTTATTACGTCTTATAAATTATTATTCCTTAAAGTTTTTTGATACAAATTTTTCTGCTCCCCTGCTGTATAAATTCCTTAAAGGAGAAAAAAAAAGCAAAATAAATAACATTCATCATGTTGCTTGAGTACTTTTAGCAAGCAAAAATTTATTTAAAATTCATTAATAGTAGAAATAGTAGAAGATGAGTCATGCACAGTTTCTCTTACATTCTAAGTTGGTTTTAATTGGGTTGATTTAACAAACATGGATCACAAATGCTGCATGTGAAGAAACCAGCTTTGAGTTATTATAGCAGATTTGGGGGAGGAGAGGGAGGAGAAGTTTGGTATCCGATATAGAAATGACTATAAATTAATGGGTTACTCTACTCACAAGAAAAATTCATTTATTCCTTGAAATATAATTCATAGATAGTACTAAAACAAACACAATTAGACTTACCTGCTTCATAAGGAGAATCAGGATCATTGTCCAGCATAGCAGAAGAAGGAACATATTCTCCCCTTCTATTTGCCTCCTGTATAGTGAGAGGGGCTATTCTGAAAATGACAGGATTGGCCAAACGAGTGTCCGGGTTCTTAGACAACTGTGCTGCGATGACCTTGTTATCATCGCCTTCATTCTTACTGTGATCAGCTTCACTGAAAGAGAACCTTACTCCTAATAATTGCACATAAAAATATAAGAAAAATTAAGCATCTGAACATAATTAGACACCGCTCATTGTATTGTTCAGATTTACTGAGTGTGAACTGCTGAGGTTTTAAAGTTAAATATGTACTCACAGTGTTATAAAATGCTGAAATACTGCATGCTATGTGAAAAAAGCAAATGGTAAAATTGGCATTCAGATGAGATTTTTTAGAATTCATAGCTAATTAGGTCACTAGTGAAGTATTTATTCATGAGTTTAGTTGATTTAAGGGTGACCTGTAGTCAGTTATTCTACCACCACATCCCTACCTTATAAACACTATCTATTAAAAACATTGTTGCTACACTTACTGTCAGTATCAACTATTGTCACGTCAGTACCGACAAATGCATAGTTTTGCAGATTGATGTCGTTGGATACTCTGAGAGAGTAAGTTTCATTATTCTCTTGACCCACTCCATCGATGGTGTGCTGAATAGACACAGTAGTAAAATCAGATCCTGAATTGATGAAAAACCTTCCTGATCCAACAGCAGCACCAGTAACAGTGAAGTCATTCCCTCGGACTAGAAGAATGCACACATACAGATATAGAGAGAAATAATACTAGTTTAAATATCACTTATTTAGCTGAGATCATACAGGCCTGTACACTGGGGGGAGGGTTTTCTTAATTTAGCTTTTGATTGAACCTCATTTGTATGAATAGTTTCAAAAAGGAAATTGCAAGTTGATAGCCCAGTAGAAAGTTAGCTCGCTTAATACTGGCTTTTATAGGTATAAAAGTCCTTATACAATATGAAATTCTTGATGCCACTGACTTCTGCTGTGTCACATGTTGCTGAAGCAATGACTCTGCATGGTTAGTTCTTCAAAGGATGAGGTACTAGCTGGTTTAATTTGACACGTCTGAATAATATATATGCTTTTGTCCAACTCTGAATTTGCAGGTGGACAAAATTAGAGATGGTTAAAAAAATGATGCAAGAAACAAACCAGCACAAAAAAATACATTCTGTAAAGTTACATTGAGCCACTCTCTTTCACTGAATAGAAGTCATCTCATTTTTATTCACTGATGTCCATCTATTTGTCAAGGTTGTATCTGTCCACCTTCCAGTTGATCAGTCTGTCTAACAGTTTATCTGTCTGTAGGACTGTTTGTTTAATGATCTCTGTGTCTGTCACTCCGTCTATATCTTGCCATTTTCTTTTAAGACACAGCATTTACAATGTATAAATTGTGGAGATCTGCAGCCGAACCATGAGGATTATCACAAAACTAGTGCTACCCAGTATTGATAAACCCAGTGCAGCACTTAGTGAGGTGAGAAAAATCATGTGAGGCATGTGTTCTGACTAGTGCATGAATGATAATAATAATTAGTTTGAGTGATATGTCTGTTATGGTTTGTGCAGTCTGTCAGACCTGCTCATAAATGATACCCTTCATTATTGTTGTTCGCCTTTATGTAATCAAGCTGAAATTCGTTTAGCAATCTATTTTTTTCCTGAATAATTTCGATAAAATGTGTTTGGTTAAGATGTAAGGGTAATTTAAGAGTATGATATTTGTCAGCTGTAATATACTGCAGCATATTTTAACAGTTATAGATTTGAGACCACCCTCAACTGCTCACATAATGTTACTTGTTTCTTTATACCCAAAAGGTATTCTTTGCATTTATGGCAATGTGTAAATTAAGTTTACTATGGTCCCAAACCACTTTGTATCTCAAAATTTAGCTGAAAAAAGCTAATAAACAATAACAGCTGAACTTGACATTGATTCAATGTTTGCACCTAGCTATCTGTGATAAAAACTTAGATTTGGACATAATTTGGGCTCATAGCGCATCAATAAAGTTACTAAGAAAGGAATGCTGTATAAACTAATATTATTTCTATGTAGATAAATGCTCACGTGCTTGATGTGGACCAGGCCCTCTTGTAATTGTTACAAGAGCAAAGGCAAATGAATTCAATGGAAGACCAGAAAGGTATCCCAACTCAAGCGTATGAGATGAACTGGCCTCTTCTCCAATGAATGTCCTTTGAAAAAATCCAAATACTGCAGGAAAGAAAATGTGATCACTGTAAATAAAGATTTCTTTCAATAGATCAAATATTTCACACATGATGAGGCTTGGGTCTAAAATTAAGTTCTAAATTAGTCCAGTGCATGTTGCTAAACATACAGATGTTTCGGTACCTGTACAGTGATCCTCATCAGAACATGATTCAAAAGGGCAATCTGGATTCTTTTACTGGGGACACCATAGTATGCAAAAAAAAATCCATGCATTTATTTCACCATAGTACACCAGAATTTCCTGATTTTACTGGCTCTTGCAGATTACATTATGTTTGTCAACTTTTGAATGGCTGCACTTGTTTATTATAGCAGACTAAATTATAGCTATTAAAGATCAAAACAATTCGCTAAAACTTAGGCATATCAATAGATTCTGAACTTACTTAAAGGACAACTCCTACATGTTGCTTCTCCACTCCTCCTGTAAGAGAACCCTCTGGGATTACCAGGGGAAATATAATTGCAGCAATAAGCCTCTATGTCCTCAACAAGTCCACTTGCAGTAGAGTCTCCTCCACAATCTTCGCCTAAAAAGCAAGTTCCTCGTTGGTTTTGAGACTTCACTGGCACTGTAAATTAATTCATGGCTACTTAAATTTTTTGAAATTTGATGACAACAATTGAAATAATTAGCTACTGCCCAGCAGCACGCCTAGCTATGAGCTAGAAAGAGAGGGGAAAAAACAAGCAGAGGAGTTTACCTATTGCAGCGGTCAGCAAGAAAACGAAAGCGGCAGAAACCGTGGGACAAGACATCACCGAGACTACACAGATTTAGTAGGTGGAATCTCCGGAGATTTTGTCGAGGGAATCTTCATTGACCAGACCGCGAGCTCGTCGCTTATATAAGCAAAGATTCGCCTACGCGCGCGCTGTAGCCATGAGGGCATTGCAAGCGTCAGCATCACGAGTGCACATAAGTATTATGTGCAAGTATTATTCGTGAGCTCAAGGCAAGTGAAATTAAGCCCGACAGAAATATCTAGTGTAATTAAATTTTATTGTTTATTGGAATTTTTCCAAAACTTAGAACATAGCTAACCCCATTTTTGTATTGTGAAGTAGGCATTCTATCCAGCATAGTGTTGTTCAAGTGAGCGCACAGGGATACTAAATGCCAGAAGGGAGGATACTAAATGCCAGAAGGGAGGATACTACTGATAGTATTCTCCTTTCTGGCTAATAGTGTCCTCCCTTCCAGCATTTTATTAGTTTTTTGTTTGGTTTATGAGTCGTGCAAGCATTAATTAAAGATTTTTTATTTTATCTATGGTGCAAGAATGTTGTTTGCACGGTTTTCCTGTCAGATGCGAAAGATAAGATGGATTCATTGCATGCCTTGCACATTAACAATATTTTTCTTAACTAATACAATCATCACCAAAATGAGAAAGTGAGAAAGAAACCAATAACGTAATGAACAATAAAAAAGCAGTTATATATGTTGCATATGTTATTTTAAAAGTTTTAGTACTATTCTTGTGGATGTTTATATCACAACAGTTATGAAAATTAAAGGCACCCCTTCTAGTATATTGTTTGCAATGTAAAAGCACTACATTCATGGTATTTTCGTTGTATTTTGCTTATGTAATCAAAATCCTTCCTTATCCATCGCAAGCTGATAGCTAAATACAAACGTTTTGCATGGCTTTACATCTTTCAAAATTTCATCATCATGTAAAGGTTGACCAAATATTTATTCAAAAGCTAAGCTAGACCGGAGATTGACTGTAAAGAGCAAAGCTAGAGTACTGATTGTGAGGGGCTTGACTTGAAAGTTGACGGTGAGGAACTAGACTGGGGAGAGCTGACTGTGAGGAGCTAAATAAAGGAGAGATGATTGAGTTGAAGAAGGTGGAAGAGTAGCTGGTTGAAAGAAGATTTAGGAGAGACAAGCCGTTTTGTAAATTTTATCTCACCAATTGAGCGGAAATGCTAAAAATAGGTAATGTAGACGGGTGGGCTGGAATGTTCTTTTTGACTAAGTTCACTGAAAACGCAATGATAATGATTCTCCTGACTCTAATTCCATCACTTTCGCTGGTTCACTGGAGTCGAGCGCACAACACATAAAAATTTTCTATGCGTCGGGGCTCCTTAGAATTGCTGCAATTACTGGACACCTCTCCATAATGTCTCTGTCGTCTTTGTCGTAGAGTGTCAACATAGAACGAAGGATAGAAAAAATATTTGGTAACTAAGGCTATAGTTGCTACGTTCTAAAACAGATAGACAACGAAATCTCGGGAACTACCGCCCGTCGAACCCCTTGGGCCGCTAGTATCGCTCGGGACGGTACAGCCCGCAGCCCTCGAGGTTCTGTGGGCGGCAGATCCCTCGATTTCGTTGTCTATCTATTATTTAGCGTTCAGAGGCAATTCCCCGGTACTTCTAAAAATGTATTAGTCCGGAACTCCGCAGGGCGCAGGCATTCGATATATGCGGCGTTAAAACTTTCAATATTGTATAAAGTTGCACCAGGATGTGGAGGTCCGTATCGGATTTTCACAACCAAGGGCCGAAGGCACCGACTGAACGCGGAGTGGTGCAACCAACTTATACCATGGCTTTAGGCTACAGGAAAAGCACAAAAACTAACTTTGATTGGACGGTTTACTTATTCACCTCCTAGGAGGGGGGTATGAAATAATATTCACCGGGAATTGAGCAATCTGATTAGACAGTTTGAACGTACCATGGTACAGCAGGCGTTTGAATATAAGGCGTTCATTTATAAGTATTGAACACTCACGTGATAGCTATGAAGGTGCTATTATGGAGGAATATTTAGCTCAAACCACATTCAAACGATACAACAACTACAACTCTGCTAAATTACTTACCAAAGACAACTTTGAAATGAGAACTGTAGGTAAAAATAAAGTGTTCCTCACCAGCTTTATTGGATTGTAAAGTACAGCAGAACTAACTATAACATTTTTCTAACCACAATTTTCCAAAACGTGTCTTTTTTTCTGATTATGCTTAAAAAAATAACAGTTATAGTATAACTGTACTAACATAGGCAATGATTAGATTAGACTTTATTGCATGATGTAGTTAAGTATGTAACATTCCATTTTTCACAAACTGTATTTTAGTTTACATTTCTACATGACATTCCTTTTAAGATAAACCACATAAATCCTATACTATCCATGTTGCCCTTACATAGGGAATGTACTCCATTCATAGAGTCACAATTCTACCCACAAATTATCAAACTTACTCCAAATCTATAAGTGACAGGAGGTTTACATTAGTATCCTTTGACAAGCGGTCACTTCAAAGTTGAGGTTTCTTAGAGCTACTCTCCATTGTTTCTTTGAAGAAAAAAAATCTTTACATGTATAGAAATCCACTGGATTCCTAAGAATTGTATACTCACACCCACCTGCAGGTTGTACATGAAATAACAAGTTTGAGGTCCAGTAGGGTTTGGTTGCCATGGTTATTGGGTAAGGGTTATTTTCAGTTTCTACAAGTTCAATAATGATGAAACTACTGTATAGTCTAAAATGTGGATATGATGGGTACAGTTGAAATTATACAATAGTAATACGATAGTAGAATACAATTAAATAAGATAATAATAACAAGATTAATATTCTTATTTGAAAATCTGCCAACCCTCTAAGGCTACTAAGTATATATTTAGTAGAACATGATGCCCATTGGCGTGGAGCTAGGCTAGTAAGTCAGCTTATGTGCTTTTATATAAATAATTCTACAGTAGCAACCTTTTTTTAGCGCTTCTTCGAGCCCAGTCGTTTTGTTTTTTTCTTCCTTGCCAGCGTTTCTTTTTCTGCTGTTAGGACAGCTCTGTGCACCTGTTTTCTAAAATTTTAAACCTTGATAACTCCCTAGCTAATTTTTTTCCTGTTATCATTTCTATTGCATTCAATGATACCCTGCAATATAATGTTGCTAAATATTGCCATGGAACTTCCATAACATATGCAAACCCATCAGTAGAAAATGGTACACATACACCTTGCTATTATGAGAAGCCTTACAAAGTCACACGGCGAAAAAGGGTACACGGCGAAAAAGGGTACACTCACAGTGCTTCCAGCTTAAAGAGTGGATTTTTTTAGCTTTTTGGTTAAGGTTGCTAATTCTGCTATAATTTCTCAAGTATGTGCAATAGAAAGCTAAAAATTTGTATTATTATACATATTAACATACAGACAAAACAATTTTGTGGGTTTGTGGTTATTTTTGTCGTTATAGGTGATGGAACTGGGAGCTTCAGGACAGCCAGGATTTTTGAATTTATTGTCTCTAAAATTTTGACACACGACGTAAAATTACCTTAAAATTATTATGTATAACTATGGTAGCTATACCTTGAAAATTAAGTGAGTTGTGGCTGTTTTTCATCAAAAAAATTTTTACGCACGGTAAGGGTCATCAAATGATGACATTTAGAGCGGTTGTGGGCCTTTAGTAGTACACGTAAACGCGACGTCTCAAAACAGCGCATGCGTATTTGTGTCTTAAAGGCACGAGGGCGCCAGTTTACCGCTAATTGTTGCACGGGTATGGCTGATTTAGCTAAGGTTGTACCTCAGGCCCTAGGTATCAAGTTTTATGGCGCTACTGCCTATCACGGCCAGCGTTTTAGCTGCCGTCTGGAGCTGCACAACCCGTAGGCGATTTTTTATCTGACGTACACTTCCTCGACTTAGGTTTTGTGGTGAAAGTCCAAGGTCAAAGTACATTAGGTAAGACGGAAGCCTACTAGGAAAGATAGAAAGCTTATATGCCTGCTTGCTATCGTAAAATGTGTCTGCTCAGTGATGTTTAAGTATGGTGAATATGCTGGCATCAAGACCACATCTGCTTCAATTTGAAATACCATTATTGTTGAAATATTGTGTTATCACAGACTGTTAGAAGAATTAAAGGGTAAGATAAGGGTCATTAGAGAAAAAAAAATGGACCAAGTAAAAACTATTCCTCCATGTAACTGCTAATGCCTGATACTGTAAAAAAAAAAAAATCAACATTACAGCCAACTATTATTAATTAAAGAATGGTACACAATAAAGGTTATTTTATTGCAATTTTATTATGCCAGGAAGAAGTGCTTCATTACCTTAAACAAGTAAATGATTACGCTACTGGACAGTAAAAACCATAATATCTTAGGGCATAACCTCAGCAATATAACAATTTAACGTGGCTGATTAATATAATAATAAAATAAATAATTAGAACAGGAAATAATCAGTGAAAAATTTATTTACCTATGAAAACAGGCATAACTTGAAATCAATAAGTATTAGTATTATAATGAAAACATAAATTGCAATATTTGAAACTAAACATAGCTAGCTAGCTAGCTTACATAATGGAGAAAGAAATAACAATATACAACAAACCAATAAATATACAAATACCAAAAACAATTTCTTTAAATTAGCTTAGTAAGAAAAAATATATGATAAAAGAGTAAATATGACAGTATCATAAATTGAAATATCAAACCATATGCTACAATATAACTAAACTGGTTAAGTATAAGTAAGTAATAAATAATAATACCAGTGCTAAATATTGTAAACAGTTTGAATTACGACGTTAATGTCCTCTGCCATGTTTAAAATGATTGGCACAATTTTTTAATTCATTCAGTTTAAGATTTTGTTTTCGTTTTGTGTGCTCACTCCTTCCTCGCTTTTTCTGAATATTTACATCAGCATCTTCAAGTTTGCGTTTTGGTGGTCTCCCACTTGGAGCAAGTTTACTGCCTCTTGAAATACCTGAACGCCTTCTTGAAACAGCAGTGGGTTGAACAGCAATTTGGCGAGTACCAGCTACTTTTGAAGAATTATTAGAAGAAAAATAAGTATGTAATAATGATGCCAGTCTTGGAGTTGCAGAATTTATAGGCTCTACTTTATTAATAATACCCATATAAGTTGAAAAAAACTTCTTCAAACCTGTTAAATATTGAATATCGAAATCCTGCATTCTAGACTGTACATCTTCAATAAATTTCCTACATAAACTACCTACATCTTCTTTCAATGCTTCCCCTTCATCAATAAAATTTAAAGCGAAACTTAAATTTTCATCAGCAGAATTATCATCAACAATAGTAGTATTGTCATCCTCATCATTATGAGTGATATTGTCCTCACTCTGTCTATGGAATTCTTCATTCATTCCCATATAAAAAGATTTATCCCCAACTTGTTCTACTCCAAGTGTTACTAAAGCATATAAAAATCTGCCATCACCATTAAAATATGGTATTAAGTTCGGAGCAACTAAATTAAATTTGTTGGCAACTGCATGTTGATGTTTACATGGCTCTCCTGATGGATATCCAGTTAAACTTATACTACATGTGCAAGTCCAAACTGTTGTACTAATTTCATAAACTCTATTTTTATAATGAGTACTTTTAACTAAATATATATTTTTTGTAGTGGACTCCTTAATGTTGTTACCAGGTACTTTCAATGCACCTAAGCCTTTATATCTCAAAGCTATATATCTATCCATTCTATTGTATGCTATGGCTAACAATCTTCGTTTATAGTACATATCAAAAGTAATAGTTATAAAATTAAATAGTTGTATTAAATTATAATGCCTTAACTCTTTTAAAAACAATATCTTTTAAAATTCGAATGCCAGATTCAGCATAGTTATTTGTATTAATTCCTCTCATGTATACTGCATCTCTAAAACACAAAGCCCATTCTTTTCTGCGAACCCAATAATTGGCAATGTATGAGTTAAAGTTTTTATAATTCTTAACGAATGGATGATTTTCAAAGTGGCTGTATTCTGTAATTAATTCGGCTTCAGTTTTTGCGTACACTAACTTTCTAACTAAATTCATTAAAATTTGTCTTTCATCACAGTCAATTCCATGCTTAACATTTAGTAGCCATCTCCATTTTGAAGAAAATAAAACGTGCACAATAGTATATCTGCTGTGTGCCAAGTTTTTCTCAATCCATCCCTTTCAGCCATAGAATCGTCTATTATAACTTTTTTAGGACTTCCACTGCCATAAAAAGCATCTTCTGGAAACATTTGACTTAACTTAGTCATTCCTTGATGAATAACTGTAGCACTTTCTGCTGAAGTCACTACTATGCCTAAAGGTAAACCTCCAGCTGCTGAGGATGTAGAAACCACAAACATAGGATTATTAAAGTCTTCAAAAGAGGAGGATGCATCTATAAAAACTAGTTCTTTTGATTGTAATATATGCCTATGTACTCTCGACATAAGTGGAGTGCATACTGCTAATATTAAAGGTTCTTCTTTACCATTGCAATCACTATAACGCTGTATAAACGCTTTTCCACCTATATCATTATATTCTTCATTATTATACAGCTACACATTTTTCTAGTTCAGCAAACAAATACTTACCTGTACGAACTCCAATATTACACTTCCTCCACTTGTTAAATAAATTATAAACATCACTCACTTTAGGATTGCAGTTTCTATCAGCAATCAAATCTGGTTTATCAGAATACATCAAGTTAGTTTCATATTCTAAATGGGCAGTAGCAGGTGAGTGTCCATGACTAAATAAATCGTAATAGTCTTTCTTTGATTGTTCTGACAAGGGCCTAAACCTTAAAGCATCAGCCACCTGTACCAAATGGTTGTGATTGTGTTTTAAAAGTACAGATACACAAAATCCATTTAATTTCGTTGCAGGAGGAAGCAATGTTAGCATTAACTGGGCTGGACAATTTGTATGCTTGTTATTATGAATTTTATGTGTTGTTTTTAATTTTTTATTACTTTTAGTATGCATTCCACTCTGCCTCTGTTTATGATGACAACGTAAATAAAAAATTTTTACTACCTTTTTTCCTTTACCACTTCTACATGTTTCATAAACCATGGTCTCCTTAGATTTTTCATTAAATGCAGTTACCCACTTTTTAATACTTTCTTCTGAATCTAATTCAATCTTGAAGGAGCAATTGTATGAATTCATGTTTTTATAATTTTCTACCCTGAGCATTTTGTACACATGGCCTTCTGGTAAGTCAGCTAATACTCTTTTCTCAACACTTTGCATTTTAAATTCATCTTCGTCAGAATCAACAATTGTATGAATTAATTTTCCTCACAGGTATGTTTATCCAAACAGACATTATTTGACAAAAATTTGGAGCTATCTGAAACAGCTGAAGAAAAAGTACCAGAGTCAATTGTTTCGTCAAGAATCCAAGACATTGCTATTGAACGTAACTGTAAATTATTAATTGAAGGGTTAGTTAGCAAGGGTATTTGAACGTCACCATTCCATGTGACCCATTCTTCCCAAAGTTCGCAAAATACTCCAACCATACAAACCTCAATAACACCACACATGTTGGAACATGTTTGTGATGGGTAAAATTTCGACAATGTCTTTACTGAATTTGAATTATTGCAATGATATATATTTTCAAGGCATTTGTTGATGTTTATTTTTAAATCCTTTGAGAGAAGATCAAAAGTTGAGATGATTGTTTTATTAAAATTTTTTGGAAGAGGCCAAGAAAGTGAATCACCATAATATGAATTACTTTGTTCAATATCTGTAACTAGAAGTGACCAATGATTTCCCCTATTGTCTTCCTGACTTAGCAGGCATGTGCCATCAGTTGTCCGATAAACATTAAGGGCAACTAATACTTTTTTTATTGGAATTCCATTTAATTTTGCCTTATTAACTTTTTCATTTGCCCCAGCAAATGAATAAATGTATTGGCTTGGTTTATAAACAAAGCCTATAATATCATCATAATTTTTATTTACTATTTCAAAAAAAGTGTCTATGTCATAATTAGACAGCCAGCGATCTCCTATAAAACTTTGGATAGTAGCACCTTTAGAATCTGATGCTAAAGGCTGCTTAGAATTCCAGACATTATTCGTTAAGTATTCCTCAATCTTGTGTATATTTATTGGCAGTTGTGAACTAATTTTTTTAACCTTTTTTAACCATAGTTGATCTTCATTAACTTTATCTTGATACCGAACTTGATCATAATAAGATCTTAACTCTTTTAATTTGTTGAAACACAAATTCCCAAAAGGAAACTTCATATAAATATAATTTTGAGGTTGTTTATCTTTTTCTTTGTGAATTATACTAATTGCCTTGACAATTTGAGCTTCAGAAGGAATTTCAGAAACAGTACTCAAATCTACAGTGGGCATTTTCTCTGCAGATGAAACAACCTTCATAGAAAGCTGATGTGAAGCAGTAGAAAATTTAGTATGTGTGTTAACTTCAAAATTACCACCACCCTGCTTTATACCATAAATTCGTTATTAAATGGAATGTATTTTACTGGTAAAAACATACCTTCTTGTAGAGTGAGATATTACAATAGACCTTGCTATTTCTGCTAGTCCTAGACATAAATTTATATGAAGCTATTTGCCAACTAATATTGTTAAAATTCTAACCTGAAAAACAGAATTATTAGAGGTATCACTGCCCAGAAAGAAAAATAAATTACAAAAATACACTGTTGAATCCAAGAAGATTCTATGACTGGTGAAGTCCAATCCCCTGGATTTGGAGACAAGCCTCCAGATTGTACTGAAAAGCACAAGGGATTGGACAGCAACAGCAGCAAGAAAATACAATTCCTTATAAATCGCAACTTCAAAACCGCCATGTCCACTAAACCAACAGCCAACCAACTTTATCGACGAACCAACTTTGACCTCTGCATGCTGTGTGTGGGGGCGGCATGCACGTCACTTTACCACATGAACTAACTTTACCACATGAACTAACTTTACCACATGAACTAACTTTACCACATGAACTATTGAACTTTGTAATGAGTGTGAAATAGACTAAGTCCGTGAAGTGTACGTCAGATAAAAAATCGCTTCCCGGATCCCGCCCTGTTTACTTACTTGCAATAGGATTTCCCGGAATTCTTACATAAGCCCACATAACTTTTTCCAGGAATTGTTACATAAGTTAGCCACACACCTGACCACCACCACAATAGAGAGCTGCACAGTCATGCTCAGTCAGCAAGTCTGGATAGAGTTAACCGATTATCGGCCAAATACTCGAAACCGAGTACCCGTAGGTCCGCTCGATTCCGCGTACAACAAAGGGGGTTAACTAGTGGTGTGCTTGAGCACAAATGGCGAGCGAGCCTAAAGACTATACTATTTTTATTGACTTCTAACACTGAAGCTACTGAAAATAAGGTCAAGTTTTTAAATTTAGCATACAGGGTAAAGGGATTTCAGTGCCACAGTAACAACTCTCTGCAACTGCTTGAATTGAAGGAAAAAAAAACAACAACAAAACAATACACGTTATTTAAAAGTTTTCTTTGTGATATTCTTTAGCTAAGTAGTGGTTGTAACACACAATGCTTTGACACAGCTGGACATGCACCTACACAGACTTACCTTCGCAGTAGTCTAGTGGACAATGTATTTTCAAGTAAATACTGTTGCGCATGGCTTATAACCATGACAAAGAGCGCATTGACTTACCACCGCCACTAACTCGAATAGAAATGGAAGTCCCTTAAGTTGTTAAGTTTGAACTGCTCCCGCAAAAGAATTCAAAACGGTAAACAATTCAATTTCTAGGGTGATACAGGTACTGATCGATAAACCAGAGGATTCTGTTTAGTGCAATTTGGGACGGGGTCGACCACATAGCTAAGACAAAAACGCGAGGGTCAAAGTACAAAAATGCCTTACGTACGTCCATACATATATACAAATAAACAAACATCCCCGATTTTTTCATTTTTACCCCTGTGAGTGTCTCGCTCGCTACGCTCGCTCGCCACTCTCAGGGTTAACTCAATCGAGATTTCGCTATATTTATTTATTTATTGGCGAGCGAGCGAAGCGAGCGAGACACTTTCAGGGTTAACTCAATCGAGATTTCGCTATGTTTATTTATTTATTGGCGAGCGAGCGTAGCGAGCGAGACACTCAGGGGTAAAAATGAAAAAAATCGGGGATGTTTGTTTATTTATTTATATATATGGACGTACGTATGTCATTTTATACTTTGACCCTCCGTATTTTTGTGTTCGCTCCGCGTTCGACCCCGTCCCAAACTTCACTGAACAGAATCATCCGGTTTAGCGACCATTACCCGTATCATCTTAGAAATTGAATTGTTTACGGCTTTGAATTGTTTTGCGGGTGCAGTTAAAACTCAAAATTTTATGGGAACTCCATTTCTATTCGAGTTAGTGGCGGTGGTAAGTTAATGCGCTATTTTTCACAGTTATAAGCCCTACTCAACAGTATTTACTTAAAAATGCATTGTCTACTAGACGAACCACGAAGCTAAGTCTTGCGTAGGTATGCTCAGTTGTGTGAAAGTATAGTGCGTTACAACTACTATTAAGAATATCACAAAGAAAATTTTAGATAACGTGATTTGATTTTGTTGCTTCTTTTTCAATTCAAACTGTTGCGGGAGCGGTTACTATGACATTGAAGCCCCTTTAGCTCATACGTAATTTAAAAACTCGACTTTATTTTAATAGCTTGAGTATTAGTTGTTAAAATCAAATTTAACAATAGTGTAGTTTAAGGCTCGCTCGCCATTTGTGCTCAAGCACACCACTAGTTTATTTATTTGTATTATATGTATTGACGTACGTAAGGCATTTTTGTACTTTGACCGTCGCGTTTTTGTGTTAGCTATGTGGTTGACCCCATCCCAAATTGCACTAAACAGAATCCTCTGGTTTATCTATCAGTACCCGTATCACCCTAGAAATTTGAATTGTTTACCGTTTTGAATTCTATTGCGGGTGCAGCAGTTAAAACTTGAAAACTTAAGGGACTTCCATTTCTATTCGAGTTAGTGGCGGTGGTAAGTCAATGCGCTCTTTGTCATGGTTATACGCCGTGCGCAACAGTATTTACTTGAAAATACATTGTAGACTACTGCGAAGGAGGTAAGTCTGTGTAGGTGCATGTCCAGTTGTGTCAAAGCATTGTGTGTTACAACCATTACTTAGCTAAAGAATATCACAAAGAAAACTTTTAAATAACGTGTATTGTTTTGTTGTTGTTTTTTCCCTTCAATTCAAGCAGTTGCAGAGAGTTGTTATTACTATGGCACAGAAATCCCTTTACCGTGTATGCGAAATTTAGAAACTGGACCTTATTTTCAGTAGCTTCAGTGTTAGAAGTCAAAATCATTCATATAAAAATAGTATAGTAGTCTTAAGGCTCGCTCCCCATTAACGAGCTCTGAGAATCCTTAGTGGCGGTGGTAAGTCAATGCGCTCTTTGTCATGGTTATAAGCCGTGCGCAACAGTATTTACTGGAAAATACATTGTCCACTAGACTACTGCGAAGGTAAGTCTGTGTAATTGCATGTCCAGTTGTGTCAAAGCATTGTGTGTTACAAACTACTTAGCTAAAGAATATCACAAAGAAAACTTTTAAATAACATGTATTGTTTTGTTGTTTTCCTTCCAAGCAGTTGCAGAGAGTTGTTACTATGGCACTCAAATCCCTTTACCCTGTATGCTAAATTTAAAAACTGGACCTTATTTTCAGTAGCTTCAGTGTTAGAAGTCAAAATCATTCATATAAAAATAGTATAGTCTTTAGGCTCGCTCGCCATTTGTGCTCAAGCACACCACTAGTAGTTATAAACCAAAATTGAGGTTTGTATGTGATTAAAAAATATATATAATAAATCGAAATACAAACCTAATGATTTTGGTTTATAACTATTTTATAGCCCAAACACAAACAACGAGCAAAGTATAGCGTTAGCTATCTTAGTAATTGTATTAAAGTACCCAAACTCTTCATTATTCCATTTTGCTTTCATCTGCCTTCCACCATAATTATGGTTGCTAAGAACTATATCAGACTTTTTCCCTGCTAATACATTTTCTTACGAGCATACCAGACTGTATCCGATTTATAGTTCTTAACGACAAGCGCGGTCACTCGGGTAACGGGCTATAAATCGAAATACAAACCTAATGATTTTGGTTTATAACTATTTTATAGCCAGAACATAAACAACGAGCAAAGTATAGCCTTAGCTATTTTAGTAATTGTATTAAAGTACCCAAACTCTTCATTATTCCATTTTGCTTTGATCTGCCACCTTCTACCATAATTATGGTTGCTAAGAACTATATCAGACTTTTCCCCGCTAATACATTTTCTTACGAGCATACCAGACTGTATCAGATTTATAGTTCTTAACGACAAGCGTGGTCGCTCCGGTAACGGGCTATAACTATTAGCCAACAGCTGCACACAATAGTATGCAAGTGTTAGTCTGCTTGATATCAGTGGTTTGTGTAGTGGTATAGCTATCTGTACAGCATATCTACAAGGGTGGTTACTATAAAACATTTTTCATATAAACTTGGTTGAAAACACTGAAATAAAGAATAAAATATTATTGTATGAAATAATAGCACAACAGCAAAAGTTCATCATTTGGTACAGGTGAGTGAATCAAGAATGGCTGAAGTCTTCTCAAGGAGGTTAGTGATTATTCAGTGATATTCAGGATTCAGAGTAGGTGGAACACAAGTAGCTATAAATAGCCAGGCTATTTTTGTGGGGCGGGTGTTCAGCCTGCGCACAGTGCACGAATGCTCCACAGTCCTGGGGACAGCCAGTATCGCTGCCACCAGAACCGAGCAAGAGGGGTTAGCCTCACTTTGAGCTTTACTAATAATGCTACGGTAAACTCGACTGACTACAACCACGTGGTGAGAGGACTTTATGAGACGAGTCCTCTCACAAAACTGACCAATCACGATGCAACACAAAATAACTACAGATGACCTGCGCACAAAATGACGACTCCCAACCCCAACTCTAAATGATACACTCCCACATAAATGTTCTATGTTCGTTCTTCCATCTAACTCTATACACCCAACAGTTCAGCTTCTTGTCTCCTCATGTCTTCTCATGTCTTCTCATGTCTTCTCATGTGGGCTGGCCCACAATTTTGGTAGAATCCATGACATACTAAGTGATATTCATGATGATTAATTAGTGGGTGTGGCCTATCCCGATTTTTCATTTTAGAAAGTTGGCAACTATGGGTCTGTTGCTGCAGCATATCTGAAATAGAGGGAGGGGTCCATGCCTGGTGACCTACATGGTGGGCTTTCAGTCATTCCTGCCTCAATATCTATAAGTGTACTTCGGTTCTCTGCACTGTAAAAATTATAGCGTGAAAACCCACCAAATTCACACCAAACTGGTGGTGTGAATGCCCACCACCTATGCATAGTGTGTCATTCACACTTTCTTCCTAGTGTGAATGCACACTTAGTGTGAAATTCACACTTAGTGTGAAATTCACACTCAATGGAATAGCATGGACCCTTTACCGAACATTAATTGTATTCATATGCAGGCAAAACCCAATGCTATTATCACTGTAATCTTCTACCTTATAAATGTGCACTGTAAACCAAAAGGTGTGTAGTTCACACCTAATTAAGCGTGAATCACTTGTAGCAATAGTCACACCAAAATATGGTGTGATGCACACACCTCATCGTTTGGGTGTGAAGTACACACCAAATTTAGCGTGAATTCTCACCACAATCACTATGAACTTATACTTACATTAATGCTGAATTATTTTAAGTTACATTGATTCTTCTAGTAACACATATCAACATTTTTTTTTTAAAAAGAGATTGGTTTAATCCCAGATCTCATTAATCAGACGACTAAAATCTTAGTCAACTCTCTTTTTTAGCAAACAAGTGTACAAAACATTTATAAGGTAGATTACAATGATAATAGCATTGGTTTTTGCCTGCATATGAATATAATTAATGTTCGGTAAAGGGTCCGTGCTATTCCATTGAGTGTGAATTTCACACTAAGTGTGCATCCACACTAGGAAGAAAGTGTGAAGGACACACTATGCATAGGTGGTGGGCATTCACACCACCAGTTTGGTGTGAATTTGGTGGGTTTTCACGCTATAATTTTTACAGTGTGTGCTAGGTAAGAGAGTTGACTAAGATTTTAGTCGTCTGATTAATGAGATCTGGGATTACACCAATCTCTTTTTGGAAAAAAAATGTTGATATGTGTTACTAGAATCAATGTAACTTAGATTAATTCAGCATTAATGTAAGTATGAGTTCATAGTGATTGTGGTGAGAAGTCACACTAAATTTGGTGTGCACTTCACACCCAAATGATGAGGTGTGCGCATCACACCATATTTTGGTGTGACTATTGTTACAAGTGATTCACTCTTAATTTGGTGTGAACTACACACCTTTTGGTTTACAGTGTGTTCTAAAATCCTCCCTGATTATCTCTGAAAAGCAGGATCCATTCCAGGATTTGATGACAACATCATCGACGATCCAAGGAGCTTGATTCAAAGCTGACTGGGTCCCATATCGCTGCATCCAGCGGAACCTCAGGTTCTTGGACGTGTCTAGTAGGGCATCCACAAACATCCCACAGAGATACTCCTTCACAATGAGGTCTTGTCCTGCGTTCATAATTTTGAGGGGAAAAGATGACGTGTATCTATGAGCAATCGCCATAACATATGCATTGTCAGGATTCAGAGTTACCAAACTGGTGTAAGTAGTCGGCACTGTAATGTTAGCAGCATAGAATCTAACTGGATGCCAGTTAGTAGTCTGTGAGTCTCTGATTCCCACTTCCAATCTCACTCCCTGATCAATCCAGTAGTTAGTAACAAAACACTCAAACTTCATCTTAAATTCCACCTCACCAAAACAAAGATATATACCAAAGAATTGGTCAAAGGTGCAAGAGGTTATTATAATCCCTAAGTTGTGTACGTACGTGAATCTGTTGGGCTTGCAACACTGCACTTGGCTGGAGCTACGGGAAAGTAAGGCGAGATCTCCCAGGCACGTAGGCGGTGAGGTTCCGACCGGTGCAGGCAAGCCAGACGAGGCACTCCCTGCACGTAAATAGCATACAGCGAGAAAGGCAACATAAGCTGTTGTTCCCATTTCAGTGTTCGCACATCAGTACAGTACGGTGTAACGCGGTATTATTTCTTGCAGCCCGGTGTCACGGAAATATGGGTATCCCGTAAAATTGGGTATCCCGGCGTACCCATATTTCCGGAAATATTGATATCCCGCCGTAAATTTGGGTACCCTCGCAGCCAATGGAAATGGAAGTGTTGGTAATACTTTGTGCGTCCTCCTTCTCGTGTGCTCACGCTTACCCAGAACATACAGGGGTTGGAAAAGAGTAGGAAGAGTGTCCTGAGGTGGTGGGCAAAGTTTTTTTAAAGTTGATCTAGGCGATTTATACAATCGGAGAGGAGTAGCTATCGTTGCCTAAAAAATTTTTTTTTTGTAATAACAGATTATGTTAACATGAGCAATGAAGCTAACTGCTTTATGAAGATTTCTTTCATGATAAGGTTCATGAAGTTGAGTAGCTAATTCAAGATTCATTTCATTTAACATTAAATGAAGACTTAATCATCTAGATGACATTATTCTGAGTTAACCTTGGATTCTGTCACAATTTATTGAAGACTTGAAATATTACTTCCATAGCCATAGCAATCTCCACATGATTCTAGTTCAAATTACTCAGAGCATTATTCATTTCTTAATATTTTATTGATTGGCTAATGGATCAAAGTCCAAATCCAATAAGTCCAACATTAATTGTAGAAGATATGGAAAAGCAAAGGAGAATTGTATGAAACACTCATGATCAGAGTCACTTTGGAGTAGCTACACAAAGCAGATGGCATTGTGTCAAGAAAATACTACAGGCCTGGAATGTTTTTAGAGATTAGATAAATAATGTGAAAATATATGCGAAGAATTTATTTAAGAGGCCGTATATTTAATTCAATTGTGATAGGGAAACTTGGTGCCTTCAGCGAATACCTACAATAATTTCTGCATTCTCACACACTCATAGGAGTCACTTTCTGTATTATTTAAAATAATAATTTAACATCATTACATTAAAGTATGGTCCATTATTTAAGTAAATAGAAACAGACTGTAATGATCTACATGAAAATATAGGAAGTATTGAATTATTTCAATTGTGGAGAAATCAAGAAAATTTAGATACTATATATTGATGATTATATGATTATAGCATTTTATATTACGTTTGCAGTACTATTTAACAAGAATATCACTTATAATTTCAAGATTTTATATTACTCTATATAAAAATGTGTTTACTCTGTACAGTGGAACCTTCCATAGAATACCCTCTAATTTTATGATTGAAATTATCACTTGTACTATTTGAATCTACATACCTTTTGTCCATTGCTGTAAAGCTGTAAGCTATATAAATTTTCACTTTTTGAAGCAGAAAATCCCTTATTTTATGGTAACATAACAACCTTGAATGTGAATTTTATATATATTTTGCATTTTGGAGTATAAGAGATTTATTGTGCATGTATTTCTAAGTTTCAGCAACCTTTATATCAAATATATATTAATTTACCTCAGATAAAAAATGAACAATAATGTGGTCACTTAGGTGGTGTCATGTGATCGTTGTCAGCGCCAAAAACAAGCCGAAAAAGTCAGTAGGTACACTCTACCCTATTCCAGTCAAATCCAAGTTATTCTACTAAATGCGAATGGATTTAATGGCCCACTTCCTGAAACCACAAGGGGTAATAAATATATAGTTACAGTAACAGACTATTTTTTGAAGTGGGCAGAAGCAGCCCTTCTTCCATTGAAGCATGCAGTTGGAATCTCCAAATTCATTTATTCAGTAATTTTTTTTGCTATTCTTTAAATAATATGTTAATTACAGTTGTTTTTTTTCTTCATAGGTAATGTGTCGATTTGGTTGCCCTCATATTTTGATTACTGACCAGGGAAGAGAATTTATTAATAGATTGTCCAGTAAACTCTACTCCATCACCAAAACTCACCACCGAATTACAAATTGAGTATACTTTAATTTCAGATACATTTTAACAATCATGTTTCCATATTAAAAATCGATTTTCTTTTTATAGACCAACGGGCTAACTGAGCGCTTAAACCAAACTCTTTGTCAGTGTTAGGCAAAGCTAAGTAATGAAGAGCAAAGTGATTGGGATGACAAAATTGATTGCGTACTCATGGGGTATCGGGCATCGTTTCAAGGTTCAACAAAACATTCACCTTACTACATGCTTTTCCAGCAAGATATGAGCGCTACCTATTGACAGTGATAGCCTCCAAGCATGTAAGGAAGAAAATGGTGATGAAGAGAAGTTGGATGAGGTCATGGAATCCTTACTTGAATCAAGAAAGAAAGTATTCAATGAAGTTGAGATCAATATACTAAAGCACAGGTAAAACAAAAAAAATACCTATGATCGAAAACATGAAGTGGCTACTACAAACGTAGGGACAGAGGTACTTCTGGAGAATACTGCTCAGAAGCAGAGAAAAGGTGGCAAGCTTGAGCCTACATGGCTAGGACCATACATCGTCAGTAGATGTATGGGTATACAAGGGGTTGTATGAGTTGTCAAGGAATGGCAAGATTGTCAAGACTAGGGCCAATATTGCACGTCTGAAAGTTTACAGAAAAAGAAGTTTAAAAGAGATGCACTTGCCTTCACAAGGTGAAGTAGCCGAAAATCAATTATACGGAAGTGATATTTCTGATGGAGGATGATTGATAGTACTCATGTGCCAATAAATGTAGTACAGGAACACCACAAAAGAAACAAAGATTAGGAATTGAAGGAAAAAATAAAAATTCTCATCCTATCCAGTTGAATGGTTATAATAGTGATGAAAGCTTTTGCAATATGTCATCATCACCATCACCTACAGATACAAGATGCAGAGAGAATTCAGAATTGATACAAGAGTCACTAGAATCTAACACATGCCAGAAAAAGTCAATGGATTCATTTGGTTTACAAGTATCTGTTTCACCAGTTTCTTCTCAACTAAAGAAATCAGAGTGTACCAGCAGAGACCAGGAGTTTCAAAATTAAGTAGTGACATTTCAAGCAATTACCAAAGAAAGTTTAATTTTGAAATTAACTCAATTTATTTCCATACTAGAAAGAATTAAAATGGGAGAAGTAAGTTGGGTAATTTTGATTGGAGAATGAGCAAGATTAACAAGATGCTCTCAGGTCTAGATTATCTGGGTTCCATACAGAGAGGGATCTCTCCCCACCCCCCTTGAGCTTGAGTCTCCCCATACACTATCAAAACTGAGCCATTTAGTGCATATGACCACTTACTGATCAGTATGTAAAGATGTGCATCAAAACATTGTAGGTTACCAAAGTGGGTGTGGCTAAGTACACTAAGACTCCCTCCCCGACAAAAATCCTGTATAAAGTTTGTGATAATGGACTTAGTCTGCATAAGCATGTATATATAGAGGTAGTAGCTATGTTGCTTCTCTTTTACATAAATGGACAGGGTTCTAATGATTGACCAGTTCCATTTTTCTCAAAATTTGCTCAATTTTATTTTACCTGTAGCGTATATTCAGAGGCATGAGTCAATTTTAGAAGTTACAAAATTATATACTTATCATTTTAAACTCTCAGTCTGTTTATTTCTTCATTTCTGTGGGTGTGCTTTAAAATTTTCCACTAGTGATAATTTGCTCAAACATTAGAGTTCAGTATAGTGAATGTCATAGTCAATTAGTGAGTTGTTAAATTTTTATAGCAGTATTCAGTGTATGATAAATACTTCATGACAGGCGACGTAAAACTATTGAGGCGGAGGGGACTGTGGAGTGAAGCATGATGTAGATACATACATAATATGTATGTAAGTGTAAACATATTATGTTTACACTTTAGTTGTAGTTTTTATATCAAAAATACTTCAATTTTAGTTTTAGTTTTGGTTGCTTAAATTGATTATGGCACTTTTATTTTGTTTTATGGTGATTATACACGAGTATTCAATTTATTCAGTCACTTTTTTGTAACAATTTTTTGTATTGTATCTTCAGCACTAACTTAGCTATTTTGTGTTTTATTAGTTTCCTGTTTTAATCCCTCTAACATGACATTTATATAGTTTTGAAAACAAACAAAATAACTCAGTCAGCCGCAGTAAGTTTTTATTAGCCTTATGACAGAGTCTTAATTGAGCAAGAATACTATGAGTAGTTGATCAATAGAGACTAGCAAGTCTTGACTAATTTAACTATACTTTAAGTATTCTCACTTGCATGAGTCACAGGCAAAATGTTGATAACACATAATAATTGTTTTAGCTATAGTTATACAACAATTGGCTTAGATAGCTAACTAAAATGTTTTTCATCTCACTGTAATTAATTTTTGTTTTACGTTTAATAATCAAAACAGTGCTAGCATGTACATACATTCATAAATTTAATACTACATTTAAACGGATACATACATTTAAACGGATACATACATACATACATAAATAGATTAACAAGTATGCATTCATGCGTATCTATTGTAGTGGCAGGAACATGAGTGCCCTAGCTATAATGACTTCATTAATACTTCATGCAAGAAACTTCATAAGTTATACTCACTGAATATGCATAATGTTTTATACTGATTTACTTATTTTTATACTTATAGAAATGTTGAAAAATAAAAGTCATTCAATTACATGTATAACACTATCTCAATTTGAAGAGGTAGTTGAATTTCTCCTTTCTAAGTATTGTTGAAATGACAAGTCAAGCTCGGTAATGATAGGCTATTTGTCAATTATTCCAATGGTAATGTCAATTTTGTCATAAACAGATTTTTTCATACACAATGGATGTCTTGCTGCCAGAAGCCTTGTGTCTCATTATCATGGATTTCAGTGTTAACAAGAGTGAGGTATTTGTTATTGGATCATTTATTGGGGTAAGCAATCACTAATAATTTATTGTTTACTAGGCTAGAAGTATTATGTATACTTATGTGCGTAAGAATCAGTGTATTCTACGAAATGTCTCTACAACAACAGGTTTGTTCTGCTCTCTAGCTATGTAAATTTACCATTGGCTACAACTGTATCCGCAGCATCTGCGCTTGGTCCAGAAAGCTGGAGATTATAATATGAAGACCTAAAGAAGAAATTTGATGGTAGCTAGCTATGTTAATTCAAAATTTCATTTTCATTCTGTAATGTAATTTACTTTTGTAGCAAAACAATGTGAAGGAAATGAGGGCAAACAGTGAAAGTAGCAAAAATTACACCTCAAGGTACTCCTTTAAAATGTTATTTGCTAGATATTGAATAAAATGAATTAAAAGAATATCCCTTTGTATATAGCATGTATGTAGTGATAATAATATGTATTAAATTATAGAAAAACCTTGCTGTTCTACAAGTCTGCAGCCAAGTTGTTCGTATACGACTGCTCACCTGGCACTGGATTTTCACCGTCTCAAGCGACAAATTGCAGTTGTATTGTAATGTAAATATTCCGATTTTACTGTAAGACTAGTTGAAGTCCAGAACTAATTTTGTTGGAGCTAATAGAGAGCTCCAGGAACTATACCAACATTTGGAATCTCAAGAAAGCAAACAAGAAATTTGCGAATACTTCGCATCTAAACGCATCACTTGGAAATTTTAACCACTTTGGGGGATTGTGGGAAGCTGCAGTCAAATTCACAAAGTCACTGCTGAAGAAACTTCTTGGTTCACAAAGTTTAACTGTGGAGGAATACTGGTCTGTCCTTGTTGATGTTGAATCTATTCTCAACAGTCGTCCGTTGTGTCCCTTAAACACTTTACCTGAGGATGGATTGGAAGTTCTTACTCCAGGCCACTTTCTGGTGGGAAGACCTCTCACTGCATTACCTCAACTCTCATTGAAAGACTTGCCTATGTCATCTGTCAAGCGATGGAATCTCTGCCAAAAGGTCTCGGCTGAGTTCTGGCAAAAGTGGTCAAGAGAGTACTTGCAGATACTCCAAAAGCGACACAAATGGAAATCAACGCACTGGAACTTTCGTGTTGGAGATATTGTCCTCGTGAAGGATCAATTACTGTTCACCCATTCCTGGCCACTAGCACTTGTTACTAAACTACACCCTGGGTCAGATGGATGTGTGCGTACAGTGACTATTCGTACTTCTAAAGGAATTTATACTCGACCTATCGTAAAACTTGTTCTACTAGTTCCACAAGGAGAGAACAAAGATCTTCAACCTCAGTCGAAGGAGGGGGGAGATTGTTCAGGCCACTGAACACTGTGTAACATTCATATTAACTTACTTTATTTTGTGTATTCTAATCTTATTATTTCCGTGTTGTTGTCCTACCAACTTTCCACTACTTCAGCTCCCCTGGTGTGTGCTGGCAGCTGATTAGTCAGTTGTTAGGCATGCTTTCCAGCTGTTTCCATGTTAGCTGTTTTGTTATCACTTTTAGTTTAATCTCATACTTGTGGTCACTTGACTCTTGTATTTAGTGGTCATTTGCTCTAGTGCTTGTGGTCTACTATTCTATATCAAACTACTATTCTATATCAAACTTGTCTAACCAATATATGTGTGTGGAGACAGTGTAACTTGTCAGTGGATTTACAACCCATAAGAGTTATATATTCTAGTTTCTAATACATACACTCAGGACTTTCTCTAATTCAGGATTCACATTGGATACTTCCAGTGTCAAAACCCACCTGAAATTAAAAGTTCCAAGTGGTTGGCTAACAGCAAGGAGGGAAGTAGGAAAAATAGTAGCTAGTGAAACTGCTTATTGATACAGGGATTTTATTTGTACAGAAAGTACTCTGATCCAGATTTTGTTCTAGATCCTGCACCAGTCAGGTACAAGATCAATCATATATTACAGTGTTATAAATATTGTTAAAGCTGTAGCAATAAAGGATTCAAGACAAGGCAGTCTCCTTAAGACACACAAAGAGAAACGATGCTGTTGTGTTGATTGTTACAAAGTAAGCCGTTCCTCAAGCTATTGCATGTAATTGAGGTTGTGTTTATTCTACAGTAGACAGGATGGTCTACATTATTGGGTAGCATACTGTGGATGATCTGGTCACTTCTGAATCTTACCTTTCTACGTTCTTCAGTTCTGTAGTCAGTCAGTTTGTTTTTGCAACGGAATGAAGTCACATCTTTGCCTGTCCCGAACATCTTGGCTTAATACTTTAGATACAGCATTCTACAAAATCAGCTTGAGGACAGTAATCTCATCTCTTAGATGTGCCATCATCTTGAGGACAGTAATCTCATCTCTTAGATGTGCCATCAGCTTGAGTACAGTAATCTCATCTCTTAGATGTGCCATCAGCTTGAGGAGAGTAATCTCATCTCTTAGATGTGCCATCAGCTTGAGGACAGTCGTCTCATCCCTTAGATGTGCCATCAGCTTGAGGACAGTAATCTCATCTCTTAGATGTGCCATCAGCTTGAGGACAGTAATCTCATCTCTTAGATGTGCCATCAGCTTGAGGACAGTAATCTCATCCCTTAGATGTGCCATCAGCTTGAGGACAGTAATCTCATCCCTTAGATGTGCCATCAGCTTGAGGACAGTAATCTCATCCCTTAGATGTGCCATCAGCTTGAGGACGGTAATCTCATCTCTTAGATGTGCCATCATCTTGAGGACAGTAATCTCATCTCTTAGATGTGCCATCAGCTTGAGGACAGTATTCTCATTTCTTAGATGTGCCATCAGCTTGAGGACATTAATCTCATCTCTTAGATGTGCCATCATCTTGAGGACAGTAATCTCATCCCTTAGATGTGCCATCAGCTTGAGGACAGTAATCTCATCCCTTAGATGTGCCAGAGATGCAGTGTTCGGACCAGAAGTGATGACAGTAATCTCATCCCTTAGATGTGCCATCATCTTGAGGACAGTAATCTCATCTCTTAGATATGCCATCAGCTTGAGGACAGTAATCTCATCCCTTAGATGTGCCATCAGCTTGAGGACAGTAATCTCATCCCTTAGATATGCCATCAGCTTGAGGACAGTAATCTCATCTCTTAGATATGCCATCTCTTGACTCTGAAACGCAAACAAACTCTCCCAACATGAATTAAACCATAGATTAACGTTTTAGATAACCTTTGAAAGCAGCCAAACTCTCTACAAGGGCCCCTAAGCATGGCCTGTGTAGAGAGGTTTCACTGTAGCATTTGCCATTCTGATACTCTCTCTAAAATTAGTCTTCTGATTATGTTACAATTGATTGAAGCTTAGATTTTATAATTTGAGTATTCAGTGGGAGTGAATCCATTACACCAGTCATTGTGAGTGGGTGTGGCTCACAAAATAATTAGTTCCCTATAGCTACTGTAGCTAATAGTCAACAAATCTTTCAAAAAGACCAAAACTTAACTAAGTGTCAATGTACTAATTGTATATAGCTAATACTTAGATAAAATTAATATTGAGTTAATGCCGGGAGTCCTTTTTTTATTCATTTTGTTGTATATGTGTTTTTGTCGCTCTTAATAATGAAAAGCAGATAATGGTATACTGAGAGCTGAGCATGTGCTGGAATGGAATGCAGTTCACAGTTCAATGCATCTTGAAAAGTCTTTGCTTATCAGTTAAGAGCATATCGGAAACAGTCAGATGTTGTCTGACATGGTTCTATCGTACACTAAAACTGCTGTTTCTACAAGACTGTTAGTGTGAATATTAGTCATATCATCAGAAGTTCCACTTCATGGGCTCAGTTCCATCACTGAAAATGGTTACTAAGGACAGAAATCATCTGCAGTAACTATGTCTACAGGGCTACAAATAAACAAAAGTTTGTATTGCAATTCACAGTCCTCGCCACTGGGGCTTAGCCCTCATGTCTTGCATTAAAATTAATTAGTTTGTGTGTTTCTTTGGTTGTTTCTTTGTAAGTACAGATATGAAGGAACTATCCTGGCTATATATTACAGAAGTATTGTATATTAGAGCAGCATGGCTTAGAATAGACAGAACACGCTTTAAAATTCTATTTTTTATTGACAATCAACACTAGTAGCTAGCTACAAGTTATTGATTATTATGTTAGTTGCACTGACGTAGCAGCACCATGTGTCCATCCTTTACCCAAAAGAAGTGGTCTTTATTTGCATGAAGACGCAGGGCTTCTTGACAAGAAGTTGCTGGAAATTGTCTTGCAAAACCAACAGGGTTGACTCCAAAGTGTACAGATAAAAACTGCAAGACATCCACCAAAGTGTCATCAGCAACTTGTTCCATCAGACATTCTTTACCAATTCTGGCTGGGTTACTGCCAGGCCTGAGAACCAGTTCACCTGTGAGGATGACATCATTTTAAACTGAATAATCTGATGCAAAGAAATAGTAAGAACAGAGTTTCATTACCATCATCGTTCAGAATAGTGATGTTAAAGTTGTTTGTTGGAGATAAAGAGTCTAATATATTTGCTGTATTTGCTTCCACTACAAAAGTTTCATCAGCTTCAATTATGAGATCATTTAAGGGATGAAATGAAAAACACACTCTCTGCCCTCGAGTTAGATATCCTGGCATGAATGAAGTCTGATTCTCTGGTATAATGTAGTCATCTACAGAAAGGAAAGGTCAAGTTTGTATGGATTATCTTGGGGAACTAAGTCAGAACTGCAGCTACCTGTAGTCCTGGGGGACACATAAATGGCGACCAGTCTTTCCAAAGTACGATTCTCCTGAGATGAAATGCACAGACTAGCCCCCGTACTATTCTCCAAAATATTATGTACTTCTTGTGTAGATAAAGTTAAACCTGAAAAAGAAATTACATTAACAACAACAATAAAAAAAAATTATTTTACCATCATTGTCTATAATTAAAAATAATTCTGGATTCTGTTGACCAAAATTATCAATTTGTTTAAGGCTGTCACTTGAAATTGGAAAGTTCAGTTGCTTTCAGTTATTGAATCATCAACTACATCAATATTTAAGCACACTGAGTTGAGTTATTGAATGAATAGAAGTTGAGAGAAAATGATTGTAGAACATAATCATCTGAAATTATAATATTTAAATTTAAGATGTACAACAGCAAATAGTCATCATAAATTCTAAGTAAAAATACATATTTTAAAGTATTGTGCAAATAGAAAGTGAAACTAGTGGTGTGCTTGAGCACAAATGGCGAGCGAGCTTCCCTCATTACGTTACATTAAACTACAGTACTGCTATTACTTTTAATTTTTAATGCTCCAGCTACTAAAAAAATTGCCAAGTTTTAATTTATGTGTACACGGTAAATGGATTTCAATGCAATATAACCACTCAGGCAACTGTCTGACTTACACAAAACAATAATAACAGCATTTCTAAGGAATTACAGCACAGGCTTGGGCCTAACCTTATATAAAGAAGACATGCTGACTGCTGTAGTAACTGGGAAAGTGGTGTAAAGGCAGCTAATGATATTTATTAGTTAGTTAAATGTTTATATTTTTAGGCTAAGCAGTAGCTGTTATGCACAACATTATCACTCACACTTGTTCACTGGACATACCAACACAAGAATTACCTTTGTGGTTAGACTATTGGACAATGTATTTTCAAGTAAGTAAGAATACTGTTGTGTAGGGCATATAACTATGACAAATGGTGAATTAACTTACAACTGCCACTCATTCAAATAGAAAATATTCCGGTAAGTTTGTAAGTTTTAACAGCACCCGCAAAAGTGGTTCCAAAGCAGTATAAAATTCAATTGGATAATACTGGGTAAATATGGACAAACCAGAGGATTCCGTTCAATGATGTTTGCAATGGGGTCGGCCACTGAGCTAATGCAAGAACAAATGGCGTACATATGTCCACATTATATATAGATATATTTATAGCCCGTTACCTGAATCTGATATAGTCCTGGGTATGCCCGTAAGAAAATGTATTAGAGGGAAAATGTTGATATAGTTTGTAGCAACCATTAAATGTAATGGGAAAATGACCAGAGAGAGCTACAAATAGTTTGTTAACGGGTTATAGAGTAGTTATAATTGGTTTATAACTATTACTATAATCATGGTGTATTTCAGCACAAATGGCGAGTGAACTGTGAGCTACAGCCATAATAGGCATAATTCCAATAGTTGTTGAAAATTGAAATGTGCTAACTTGACTTATGCATTCAATGATGATGAAGAGAAATAGTGTTGTTGGGTCTGCTATGCTTTTATAAACAAAAATAAGTTCAGGTGTTCAGGTCTGCTCCCACAAAAGCTTCTTCAAGACCTGCAACTTCGTTCAGCAAATCCATTTCTTTATTTTATCAAGACGCCTTACCAACTTACAAATTGGAGGCGTGGGCGAAAAAAGTGTTTCACCTACCATATTATTAATAAGCAAAAATCACAATAAAAATGACGCAATCTCAATTGTGTTAGCACCTTTAATTGCCTCGCTCACTTTGCTTGCTCACCTACAAACCACTAAAGAAAATGTCCCCAATTTTTTATTGTGTAACTCCTTGTAAGAGTCTCGCTCACTTTGCTTGCTCCTCAATCATCAAATCACTCACTTGTAGCTAGTGTTAATTAGCCAATTGAATGAAATAAACACATTTTGTGTAGTATGATATAAATGATAGTGAAAGTTATTAGACAGCTACTGCAGTTCCTACTCCTATTAATCTATCACAATGAAATATAGCTGCTTAAAACAAATGAAAGTAGGTAAGGGTCATTATAAGTTACATACCACAAAACAGGATGTGGGAAGGGCTCAGCAGGATCTGACACCTCCCAAATAGAGATTTACGGCTAACTCTTACAGACATGTTTTTGTGTCAAGACCGTGATTGCCAATTGTAATTGTCGGTTGCTGTTTTGTGTTGTTGTTGGGCACTTCCATTAGGGCCTCTGCACCTGTTAGAATATATAGGGTAGGTGCAGGCCATCATTTTCAGTCAGTCAGTCATTTTTTTGCATTATTCTTGAAGTCTGCATAAGATTTAATAACTCTTTGTGCAAGTGGATAATAAACTGACTGTGTGAGTCTGACTAGTGGAATTTGAGTGCCGTACTTCCCCACAAGATTTATAACTTTAAAGCTTATTTTCATCAGTCTATAACCTACCATCACCATCATAAATAGACAATTGAAAAGATTATAAGTAAAAGTTGTTTCTAGACATTTATTGTCAAGATAATCTTACCATCATTGTCAAAGAGAGTCAGCTGGAATATTGAACCTTCTCCTACAATATAATCCAGTGAATTGACTGCTGCAGTCTGAAATGTGAACAGTTCATTATCTTCAACTATGGTGTCATCTACCGGAACAAACACTCCACACAATCTCCTCTTAGCATTGGAAGAGTTGAATGTAAGTTGTAAATGAGACAGCAGAAAGTCACCTACAGTGTTTGAATGGTCATTTATATTACACAATGTCATGTCGTGACATAGAACTAGCATACATACTTGACTGAGCGAAGGCTGAGCTCTGACTGGCATTGAACAAGATGTCTACCACAACTTCTCTCTCTAGTTGAGTTGTGTTCAGAGTAGCACATAATTCTGTTGTGTTGGTAAAGTTCTCAGTGATGTTTGAAGAAGGCTCCAGCTGTATTCTTGCTCCTAATTAAATAATTTAAAAAGTTTTGAATTTATAGTATACAAAGAGCCATAATAAATGTTAATTGTGTGAGTATCCTTGATGTTCAACAGCTCCTGTTCATGACTGAGCTTCAGCATTAATATGACACCTGGTTACCAAACCTCCTCGCAGTTTACCAGCATGTTTATCAGCCACTTTAATTCAACCATGGGTACACGTGCTGTACTGTTGTGGTGTACATTTTAATTGGGAGAAGGGCTTCCACAAATGTCATAATTTGTGGATAAACACTAAATTTTGCATAAAAATGGTCATACAGTGGAACCCCTATACAAAGAGACTCTGAAAACAACAAGACTCTCAACAACAAGCATGAATGGAACCAAATGATCTTCCACAATCTATATAATAATACCCGTGACCGATGGTGACGTACGTATTCATGAATAATTCATGAGCTAATGAGCTAGAACTTGCAGATGCACAATACTCATGAAAACACACTGAATTACTGGATAACCTAGAGCACAAGGCAAACTAGTTAGCAACCAGATTCCCGCACAAAAATTGGATAGCAGGCATGAGTGGCACAAAAACACGAGAGCAGTTTTCCTGAACTTGCCGTGAACTAGCGCAGAACTACCCAGTAAACCAAGAACACATTTGTAAAGAATAGTAAAGTGTTTGGCTATGTTAGAGTACTGGTAGCAGAGGAGGAGCAAGCTCCTGGACATTGGTAAGGCCATTGTGACCATGCCCATCACAGCTCCAAACAGGAAGTATATAATTAGCTATCATATTACAATAATTGATTCCTCTGTGTTAGTGTACTTTTTTAATCATATTATAGAATAATAGTATATTATAATGTTGAAATATATGATGAAAAAATTGTGTATTGATAATGATAACTTGTTTAATAGAAACTACCAAATGATAACTTGTTTAATAGAAAGTACCAAATGATAACTTGTTTAATAGAAAGTACCAAATGATAACTTGTTTAATAGAAAGTACCAAATGATAACTTGTTTAAGAGAAAGTACCAAATGATAACTTGTTTAATAGAAAGTATCAAATGATTTGTTTAATAGAAAGTACCAAATGATAACTTGTTTAATAGAAAGTATCAAATGATAACTTGTTTAATAGAAAGTACCAAATGATAACTTGTTTAATAGAAAGTACCAAATGATAACTTGTTTAATAGAAAGTATCAAATGATAACTTGTTTAATAGAAAGTACCAAATGATAACTTGTTTAATAGAAAGTATCAAATGATAACTTGTTTAATAGAAAGTACCAAATGATAACTTGTTTAATAGAAAGTACCAAATGATAACTTGTTTAAGAGAAAGTATCAAATGATAACTTGTTTAATAGAAAGTACCAAATGATAACTTGTTTAATAGAAAGTATCAAATGATAACTTGTTTAAGAGAAAGTACCAAATGATAACTTGTTTAATAGAAAGTATCAAATGATAACTTGTTTAATAGAAAGTACCAAATGATAACTTGTTTAATAGAAAGTATCAAATGATAACTTGTTTAATAGAAAGTACCAAATGATAACTTGTTTAATAGAAAGTACCAAATGATAACTTGTTTAATAGAAAGTATCAAATGATAACTTGTTTAATAGAAAGTACCAAATGATAACTTGTTTAATAGAAAGTATCAAATGATAACTTGTTTAAGAGAAAGTACCAAATGATAACTTGTTTAATAGAAAGTATCAAATGATAACTTGTTTAATAGAAAGTATCAAATGATAACTTGTTTAATAGAAAGTATCAAATGATAACTTGTTTAATAGAAAGTATCAAATGATAACTTGTTTAATAGAAAGTACCAAATGATAACTTGTTTAATTGTTTAAGAGAAAGTACCAAATGATAACTTGTTTAATAGAAAGTATCAAATGATAACTTGTTTAATAGAAAGTATCAAATGATAACTTGTTTAATAGAAAGTATCAAATGATAACTTGTTTAAGAGAAAGTACCAAATGATAACTTGTTTAATAGAAAGTACCAAATGATAACTTGTTTAATAGAAAGTACCAAATGATAACTTGTTTAATAGAAAGTATCAAATGATAACTTGTTTAATTGTTTAAGAGATAGTACCAAATGATAACTTGTTTAATAGAAAGTATCAAATAATAACTTGTTTAATAGAAAGTACCAAATGATAACTTGTTCAATAGAAAGTATCAAATAATAACTTGTTTAATAGAAAGTATCAAATGATAACTTGTTCAATAGAAAGTATCAAATAATAACTTGTTTAATAGAAAGTACCAAATGATAACTTGTTTAATAGAAAGTATCAAATGATAACTTGTTTAATAGAAAGTATCAAATGATAACTTGTTCAATAGAAAGTATCAAATAATAACTTGTTTAATAGAAAGTACCAAATAATAACTTGTTTAATAGAAAGTATCAAATGATAACTTGTTTAATAGAAAGTATCAAATGATAACTTGTTTAATAGAAAGTATCAAATGATAACTTGTTCAATAGAAAGTATCAAATAATAACTTGTTCAATAGAAAGTATCAAATAATAACTTGTTTAATAGAAAGTACCAAATAATAACTTGTTTAATAGAAAGTACCAAATAATAACTTGTTTAATAGAAAGTACCAAATGATAACTTGTTTAATAGAAAGTATCAAATGATAATTTGTTTAAGAGAAAGTACCAAATGATAACTTGTTTAATAGAAAGTACCAAATGATAACTTGTTTAAGAGAAAGTACCGAACAGTTTAAATCTGTGCTCAGAGTCACCTACAAATTCATTAGCAATACTAATTAAATCCAAATCATCTGTTAGTTCTTTATGCATGTCTGGGACTCATCCCAGACAGAAGAAAAAAGATCCACAGCCCAGCCCTGGCGATGGACAGTAGAGCCAAGACCAGCCCCGACAATGAACACTTATCATTATGTATTTACCTTGTTAACACTTCTCCCACCTTATTCCTATAATCATATTCATAAGTCACAACCCAAAGTCATCTTCATACACTGAGATGTATATAGTTGTAACTTTGCCTCTATTATATTATTATCAACCTCTGACAATCAGCAAAAGACATCTTGTTGAGCGTTGCGCACTTTTGCGAGTAATAGGCAAGGCTGAAAGCTCTCGGGTCATCGGCTGCGTCTGTTATATTTCGCCTGCGTCTGTTAAGTTGATAGTCTGGTCCTTCACCCGACCAACCTTTGTGAGAGATAACTAAGTCCCCCACAATGCACATGCAACACCATGAGGTGATTTAGCCACTCTTGTCCCATTGTGTTTCTGAGGTATGTTTTTACATGACGAAGAGCATTGAATGACCTCTCTGATGTGGAATTAGAGGCTGGCATAATAAGTACAAGCTTTAGCACAATGCCGACCTGACACAAAAGGCTTTTCTGGGCTACAGATAATGAACAAAAAACGTTTTGATATCATATACAGTGGGCTTGGAAGTAGTCTCTGAAAACACTTGTTTAAACTCAATTGCAAATGCAAGCAACTGTGCACGCAATGATTCAGCTTGCAAATTTTCTCCATAAAAAGATGTAACAAAAGTGAATTCAGCAGAGAAATCTGAGCTTATCGCTGCCTTTAAAGGAGTTGCTCAATATTTTTATACACTTCATAGCCTGCTTGCTGAAATTAATCTTGTATGCAATTCACTGCTAAATCGATAGCTTCAAAATAGTCTTTCCTGTACAAATCATGTACAGACTGGTGAACATGACCTTCAGCTGTTCCAGATTCATACCGTCTAGGTACTTTACTCTGCTGACGTGGTAATGACGGCTCGATGTCAAGGGGTTCTGTAAATGACGTCACTTTAGACCAAAATAATTCAAAAGATGAATCATTTCGTAAGGACTGGAGAGTGCCAACCACCATGGCTCCAATGGTTTGTCCTTCAGCTGCAGAGCAAACTTTATTTTGCAAGGATCTGCTCAAATTATCGGTGTGGCGAAGTATCATTTCTGCCAACATTGTCCCAAAAGCAAAGCGAAAAGTATTCATCTGTGCTTTTACTCCTTCAATTCTTGCTTTGCTTTCAGTATCCCTTGCTACATCTACTGCCATCTCCCAGGTGCCTAGCAATGTAGAGTAATTTTTGAGAAAACTTAACAAAGAATTGGTTCGCACAGTAAATCGTGTAGAACACAGAAGTCGAATGCTCAAAAGATCAATTTCATTTTTAGTTCACTTTCAGCTTTTAGCTCACGAAAAATGTTATCTCGTCGTGGAGAGAGTTTAATCAACTTAGTAATTTCATGGGTAACTTCCAATGATAATTTCATAACTTTAGAATTCTTAACATAATCATTAGCTGTTAAGTTTAAAGAGTGGCAGTAGTAGTGAGTGAATACTGCACGCTCTTCCTCTTCCAAAACTCTCTTTGCTACACCACTAGTAGAGTCAGCCATGGTACTACAACCGTCGTAGCACTGCCCACCAAGTTTATGGAATGCTAAATTTAGTCGAGTCAAAGTATCTTTAATAACAGAAAATAATGTAGCAGCATCAATACATGGAACTGCATAAGGCCCAATGAACTCTTCATATACCTCAAAATTATCATTAATCCAACGAATAACTATTGTGACTTGTTCCTGGTTGGTCACATCTGTTGTCTCATCAATCATCACAGTTAAAAATGGAGACTTGTGTAGGTTTTCAGAAACTTTTGTAATAACAGAAAGAGCCATAATTTTAATCAAAGAATTCTGGATTTTATGTGATGTGTACTTGTTGGATTTTTTCTCTGCCATTGATGAATTTCATGATCATCTTCTCCACTCCACAATGCTTTAAAAGCTGAATAAAATTGCTGTCACTATCATCATCTTGACCCCTCAGTGGTAATCCTTGTCTAGCCAAATATTTATGCAAGACAAAATATTCAGTAGTATTTTCTTATTTTTGGCTACCTCGATTGCATGCGGTCTATTCAGGTGTGTGCCAATATGCATGGTAGTGGCTGGCAATGTAATCATTGCATCAACTCCTTCCAAATGGCACTGGCTTTTCTCGTGTTTACTGAATGCAAAAACATCCTTCCAATTGTAAAAACCTTTGGATACCTAAATATACAGCATAATTATATTTCAATTTTTATTGGTTAAATATAATTATAACTGGTAATAACTTTGTTCTGCTTGAAGAATAAACAAACTTGTAGAACTAAGATAAAATGTTCTCACCGTTAGCGCTTATAATTTAGTAATTAGCTAGTGAGATGCATTAATCATCAAATAAACAATTGCCATAATAATATCTAAACTTACAAAAGCTTGGTCTGCCTTGGTGGAAGTCTTGTTGCTCTTTTCCAAAAACATTCTCTTACAGGTGTAGCAAAATACAGTGTCATCATCTTCCCTGTAGTCTAGGAAAGCCCACTGATCTCGCTCGCACTGACTACAGCAGTTCGGAAGGGCAGCCCGAGTTGTAAGTTCGGGCCTAGCTGTGTAGCCAGTGAGGGGATCGAAAATGGAGGACTTTGCTGCCCTTGTCGTCTGCCCAGTACAAGGCTCGCTGTCGGGATGGCGACCTTGTGGCAGTAACTTTCGTGGACGTTGGAGTACCGAGTGGAGGACTCGGTCTTAGCTTAGGTCCGAATAATCAGATAGCTTGGGTGGGTGGGTAACTACAACTTCACTGGTTTGATAACTTCAAAACTATAGGAACTATAACTGAGAACTAAAATGAAAGAATACAATACTTATAACAACTGTAGTCATGGGTATAAACTGCGACTGGCCGCGAGCGGTCAGCGAGGCTTTACATAAATAAAGTGCATGCGTAGTATAGTTTCTTCGGAATGTTCGTTGAGGTTGCGTTAGGCCCGCACATCCTCCGGGGCAAGGAAGCCAGAGCCACTGGTGGCAATGCTTTGTGAGTCAGTATTGGAATCTGAATTTTTCAACAGCAGAGTTAATCGTTGTACGGCTCGTCGTAGTGTACTGTTGCCATCAAAAACATCAACAACTCGAACTAATCCATCTGATCCAGGGTAAGTTTGTGCCACTACAGCAATAGGTATACGGCGATGACTTAGAGTCGATTCCAGAACTCCAACTATGTCTCCTACTTGGAGATTAGGTACACGTCTCTTCCATTTGCTTCTTACGTGGTGGAGTTTCAAATATTCATCCTTCCACTTTGACCAAATGCTTGCAGTGAGTCTCTTAATTAGGTTCCATCGACGTAATCCAGTAATATTACCATCAAGGTCTTGCACTGGAGTTGGGGCAGCTAGTAGTGGACGCCCAATAAGAAAATGTCCAGGAGTTAATGCTGATGAGCCATCCTCTTGGTGTGATTCAAACTGAGCCATTGGTCTGGAATTTAGAGTAGCTTCAATGTCAGTTAGAATGGTGGCAAGGTCTTCAAAATATAATATTTGATCACCAATTATTCTGATAAGAATTCTTTTCATCTCTCTCACTCCAGCTTCCCATAGTCCACCTTGATGAGGAGATTGAACGGGTATGAAATGCCATTTAATATGCCTTGGTTGAGAGTATTTTTTAATCATGTGTTGGGCTTTCCTGGAAGCGACAATTGTTTGCAGTTCACGTTGTGCTCCGATAAAATTCCGTCCATTGTCACTATAAACATTGTGTGGTAGTCCTCGACGATTAACAAATCTTCTGAACGCAGCTAAAAAAGCCTCAGGCGATAAATCACAGACAAGTTCCAGGTGAATGGCCTTGGTAACGGTGCAAACAAACACTGTTACATAAGCTTTGTGGTTGGTGGGTTTTCTAGGATTCCCTCTCTTTAAAATCAGCGGACCAGCATAGTCTAGTCCAACATTCTGGAATGGTGGGGCAGGGCAGACTGTCGGCAGGTAATTGGCCCATTTGCTGAGTACATGGAGTAGCATTCGTTCTACGGCAGGGAACACATTCGTGCACAGTCTTCCGTGCAAGTGATCTGAGTCCAGAAATATAAAATTCTTCAGCTGTCAGTGCCATCAAGACTCTTGCACTGGCATGGTGGTGTAGATTATGAAGATCTTTCAACAATATGTTGACAAAATGTGAGTTTTTACAGAGAATTATTGGATGCTTGCTTTCTTCTTTGATTTTTGCATTGCACAATCTTCCACCAACTCTAATGATTCTCTCTTTATCCAGGTAAGGAGCAAGTCTGCTAATAGGTGACTTTAATGATACCTGCTGGTTGTGAATAAGTTGTTGCAATTCTGATCCAAAATGAATCTGCTGATGCTGAATAATTAGCTGGACTTTGGCTAAATGAAGTTCTTGATCTGTTAGTGTGGGAGGTAATTTGGACTTGTGCTGGACCTTTAGCTTCCATCGTATTGCATAGGCTCTGAATTTGGTCAGGCGAAAGAGGGAAGAAAAGTATTTGATTTCATCTGGTTCCTCCATGACTTGTACAGTAAGTACTGGAGCTGGTTTTGGTGTGTCTTCATCAATTGGTGGATCACCTATGTCAGTCCTTATAGGCCAAGAAACTGATGATTCAGATAACCATGGTGGACCTTTCCACCACAATTCCTTTTCAGTCAATTCTTGAGGAAACACTCCTCTTGAAGCTAAATCGGCTGGATTGACATCGGTTGCAACATAACGCCACTTGGATGCTGGTAATAGGTCAGTAGTAGCAAAAACTCGGTTGAGGACAAACACGGATCCCTTTGGCGGTGGATTTCTTAGCCAACCTAGTACGGCAGTTGAATCACACCATGCGAACAGATTACTGCTTGGCACGGCTAGGTCTACGGCGGTAGTAGAAATAAGTTGAGCTAGAAGCTTTGCCGCACACAATTCCAAACGTGGTATGGATAAATCTTTGATAGGAGCAATCCTAGTCTTTGCCGTTAAAAGACTGATGGTAACAGTAGAATCACGGTGTAAATAACGAGCATACACGACGGCACCATAAGCTATTCGAGAAGCATCTGAAAATCCATGAAGCTGTATTTGCTGCACGGTTGCTTGTTTCTCCACGAGTTTTCTTGACATTGGAAATTTGTTGACTGCAGGTAATTCACTATTCCACCTAATCCAAACAGCATGTAGGTCAGATGGAATGACTTCGTCCCAGGAAATGCCAGATTTCCAAAGTAACTGTAGTAGATGTTTAGCTTTCACTGTGATGGGAGCAAACCATCCTAGGACGTCAAAAACTTTTGCGGTCTGAGACGCTATTATTCTTTTTGTAGGTTTGGTAGTAATTGGTTGGGGAGTTTCCACAAACAGTGTATCTGTGGTGGTGTTCCAGTGCAGTCCTAAAGCTTTGGGACAGCCTAACTCAAAGTTTGTGCCTATTTTCAGGGGCTGTGTTTCTCGTAAATCCTCAGGAATAGTAGCTAGGAGCTCAGGAGAGTTAGTCCTCCACTTCCTAAGGCGCATTTGTCCACATTGAAGAAGAGCATTTATGTCTTGTCTAACTTCTTGTGCTTCTTGAATATTGGAGGATCCATGGAGAAAGTCGTCCACATAAAAATTAGTAGACACAAGAGATGCAGTAGGATGCTCCTTGGAATAATCTTGAGCAATACGCCGGAGTGTTGCTGTGGCTAAGAATGGTGAAGAAGTAACGCCAAATGTAACTCTCGTCATTCTCCAGTCCTCGATTTTTCCGTCGTCTCCTCGCACCAAATAGCGGTGGAGGTCTCTGTCCTCCTGATTCAACGAAACTTCTCGGAACATACGTGAAATATCAGCACTGTAAGCTATATCATAGAGACGAAAACGTTGTAGAATAGTCGTCAGTTTCGGGTACAGAGATGGACCAGAAATAAGAACATCATTGAGAGATTGTCCAGATACTGATTTGGCAGAGGCGTCACAAACAACCCTTAACTTAGTAGTTGTTGATGATACTTTTTCCACTCCATGCATTGGAAGGTAAAATGTCTGGTGGCATGGCTTGTTCAAATCTTCTACAGGAACCTTTTCAGCATGATTTTGAACAGCATAATCCTTTACTTGTTCTACATATGCATCTAGGGTACCCTTGCGTCGAAGAAAGCGTTCATTTTGGAGAAACCGTTTCTCAGCTAAGGGTCTAGATTCTCCAAGCAGTGGAGCTAATTTTTTTCTTGGTAAACGAACTTCGTAACGTCCGTCCTTTAGGCGAGTAGTTGACTTGTTGAATAAGTCAATAGCTTGCTGATGTTCCGCAGCAAGGGAAGACTCTTCTTGGGTTGGAACTTCTTCTTGTTCAAAAAACTTCTTCAATAGTTCATCAGTGCTTGTATCTTCATAGTCAGCATGGTAACAGGGATAAACAATTTCTTTATTCTCGGAGTCTTCATTAATTTGAGTATCGCCTCCAATGACCCAGCCAAAGATAGTTTCGATGGCCACTAAATCTCGATCAGGAGCGTCCTCAATTCTCATATGTCGGCGACATCGGTTGGCATATTTGATACCAATGAGAAGGTCTACTCTGCCAGATTTACCGAAGTATGGATCTGCTAATGTTTTGCCTCAAAGAAAATCTAGTTAGTGGACAGCATCAAGATTTTGAGCTCGGTGTCTGTCACAAATGTGATCAACTACGTGAGCTTGAATCACAAGCTGAGGAGCTGTGGGATTTACTGATGAATTCATATTGACTGTGACAACGCTGTTGCTCGGAGTAGATCCACCACCAAGTCCACCGATATAAATGCTGCTTTTCTGTTTTGTGGTTTTCAGAGTATTTGCTAGTCTTGAGGTGATCAGAGACATAGCAGCTCCTGGATCTAAAACTGCTCTTGTACGTTGGACATTACACTTGGATGACACATCTACCAAAGCTGTTTGAAGGAGTACAGAACCTGGTGAATTGTTCAAAGCTTGTAGAACAGGAGCAACATCATTAACATGCCTAACATTATCATTGGTCTGAACTGGAGGGGGGTTAGTAACAGCAGGAGGAGTTGATCGGTGCAACAAGGTATGGTGCTTTCTACCACAATGCTTGCAATTCTTGCGACTATTGCAAGAACCTACTATGTGATCACTTGAAAGGCAGTTATAGCAAAGTCTTTTCTGTCTCACTCCTTCATTCCTTTTGTCGACATTCTGACTGATCAATGTAGGACACTTAAAGGTATAGTGACCTTGTTGACAGTAGTTGCAGGTTGGTAACTTTGCCTCTTGGACATGTAGAACACGTTCATGTTGTTTCTTCTCTTTGTATGGCAGCTTCGTTTTATTTTGACTCGTCGGTATGGTCGAATTTGCGTCTTCCACGGGACGATCATCTCGGGTTGCGTTTTTTCGTTTAATAATGAAATCGGTGAGCTGTTCAAGAGTTGGAGGGTGGTGTGTACTGGCAATGTGGCTTTTCCATTCTTGTTTGGATAGTCCAGTCATGAGGGGAGACAATATGCTACACACCAATTGTTCAGCAGTGAAGCCTTTAGTGACCAGCAAACCTTCTATATGGCCCTCAATAGTCCTCAAGAATTCACTTAAAGACTTGTTGTCGTCTTTCACGGACTTCATAGCTAACATTTTTGTCAAGTGGTGGTTAAAGATAAGGCGAGGCTGATCAAATTCACGTTTAAGAGCTTCTACTACCTTGGCATAGTTTCTGGATTGAGAAGCTTGCCTAACTATGTCTTTGGCTTCATCTGATTGCATAGCTTCCTCTAAACAGCCAATTTTCTCAAGGTCAGACAGAGCAGTTTCTCGTTCTAACCTTCCTTCATAAATTTCCCAAAATTTGTGCCAATCAATAATCTGTCCAGAAAACTTAGGAAGAGATAACTTAAGGTGTGTAGTGCGCCTTGGAGGCGAAATAGAAGAAGTAGAAGTAGTAGTAGTTGGTGGCGAAGATATTGAAGAGCCGTCGTCGACACATTCTTCGTCGATTCGGATGCTTATTCGTTCGAGTACTTCGTCGAATTTATAGTCTAATGATTTTAGTTATTCTATGGATGGCATATATACCATGTCTTCTCTGAGAGCTTCAATTTTGGTTTCTTGTTCACTGAGGTCAGCTTTGGTTTTGGCACCGCTAATTTTGGATCTTGCTAGAATTTGTTCGAGTTTGCTGATGATATATTTTCCCTTGCCAAGAATTTTGTAGGTGGACAATTTATCTAAATACAACTTTTGTATGTGACGTTTCTGCTAGTTGAGAATCAGTCTCATCTTCCACATAAAAGTCTCTACCTTCTAGTTCAGCAATTCTCTTTGCGACAGTTTCGTATTGGTAAACAGCTGTTGGTAAATTGTCATAACGTCTCTGAAGTTCGGATATATCAAGATCATCTAGGGATGTGGTGATACTTTGTATGTATGTATTTGCTCGGGTAACACAAGACTTCTTCGTTCCTCGAAGTTTTCGTAAATCGGATAAGTCATCATTTTCTTGAATAGATTCTTCGAAGGTTGCCATGGCAATAAATTCAAATATGAAATGGATAAATACCTGAAAGACTATATGGAAAGGTCAAAGTAGTAAGTTGTTCTGTTGATTCTGGACTTTGACCACTAGTTTGAAGTATCCGGCTCGAAGGACCAAAAATGATCTCGCTCGCACTGACTACAGCAGTTCGGAAGGGCAGCCCGAGTTGTAAGTTCGGGCCTAGCTGTGTAGCCAGTGAGGGGATCGAAAATGGAGGACTTTGCTGCCCTTGTCGTCTGCCCGGTACAAGGCTCGCTGTCGGGATGGCGACCTTGTGGCAGTAACTTTCGTGGACGTTGGAGTACCGAGTGGAGGACTCGGTCTTAGCTTAGGTCCGAATAATCAGATAGCTAGGGTGGGTGGGTAACTACAACTTCACTGGTTTGATAACTTCAAAACTATAGGAACTATAACTGAGAACTAAAATGAAAGAATACAATACTTATAACAACTGTAGTCATGGGCATAAACCGCGACTGGCCGCGAACGGTCAGCGAGGCTTTACATAAATAAAGTGCATGCGTAGTATAGTTTCTTCGGAATGTTCGTTGAGGTTGCGTTAGGCCCGTACACCCACCTTGAAAACCAAAGCATTTTGAAAGGATCTATGGACAACTTTTTTTTCCCGAATGCTCTCTTGGGGAACTTAAACTGAGAGCCAGGATGGTGTGGACCTTACTGTGGAAAAGAGCTACTGGAGCTGCTGCTTGAAGTGCAAGCTATTGCCGAGGTGGTGGCCATTCCGTTTTAACGAGAAAAGCTCAATTTGGACACGTGCTCAAGGTCATGCCACTCCCCTTCTTAGACGATAAGTACCCAAAGCTAATTAATAAGGTGCTACACACCCTTAAATTAGGAGACACACCTCCTAGACAAAATATTGGTCCGGCCATGGCCGCACCGGCCATACCTGTCGCACCGCCCCTGGAAATGAGATAGTTCAGGAAAAAATAGAGCAGGAGAGTGAAATTGATGTAACCTTAACCAACAATAGAGAATGTTAAAAAGAATAAAAGTAACTTATTCTACTGCATTCTTACTTTGTAATAAGTCAAGTGCCACTGTGTGGCTGGGTACAGCTAGTCAGTAATATTTGATAACTACATTCTGTGTTTAAAATAAACAAATAAATTCATACAAGAAAGACTTACTTCAAGGTATGTTACAATTCGAGTGAAGAATGCAATCAACTGCTTCTACCTGGTCAGAATGAAATTAGTGACACACCTTTCCATATTTGGTGAAACCATAACACGCATGCGCTTTCCACTGACGTGTAAACTTGACTTTCCGGTAGTCCACTGATCACAGTTATTGTCTGGCATGTCGGTGTCACAGGAAATTTGGTCCGGGCGGTTTTCGTTCCTGTCGGACCAAATCCGCTAGCTGTAGTCAGGGGGACTAAATATGCTATAAACGGATTAGGTCTTCCTAGGACCAAAAGCGGTATACTTTAGGATTGTATGCAGAAAATACATAGCAAAGTGAATTTGTGTGATGGAGGGCCACAAGTCTGCATCATCCAGCCACTGAGACCTTTCACTTTCATCAAGATCAAAGCACTCAGCTTCTCCAATTCTCGTGCCTTACCCTCCCCCCTTCCACACCCAACCTACATAAAATTCAGTCTGCCTGACCAATGAAAAAATGTACTGCTACGCCTATGCATGGTGGTGATCTGAACGGGCAATGGCAGACAGAAATTGCTTACAGTACAATGGCCCCATTTTTCATTAAAAAAAAACTGGAAAGTGAAACTGATGTAACTTTAACCAACAATAGAGAATGTTAAATGAATAAAAGTAACTTATGCTAATGCATTCTTACTTTTCAATAAGTCAGGTGCCACTGTGTGGCTGGGTACAGCTAGTCAGTAATTAATTAACTGATAACTAACATTCTACAGAATGTGTTTAAAAAACAAATGAATTCATACAAGAAAGACTTACTTCAATGTATGTTACAATTCGAGTGAAGAATGCAATCAACTGCTTCTGCAATATGCTTTACCTGGTCAGAATGAAATTAGTATAATAACAGAAGTCACTCAACATTCAAAACTGAGAAATCCGTACTGCTAGACAATGACCTATAACATAATATGCCAGGTATAAATCACAGATAATTGATTGAAGATTGTGGATCAGATTACACAATTACATGAAATCATACTAGTTCAGATGCTTATAAAACTACTGTTCTGATAACATCAGGAAAAAAATTTTAATGAAGAATTTGTTCTACATTTGCATGAAGATTGTTGTCAAACATTCTGTGGAGAAAATTTTGAGAACCTGTTGTAATCTATTAGGTATTATATATCTTTCCTATCATGTTTAAAAAAGAGTTGGCATCATTTAACAAATGACCCTACCAACTATTTAACTGGTGACTATCATACAGTTGACTGTCAATAAGCGTAGAAAAATATACCGGAATCTGTTAAAACTCTGCAGAAGCACAAAAAATAGGATGTGAGTCCACTTGAGTGGTGAATGTTCATGAAGAGACAATCGAATGGCAGGGGCGAATTTAGGGGGGCTCGACTTGTGTCCTACGAGCCCCCCTTTTCAGAATGAGCCCTATTTTTAGCTACTGTATTTCTTACCTGTAACTAGAAACAAAATTATAATAGCAATCACTTTTTGTTCATCGTTGTTTTTCCTGGTAGCTACTCCAACAATAATTGCGATCTTCTTTTGAACGCATCTCTATTTATTGATATGCTGAGTCAGAATTTTTACTACTTGTGTCCTTATACAATATGGTAGACCAAGTTTGTAGTATACCAAAGCAAAACAAGTCCAGCATTTATTAATTCTGGACAGAGTTTAGTTGTTGTTGCTTATTCAATTTTTTTTCTTCATAGTTGAATTTGACAATTATATAAATCTACTTTCATCACTAACTAAAATCTCTTAGTACTTTCATTTTTATCTCATGAATTAGTTTTTTTTTCCTTTTATAATTAAGTGTACCTATTCACTAAGGGTTGGCAAATTGTGCTGGCATGATTTTGAGTGTGATAAGTGATTTCATAAATACTAGCATATGCTAACCTGATTAATGTAATTATGAGCATAATGAAGTAGCTAGTTTTTGGAAAAAATGTTAATTAGTTTTTATTGTACTGTAACAATAGCAATTTAATGTAGTCTTTAATTTGGGACTTTTTAAATGAATCTATGAGCTTACTAACTACCCTCTGTGTTGGTAGTTAATTCTATTTGAAGATTCCAATATCACTTTCTGTATAAGAAATAAAATACTTTCAGTTCCAGCACTGTTGCCCATTAGGATGCAGATCAACAACTCACATTACAAACAGAATTCAGATTACTCATGTGTACAAGGATTTTCTTATAGTTGTGAATGTAGTTGAGGTGACCTTTAAACCTTGTCCACGAGCATGTTACTAAAATGATTATCATTGCTAGCATAGCATACAAAAAAAGGTGCATAATTCGCCAACCCCTACTATGCTTTCTTTATTCTAGACATAAATACCTCTGTAAATTGGTGTTGCTCTTAGTTTTAATTTTTTCCTTCCCGACTTTAGCAGTTCATTCATTTCCGGATGGTCACATTATAATGCTAATTATTGTGAACATTAGAATATATAATTAGTCTTATAGGAAATTCCATAAGTAGTTATAGCTATTTCACCCCTTGAAAAGAGCCCCCTCTTAACAAATCCTAGATCCGCCCCTGAATGGATATTCACGTAAGAAAGTGAGTGGTCTACATATTAGTTAGCTTATGTTTCTAACAGAGAGTGATGTAGCCAAGATACTATTGAATTGAATGACATGCTAGATCTGAGAGAATTTCACCTAAGTTACAGACAAGAGATTATGTTCTGTCTGTTTACCTTTACTAAGCAAAAATGATGGTAAGAGTAAAAATACACTACTCACCCAGTGCAGTACGTTAACACCGGTTCTGTCGTCTCTTCAAAATCGAGAACTTCAACTAGCAAAACAAAACATAAAACTGTGACACACCCTTTCCATATTTGGTGAAACCGTAACACGCATGCGCTTTCCACTGACGTGTAAACTTGACTTTCCGGTAGTCCACTGATGATCACAGTTATTGTCTGGCATGTCGGTGTCACAGGAAATTTGGTCCGGGCGTTTTTAGTTCCGGTTGGACCAAATCCGCTAGCGGTAGTCAGGGGGACCAAATATGTTATAAACGGAATAAGTCCTCCTAGAACCAAAAGCGGTAGCTATACTTTAGGATTGTATGCAGAAGATACATAGCAAGGTGAATTTGTGTGATGGACGGCCACAAGTCTGCATCATTCAGCCACTGAGAACTTTCACTTTCATCAAGATCAAAGCACTCTGCAGCTTCTCCAATTATCGTGCCTTACCATCAGCATAACGCAATGATGAAAAATATCTACGAGTAACAAACTTTTGTTGTGTTCTGGCGCTCATCTCCCAGCCCAGTACGCCGTAGCAGTCGCGCTAGCTAAAGCTGTCCACCCACCACCAATATGGCGGCGGTGGTTCGGCCCACTGTATTAATAATTTAGAATTACGTCACTGCTATAACTAACTAGTTCTGATCTTTTAAGGCCTTTTCATTGCAGCATCCTGGTGTTCTTAGTCCCATACAGTGTTTTCTACTCTTGCATTTTTTAGACTCATCAGTTTGAGACTAACTTACAGTCTTTTAAAAGTCTCTTGCAGTCTCTGAGCTGAATTTTGCTGCCTCAAAATAAACGGCCATTTAGTCAGTCAGCTTTACTTTCTAAAGACCTGAAAGGCTAGCCACAATTCAAATTTTAGAGTTAGCTGATTATGTTTTCAAATTTCAGGTAAATCTATTAATTTTTGTATATTGCAGTTTAAGTCCCTTTGCAATACACTAGAAGCATATTGAACAACAAAAATGTCAATAGTTATTATATCTCTGATAAATGTGCATGAAAACTAACCGAATTGTAGCTATCTAATCAACCATTATCTCTGTTAACAATTCCGTTGTAGCAGTCCATCTACAGTCTCTAACCACACCCTATTCCTAAAGGCAAAAAATAGTGCACACTTACCAAGTTAGTACACCTAGTAACAATATAGCAACGGGATCTAAAGAGACCAAAAAGACTAGACTAAGGAGACTAGAAGAGACTAAAGATACTAGAAGAGATGAAAGAGATGATAGAGACTAGAGACTTGAAGGCACTTTAAGAGATTAGAAGAGATTACAGAGACTAGAAAAGAAACTAAATTAAGGCTGAAGAGACTAACAGGACTATAAAGCCCAGAAGAGACAAAAAAGACTATTGAGACTTAATAGATTAAGACAAAGGTGACTAGAAGAGACTAAAGATGCTAGAAGAGACAAAGAGGCAGGCAAAGATTAAAGAAACTAAAACAGACTAAAAAAGTCTAAAGAGACTGAATAAACTAACGAGACTTGAAGATACAAAATGACTGAAAAGACTAGAAGAGACAACTAAAGAGAAGAGACTGAGGAGACTAAAGGGACTAGAAGAGAATAAAAAGACTGTAGATATTAGAAGGGACTAAAGAGACTAGAAGAGACTAAAGAGACTAGAAGAGAATAAAATAACTGCTACTGTACTTGTTAATTAACTTAGCTATATGGAATTATATTTATAAATAACTCTTAAAATGATGTAATAAGAGTACAACTTACATGAAGAAACAACCTATATGTTTTGTTAGGTAGCTATCTACTTTAAAATGTCTATAAAATAAAAATAAAAAACAACTTGCCACCCCCTCCTACACACACACACACCTGCTCACTTTTCCAGCTCACCCAGTTGACATTGACTAAGGGAATATAAGTGTGTGTGTGAGTATATATTATGCATGTATATATGTTTGTTTGTTTGCTTGTTGGTGCTTATAAGATCAAAGCTAAGTGTGGGTTGTGGGGAAAAGTCATGTTTCGATTATTCCCGAGGTAAATCTGAGAGATAATGGGAAATGAGTGAGTTTACAGAGCCAGACTTTTCTATTATGTAATCAATTTATACCACGCATGTGTTGTTCTCAGAAACATTGCTTTTACCCAGAGGTTCAAAAGGGGTGGGATGTGCCACTATTTAATCCATATTTATTTGACCAATTATGTCAATTACGAATGATGTAACACAAATGTATGTATGTATGTATGTATGCATGTATGTTATGTATGTACACTGTGGGGCCGCCCTCCAAGGGGTTGGGTGAGATCCCCAGAGAACAAGAGAGAGAAGAGTCAAGAGAAGAGAAAAGAAGTCAGAGAACATTTGAGAACTAGAATTGTGTGTATCAGTAGTTGGATGTCATGTCATAATAGTGTATCAGTTGTTGTAGGTCAAGTCATGGTTTATTGTAGTTTCAGTTGAGTTTTATGTCAGCCGTGTCCGGTCGGTAAAGTACCACCCGGATGCGGGTTCGCGAGCATGCGTAGTCCAGAACTTAAAGGGGCTGCGTATTGTACATTGTGTCAGTTCAGTCTTAGTTTAAGAATTAATCCTTTTAAAAGTTTATACGAGTGTCTGTCACGGATCAGCTTAGCTGTGCCCTGGGCCTCGGTGAGCTACTGGACTCTGGTGGCAGTGATACCATCCCATCAGTTTGACGGGTCTCGATTTGTGGAGTGTCTGCGTTTCCCTCTGAGCTTTTGGGATAACCCCCTTTCTGTCTGCCTACCGCGGAACGTTCGGGATTAAACCCCAAGCAACCCCACATACACTAACACATTCCACATCATGTGAGTGTTCAGGATATTGAACATTTCTATATGAATGCTCTGAGCATGCATTAAAAACATGACTCGTACTATACTTTAGGGTCCTGAAGGCCTTTCATCAGTGCCTGACTACTTTGCACAAGTGAACTATCCTTGTTTTGTAGTATGAACTTCAGAGTCACCATTCCCACAACCTCCTAGTAAAACATATTGCAAAGTTCCTAGTGAGGGCTCATCCACTACATAATCACATCACCCACCACCACCATAAGTAGCATTGGCCAGCAAATGCAACAAGCAAGCTACTCTCAGGTCTTACTCATTAACATATGGTTACACATGTATGTGCCTGCATGTGTCCATATGTGCCAAATGTGTGTATGTATGTGTGTGTATGAATAATATGCACGCTGCTTAGATGTGTGCGCATCACCTTCGAGCATGACTGTGTGCATGTGCATACTGCGTGCACGCACACGTGTATGTATGCATGTGCATGTGTGAGTGTGTATGTGCATCATGTATGCGTACGAGTGTATGTATATGAATGTATGTGTGTGCACTGTGTATGTGTATGTGCATGTGTGTAATGATATAATATTGCCTCACTTCATGTGAATATAGGCACAGGCTTTGAAGACTAAAACAATTCTCTGAAAAGTTTCATAAAATAACAGGTGTCACAGTTTGTAATCTGGCTTAAAAACAATAATTTAAACAATTATTCTTTCGTCAACAACAATCTACTTCTATGTATAAAGCACTAAAATTCTTTTTGTAGAACAGAATATATGTACAGTAGACCTTCACTTATCTGACCACCTTGGACTGAGGGTTGTTCAGATAAGCTAAATGTTGAGATATGCAAAATGAGTCATTTTAAATATAGGAAACCAATCTATTCTCTATTTAATGCACAGCAAAATTCCAAAGAATATAATTATAGTTCACAACTGGTGTTCAGATAAACAGAAATTTGGATAAAAGGGGTTCGGATAAGTGAGGATCTACTCTATATATTCAGCTTGAACCAAGCTGCATGCTGTTTAGTATCAATGTTGGCAGTCATATTTTTCAATATATAGAGTAGATCCTCACTTATCCGAACCCCTTTTATCCAAATTTCTGTTTATCTGAACACCAGTTGTGACTATAATTATATTCTTTGGACATTGGACACTTAATGATGATATTAAGTGTCTCAAAATTAAACTCATTACCAAGAAATGGAAATATAAGCTATATATTTTTTCATTGTATCACATTTGTTTTGAAATATCTAGCAGTGAAAGAGCTAAGTCCCAATTAGCTTCATTGAAATAATTTACTCCGCAGTCTGTTGAGTGTGTGTGCTAGAAACTTATTAAAAATGACATTGATAGGTATTGGTACATGTACCTGTATACATGGACATTGATAGGTATTGGTACATGTACCTATATACATGGACATTGATAGGTATTGGTACATGTACCCGTATACATGGACATTGAAAATATAAAGCACAGTGAAGCAACCTAGCTAAGCAAAGGCAGTTTGGCATACAAACGACCAACTATAACCTATGTGTTGGCTTACATAAGGTAAAGTACATGTTACTGGTTTAGGACAGCTTAATTTGGTAAATGAAAAATATTCTCATCATATACTTTAATGCACACATACACACACACACATAACACCTATAGCACACTGCAACAGCTTAAAAATATTAAATGCTTCCTATTATGACTTGTGTATGTGTGGTGTGTGTGTGTGTGTGTGTGTGTGTGTGTGATGGCTATGTGTGGTGGCTATGTGTGGTATGTGTGTGTTTGTATGCATGTGATTATCCAAGTGGTGTATGTATGTAAGTGGGGTGTGTAAATATGTCAGGTATGTGTGTAGGGAAGTCAGGGTGATGGCGAGGGGGCATGTTTCTTCACAAACTTTCGACTTGGCAATAGCTCTCTCACCACACTGCGCCATTGGAGTGCATGCCCAGTCCAATGGTGAAGTTCTATTACATGCACATCAAATATATTTGGTATGCATTGTGGCAACCAAACGATACTTACCTTCTGTATTGTATACTTTAATTAACTAAAGCATAAGCAAACAATCCACTACTTGGCCAGACAACAGATCATACTGTATAGCATCCTCTAGCAGTGTACAGTTGGCCAGACAACAGATCATACTGTATAGCATCCTCTAGCAGTGTACTGTTGGCCAGACCACAATAGACTGTATACGAGTGTACAGTTGACCAGACAACAGATCATACTGTATACATCCTCTAGCAGTGTACAGTTGACCAACAACAGTATACTGTAATAGCATCCCTCAGTGTACATTGGCCAGACAACGATCATACTTATGCATCTCTAGCAGTGTACATTTGGACCAGACAACAGATCATACTGTATAGCATCCTCTAGCAGTGTACAGTTGACCAGACAACAGATCATACTGTATAGCATCCTCTAGCAGTGTACAGTTGACCAGACAACAGATCATACTGTATAGCATCCTCTAGCAGTGTACAGTTGACCAGACAACAGATCATACAGTGTACAGTTGACCAGACAACAGATCATACTGTATAGCATCCTCTAGCAGTGTACAGTTGACCAGACAACAGATCATACTGTATAGCATCCTCTAGCAGTGTACAGTTGACCAGACAACAGATCATACTGTATAGCATCCTCTAGCAGTGTACAGTTGGCCAGACAACAGATCATACTGTATAGCATCCTCTAGCAGTGTACAGTTGGCTACACTTCTAGCACACTTACTTCAACACACTATTTATTAAAAAAGAAAAAGAAATAAAAGAAATAAACAAGAAGCTGGAATGATGCTTACTAACATTTTATGGCAATTAAACCAACCCCTGTGAGTCTAATCATCTGTTTAAAATGTTTCTCCATCCCATCAAACTTCAGATACAGCTATCAAGATGGTACTGATCATTACAAAAAATCTGCCCACATCACTCATCTCAACCTCTCTTATCTGTTCTTCTTCTAAATTATGGAAACCTCTGTAAATTACTAACTTATGGACACACCTCTGCCTATCGGACGCACACACAGCCACTATTAATGTGTATTGACAACATGCAACATTTGTGGTAAAGGGACATCAGTTTACTATTGATCGCAATCAAAAAGGCTTGTTTCTAAGTTACAGACATTTCATAGTACGGACACCTCTTGGTCCAAGACTGTCCGGATAATAGAGGTTCAAGTGTAGTACTCATGCTCTCTCAATTCCCAGTAAGTGAAGATACTGGCAGAGGACTAAGAATTAGTCAAACACACATTGTTGGCACGACATACCGTATTCACTGTAATTATAGCGCCAATGCAGAGACTTTCATGTTCTTTTGTGTTCAGGCAGTTGATTCCGGACAGAACAGTAAAAATAAATTTGTAGAGTGAAACCCTTATATTTCAATTAGAAATAATGTTAATAAAATAAAGCCCAGTACAAACAGCAAAAGTTATCTAATTAAGTGCCACATTAATTGGAAGTGTAATATTAAGTTTATGGCACTTTAATTATGAATACAACACTTACAGAAAGCAGTTGCAAAACAACAACAGCAAATGTACCTGATAAACAACAAAAACAACAACAACACGGGCAACACCATCCGCCAGTGTATAATACTCTGTTCCCAAGAGCACATTTTTTTCTTTATATTAATGAAGCAAAAGAAAAAAAAAAAAAGAAGAAGAAGAAAGGCATTAAAATCTGCTCTGCTCTTCAAAAAAACATTTTCTTCAGCAATAAACGCTACATCAGTTGGTTAATATACAGTAGAGTCAGTTATCTGAAAGATACTGTAAGTAGCACGTACACATGAAAAATTGCTCAACTACACCCTAACTATAAGACTGGAGGACCCTTCCTACTATGGCTCCAATGATGCCCCTGGTCTTCACCCCAGCATTTTCACCCCAGCATTTAACCACACTCCCTTACCATTAAATCTCTATATAAACACTTTCCATTGTGTTTCCTTGCTTCTGTTTAGTCACTCACTCGGAATTTCAGCAGTTTCAGCGTTTAAGACACAGAGACAACACCGCATGCATCCTGGCCAAATCTTTCACCACCAAAAATTATGAGCGCAGAATTATTTGAGCCTCAAAGTCATTGGTATAGGGTGTTCGAAATTTATACCACTTAATTATGGTAGTATAAGTATAGTCTGGCGTAGCCGACCCTTTACCTTCCCGTTATATGTGGGCGTGGGGGGAAGGAAAGGGTCTGAGAGGGGTGTTACTAAAACCAGGAGCAGGAGTAGGAGTAGGAGCAGGAGTTGCGGCCTAAAACCGGGAGCAGGAGTAGGAGTATAGGAGCGGGAGTTGCGGCCTAAAACAGGAGTAGGAGCGGGAATTGCGGCCTAAAAACCGGGAGCAGGAGTAGGAGTAGGACTTCCTGTGTAACAGAGTAGGAGTTGCAGCGTAAAACCAGGAGCATAGGTTCCAAGTGCCACTAAAACTCCGTGGCAGTCACCGAATTTACTCAGGAGTAGGAGCAGGAGCGGGAGTTGCGGCCTAAAAACCAGGAGCAGGAGTAGGAGTGGGAGTAGGACTTCCCGTCTAACAGCAGGAGAGCAGAAGTAGAAGGAGTGGTCTAGAGTTGGGCTTGGTATTCTCAAGCTGTTGCCATCTTCATGTAGCCAGACCGTTCACCAAACAGCATCTGGCCAGCATGAGGTATCTAGCAGTGTTGTTTTGGTTTAGAGATTCCAGATTTTCTTAGTTTTAGTTAGTTCATACTAAAAAAATATCTCGAATGCTTAGTTTTAGTTTTTCCCTCCAAATTCTCCCTGAAGGTTTAGTTAGGTTTTAGTATTTCTTCAATATCATGTAGAAGATTTAGTTGGAGGGAAAAACTAAAACTAAGCATTCGAGATATTTTTTTTGGTTAAATAAAATAACAATAAATATAAAATAATTTTATATTATAAAGATTAAAAAATTAAATTAGATTTAGTTTTGTCAAAAATAAAAGACAATGATATTAATATTGCTGGGTTAGCTATCTACAGGGAGTGGAAGAGTATTGACAATTAGTTATTATTAATATAAATTATTGTCATAAATTTTTATTATTATTATAAATAATTATTATTACTTTTATTATAAATTATTATAATAATAATAAACTATTAATATTATCAGCTATATTATTATGTATAATATATTAATTTCATTATTTTTGCTATAATTATTTTTTATTTAATATTTTTATAGTTCTTGGGGAGTGGGAGAGAGTGACAGTTGAAAGTTTGTTAAAGTAGGAATTGCTCTTTTTCAGAAAGAAAAGTGTTGTTGTGAATATAATTGTGTGGGTAACAAATATTCTATGTATCAGGTTCAATTCAAATTAGTCTTACTTTAAAACATTAAATAAAAAGCATATGTGACCCTTCTTCTTCGCAGTCATACTGTTTGAAGGCTTGAAGTCTAGTGTTATTTGTAAGTCCCATGCCATCATATCGATATTTTTTTCCCCGCCAATATACTACGGACACAAAATGCCCAGGACGATGCAGTGAATATCCTGCCAAAACATACTTTTTTCCCCAGCAAATGCAATATGACAGGAAGTTCATCAAGTTCTTTCAGTAATTCCTTTTTAAAAGAATTGATATTAAAGGGAATTAACCAAGGATGTTTGCTAAAGAACACACATTTTTTGACAACTGGTACTCCATTGCATTCATACACATTGGGGCCTCCGTCATTATCTTCCAAATCAACTATATTTCTTCTATGACAGGATGAAGCATCTTTTGGTGGTAGAGATGGAAAGTTGCACCACAGTAGCCTAGTGCTTGACCATTTTCTGGAAATTGCTTCTCTATCTGGTTAGAAAATCTTTCAAGGCTTTGAGGCTGCAAATTGTATCCATTTGGATACCTCGTATTCTTGGGCCTTGGGCAGTGAGGCGAACTGCATTCCAGACATAATTCCAGACGCCAAACTGATTTAAAAACCTGAAGACATTGTTCATATTCTGAACCAAAGCAATCATACTGCAGTCCTGAAACAATTGATTTCACATAGTCCAAAAATCTTGTTTTACCGCTTTCCACATTGCTTTTGATAAAATCATGAATTACTACTTTCAATACATGTTCTGCCTCACTAGAACCCAAACATTCAAGGAATTTTGGGTTTTGCATACTGTGTATCAAAATAGTATTCAAGAAGTTATCTGAAGTACACGTATTTCTGTATTTTCTGTTATGCCAAGGAATAGTAGGTGGTATCTTACAATTAGGACAGATAAAATCTTGAGATATTTTAGGAACATCTACGTGATACATAGACAGACAATAATGGTGAAACCATCCCTGACAGGTACAACAACGGTGACTGTTGAATTGCTTTTGCTTTTCACGATACACTGCTTTTGATGTACTTCCTTCTATCCAAGGTGTTCGGCAAATGCATATAAGAGGAACATTATCACTTTTTGATTTACAAAAAGAACCTGGTTCACAAGCAAAACTAAAACAATCAATTATTCCATTCATGAATTGGTTTAATTCCTTTTTTAACACTTTCATTTGGTATCGTACCCTGGAGAGCTCCTGAGTTGGCTTATGGCAACTGATAAGCAGTAGTGCAGCTAGTAGAATGTCTTCATCATTCTCAACAAACTGAACTCCAGAATGTTCAACCAATACTGAGGTCATTTCTTGTTGATGACGCGTTGCACTTCCAGCATGAAAATTTAGCTCAGAATAATCAGGAAGTTTGTATATTGATATAACCTAATTAAATTAGCATAACATAATGACATGTAATACAAAAAGTAATTCAATCTATTGCTATAGACTTGCTGAACTAAAATTCAATTTGGCAAATTTTTATCGTCACAGTAAAAAAGAATAGCAATAGTGGAATACTAAGTTAAAATTCACTTATTTAGAAAAGCTAGGAGGGGCAGAGGTGAGCCTTAGTACATAGCCATAACGCTACAACCCATCAAAGAATGTATAGTAGCAATTCATTAGGCTAAACATGTACAAGCATACAAACTCTGCATACATATTGCATCACTGTTTTATGATGAAAGTCTGCATATTTTAAAAAAAATCACTGTGGAGTACGTACTTGCACATGTGTAGAAGTTGAGATGCTTATATTCTTGAAAAATGCACACTGTCCAGATTTTAAGGTCTGAATGACCAAAGTATGTCCTTCATCAAGGCACATAGATTCCTGGAAAGAAAATGTTTTTGTGACTACAGAAGAAACAAGTATTTACTACTCACTGAGTTGTATTCTCCGATGCAGATATTTGGCACTTGCAAAACTTCAGGATATAAACAGCTTATTCTCTTTAAGTAAGCATCCCATTGTATGTCAGTGCCTTTTATGAAGGGCTGAATGGTAATTGTCTTGGTGGCATTGGACAGTTGGTACAAGAATGAAGATGGATGATCTAACAAACAAGCATAAATAAACCTATTAACTTAACACATATATTAGAGTAATGGCAAACTATGACTAATTATCTTTCTGCTGTCATCTTTACGTGAAAAAATTGAATACAGTAGCCTAAATTGTTTTAACAAGAATTTCCAGCATTTTGCAGCATCACAAACTTACTTTTCACTTCTGCCACTTGAATCGAATTCTGACAAGTAATCACATCCAAATCTGAAGACTCTAATGTTACCAGATAATCAATGTCATTGTTAATAGGAGACATGGCATTCTTTGCTTTTATGTCATCAAAATCTTTCTTAGTAACTTTATGTACAAGTAATTCAGCCCCGTCATCTGTCAAAGTCGTACCTAATATGAAGGATAATGTAATACATCATAATTTTTTTTAAATATACCTACTTATTTTGGTCTTTGTTTCAGTAGCTCCTGCAAAATCATGCTTCCGTGGTCTCTTTCTGCCTGATGGTCTCTCCAGTTTTACTCTTTCCTTTCTTCTCAACTCCCCCAGGTTAATTTTTCCATCAAAATGTGGTTCAAGGCCAATAGACATTTGACAAGCAGCCAGATGAAAGCATTTCTTTGTTGAACTACATGAACATGACTCTTTTCGCACTGCTCTTGTTGTGACACCGTCATTTTCAATCACAACAAAGGAGCCATTACCTACAAGTTTCACTCGATTGTCTAATAGAGCAGATTTGGCTAAACTGATCCTAGATTCACACTCTTTATTGGGAATGGATTCATTATTGCACTGAGGAAGAGACTTCAAGTCTTTTCTAACACTGTCAACAATATCTGAGGGGTCAAATACAGCCTGAAGTCGAGGCATATGTGATGGATCTCGTGTGCAAAAATCATACTCGTCTTTTACTTGCCAGCGACCACACTGATGTATTGATCTTACTATTTCACGTTCATAGAAGGACGAAAGGTGATAGAGTGAAACTATAATAACATCCAATGGTACCAACTTCCACTGCTGCATGCGATGAAAAACAGCATTCATAGATTCTGATGCATTGTTAGTAACACCTTTCTCAGGATTTAAAATTTGAGCCCTTTTTAAAACCCATATAGATCCATGCCCTTTAAATGTAGGTATTAGTGTTTTCTCAAAGTAGGAAACTACTTTACCACACACCTTAATATCCCATTCTTCCTTTATTCTCTTCCATTTTTGATCGAATTCACTTTCTGTTGCAATAGCCATTAATTGACGGAAGGCAGTTGTGTACTTGTTCACTTCTTCAGCAGTACAGTTACAAATCTTGCGCACATACCACCTTAAATCATTAACTAGATGATTCCAACAAAATAAATGTGAACCAATTGGAAACAAATCAGAAAATTTGAATTCTTGATCAGTAATAATGTTCACCTGTTTTTTAGACAAACTGGGTACCGACTCAATAATAGACTCCAGGAATAATCTGTGGTCTGAATGAAATCTTCTGGAATGAATCATGAAACCAAAGGGAACAATGGGATTCTGAACAAAGAAATAGTTTTGGAAGGTTAAGGTTGAGAGATAGTAGTCTCCTATATTGAAAACAGTGTCATAATGAATAGACACTGGATGGTGAGCAATGTGTAAAAGATTGTCCAGTGTTTCCAACAAAGGAGTAGCCTTAAGATGAACTATTGTTCGAGGATGAAGATTTATTTGTGAAATGAAGTCTTTAAGTTCACCTTTACGATCGTGTAACTGTAAGTTGAATGCGAGTTCATACATATTGTATATAGAATCATGGGATAATCGCTGTGCTCGATTCAATTCATCTCTACAATTGTGTACCTACTCAATAGTATAAAATTGTGGAGATCAAATCAGTAGTTAAAATATTTTAGTATAGAAAATACTATGCAGTATTATTTCTAACATAAGAAAAAAATACTATGCAGTATTATTTCTAACATAAGAATTAGATGGGTCATCCCCTTGATCATTGAAGTAAGAGTGTGCTCCAACAGCGCAGTGTGGCGAGTGAGTTATTGTCACTATAATATAGACCAAGAGACATTTTGGTTGTGTCAATAGCACACTTACCACACTGCATCGTTGTCTGCACCTATTCAGAAGTTGTATGCAGTCAACTTGTTAATTTTCCTTATCAACACCTATTGAATCTCACTATGGCTCTCTATTATAGTAAGCTTTCAAGATTCTAATGATCTCCATTACCTGTTTGTAATCCCTAGGTGTAGTAATTGCATGTCTAGGACCACCTTCATCTGTATTTATAATTTCCTGGTACACTTTTCTAACTGGCTTCAGCACACTAGTAGCCTGTACCTGAAGAAATGTATATAATGTTCCAAAATTAATATAATTGAAGTAAGGTGGATAAAATAACCAGTTATTAGTGAATAGCTATATGCAATTTATAATTTTATTATTAATGGTTACCTTCTCCTTCACAAATGGAGCTGATCTTATCAATGGTCTCTGCAGTCGTTTGGCATTTCCATGTACAAAAGGAATATAAACGCTTTCATCTCCAGTGTAGTGTAGTATGTACAGATTTTTAAACCCCCAGTATTCCCATCTGCGAAATCTGTCATCTCCACCAGATGGTGTTGCTATAGAATTGGATCTTTTTTTTAGTGTAAACCCTTCACCACATTGAATATTGTAGACCCCCTTTGATACCCACCTATACTGGTCACATCTGGAAGAACAGTGTGGAGAAAACTGATTACAACTTAGCTAATAAATGAATCATACATTAAATAGCTACCTCATCTTCTTTTCCTTGTTATCCCATTGGGACTCTTCTGGTCCAAGGTCAAAAATATATAGTTCTCCAGCCCTGGGTAGTACAGGTGGAAGAGAAGATACTACTACAGTATTTGATTGTGCAGCCTGATTGAAATAGTTTAAAACTTCATCCCCTTCAAGGTTGTGAATAGTACTAGTTTTGAAGGGTTTTTCACCTTCTTCCTCCATGGTTGCTGACAGGTCAAACCAATATTTAATTTTTGATAACAATGAAAAATTATTTAGCATACAAAGTCCACAGCCCCTTGACAACCTGCTAGTGCTACTAAACAAGTCTGCTCGAAATATTTAGCTCTGGTTTTTTAAATCTTAACCCTACACTGAAGTAGAATGACCTGCTGAAAGATCAGCTGAGTCACCATAGGTGTCTGTCAACACCTCATTGACTTGTGTATTCATCCTATATCATGTCTTAATAAACACTGTTACCACCTTTTGGTGCTGTAATTGGAGGGGGAGGGGGAGGTTGTAGAGGAAGGTTAAAATTTTACAATTCTTCTATTTGCCACTTCATTAGCTATGTACATTGTGGTGAACTGAGAATCAGAATGAATAATTAAAAACCAAAAATAGCTATATAACTATTTCAGCCCAACTCCCACTCCAGACTCTGTTTGGTAAAGAGTCTGGCTAGTGAGATTACTCGTGGGTGTTACTCCTGCTCTCCTGGCATGGTTCCAAGTTGGAGAAATGGAAGTCAGTGACAAACCACACCCATTAATTAAGTCAATTAAATTGACCACATCCTTCATGTAATTAATAATATTATGAATAAAATTAAGATGACTAACTATTGTTGTTATGATTTGTTTGGAGAATGGTTGTAGCCTTTTGCATTTTGTTAATGTATTATTTGATATATAAAATGTTGTGTGGAATTGCATCATGAGCATGGTTTCTGATAGGGTTATTTCAGTGTTTCCTGGCAGATTGATAGAGTAAATTCAGTGACTGCCATGCTCCTGGTTTTAGGCCGCAACTCCCGCTCCTGCTCCTACTCCTGAGTAAATTCGGTGACTGCCACGGAGTTTTAGTAGCACTTGGAACCTATGCTCCTGGTTTTACACAGGAAGTCTTACTCCTACTCCTGCTCCCGGTTTTAGGCCGCAATTCCCGCTCCTACTCCTACTCCTGCTCCCGGTTTTAGGCCGCAACTCCCGCTCCTACTCCTACTCCTGCTCCCGGTTTTAGGCCGCAACTCCTGCTCCTACTCCTACTCCTGCTCCTGGTTTTAGTAACACCCGGTCTGAGAGCTCCACATCGGATTGGTACTCGCCCACGTACGTGACGTCAGCATTGAGGGCCAAGTAAAGTATGGCGGCTTCATCAAATGCAGCTCTTTGTTTAGCTTGCGCTAATTCGACTAATGCTAAAAACAGACGTCTTCTAGGAACACAGGAATCCGAATTAGTCACTAATATATGGAAAGAAATGGTTTTAAATGTATCCCAAAAAGAAGGAAGAGGGGTGAATCAGGTCACCATTGACAGCAGGAAAGAAGCATATGTTTGCAAGAAGTGTTTTTATGCCTATACAACTTATGCAAATAAAAAAGAGGTAAGTGTAACATGGGTACAAAATTTTATTGAACATTTAAAAAAGTACACTATCTTCTCTTATCAGAAGGGCAGATCACATTAAACTTTTCCCAATCCACGTGACACTCTCCACTCATTTGATAAAAATGCAATTTTATTGACTGGATAATTAAACATATATAATATGATAACTTATATACACTATACTTTGATCATTATTTTATTGCATTATGGAGTACAAACTATGTTGAGTATGACATTGGGTGCATTTGCAAACTTGCTGACACAGATCACAACATAAACATAGAGGTCCCTGGTATGTTTGACTATAGTTGTCAAAATGTGAAAATAATAAATCTCTCCTGCACACTGTTTGGTTGATTGCATAATCTTTGACTGTTTTATTAAAAAATCTACTACTACATGTAGTTTTTTTGGTTATCAAGGTAGCAAGTGCAGGAAAGCTATCTCGACCAGCTCGCCCTGTCTCCTGGACATAGGATTCGATGTCACTGGGCAAACCAAAGCTAATAACATGACGTACTTCAGGACAGTCTATACCCAATCCAAAAGCTGTCGTGGCTATTACAACTCGTAGAGGAGAATCTATTACAAAAAGTTGCCCAATCTTCTCCTTTACTTCAGGATCTGTACAGCTCATATAATATACATATCCACAAGCCTACATCCTGGAATATCAGGCAATGTGGTTCCTGCTGTATTCTTTTGTAGATATGTCTTAAAAAATGAATAAACATTTGAACAGTCTGCAAAAGACCTGCAGTAAATTAATGTGCGAGGATATGATGCTTGTTTTTGAAGTAATTTTGTCGCTAATGTTTCAAAGATCTTTTCAATTCCATCAGATTCGACAACAACATACATGATATTATCTTTGCAAGGAGATATGGCCACTACAACTTCATTCCTTAATCCTATTAATCTTGAGGCATCTTTTCTTAGTCTCTCTGTAGCTGTAGCTGTAAGTGCCATGATGCGTGCATGTTCAGGGATCAAGCTACGAATTTCTTCTATTCGCAACAAAATACTTCCAAACGTTTCTCCCCTACATAAAAAGAATATTTGTGAAACCAACACAACAACAGTATATATCATGCCACTTGCCATTGCACCACTGTATGAGCTTCATCAACTATAAAATATTGTAGCCTGCTAGAAAATACATCGCCAGCCAACACAGCTCTCCATCTTTTACTTAACAGAAGAGTTTCTGGAGTGAAATAAACAAATTGATAGTCTCCATTGGATATTCCTTCATTCACAATTTCATCATTTTCAAGAACACAGCATGCTTCAAAACCTTTTTTTGTTAGTGCCGATACCTGTTTCAGAGACAAAAGTAGTTCACCCATATAGAAAGAGAAGTATAATTTTACCTGATCTTTTATTATAGCTCTGAGTGGAGAAACTACTAATACTATGATTGGAGCTTTACTTGGGTACATCTTTTTGTGAAGAAGTGGCAAACACTGATAACAGGCACTCTTTCCGTATCCAGTAGGAAGAATCACAAAAACGTCTCTATTCAAAATAGCTTCTACAATTTGATGTTGCTCAGGCTTAGCTGAAGGCCATCCCATCTCCTGAAACACTTCAGTGATTTTTGTCTTGATCATTGCCTTACAATTCGCCAGAATAGACTTGCTTGCGTTGCGTGCTGACGCACGTTCCCTTTAAACTTACGCGCATTAGTACAGTCTCAAAGGAATGCCACTAATTACCGATACTGCAATCTGATTGGGCGCCACTATAGTAACTCCGGTACCGATCCGATGTGGAGCTCTCACCAGACCCTTTCCTTCCCCCCACGCCCACATATAACGGGAAGGTAAAGGGTCGGCTACGCCAGACTAGTATAAGTATAGGTGCCCAAAGCTGGTGTCGACCTATACCAAACCGATGAACTTCAGGTAAAGGGTTTCATTACACATTAACCATAGATTAAGGAGTACATATGCTGGTTTCGGTAAAGGGTTTCTATAGCCTGATTCTTCCCAGCAACTTTCGATTTTAATATTATTCTGCTGATGTAAATGACATTTTTTATGATCCTTATAGTCCACTGGCTGTGCCAGTACAACTTCATAATCACAGTCCTCCACAAAGTCTTTCATTACTTACTGATTAATTCATTATATTATGCTTTCAACTTCAATAATTATTTTTATTAAAAGTGTATAGAACAAATAAATCCATTTCATATCCATCATTATTTCAGTAGGATAGTAGCTGGTTCCCTCAGTGAGAAATTCAGTTACACGTCACATGTCTTTCAGTGGGAAATTCAGCTGGCTATGTCAGATTTCCTGGACTACCAGAAAACTGTATGACAGGTCACATGCCTTTCAGTGGGAAATTGAGCTGGCTATATCAGATTTCCGGGACTACCAGAAAACTGTATGACAGGTCACATGTCTTTCAGAGGGAATTCAGATGGCTGTATCGTATGTCCTTATGTGTAATAAATTCTGAATGAAACATGATATTTATAGTAGTGAAAATACAGAGCAATATTTCAGTTAACTACAAATCTTGCACTTTTGAAAGTACAGGAAATTCAAGTTTTGGTCCTGTGGTTTTTATTTTATGGACATTTTAAAGTAGATAGCTACCTAACAAAACCTATAGGTTATTTCTTCATGTAAGTTGTACTCTTATTACATCATTTTAAGAGTTATTTAATTCCATATAGCTAAGTTAAATAACAAGTACAGTAACGGTTATTCTTTTCAGTCTCTTTAGTCTCTTCTAGTCTCTTCTAGTCTCTTTAGTCCCCTCTAATCTCTACAGTCTCTTTATTCTCTTGTAGTCCCTTTAGTCTCCTCAGTCTCTTCTCTTTAGTTGTCTCTTCTAGTCTCTTTTCAGTCATTTTGTATCTTCAAGTCTCATTAGTCTATTCAGTCTCTTTAGACCCTTTTAGTCTGTTTCAGTTTCTTTAATCTTTGCCAATCTCTTTGTCTCTTCTAGTCTCTTAAGTCTCTAAACTCTTTGATTTCTTTTGTCTCTTCTAGTAACTTTAGTCTTTTCTAGTCTCTTTAGTCTCTTCTAGTTTCTTAAAGTGCCTTCAAGTCTCTAGTCTCTTTCATATCTTTCATCTCTTCTAGTCTCTTTAGTCTAGTCTCTAGAGTCTCTTTAGTATCTTCTAGTCTCTAGAGTTTCTTTTGTCTCTTCTAGTTTCTATAGCATTTTTAGTCTCTTTATAGTTTCTTCTAGTATCTTTCAGTCTATTTAGCCTCTTTTAGTCTCGTTACTCTCTTCCATTCTTTTAGGCTCTTGTAGTCTCAAAGTCTCTTCTAGTCTCTAGTCTCTTTGATCTCTTTTGTCTCTTCTAGTTTCTTTAGTCTCTTCAGTTTCTTCTAGTTTGTTTAGTTTCTTCTAGTCTCTCTTCTAATCTCTTCTTGTCTTATCAGCAACTTTAGCATTTTTTTAGTCTCTTTAGACTCTTCCGTTTCTTTAGTCTCTTTCAGTCTCTTTTGTCTCTTCTAGTTTCTATAGCCCCATTACTCCTAGCAGCTTCTTTAGTTTCATTCCTGCAGCTTTTGTATTCTACGATAGTATTTTGAATTTTACGCCTTATATTTGTATGTTTTTATAGTTTTTTTGTGGGCTTTCATTGTCTTTATGTACAGTTTCTAACCTTATATAATCCAAGCAAGTATTTGCAGTCTATACTACATATGTATACTGTCGAATCAATGTCCCTTGTTGACACATTTTTTTGTGCCAATAGTAGCCTCTAACAGTTTCCAAGTCTCGTTCAGTCTCTACCCAGTTCTCATAGTCACTCACTGGTCTCATAATGTCTCTATCATCATTTCATATTCTCAATTTATTTTGCAGTCACTTTTACTTACTCTTGCATGTCATGTATCACATACCCTGTGTGGGGCTAGATTATGTCATTTATTGTGTCATACTTTCTCTTACAGTATCTTACAACAGTCTGTCAAACTTCCTATAACTGTCTCTTTATACAGTCTCCAGCAGTACCATACAGTGTCACTGTGGTTCTATTCTGGCTTAAATAAACAGCAACTCTGTAATAACATTGTTTACCAATAGTATTACAGCCTCTTATGCAGATTCTTGCAGTGTGTTCCTGTCTGTAGCTACACCATGCAAAGAGGACACACATATAACCTGTGTATGAAATTGTATTTAGAGAAAGTATAAAAATTCTGGGTTGTAAACATGAGTATTATGATACTTATAAGTCATCTATCACTGTTACCCCATCAATGTTAAGGAACGGTGCTTTTTGGACACTGTTGTTGTTGTTTTTACCTATTGCAGTCTTCTACAAACACTTGCTTTCTCTGTTGTGGTTTATACAATTTTCTCACAGTTTAATAAAATTATACTATTTAATGCTACTAATATAGTATTTGTGAAAGTTATTATATAAAAGTACAGAAATATTTTAGGTTTAATGTTTTCATGAAGTCTTGCACATGCTTCAAGACCAGGGTAACTCTCTACTCTTCCATTCTTCATTCCATATCCATTGCAATGAACCATTCCATATGGCCTTCTGGTAACCAATAGGTGCAGTATATTATGTTGAATTGATCTGTGCATAATAGTTAACTATAATCCAGTTTTAACAGCAACAACATTTGCACATATAACAGAAGAAGTTAATTTAGATTACTTAACAGGCTTTCTTTTTTTAACAATACAGAATTCCTATTGTTAAAAAAAGCCTGTAAAGAATATTATAAAGATTCATCTAAGTAATATTTGAAGATTGAAAAAAATTGTGTAAAATGGATTGTCAAGGATTTTATGAATTGAGTTCTTATGGAAATACAATATAATTGTATAGCATTTTTTCTCAGAGGTGAAAGGTGAGCAGAAGCACGTGGAGACTGTGATCACCTCTGATCGTCACAGGATAATGGAGCGACACTAGCCCAAGAAGACAGCAGAGGAACTCAAGGCAGGCTGCAGTGGCGTGGAGAACAGGTGGAAGTGGGTGTGGCCAGAGGCAGAAGAGTGGGGAAAGCTACTGGAGGCTGTGCTACCAGAAATTGAAAAAAAAATTCAAGTCAGAGCTTGTTTGAGATTAACCACAATAAAGTGTAGTATTGTATGACAAGTTTAAATTTCTGTTATACATTGGTATAGATATTCGTGGTTGAGGTTTGTTGTTGATTTTCTTCTATTGTTGTTTTTCCTAGGCATTGTACACAGGAATTATCTGATGCTGAAATTTATTTTTGTTTTTATTTTTATTGAAATAAGCTGTACACGATTATTTTAAACTGGCTGAACTGCTTTTATGACTTTAAGAGTGTGAAATGGAGAGTTACACATTTCATGATAAATTGTGATTATATACTTTCCAGGTATTGTTTGGCCCCCTTCCCTACTTGAAAATAGTTTTAACTTCCATGGACACATTTCTGCCAAATTTTCATAAACTCCCTAACAATTTCAAAAAATTACTTTGAGCTCCTGGATCATAATTTGGAAGATATCAGTGTCAGTGGTTTTGTGTGTACCAGTTTGTATCATATGAATTTGTGGCATGTGTAGGTATTTGAATGCAGTACGGTAGAAGTAGGAGAGAGTCTTGATAATCTGGTGAACTCACAGAAGGTGCAGCTAGAGCTGGCTGTCAGGAAGTCCATGGACCTCGTACAGATGGTGAAGAGGTGCCATCTAATATGGAACTCCATCAAGAAAGTCATTGAGAAGAGACGTGCAGATATTGAGGCAGCCATGGTCAAATAGGACACCGGCAACCTGGGAGTGGCACTCAAGTAGTATAGTGAAGGAGTTTTATTTTGAAAAATTGAAGGTTGAATTTCATGAATTCATGTTGCACATTTTGTTTGTTTGCTTTTATTTATTGTTTTTGTTGTTTGTTTTATTTAGTTAAAATTCTTTATACCCACTTTTATTCAATTAGTATACTTGTTTATTTCTTTTCCATTAATTTATCCTTTGCTAATTTATTTTATTATATATATAATATATACATATGTATACATAATATATACATATATTTATATGTACACGTTATATATTATCCATTCATTCATTCATTTATTTGAATTTATTGATTTTTCAGGTAGAGGGATAATTTAGAAAGCTCTTTAAATATGTACATTATTTCATTCATGAGAATAGTCTCCGCCACGAGTAGCTTCTGAATTAGAAGTGTCGTTTGTTGTATCTTGAAGCGTTAATTACTTTAAACTTGGTTTCACACTATATCTGACTCTACTTGTAGCTCTTCCAAGAGGCTGGGAGAGGAAGAGAACAGACAACAATGTGCCTTACTACCTTCAGTAAGTATCAGACGTACCTAGCTGTTGCAAAATAATTCAAAGTATTAGGATATTGGTGTTTGTAGCTCTAGTTGCCATGGTGAGCCCCAGTGGAGTCATCCTGACCTGTACCCACTTTACGTGAAGGTGCGATGTGAGCACAGCTTGCCCATGTACCCATCTGGAGCCTACCCAGTGGCACTGAGACTCAGGGACATCCAGAAGAGAACTCAATATGAGTGTATTAAGATATTCAGTATAAATATCGAGTATCCATATATTCAATCGCTGACATAACGATCTTAATAACTCTTTTGTTGAAAATATCATTCCCATGTACAAGACAGTAATGAGGCTTGTTGATGTTGTGGTTGTTATTGTTGTTGTAGAGAGCATCAAGGTCCTATACCATGTTCATCCTTCATGCTGGCTATCACTGCTATGTCTTCTTGAAAGCTAGATGAGAAATACAGAGGTGTGTGTGTGTGTGTGTGTGTGTGTTAGATGTAGAAGCATCTGTATCATGTGTATACATACATGTTTATTCAAGTTCACTAACTTTGTTGTTATTTAGCTTTATTCAATGTCATTTCTGGTACAAGAAATAGTATTGACCTGGAGCAACTTACAAACTTCTTGGAGCAGATTACACAGGTACTTACTTTAAAGGCCTATGTGTATGTATGTGGGTGTGTGTATTTGTTACTGTGGACTCATGCATTTTTACATGTGTTTGTAGATTCCCCAGCTGGTGTGTGAAGATCAATTCTGTTCTCTGCATGCTCTAGATATCTGTGCCAAAGAATGCTTCAAGAAGGTAAATGTTGACTGCTTTCATAACACATTAATAGATTAATATTCATTGGAGCTTTAGAGAGAAACTATAGGACACAAAATAGAGTTCCAAATTCCGTTTTGTAGGAACGGCTGTCACATGATTAAAAAAATGGTAAGCCATTGGTAAAAAATGGCCGTTCCGTTCGATCACATTACCGTTTTAATCTTTCTTGTTCACTGCATGCCTCGCTCAAAAAAATATAAAAAATCGTTTATCCAATAAAATGTTCCAATTTTTTGTTTACAGGCTCCAGGAAGCATAGCTTTTCAGGTAAAAAATTGTAGCCATCCTATTTGAAGCTGTTTCACAGAGAATTGTTAGCTTGACTACCGCACAGTATCGATGTTTTCTCTATGTTTTCTTGATGTTAGGGCTTTCTCGGGTATAGATTTTTACTACTGGAAGTCCATCAGTAGCTAACAGAAGACCTACAAAGTGCTGACCTGGTTATAGCTGTGTGCCCGTAAAAATTTTGGTCTGCAGCTTTATTGAAACAAGTTAAATTTTTGTACGAGCTTTTTGCACTATCCATGTGGGTCTCCTCTGCTGCTCAGGAACACCCAAGTGCTGAGAAAACCACACTAGGAGAATTTTCTCTACCAGTTTGCCTAACCTGACTAATAACCAGAGTAATTTAGGTTTTTCGTCTAATCCAAATAAGCAAGGGTTCATTAGTCAATAATACTGTTGAGAGTTGTAGATTCCCAACAGCAGTGGTGTTGATTGAAGGACCACCCTGCTAGCAAGAGAACACACACAGCAAACTAGTTTCAGAGGCTGTGTGTGCCTTAGGTGTATGTTGTGACTTAGGTACCTCAACTGCACAATGGAACAAAAGGCAGGAGGAAAAACACTAGCTAAAATATCAGTAAGCTAGGATTGTCATGGATTCAACTGCATTCATTCTTCAAAAGTTAAATTTCAAAGAAAAAAAAATGTGACAAAATGTTCCAAAAAATGCACATCAGTGTGCGTTTAATAGAAATAATAAGTTGGTGTATGCTAATAAACTAATAAATGATAGTGATGATTAATAATAGTGTAGCTACTGCCACTACAGCAGTGCAGTGTAGCATTGCATGATAATGTTGGTGTTCAGGACCTGAACATACTGGGGCCCCGAGGAAATTGTTCAATCCACAAACAATGGAATAAGGGTAGACATTGCTCTCCTGTATGTCTTGCCTCCGCACTGCACATCTGCTACTCTCACCAATCCATCCCTGCCTGGTGGGCTTGTGTTATCCTGCCCAATTGCCATCTGTGGTTTTTCATTAGAGTATCATCTTTGATGTATACCAGTTGCCCTCTTGATGGCTGTAGTTTCTCCTTGTGCCACTTGTGTCTTGACTGTAATGAGTTGATGTAGCAGCCCTTCCATGCTTGCTCAAGTTCCTCTTCACTAGCTGCCACCTTCTCAGTGAGGATATTTTGGCAGTGGATGGAGCACTTGTGGGAGGAGCTTTGAGGGGTCGCTGCACTAGGAAGTGACCAGGTGTGATAACAAGTTCGTCCTCTGTCTCAACTTCTTCAACATCACTTGTCACGTTCACCAGTTCATCCAGTCTCATCTTCTTTAGTAGTTTCTTAGCACTCTTCACCCCAGCCTCCCACAGGCCTCCAAAATTGGGCGCCCTTGGTGGATTGAAGTGCCACTTCACCTCTGGGTTGTGAGCTTGTGCTTCCTTCATTATACTTGCAATCTACTTGGCTGCACCTTGGAAATTGCCACCATTATCAGACCACACTTCCTCTGGGCAGCCTCTCCTGTTGCTCATCCTCCGGAAAGCAGCCAAGAACTCCTCAGTCTCCAGGCTTCTGCATACTTCAATGTGCACAGCTTTTGTGGCAATGCACACAAAGATGTACAAGTACGCCTTGAAAAGCACTGGCTTTCGTGTAGCACCTTCTCTTAGGGTGACAGGACCAGCCATGACGACTCCAGTCTTGGCAAATGGTGGTTGGAGCTCAGTTCTGCAAGTTGGCAGCATGCCCATCTGCTGGTGGCTTGTGTTGGCATTCACCTGCTGGCACGTCACGCACTTCCTTGCTATTCCTTTGAGCTCCCTCTTCACTCCCAGAATGTAGTGATGCTGACCCAAGATGCTGATGATTGTGGATGTTCCAGCATATCCCAGACTTCTGTGCTTTGTCTGCAGCAGTAGTTTTGTGAGCTGGTTCTTGGCTGTGATTGGTAAGAGCCACTTTGATTCAACTCTGCTTCTGACATGCATGACTTGGATCCTGCATGTTTCACCATGCTGAAGCGCAGGCCCCCCAGCTTGGACTTGCTTGGTAGGGCTTGGTCTGCTTGTAGTGCTGCCCACTCATCAGGAAATGAGTCTTGCTGCTGTTTCTTGATTTGTAGAAAATTTGCTGCTTGCAGATCCTCACACTGGAGCCATGGACCTTCTTTGTTGCTGCACTTTGCTGCTGCTGTTTTGGTCCTGTCTCTGCAAGCTCTGTAGAATTTGAGTATCCATGCCACAATTCTCACCAATTTGTTGTAGCAAGAGTACTTTGACCAGAGTGGAAATTCTTCTGCCACTGCAACCAAAGTTGTGACCTTGATCTTCTTCATCCCTGGCAGGTCTTGCACTTCCTCCAGCTTGCTGGTGGTGGTCTGAGGCCACTCCTCCTTGTTTGGAAACCATGATGGTCCATGCCACCACAGCTGTGATGTTAGAAGTTCTTCTGCTGCCATTCCTCTGCTGGGTAAGTCTGCAGGGTTATCACTGGATCCCACATGTCTCCAAGTCACATCTGGAACAGCACTGGTGATGGCTGCAACCCGGTTGGCCACAAAGGTGGTCATCTTGTGTAGGGGTTTCTGTAGCCAGGCTAGAACAATGGCTGAATCCGTCCAGCAGTGAGAGTAGTGTAGTGGAACGTCCAGAGTTTCTGAGATGTGCTTGTGAGATGTGGCTAGCAGTCTGGCAGCCTCCAACTCCATCTCAGGAAAAGTTATTTGCTTCAAAGGGCACACCCTGGCTCAACACCAGATGACTTGTGACTGGCTGTTGGGTTGGTAGATGTAGATTACTGCGGCATAAGTTCTGTTGCTGCTATCACTGAACCCATGTAGCTGAGTGCTGCCAGACACTTTTCCAGCAAATCTGGATATTGGGTGGCTCCTGATGATTTGTCGCCAAGATTGTAGTGTTTCTTGGGGTATGTCTTGATCCCACTTTGTACCTTCAGCCCACAGAGTCTGGAGCAGAATCTTGCCTGTAATGTGGTATGGAGCAACCAGTCCCATTACATCGTAAAGGCTGGCCACACCTCTTGCCACCATTCTCTTGGTCACATGATCTGAAGCATCTATTGTAGGAGTGGAGATGTAGAGTGCATCCTCTTCAGTGTGCCAATGGATGCCCAATGCCTTCTGAGCATCTTGACCCAGCTGTTCTTGGATAGGATCACTTTCTCTCAGCTCTTCTGGAATGCTTTCCAACACTTGCTTGGATGAGCTTCTCCACTTACAAAGTTTCAAGCAAGCCTCTCTCAATACTTGGCACAGTGTTTGCTGCAACTTGACTGCTTCCTCTGCTGTGTTGGCTCCAGAAATGAAGTCATCCACGTAGAAAGATTGCAGAATTGCCTGTGCTGCTGCAGGATGACTGTCAACGTACTTTTTGGAATGAAACCTCAGTATGGAAGTGGCCACGAATGGTGATGGCCTTATTCCAAATGTGAGCCTGGACATTCTCAACACAGTCAGCTTGCCATCATTGGTTCGACAGAAGAATCTGTGCAGGTCAGTGTCATCTCTCTCTAGCTTCACTTCTCGGTATATTTTTGAGATATCCGATGTAATGCCAACTCTCTTTGCTCTAAACTTCAAGAGAACATCAGAGATGAGTGGTTTAAGAGATGGTCCAGGTAGAAACAGGTCATTGACAGCACTGCCAGATGTAGTCTTGGCAGAGCCGTCAAAGACAGGTCTAATCTTTGTTGAAGTGGAGCTGAGCTTCACCACACCTTGAACAGGTAGATAGTAGGCATCTGCATTCAGCTCCTCTGCTGGCACCTCATGAGCATGTTCCATTGTCATGTATGTCTCCAGCTCTTTGTTAAATGCCTCCAGGTGGCCCATCTTGAGCATCTTTCTTTCGTTCTGAAAGAACCTGGCTTTAACCATCTGCTTGGAGTCACCTAGTTTGGGTGGGTATCTGACTCTTGGCAGCCTGCAAGAATATTTGCCATCATCATATTGCTTGATTGACTGCTCAACTTGCTGTGTTGCAGACTGTTCTTCTGGTGTTAGGATGGATGCGCGGGGCACTTGCTCCAGCTGGTACATCTGTTGGAAGAGCTTGATGTTATCATTCTCCACCAGTTCCAGCTTCATGGACACACCCAACCTTGCTGACGTGGGACCGGAGATGGTCCATCCAAACATAGTGTTGATAGCAGTGAGCCTCTCCTCTGCAGAGAACTTCTTGGGTTGGCCATCCTTCCAGAACAGTGGCAAGTCTCCAGTTCCAACAACCACGTCTATCTTTCCTCCCATGTGTGGTTCTGCCAATTCTAGTCCATTCAGCAGCTGGCTCTTTGCCACTTCCTCAGGATGTTCCGGGGTGTGGCTGCTGGTAGCTTGAATGCTATGGCAACTTCAACTGGAATGTTGACAGCAGATGAGTAGACTGTGGAAACTTGAACTGTGGCACAGTGTTTGAGTTGTTGTTGTGCTACTGCTCCGGATATGGTGACGTCCAATGGCTCCCTCTTCAACGCCAAAAATGAGGCCATTGCTTCAGATAGCAGAGAGTGAGAGGAGCAGCTATCCAATGCAGCCCTAGCAGTGATCTTATGGTCGCTGTTGCTGTTTTGCACTGTCACCAAGGCTGTATGGATGAATCCTCCTGCCATCACTTTACCAGCTGGACCTTGTTTTGTCACAGTCAGGCTGGTTCCACTGCTGCTATTGTTGTTTGTAGTTTGGTTGTCCTGGTGAAGCAGATAATGATGTTTCTCCTTGCAATGTCTGCATGAGTAGGTAGAAGTGCAGTCTTCTATTTTGCTGTTGCTGCTGTGAAGGCAATTGGGGCACAGCTTGAACTGCTTGACCCACTGGAGCCTCTGTGGTACAGCTGCATCTCTGAACTTCCTGCACCTATAGGTTGGGTGACCCTTTTCCTCTTTGCAGATTAGACAAGGTTTCTTTGTTGAGGTGTGAGTGGCACTGTCTTGCTTGGCATCAGTGTGGGCGGTTGCACCTTTGTTGCTGTTGCTGCTGCTATTGTTGCTGGTGCTGCTGGTGTGCCTCTGATGAAAGCCAGTGTTGTGACTGTGCCTGTTCTTCTTTGACAGATTTCAGGATAATGGCTTTACAAACTCCAGGAAGGTGTCCAGAGGCAGTTCATCTGCTTCTTTCAAATGTTTCGACCATTCAGTCTTTGTTTCTGAGTCAAAGTCTCTCACTGCCAGTGCAACTGCAAAGAGCTCCATATCTTTCCCTTCTATTTGCTCCATCTCATCTAGAATCGTCTTTGTTCTTGCAATTGCACTTCTCATCCCCTCTGCCGTATAATCTATTTTTTCTCTCTTTAACATCTCTTCCATCAGCAGAGGATAGATTACAGCTTTCCGTCCATAATTTGCCTCCAATTCATCCATGGCTTTTGTGTACCTGGAAGTATAGCAACTTAAGACCATCTTCCTGGCCTCCGCATCCACCATGGCATCAGCCAGGATGTTTAGCTTGTCAGCATCTGAGTAATAACCATCATGCTGTTTCATTAAGTTTTGAAACCTTTCTTTGAAAATATGAAATTCCTTAGGCCGTCCACTATATCTGGGCAGAGCTATTTTGTAGGGTGGAGGCTTAGTGATGGGTGTGGCAATAGGTGTGGCTTCTCTGGATACCTCTCTGTCTGCTTCACTTGGTGTGGCATACAACTTTGTTGATACTTTACCCATTATCCTCAGCCCTTTTGAGTTGGTCCCCAAAGAAATATATACTCTGGTAAGGGGTCAACTCCTTTATGAGCTGGCTCATCTCAGCTTTCCAGACACCACCTTCAGCAGCAAAGTTCATGCTCTTGGCAGTGCTGTTGTTGAACCATAGTGCAGCATCTCTCTGCACCTCATCATTCTTGGCACAAAGTCTGGCCTGGTTCAGTGCTTCCGTCAGCTTCTCTAGGTCTGCATCATAATTGTCTTCTATCATAATTGTTCCCATCCAGCTCTGAGTTATTGCTGCTTCCAGTTTTCCTTCCGCTTCCATGGCCTCAATGAAGGTTTCATGAGCTTCAGAATGTTCTTCTAAGGCTGCCCTTGCAGCATTGATTTTCAGCTCCAGATCACTGGCTCTAATAATTGTAAGGTCATCCTTTACCAACTTAGCCGCTGTGTTAACAGCTTTAGTAGCTTTGGTCCTGGCATGAGATCTCCTGTTTTTGAGTGCAGAACTGGTTGCCATTGCTTCTTTTTGTTTCTTGTTGTAGGCAGCTTTTTAATTACTGCTTGATGTGGCTCCTCCCTGTCACAGTAATGGCGACTTCTAGTTGGAGTCTTTGTTGTAGAGTAGACTTGAACAGACTATTGTAGTGCAGCCTTTCGAAGCTATGAAGAGCCCTTGTTGATAGTCTTGTACAGACTAAAGCTCTACTCTTTTTGACTGACACTGGACTGCTCAGACAGTTATGCTGTCTTGATTGCTCTTCACTGGTTCACTTCTCACCTTCACTGTTGCTAGATCCGGCTCGAAGAACCATATTATGTTGAGAGTTGTAGATTCCCAACAGCAGTGGTGTTGGTTGAAGGACCACCCTGCTAGCAAGAGAACACACACAGCAAACTAGCTTCAGAGGCTGTGTGTGCCTTAGGTGTATGTTGTGACTTAGGTACCTCAACTGCACAATGGAACAAAAGGCAGGAGGAAAAACACTAGCTAAAATATCAGTAAGCTAGGATTGTCATGGATTCAACTGCATTCATTCTTCAAAAGTTATATGTATTTTAAAAAAAAACATGCGACACAAAAGGTTCCAAAAAACGCACACCAGTGTGCGTTTAATAGAAATAATAAGTTGGTGTATGCTAATAAACTAATAAAATTTATGATAGTGATGATTAATAATAGTGTAGCTACTGCCACTGCAGCAGTGCAGTGTAGCATTGCATGATAATATTGGTGTTCAGGACCTAAACAAATACTAATGAGTGACTAAGCTAGGCACAAGGGTAAACATATCCAGGGCTCAGCTCATAGAAAAAATGACATAAAAATAATGGAGACACGTAACTAATATACAACACAACTGAACACACAACAGACACAAGTTGCTAAGAGCACACAATACAAAACATGCAACTGTCACACTGACTCCGTCGAGTAATGTGAAACTAAGTTCATTGGGGCTTGACAATCCCTGTAGCGTTTAACGGGTGATACAAGGCCTTAGCTTGCTGATATAGCTATGGAACAGTTCCTAGATAGAAAATATCAGTGAATCGATGGAAAAGCTTAACTGATTTTTTACAATTTTAGTCAATGGTGTCGGCTGTTTAGTCTGTAGTGGACCTTTGAACTCTGTTTTATCATCATCATACTATGACATCATCATTTATTGTCTCACGTGCTTGTCATATATACTCCTCGTGTTAGAGATATTAAAAAGAAAGACGAGTTGTATTTAGTATAGTTTTAGTAGCTAACTGTCTCTCGACTACGCTACATTGGTGACCCCGACGGGCTGACAGATGACGAAGGGAGAAGATAGAGTCGCCCCACGAATGGAGAGCCCTCCTGCCATTCCTGCTGTATCAGCCGTCCACCTCAAGTGCCGCCATTCTGGCCAAGCGACCCTGAGGTATGGTTTCTTCAAGTGGAAGCCCAGTTTGCTACGCGAGGCATCACCGGTCAGAAGACACGTTTCCAGTACGTAGTTAGCTCGCTCTCTCCCGAAATAGCCACTGAAGTTCGAGTTCTGTTGTTAAGGCCACCGCTGAATCATCCCTATGATGTCTTGAAGGCTGAGCTTATCAAGCGGGCCGCTGCCTCCGAGCAGAAGAAGCTCCAACAGCTCATTGGTGGTGAGGAATTCGGAGACCGTAAGCCTACCCAGCTATTACGGCGTATGCAGCAGCTACTTGGTGACAGACTCAGTTCGGCCGACAGTAGTTCATTTCTCCATGAGTTATTTCTTCAGCGCTCGTCGTCGCAGACCTTCAGGCTCTGCTAACTCCAGGTCATCTAGCCCTGCCGCAGACCCTTCCCAAGCTCATCCTCTGGTACACTCTGTTGGTACCACCAGAAGTATGGTGACCAAGCACGCCACTGTCGTTCTCCTTGCTCTAGTTCTTTAAACGACTAGGCCCAGCACTAGCGGCGACGAGTGCTGCTGGCCTATCCAGTTGTCGCCTGTTCCACATAAATGACCGTTCTTCTGGCTGCTGTTTTCTTGTTGATACCGGTGCCGAGGTTAGTGTTGTTCCTCCCACATGCACTGAACGCAAGTCTCAACAAGCATTTACACTGCAGGCTGCCAACAACTCGAGCTTATGGTGTTCGATCCCTTTCACTGGATCTTGGTCTGCGCCAAACATTTAGATGGGTGTTTGTTATAGCTGACATGAAGCAACCGATATTAGGAGCAGATTTTCTTCGTTACTTTGGACTCCTCGTTGATCTTCGTCAACACAAGCTTCACGACTCTGTCACAAATCTCCACGTGTCGGGACTGAGACTTTCACCTCCACTTTCCTCAACTGGACTTTTGTGTGTCCGGAAGAGTGACGACTCCATGCTCTCACAGCTTCTAGCGGAGTTCCCTGCTGTTACTGAGGCAGTTTCAACAGACAGGTCTGTCAAACACAGTGTCACTCATCACATTCAAACTGTGGGCCAACCAGTGTCGTCAGGCACTCGTCGTCTGGCTCCGGAACGTCTCAACATCGCTCGACAGGAATTCGATCACATGCTCGAACTGGGTATCATTTGTCCTTTCTCCAGCAACTGGTCCTCTCCGCTCCATATGGTTCCAAAGAAGTCCCCTGGTGATTGGAGACCGTGTGGTGACTACAGAGCTCTCAACCGTGTTACAGTTCCGGACGCTATCCTCTTCCTCACTTACAGGATTTCACTGCCACGTTACAAGGGTGTACAATCTTTTCCCATATCGATTTAGTGAGAGCCTTTCACCAGATTCCTGTAGAACCAGCAGACATCCACAAGACGGCAATAACGACTCCCTTTGGCTTGTTTGAATTCACGCGCATGCCATTTGGACTCAGAAATGCAGCTCAGACGTTTCAACGGTTAATCAATGAAGTTCTGCATAACCTTCCCTTAGCGTATGCATATGTAGATGACCTGCTCATAGCAAACCATTTGCCTGAGGAACACTTGCAACATCTTCGCTCAGTGTTAGAACGATTAGATGCTCATGGAATTCTCATCAACGTCTCTAAGAGTGTGTTTGGAGTACCTGCACTGGACTTTCTCGGCTATCGTCTGGATGCTAATGGAATTCGGCCACTGGAGCAGAAAGTTCAAGTCATCAGAGATTTTCCTCTTCCGACATCTCAACGTAAACTTCGCGAATTCCTAGGACTGGTCAATTTTTATCGACGGTTTATTCCTCATTGTGCTGCTACCCTCAAGCCCATTACCGACCTCTTGAAAGGTGGAAGTTGCTCGTCAGATTCTCTCACCTGGTCGGACGCAGCCACTGCTGCCTTCGACAACAACGTCAAACACACTCTTGCTGACGCCACACTACTGGTTCACCCAACTCCACCTGTCTGATGACTGACGCATCCGACATTGCAGTTGGTGCTGTTGTTCAACAGTATGTCAATGGGAGTTGGTGTCCAATCGCATTCTTCTCTAAGCCTCTGAAGGACGCTGAGACTAGGTACAGCACATTTGACAGAGAGTTGCTCGCCATCTATCTTGCTGTAAAGCATTTTCACTATTTTCTGGAGGGACGCCAGTTTCACATCTGGATGGACCACAAGCCCCTTACATTTGCTCTCTCTTCTCGTTCAGATCAACACTCACCTCGTCAAATACGTCATTTGGATCTAATCTCCCAATTCACTACGGATATTCGCCATATTCAGGAAACTCACAACTCTGCCGCAGATGCACTGTCACGCATTGTAGTCAATGCCATTCACTGCGATGGTTTGAACATTGTAATCGACTTCAGAGTTATGGCTGAAGCTCAAGTAAATGATCCTGATCTCACCAAGTTACGGTAGGACTCATCACTAAAGCTGCAACGTATTCCTCTCGCTCTCTCAGATGGTGGTTTCATCATAATGTGATATGTCTACTGGCACCCCACGGCCTTTTGTACCCGAGTGTTTCCGACGGCCAATTTTTGATAGCCTCTACTCGCTTTCACATCCGGGAATTCGAGCCACTCAACGTATGTTAACCAGCAGATTTGCCTGGCCATGCATCAATTCTGATGCTCGTTCCTGGGCACGCACATGTCTTCAGTGTCAAAAGTCGAAGGTGCACCGTCATACCACTGTTCCACTCTCAACTTTTTCGACTCCTGACTCCCGTTTTGACAAGGTGCATATTGACCTAGTCGGACCACTGCCCCCATCTTCTGGCAAAGTTTATCTGCTCACCTGTGTGGATCGGTTTACACGCTGGCCGGAAGCAATCCCTATAGCTGACTGCACTGCCGAAACAGTCGCTTGAGCCTTCTTGCAGACCTGGGTTGCACGCTTTGGCACACCTTCTACTGTGACCACTGACAGGTGTCGACAGTTTGAATCACAGCTGTGGCATGAGTTATCGAAACTTCTTGGCACAAAGCGCATCCGAACCACTGCGTACCATCTAATCGCCAATGGTCTTGTTGAACGCCTTCATCGACAGTTGAAGTCTTTTTTGAAAGCTTATCCTCACCCTGATCGCTGGGCAGAAGCATTGCCACTTGTACTGCTTGGTATACGGACCTCGCTCAAGGAAGACATCGGGTGCACAGCAGCTGAGTTGGTTTACGGCTGTACTCTGCGCTCCCTGGAGAATTTTTCCTGCTGCTTCTGACAGCTGCCCTGATCCTGGCAGCTATGTCTCACAACTCAAGTCTGCAATGAGGTCACTCCATGCTGCACCCACGCGCCAACCTACGCAAAATGTTACAGACACCAGTTCTTCACTCGCCGGATCCTCTCGCATATTTGTCCGACATGATGCAGTGAAAAAGCCCTTTCAGCAACCTTATGATAGCCCTTATAAAGTACTTAAGCGAAACACCAAGTTCTTCACGATAGACCGTAATGGTCGCTCCGATACTGTCTCAATTGACCGTTAGAAGCCTGCACATCTTGACCATCTTCCGACTTCTGCCACTGCGCCCTCTCCAGACCTATCGATACAACCAGCTGTCACTCAGCCGGCCCCCACCACTACACGATCTGGTCGATGTGTTCATTGGCCAACGCACCTAGCTAATTTTTCCCTGACTTGGTCTCTGCGGGGGGAGTAATGAAGTGGAACTTTGAACTCTGTTTTATCATCATCATACTATGACATCATCATTTATTGTCTCACGTGCTTGTCATATATACTCCTCGTGTTAGAGATATTAAAAAGAAAGACGAGTTGTATTTAGTATAGTTTTAGTAGCTAACTGTCTCTCGACTACGCTACAGGTCAAAACGATACGGAACGCAATGGTCAAGACTATGGCAAAGTAACTACAGTTTTACGGTCATACTACAGGACAGAATCCGGAACTTTTTTGTCTCCTACTGTATGCAGAATAGGATTTTATTTGTTTTTGTTTATTTGTTGTTGTTTTTTGTTTTTGTTGATCTCTTTTGCTCATTCAATGGATTATTGTGAATTGAAGTTTGCAAGTAGCAATCCAGCATATGACCTTATTTTGGTGCGTGTGTTTGCGTGTGTGTGTGTGTGTGTGTTGTATAGTTTGTAGGAGTAGGAAGACTGCAACTTCCTGGTTTTATTTCATGGCTTCAATCTGAGCCCCTCCCCCTTTCCTGGCTGCCTGTAGTGCACAGACCTGCTGCAGCTGAGTCCACCCAACACGAGGTCAAGTGTGCAGTATGTAAGACCACGCCTATTCAAAGTTTCAGGTATGCAATAACTATGATATCTATTCAAATCACTGAGACAAGATATCCCTTATGTGGCCTCACCTTCGGTAGTTTCTATAAATATAACGAGTACCTCATTAATATTACACTTTTACGTTATTATGAAGGCCACACAGTATAACAAAAATAACAATAACAACAAACAAATACTTTTGTCAGAACTTTTAGACTAATGGCACTGTAGATTATTTTTAATTAGTTAATGTGGGAGAATTTGATAATGTAATTATTTCCTGCAGGTATCGCTGCATTCAGTGGAATAATCTGGATATGTGTCAGGTGAGAACATTTATATAAAATAGACTATGCATGGATTTCTGGGTTTTTTGTGTTGTTTTTTATTAAAGATTTGCTAGTGATATTGTTTTCTTTGGGTGATACAGTTGTGCTATTGGTCAGGTAAGAGTGTGAAGGGTCACGACAAAGCTAAACATTACATGGAGGAATACTGCATTTCCACAGTAAGTCTTATACTGCATGTAACATGTGTGAACATACATAATAACACTCATGACATACAAATACTCAACGCATGTATCAGACATGTACATGGAGTCCATAACACGCATGTGCAGTAAATATTTGAGCTCATTAACAATCATTCCAATACACATTAGAAATTTTTTCTAGAACCATCAACATTATAAAAGTGTATTTTTTGTGACAAACCTAATTTTATTTTTTTTGCTGTTGTCTTTTTTCTTTATTTCTTTCTTTTATCTTTCTTGTACTTAGAAACACACTGATGAAGTGAAGGACTTCTTCAAGTCATTTCAAAAGAGTTTCCGACGCAAGAAGAAGGACATTCCACAGAAGACCAGGAAGGAATTGTTAGCTCCCACTCAAGTTGGCGGGCAAGGATCCAACCTTCTCTCTCCTTCCAATATTAGCAACAGGAACAAGAGCAAGACTTGGTCCACCAACAGACACTCCCCGCCTCCCGTGAGGGCTACTGGCACACGGGGAGAAAACCACCCAGGTAGGAGGTTCACTGTGATTGAAGATCTGAGGTCTGCCTGGACTAGAGGGGGCCATGGAGGAGTTCCTGGTAGCAACAGAGAGGATACTCCAGTCAGCAACAGGAGATTTTTTCACAGTAATACTGACAGGAAACAGTGAGTGGTTTGGAGAAGATTGAACAAATGATTAATTAAATCATATAACACTTTCAGTACAATAGCACTTCAGTTTGTAAATGATACTGAAATGTTCAGATATCTGAACAACAGAAAATGCGTTTTTAGCACCAATGAGGGGCATGGTCATATCTACATTGTAAAACCGATAACGTGAGGACAAGAGAAACTGCTACCTTAACTGTAGTAATGACCTCAGGTTAGCAGAAAGGTAGTTCACCACCAGAGTTCGTAGCGTTGCCAGTATCCTACAAGTACGCCTAGGATCTAACTAGTTACTTTAAAGTTAAGTTTTTATTTAAAGTCTAAGCCACTGGTCTGTGACATAGCTAGCAAAAGAAAAATTAAACAGACTGAAACAACACAAAGCACCACAAACATTAAACGTCCAAACTTGAGCCGACTTCACAAGTACAGACTGACTCACGTTCATTCCATACTATACTGAACAAGTGTACACAATAACTCACACACAACATACACGATAACAATTACAACTTAAGTATATGAAACAAAAAATAAATGAAGTCAATTCTTCAGTTCACTTTATTCTCCTCTTCTCATGTCTTCTCTCTTCTAAAGTCTTCCTTCACATCAGAGGATGGCCCCACATACAGACATGTGCTATTATTAATTTTAAAGTGTTCGAATTATTAAAGTTCACATAACAGAAGTTATACTTTTAATAATTATTTCCATATTGACATTATTTATGAATCTGGAATATAGGCTGTCTAATGGTCAGAAAACATCAACGAGCTCTATAGCGATCGATGAAATAGGACGTCACCCACATTTCCATGGCGAAGATATGGAGACATCAATCAACAAATTGAAGGAAACAACACTGTAAGAATTCTTGTAATGAAGAATCATATATATTTCATTTAACAATTTACGTACTTATGTAAGATGAGTGACTGAAGTTTTATCACTACAATTTAGTCATAATCAAGCCGAGACAATTATCTAATGTATGTACTTTTTTTTTTTTTGGTGATTCTAGGAGCCTCTCTCGTCTCATCATGCAGATGAAAGAGCACCATCAGAGGATTCCTGCTGGTCACATGCTGAATGAATCTCAAACTGATGGAGATGGAAATGATGACAACAAACAGCTCGCTCTGAAGCATCGCAACACAGCTCTGCAGGGCAGGGTGGAGATCTTACAGGAGCACAACAAAAGGCTGGAAGGATGCATTGCTCAGCTATGCTATATTGCGGATGTGGTGAGTGCGAAATTAAGTGGTTAGTCTGTAATTGGTGAACTTGTTAGTGTTAACTGCACAAACCCTAAAAAAAGCAATATAAGTTGTACCTTAGCATTATATTATAGCATCCCTAAACAGAAAGAACGAAAGTGACTGATGATGATGATAACTATGATCATCATGATGATGATGTTTAAAATTGAAGAAGTTGAATTATTGAAGCTACAATAGCCTATATTAATTTTTTTCATTTTATTTACTTTTATTTTTAGTGAACCTTTTAGCAACAACATCACCAGCAGGGAGGTGTGGCTTCAGCTGTCAGCAGTTCACACAACCAACTCTCCTTTCCCAATACATCCTCGTCTATTCTGTCCACACCCATGGCATCCTCACACGTCACACCAGCTACTGCCACAAGAGTCACACCGGTCACTTCTTCCCATGCAACTCCCTCATCATCCCCAGTTCATGGACAGTACACTGTCACACCAAACTCCGCCCACCCATTACCAGACACTTCGCCATCTCATGGCAAGTACACAGTAACAAAGAACTCCTATTCTCAACCATCTAATTCAGACTCTGCTCTATTTCTTGGACAAAACTTGCCTCAGGCATCTGTATCACAATCATACACACACTTGCAAGCTAGGACTTTACCTGAGGCAACGTCCGAGACTGTGTTGGTGGGTAATTTGTCGACCCCTACCCAACATATCAGCTCTCCTCGTTACAGTGGTAGCAGTCAGGCTGGCAGTAATGGATCAGTAACCTTGGCAGCATCTCCTTCGCCATGCTCCAGTCGAAGGATTGGTAAAGTTCCCCCTCCACAGATAGTGTTGAGTCAACAGGAGAGGACAAGTCAACACATAGAGAGAACTTTGTTGTGAGACTTGATAGCTTGTGAAGTTGAAACTTTTGTGAATTGTTGTCTTTTTTTTTCTTCTATCAACTCATTGAATGGGGATCAGTGCAATAGATCCAGCAAGATATATATTTTGGTTCATTTTGTATGATTCGCAAAAGACATAGCTTTCTTAAATCTTAAATTGAAGTGACCCTTCAAGGTGAAAGGCACTATAGACCAATAATTGCTTCTTGAGAATATTGAATTTTAAGTTTTTAGAATTTCCCTCCACTTTCTGGGCATGCTCTTGGTTGCTATCAAAGTTTTTCTTATTATAGGAAGATAAAGAAAATCTTACTCTAGAAGTTGGTAGTAAAATCTCTTTTGAACAATCTTTCTTGATATATGAGTAGCTAAACAAAGGTGCCCACCATGGATACAGGTATGGTTATAGACAGTGAATTTGTACTTGCTGAAGCAGAGATCTGCCTGTAGAAATCGAAGATACTGGGCCTGAAGAAGTCTGCATAGACGACTATGAACAGTGGCAGTGCACCAGTTGAGGTTAGGCCAGAAGATCATCAAGAGGAAAGTTTACATGTGGTTGTAAGCTTGGCATAGAAAAGTCACGTCCATGCAGTGCAACATACTCCCTGCAAATATAATAGCCGAGTACAGAGACAACTGTAAGATGTTCTCTAATAGTGAACTAGATGCTGTCATACTAACTTACATTCATGCTCAATTTCAATGCAAACATTCTGAGCCATCGAAGTACAGGTTGTATTGTTATGTATGTGTTGTTTTTTGTTGTTGTTGTTGTTGCTGTTTTTACCATATGGCAAGCCAATAAGTTGAAATTTTTTTTAATTTTTACATGGAATATCAGATAAACACTACACTAACTTGACTGATGATTACCAACATCAAGATTTAAACACTCGACGCCATGTGGGTTGACAGGTTGCTCACCTGCAAATATTGCCAGTCCTGAGACTATACAAGATGAGCATTCCTTTATTACTAGTTTATCTTCAGCTGTTGCTCTTCCTATTCCTGGTAGACTTGCTAATTTCAAAGACTAGAGAGATTGAACAGCCTTTTGTCGGAGTTCATTTGACTTATCCGACATTACTACTTATCACCACATTTGCAGACCACGTGATAAGCCTTTTGTTTTTGTTTTTTTGTTTATTTTCTTCGTGAGTAGGTCACAGCTGAGAACATACAAAAACTTGTCTTATATAACCTGTCCATTACCCCAGTGTGCCCAAGCCTGGATCATCTCATGAGTCCTCGATTGGTCAATGGCGTGCAGCTACAGACAGTCACCTAGAGAATAAGACCACACCTCAAAAGTTTTCGTTCTTGTGGTCATTGTAAGGAAATTGGACACTTCTAGACCTAGAAATATTGAGAAGCAATCTTCTTCACAATCAAATGAATTGTAACATCACATTACCTTACAGTTGAAATACTTTTATTCTAATTAATGCAACCCCTCATAAAGTATTTGTCACATTGTATTCTTCAATTGATACTGAGTAGAAATATTAAACTTTTTTTTCTATTTTTTAGCAGCAAAAAACTGATTTTCTTGTCTATAGTGCCTTTTCCTTTGGCAGGTCACAAAGATAAATAGCGAAAGAGGGATGGGTAATATTTTAATTTGCTGTTAGGCCTATTGATAAATCATTCTACTGAAGTGAAAGATTCAAAACTTTACAAGAATATTTCTTCCTACACATACATAGAACACCTTAATAAAAATACTTAAACAACATCATGGCTCAGTTTCGTTCAATAAGAATATAATATATTAATTGAAAAATACATTAATACAATCAATACTGTAAACACATTGAATTTGTATTTTTACGAAAAAAGTACAATACAATATTTATAATTGTGTTCTAAAATATTTTGATTTTAACAGTTTTATTCCATAACGTATGCCAGATTTCAACTTTCTAGTCTTATCAATTGTATGACGAATTAATTGATCTGGAGTGTAACGATTGATAACATTCTTGTCCTTTTTGCCGTATAATTCCTCAATATTTGATCCAGTACTTACTACTAGTATTGGAGATGTTGATAGATTAACTGTTACTTTGGGCTCAGAATTCGAAAGATAATGCATCAGGTCCAAATGATTATAGGCAGATGCTAATTGAAGTGGTGTGTTATTGTCTTCATCTGTAGAGAGAGGGTCACTGTGACAGTGTTCTATGAGATATTTTGCTACATTTAAATGTCCTTGTATACATGCCACATGAAGTGGCATTCTTCCATATTCTCCCCTCATGTTAACATCACAGTGATGGTTGTCTGCGAGATATTTGACTAATTCCAGATTGCCAGAGTGAGCAGCATAATGCAGTGGTGTGTTATTGTATTCACATTTAGAGAGAGGGTCACTGTGACAGTGTTCTATGAGATGTTTTGCTATATTTAAATGTCCTTTTATACATGCCATATGAAGTGGCATTCTTCTATATTGTCCCCTTGTGTTAACATCACAGTGATGGTTGTCTGCGAGATAGTTGACTAATTCTAGATTGCCAGATTGAGCAGCATAATGCAGTGGTGTGTTATTGTCTTCATCTGTAGAGAGAGGGTCACTGTGACAGTGTTCTATGAGATATTTTGCTACATTTAAATGTCCTTTTATACATGCCTCATGAAGTGGCATTCTTCCATATTGTCCCCTCATGTTAACATCACAGTGATGGTTGTCTGTGAGATATTTGACTAATTCCAGATTGCCAGAGAACACAGCTAAATGCAGTGGTGTGTTATTGTATTCATCTGTAGAGAGAGGGTCATTGTGACAGTGTTCTATGAGATATTTTGCTACATTTAAATGTCCTTGTATACATGCCACATGAAGTGGCATTCTTCCATATTCTCCCTTCATGTTAACATCACAGTGATAATTGTCTGCGAGATATTTGACTAATTCCAGATTGCCAGAGTGAGCAGCAGAATGCAGAGGTGTGTCATTGTCTTCATCTGTAGAGAGAGGGTCACTATGTCCGTGTTCTATGAGATATTTTGCTACATTTAAATGTCCTTTTATACATGCCATATGAAGTGGCATTCTTCCATATTGTCCCCTCATGTTAACATCACAGTGATGGTTGTCTGTGAGATATTTGACTAATTCCAGATTTCCAGAGAAGTAAGCAACACAATGCAGTGGTGTGTTATTGTCTTCATCTGTAGAGAGAGGGTCACTGTGACAGTGTTCTATGAGATATTTTGCTACATTTAAATGTCCTTCTATACATGCCATATGAAGTGGCATTCTTCCATATTGTCCTCTCATGTTAACATCACAGTGATGGTTGTCTGTGAGATATTTGACTAATTCCAGATTGCCAGAGAGCACAGCTAAATGCAGTGGTGTGTTATTGTATTCATCTGTAGAGAGAGGGTCATTGTGACAGTGTTCTATGAGATATTTTGCTACATTTAAATGTCCTTCTATACATGCCATATGAAGTGGCATTCTTCCATATTGTCCCCTTGTGTTAACATCACAGTGATGGTTGTCTGTGAGATATTTGACTAATTTCAGATTGCCAGAGCCAGCAGCTAAATGCAGTGGTGTGTTATTGTCTTCATCTGTAGAGAGAGGGTCACTGTGACAGTGTTCTATGAGATATTTTGCTACATTTAAATGTCCATCTCTACATGCCACATGAAGTGGCATTCTTCCATATTTTCCCCTCATGTTAACATCACAATGATGGATGTCTGTGAGATATTTGACTAATTCCAGATTGCCAGAAAACACAGCTAAATGCAGTGGTGTGTTATTGTATTCATCTGTAGAGAGAGGGTCACTGTGACAGTGTTCTATGAGATATTTTGCTACATTTAAATGTCCTTTTATACATGCCATATGAAGTGGCATTCTTCCATATTGTCCCCTCATGTTAACATCACAGTGATGGCTGTCTGTGAGATATTTGACTATCTCCAGATTGCCAGATTTAGCAGCATAATGCAGTGGTGTGTCATTGTATTCATCTGTAGAGAAAGAGTCACTGAGACAGTGTTCTATGAGATATTTTGCTATGCTTACTTGACTCTCTTTACAAGCAATAATTAATCCTACATTAACATCACAATGCTGACTGTTTTTTGTAATTATTTCAATAATTTCAACGTTACAGTTTTCAATTGCTAGTTTGAACACAGTCTCGTATTCTTTTTTACCAATTTTGTCAGGAATATCTGTGTAATTATACAGATATTTTATTACACTGTTATGTCCATGCATAGCAGCACAGTGCAGTAAAGTGTGACCATCTGTAATCTTGAAGAATGCATCACAGTGATGGATGTTCAGTAAAGACTGGACTACTCCTAGTTGACCTCGTGCTGCTGCCACACACAGAGCTGTTTGCTGGCATTCTGGACTGAAGCAGTTGGTATCAAGTAGTAATTCGAATATGCTGTCATGTAGAGTGGAGAGGGCGAGTGAATTGATACTTGTAAATGAAGCATGTGAGAAATAATTTAGCATGAACAATACAATGTTGCACTGCTTCATGGCTATGGCAATATGGAAGACATTGACTTGAAAAGATTTGATGTTGAAGGTTGTAAGTTTAAGAATATCACCAATGGAAAAGTTAGCAATTAAAGGATTTATTAATGACTTGAATATTTCAAGATGGCCAAGAATAATTGCGTAATGAAGTGGTGTTAAATCATTAGTATCTGCTTGCAAAACATTAGCTCCTACTAGTAGCAGCAGCAGCTGTATTATTTCAATATGGCCTCCTATTACAGCCAAATGTAATGCAGATTGTTTTTTGTCATTAACAGTAAACACATTGCAGTTTGAATCAGCTATTGATTGTTTGACGTCCTCTACCTTGCCGTGCAGAGCTGCCTCATGAATATTAATCCTATTGGTTGGAATCTGATCATCCGTCACATGGCTACTTTCGTAATTCTTTATTTGCATTTTTGCAGCATGGCATTTTTCTTTTAATGAGTGTTCTTGTGAAAAAAATGTTTTCTAAAAAAAATTGAATTTGTACCAATATTAATACTTTTGTTTGCATTAAGTCTAACAATTATTAATCTTAATAATAGGAAAAAAAAATTCTCTTTTTAACAGCCAATATTTTTAATTATCACCACGGAGAGTTCGACCTCAGTTGGCCCCTGAAGAGGACTTCGGCAAGAAGTCGAAATTTCGGGTTAAGTTATAATTAAAAATATTAGCTGTAAAAAGAGAAAAAATGTCCTATTATTATAATTATTTCAGCCGAGAATGACTGAATTATTAGTCTGATATAATATGGCCAATAAATTTGTAGAATACATTCTTATTGCATTGAACTATTGTTGTGCCGTGGCGTAGGAAGTGGGTGGGGGCTCTGGGGGATGGTGCCCCCATAATTTTTTGGCACAATTTAAAAAATATGATTTCTTGCAAGAACACCAGCAAACCACAGAACACATGCCCTTGGATCCCACCCATATATAAACATATTCCTACATTACTGTTGTGTGTAATATGCAGTTTCTAATGGAAAGAATATGGCCTGCTAAGTTCTTGTTCTAAACAAGTGGTGATGTAACATACTTCAAAGGTTGAAGTTCTACAAGTATACTACATGTATTTAAGAAATGAGTGTTAATGAAAACTGAATTATTTGTACGTGCCTATTGACTGTCACAGATTATGACAGAGTGCTGCAACAAGTGAGAGAGCTAACTTTTATATAACAATACAGGAATCACACAGAGTGGTGTCTGCTTAACGGTGCTTTTGCACTAAGTTGATGTGATCGCATTCTTTAGATAAATATATGATACAGAAAATACTACTTTAATTTCATTTATTGCTGTATTTATCTTTTTCACATGTGCTACAATCAGCTAATATAATTTAAAGTGCAAATTTTGTGGAAGAAAAATAGATGCTCTTCTTTATTATTATTGTCAGAATCTAGGTGGATGAGCAGAAAAAATTACAACTGAATAGTTATACTCAACTTATGTCAAGGATGGTATATATAATTATTGCCCTGGATAAAATACAGAGAAAAATGAAAAATCTGTCTAACCTTGTGAAAGAATTTGGTAAGTTTGCTCTAGTAATTTCCTAATACCACAGATGAATGTGCACCAGCAAAAAAGCTTTTATTTATGCCACACATAAAAATCAGTTGTGCTCAAAGTCACAATTATGACCAGTTTTTTTAAAGTTCAAAATATGATCCGAAAGAAGAAATACTAGTTCGGCCTCAAAACTCCATGAATATGCTGGATTCTTTTTTTTTCTTTTTTTTTGATCTACCTCAACTAATGGCAGAAAGAACCAGTCTTAAACAAATCTGGGACACCTCTCAGCAATCAAGAGGAACCTGAAAGCCTTAACTCCCTCCGACCCTATCTAAGCCTAGACTGGAAGAACCTGTCCAGACTGCACAAAAAGAAGACTCTGTTTGCCACAAGAGAATTAGTCCATACAAGTACAAGATGCTACATACATGAGGGTAGAGGATTTAGAGATCTTAACAAGACATGTCAGATTCCATTGCAAAGAAGGTCAATCAACTACTAGACATATTTCATAAACATGGCCAATTCAACTTGTACACTTTTCAAACAGACACAAATTATATCCATTATGCAAGGTCCACAGTCTTCTAATCAACTCTAACCCATCATGTCATGCAACTCTAGTCAAACACACATAATATCCTAATAGAGCAACCAGCTGTTAGCTAGACATCGTGAGTCAGTATCCTTGGTAGTCTCTAACTCAAGCCAACTAATAACCATATTCACAGCCTCAACACAAAACATCGCTCTGGCAACTCTACCCATCTATTCCTCAATAACTGTGAGTAATCATGGCCTTAGAGCAGGCTATCCCCTCCAACTAACAGTGCCCTAAAGTTAACTAAAGTTAACACTCATAAAAATGTTCTGAGAGAAATCAAGAGTTGACTATATTATTATATTTATATATTATTATATATATATTATATTATATATTAGCAATATGCTCAATTCCCTTAAAATAGTTAAACAGCATGTAACTATTCCCTCTAAGTCTATATTCAAGCTCTATATAAGATGAACAATAGCCACTTGAATCTCTTCAAGGTTTTGGAAAATCAGCGGATCTAGAGGGGGCTCGAGGAGTGTCGTTCGAGCCTCCCTTTTCTACCTACAATATAACACTTACAGCTTTTCCACTTCCAAAGTTACTACCTCCATCAGCAATAAAGCAAAACTAAAACGAACGAAAGACTTGACGCGCACACAACATTTAGCGGTACTATTTCTAATTAACGCACACATTCACTATTCGATGTGCATGAGTAAGCATTTTTATTTTTGTTGATTGTTAGTGGATTTTTTGTGAGTGTCTCTGCCCTGGTATGTCAAGGCAGAAAAGACTTGATGCTTTCTTCAAGCCTCCTAACAAGTGAGTCTATTTAGCTAATAGCTATAGATAACTTTATAAAGTAGTTAGTATGGTGAATTTACACACTCATGGGATATTTACTACAAGTAGTCCAATATTTTACAAGGGGATTTATTTGATTTAGGAGGCCAAGGGTGACTGCTTCAGCCCCTCCAGAGTCTGATCTTCTTCCTCCAGAGGAAGCTCCTCCTTTTCGGGCATCTGCTCCTCCTGAGGCATCGCTAGCACTTTCTCCATCACCCCAGGAGCTACCGCCTTCCCCTCCATCTCCTCAGTGTCTACTTTTTTCCCCTCCATCCCCTCAGGATCTACCACTATCTCCTCAGTCTGTAGTAGTAGTATCTGACATTGAAAGTAGCCAATCACCTTTAATTTTTGCACCTCTATCAGCCTCTCTTGCCTCATTAACCCAGTCCCCCTCAGGTTCTGAGTCTCAATCCTTGGCTCTTCCCCCTCCCCCACTGTTGTCACAACGTATGTGTGCTTCTTCACACTCTCAGGTCTCATTGCAATCCACTTCCTTGACCTCTATTGAAACATCATTGATTAATGACTGTGACGATATTGGTTTGCTGTTACACTCTTTTCCTCAAAATCGTATCAGGAATTTGCCAGCTCCTTACAAGTACTTACTTTATTCTAATCACTTCAAGCCTAGCAGTAGTTTTAAATTTCCTGGTAGATACTCTGATGGTTGCAATAGGGCTTGTCAGCATAAATACTTTGTGTATAGCAAGTCAGAAGATGGAATATTTTGTTTGCCTTGTGTCCTATTTGCTACTAAGGACAATTTAGGTCAGTTTGTATGTAAAAAGTTTCATTTATGGTCTAAGAAGTCAATTAAATTTTCTGCTCATAATTCCAAGCAGTATCATAGCATTGCCTTGTCGAGAATGGATGCTCTGACATCTAGTATGGCGCATCCAGAATCTTCTATAGAAAATCTTATTCGGCAAATAAATGAAACCGATATTGCTAGGAACCGTTTTATTCTTAAGTGTATTACTGAGGCTATACTTTTTTGTGGAAGGCAGTGTATCTCTCTTCGTGGTCATCGGGATGGTTTTAAGGTTTGTAGATAGTGATTGTAATATACAGGAAGAATTTTTGGATTTTATCAAGGTGGAAAGGATTACTGGTGAAGTTTTGGCAAGGGAAATAAAGAATGTTTTGGCTAGGTATGGGCTTGACTTTCAAAACTGTCGGGGACAAGGGTATGACGGCGCTACAAATATGTCCGCTGCCAATGGAGTTCAGGGCCGTTTTTCAGCTGAGAATTCTGAAGCAGTTTATGTACATTGTAATTTTCACATATTAAACGTATGCATTGTTAATGCTTGTAGTTTACCTCCTATACGTAACATGTCCTCTGCTATTACAGAAACAGCCTACTTCTTTCAGAATAGTGCGAAGAGGCAAATATTTCTTGAGAAGGTGGTGGATGATAGAACTCCTACAGTTAAGGTAAAGGACCTGTGCAGAACTAGATGGGTCTACAGGCATGAGGCATATGAGAACTTTAGTATGTTGTATACCTACCTTGTGGATGTTATGGAAGCCATTTGTGAAAATGATACTTCTCATGGTGAAATGAATTGGGACAATAAGATCATTGTGGCTGCTAATGGCTTGTCCAAAATGTACCATTCTTTCTCCTTCATATAGTGTCTTTCGTTGTAACTAGAAATGCAATGTTCATCATTAAGCCTGTTAGTGTTAAACTTCAGTATACTAGTTATGATATAGTTAAAGCTTACAATAAAGTAGAGGAAGTAGTTAAGGAGTTACAGGCAGTACGGACTGAGGAATCTGTATTGCACTCTTGGTACTCCCAGGCAGAATCTTTGGCTAGCAAGGTAGATGTGGTTCCTCGTACCTCGAACAGCTTCTCGGCAACAACATCGCGAAAATATTGAACATAGCTCAACTGAGGAATACTATCGTAGATCCATTATCCTTCCTTTGTTAGATAATTTGATCCAGCAAATGAATGATAGATTTGGTAGCACTCAGATGATAGTAGCAAAGTTAATTAAATTAGTGCCTTCTGTAATTACTACATTTACTGAACTTTCATATGAGGATGCAACATGTCGTCTTATAGCTGAGTAATTAATACTGTGGGGCATATTTAGTGTCAGATCTAATCTGGTATTTATGTGATGTGGACATGACCCTCAAACTGACAGGCTGGTGGAGAGCTTGAATTCCAAACTAATAAGAATAATTGCTAAATGATGTGAAACAAAGCAACATGATTGGGATGATTATCTCACCAAGTTATTGTTTGCCTACATGTTTGTACTTCAGGAAAATACAAAAGAATTTCCATCTTCTGATGAGAAGTCTGTACAATATGGACTCCGATGATTATCGTGTGGACCTTGTGGATAGTTTGGCAGAGGCATAGCGACGAGCTAAAAGCAAGAACATGCACACAATAGTGGTAGAGGAAGTTTGGCAGGAGGTTGATAAGCTTTGAGAACCTGGTAATGGTATGCTGAGTGATCACACGAATTTAGATGTAGTGATCAAATAGTACTTCTAAAAAAATGCAGTTCCACCTACAGTTTCAACTTTATTATTATTTATATGTATTTATGAATACTAGCAAATACCCCACAACACAGTAGCACTTGACATACTACAAAGTAAGAATTCAGTAACATTTGTATTCATGTTTATCTTTCTATTGCTTAAGGTCACATCCATTTCCCTCTCCTGCTCTCTTTTTTTTCCTGAACTATCTCAGCTTTTCTTATCCCCACATCCTTTATTTCAGCTCTTTCTTCTTGAGTCTTGGAGTCCCATCTCCTCCCTTTGTCTACATCTCCTGCTTCTGAATCTCTCTGTCCTTCTATTGTGGACTTAAGCTTTGCGAAACTTTTGCCTTCTTTTTCGTACTTTGCCATTCTTTTTTAAACTTATGCAACTTTACTTGGTGATTCAATTCCACCCGCTTTTTAGTTCCAATTAATCATTCACTTCTTGCCTTCTCTTTCATACTTTTGCCTTCTTTTTACAGGATCGCCTTACCTCGCCAATTCTGCCTGGTTTTTAGTTACAAATAATATCCTTTTTGCCTTCCCTTTTGTATTTTTACCTTCCTTTATGAAACCTACGCCGCTCTCCCTCTTTTATTCCTCCTGATTTTCAGTTACAATTAATCACTTTCTACTGAATATAAATGACACTTTACCACTTCAGTGTAATGCCAATGCTCTACCAAACTGTATAAGCTCATGAATTATTCATGAACACACTGTTGTCGTCGTTACTGACACACAAGATTATTATTATATAGATATTCATTATATTATGCTAAATAGTAAAAAAATAAATCATAATACTTATAATTTTTATGACATCAGGAGATGACAAAGAATGTGACAATAAAATTTGGAGTTGTAAAAAGCATTTGCCAGAATCTTCAATCATAATATGATGAGAGGATAATGGAAAGAAATAAATCACGTACAACGGTGATCTATACTTAAAATCAGATAATATTTTGATCGGTAACTGCAGATACTGCAGAAAAACTGTGTTTTAAAATAAACTGGCCTCTTAAACTTATAAAATAATCTGTGGATATATCATAGACTAAACTTACTTCATTACTCAGGGGCAGATCTAGGAATTGTTAAGGGGTGGTGGGCTCTTTTCAACAAGAATTTGAATAACCATAGCTACTAGTGGAAAATGTTGGCTTTGTATTCCCTACAAGATTATCCTCTCATTCACACAATAATAAGCATTATGAGGTAACTGCCCAGAAATTACATCATACTGCTAAAATCAGGAAAGAAAACAATTAAAACTAAAACCAAAACTAAGGTATTTTGTTTACAATAAAGAAAAGGAGGTGAATAGGTAAGTTAATCATGAAAAAAGGAAACTGAGAAAAAATGAAGATAATATACTAGGACGTTTTGGTTAATGATGAAATACAGTTTTAACTGTTAAAATTCAACCATGAAGAAAAAATTGAATAAGCAACAACCACTAAATTCTCTCAAGATTGAATAATGTCAAATAATTGCTCTGATTTGGCATACTATGAGCTAGGTCTGCTGACTCAGCATATCAGTGAGGTGCGTTGTTTAAAGATGGCAGTTAACTACTTACCTGCCATTCTCCGCGGACTTATAAGTCAGTTCCATTTTTCCTCTGAAAATTGCTGGTTAAGAAACTAGCAATTACTGGGGGATGAGGAAAAACAATGACAAACAAAAAGTTAGTGCTATTATATTTTTATTTCCACATATTATGAGTAAGAAATACAGTAGATAAAAAATGAGACCTCATTCTGAAAAAAGGGGGGTTCGTACAATCCGCCCCTGCTGTAAGTCCCAGTGGCCATAGTTTCACATTACTTGACGGAGTCACAGTGACTGTTGCATGTTTTGTAATGTGTACTCTTAGCAACTTTTGTCGTTCTGTGTTCATTTGTGTTGTGTATTATTTACGTGTCTCTGTTATTTTTATGACATTTTTTCTATGGTCTGAGCCGTGGATATATTTACTCTTGTGCCTAGCTCAGTCACTCAATACTATTTTCTCATGGAAACCATTGCATACTTGGATAAAACAAAAACCTAAATTACTCTGGTTATTAGTTAGGTTGGGCAAACTGGTAGAGAAAATTCTCCTAGTGTGGTTTTCTCAGCACTTGGGAGTACCTGAGCAGCAGAGGAGACCCTCATTTGGTTGCAGTGGGAAGCAAAATAAGTACCCACACTCGAGAGACTAAAATGTCAGGTTCTGGGAAAGAAAAGAAGACTGAAAAAGGAGGTGCCAAAGCAAGGAATGTTAATGAAATGGAAGAATAGATGAAGAGTGGTCTGATTCATGTTATGTAGCTTCGATGTTTCTACAATAGCTGATCCAACAAGTGAGAATAAGCAAATGGACTTACTTCAATCTTCAATGGAACCCGTAATGGAAGCTATGGCAAACAATGAAGCTTACAGACAGGAGGAAGCAGTATTTAGAGGTGAGGAACTGGATCGACTTAGATAAGATGCTAAATTAGCCAAGATGGAGTCAGAAGCTCAGAAAGCAGCTCAGCTTGCTCAACATGAGGCTGAGAAACAGCATGGGCTAAAGAGGAAGAAAGTAGGAGGAAATATGAGGAAAATATTTTGAGATATCAGAAGAGATCAAAAAGAAAAGAGACATTGGAGATAGATTTTATTCAGAGACAACAGAATGCCAGAACGAATAATAAGAATCTTTGAAAAAAGAGAAATTTCATTGGTCTGTTGAGAGTGAGACTGTGGCATAGCAGTACCCCTTAACAGTATAAGTACAGTGTTTGTTCGCTGGGTGGTTCAATTCCCGGTGGCGACCAAATATTTTTAATTCTGTATTGTTTAAAAAGCCTGTGAAAGAGAGAGGAAACTGGAGAGTTAGGCTGGTTGCTATAACTACTAGGTTAATGAAGCACCAAGGCTGCTGAACCCTTAGTATTACTATATACTAGCTAGCTATTACAAATACCAAAAGAATAATTTATTTAGAGTATTATCAATATGAACATGCAAAAATGTATGTTCACACACGTTGATATTGTTAAGCTTGAGTAAGTACATATGCACTGCATGCAATAAACTGTAGACATTAATGCTGTCTTCATAAAGAGAATAAAAACATACAAGCGACACTCACCTCACCAGTAGTTTCAATGGCTCCAAGCACTCTGATAAACCACTGAGAATAATGTAATGCAAAAACTACTGCTGGGCAGCAAAGAAATTATTTGCTCACATGAGTACGGTATGACTATAAGGGGCATCACCAACAATTAGTTCCTAAATTTGGTCTCAAGTACACAGAATGAAAAGCTTTAACAACGCTCTAAATAGGCGAATTTTGTGTTGTCGGTAACTAAGGGGAAAAAGGGAAAAGAAAATTTGAATTTTTAAATGGACCGCACGTGTTGAATGCAGGAGAGAGAATGAATGCCGTCAAAGTTATTCAGTGCTTATTCGACAACAACTTTGGTCTTTCTGAGAATGAAACTAGCGATGAGGAGGGTGAAGAAATATTTGCTTATGCTGGGTAGCATCATTTGCACACAGTTGAGCTAGCAACCCTGAGTAGTGGAGTGGAAGTTCAGCCTAGTAGCACTACTGGAGTCAACTTGGATGTTCAGGTAAATGTAAAGTAGTAAAATAAATGTAGTAGCTATATAAAATATAGTCAAACAATACTTTTTAGGTGTTATAGTAAGTAACATGCAAAATATATAGCTGGTTGCAAGTCAATATAATAAAAAAATATATAAGAGAGAGAGAGAGAGAAAGAGAGAGAGAAAGAGAGAGAGAAAGAGAGAGAGAGAATGCACATCAATAAATTGAACAGGAATCTATTGTAACTTTACAGACTATGAGTCAATTGACATGGATGATCAACCAAGTCAAGGGAGTTTCCATCTTTCATCATCCATGGAAGACTTCAGTCCATCTATTATGGATGTCACTTCTCAAGGGTCTGGAACAGAATCAGACATTTCTCAACAGTGTGTTATGGAAGTAGGTGGCATGTATGAGGAGGGAGAGGGATAGGCGAGTAACAGTAAGAGCAAGGCCTAGCAGGGGAGGAAGAGGAAGAAGGGGAAGGAGGTGTGTTAGTACAAGGCTTAGTAGTAGAAAGGCGTGTGGAATACCAATCAATTCAGGCAGCAGCAGTAGTAGTAGTAGTACTACTCATTTATCAGCTACAATTGCTGTTCTCAATGAAATAGGTTCTCTTGTATGGAAGAATGAGGAGCCACAGTCATATACTCAGCAGTATACCCAAACTCCAGGTCCCACTTCACCAGATCTTACTGTGATAGCACTCCTGTTGAGCTTTTTTGCCGTTTCTTTTCTGATGATGTGTGGGATTTGATGAAGGAAGAAACTAATCGTTATGCTGGTACCTGTGTAACAAATAATCTTAGTGGTCGTGTTTGGAATCATACAACTGTTGAAGTGGGCATTTTGATGGGAATTGTGAGGTTACCACGACTGGAATTATACTGGTCCACTAATTTTCCACTCATTAGTACTCCAAACATTAGTAACATTATGCTTAAAACTAAATTTGAACAGTTATTCAGGTTTTTTCACTTGAATGACAATAGCAAGCAGGTTCCATATGGTCATAATGGACATGATAAATTATTATTAGTTTGGAAATTATTGAACTTGCTTTGTCCACTGTTTGAATCTGAGTTTCAAATACATCAATCATGTACTATTGATGAAGCCATGATACCTTTCAAAGGTAGACTTCGCTTCAAACAGAACATGAAATATAAGCCAACGAAATGGGGGATAAAAGTTTTTGTTTTATCTGATGCTCCTACTGGGTATGTGAAGAGGATGCAAGAATACGCAGGTCAAGGTTTAGATAATGGTGTTTCTGATGAGGATGCAAGTATACACAGGTCAAGGTTTAGATAATGGTGTTTCTGATGAGGATTGTGTACCAAGGTGGTGTTAGGTTTGATGAAAGGTTTTGACCATATGGGGGTTCAACTGTACACTGACAACTTTTACACTAGTCCTCTTCTTTATTATAGGCTTTATAAGCACCAAGGCATCAATGCATGTGGTACTGTACGTCCCCAGAGAGTAGGTTTTCCATCTGAGCTGATCATCAAGGCTACTGAAATAAATCATTAATGGTCCTCTTCTTGCATGTTCATGGTTGACAAGAGGTCTATGAATTTCTTATCTACAATGCACATTGGTGAGCGTGTTGGAAACCCTACAGTGAAGAGGAGGCAGGCTGATGGTACTCAAGCAGATATTCTATGTCCACCATGCTTACCTGATTACCAGAAGTATATGCGGGGTGTAGATAGGGGAGATCAACTTGAGAGTTACTATAATGTTGGTAGAAAATCAAAGAAGTGGTGGAGGCGAATTTTTTCTTTGTTTGGAAGTTTGCATTTTGAATAGTTTTTGTATGGAAAAAATGGTCAGGTCTAATGAACATCAACAGCGAGGTAAAAAAAAAGAGAGAGATGTTGTCATTTAGGCTTGAGCTAGCAAAACAGCTCATTGGTAGATTCTCTACAAGATGTCGTAGTGCTGGTAGTCCACGATCTGTTGAGCATCTTCAGCTAGATAGACTGAATGTAAATTTAGGTCACTGGCTTAAGCATGCAGATAGAAAGGGGAATTGTGCTGTATGTTCAGCTATCATAAGAACTAATAAGCTTACTGTTATTGGGAATCACCATGAGACTCGTGTTCAATGTGAGTACTGCAAAGTGTATTTATGTGTATCATCTGGAAGAAACTGTTTCAAAAGTATCACACCCTTGTAGACTTCACTTCATGAAACTAACTGCCCATATTTTTTAACTGTATTTATAATGAAACATGCACAATATTTGATAGTTTATGCACAATTTTCAGTTATTCATTTTTTGTACTTCATGGTTATTCATGCTCTATATTTTATAAACACATATCATCTCAAATTCACATCAACATTACTGATTACTGGTCTATTATAGAAATAATAACCTGTTTGAAGAATAATGATTAGAAAGATACGTCTAATACAATTTTTATACAGGTTAATATGTTCGTGAAATTGAGCCCAGGCTAAATATGAAACCTTAGTTGTTTAGTTTTGTCCCATGAAGCAGCTGACAGTAAAAGAATCCATGGACTGGCTTGAACCAGTCTTGAGTTCAAAATAACGTTATTCATTGCCTTGGCTTTCCAGATAATTATATTCATGTTGTTGTTGTTTACCAGTGGTGATTACCACACATTGGTTGCCAGGCAACATAAACATTTTTTCTGTAATGTATATTTTATATAGACAATTTTTTTCTATGGTTGCTATGGACCATATTAAAGTCCTGATTTTATATAAATTTTTCAAAATGTCTAAATAAATCCTATGATGAAAGGGTTAAAATGGCCAGTGCAACATTTTGATGCTTGTTTCAATCTTCGGGAGGCTGCCATCTTTGAGATTCATATTACAGAATGACTGACTGACTGACTGACTGACTGAATAACTGACTGACTGACTGACTGACTATATAACTGACTGACTGACCAACTGACTAACTGACAGACATATGGAGTACTGTAACCTTCTCTCGCATGCATGCGCACTAATGTTAATGAGCTTGCGCAATACAGCATGAGGTAACACCATGAGATAAATAGTACTTATTACATGAGTCAGGGTGTGATATGGAGAAATATTTCATGAGCAGGCTAATTTATTTTCAAGAGCCAAAGTGAAAATAAAGCCTGAGAGTGAAATATCTAGCCATATCACTCTGATGAGTGTAATAAGTGGTACACTAGATATCTTCACCAGAGTAGTATTTTTGGTAACTCACCATGTAAAGTTGGCAAAAACTCACTAGGGGCTCCCCACAACCCCAGCTGATATTATAGCAGCTGCTCTAACCTGGCTGGGTAGGCTCCACTAGAGTAAAGGTAGCTGTAAAAACCCAGAAAACTTGTAGCCAGGCCAGGTTGCTATAACTACTCTGGTAATGAGCGTGCTCAATACAGCCATGAGATATCACTTTGTGATATCATGAGATATCTCACTTGTGGTACCTAAAAATATCATTGTGAAGATATCTAGACTGGAATAATGTAAGTTATTTTACAGTCATATAGCTAAAAATAACATTGTGAAGATATCTAGTGGGAAATATATGTATATGAATATATATAATATAGGTGTAGCTATACTCTACCCAGCTTTAATTTCAAGATATAAGTATTTGTTAGAATCCTATTACACAAATGTAAATATACTAATTTACAGGTGGATACACATTCAGCCCAAACAATTTTTCGTGTAATTGTTTGATAAACAATTATTTAAGGTGAGTGTTGCTACATCTTCAATTAAATTTATTCTTAAACATACTATCTACCCAAAGTCAAAGTGACAGTATAAAGTGAAGTTATAAGTGGTACAATTTCTCTTTTAAAGTTATAACTTCAAAACCATATTTTTTCTAAACATGATGATTATGTATCCCAATTGAATCATTAAATAAAAACTTAAGTTTAAAAAGTTTCTAGTTATTTCAAACGTAACTAAATAAGTGTTGTCTGGCTCTATTCAAAGTGTGCAGGGCATTAAAATCTTAAGTACAAACTGTGTGCTCTTAGCAATGCATTTTTTTTTACAATTCCATATCTTGTTTAAAAAATATGGGACATTATATGTCTGTTGTTGGTGAACAGAAAATAGTAACTGGAATTAACAGTGTCAGATTGTGAGTAACAGTAAAACAGGTACAGCATCACTTATATTGTATTAAGAGTTTGCTCTTAATTATATATGGCTGCCTAGATACACATTCATTTTGTCCAACTCATAGCAAAACAACTTACAATATTGAAATCAATGCTCTTGAATTCTTCATTGGATTTACTCAAAGTATCTTTACCAAATGATGATGTTCTTGACTCCAGTGAAGTTCTTTTATATACTTCAGTGAATTCTAAGTCACGTTTAACTACAGATCAAAGTACACAGGGTCAATAACATTGAAATGTACTAGGTATGTTGTACTAGACATACCAGAAGGTGTAATTTTGACATTCGGAGTTAAAATATTTCCTTCTGACAAACATCTACCTGTATCAATAAATCATTGCATATAAAACTAACAGGCCACATCTCTCATACGTACTTGTGAAAGGCTTGACATCAGATGGAGCACCAAGACATATTTCTGATTTAGATCGATCTGCATGAATAAATCAATATTGATGCAATACTCACACTACAGAATACAGTATTAGTCTTTGTAAATTATATTCATTTAATGCACTTCACATGCACACAACATCACATAATATTGCTAGCATAGTAGCTCTATTTGAAGATTACTTGACCTTCATAAGTACTATATAAGTATGTCAGCACCAATCCTACATTTGGTATATTATGCTATTATACGTTACATTATTATGTAATATCCATCAAAAAACAGAGACAGTATATATTCTATGAAAAAAATAAACACTTACTATGCTTTAATTAAATTACATCTGTTTAAATTGAAACAAAAAATTTACTTACGTAACTTGCTCATGCTCTCTTGTAAATAAATGCATTCTTCATTAATTTTCACCCACACTATATGGTATTGTGCTAGTATCAATGAAATATCTTGTATTCTATTTTTTAATATAAGTGAAAATCTCTCTGGGAACAACCAAGACACGCATATACTTCCTTCACTCATTTTGTGATAGTACAGAACGGATGCAAAGTGAGAAAGAAGTGGCACACAATTCTTTAGAATATAGTGTCTGAGATCATCCAAACGAGATAGTGTAAACTTAGTGATATCTTCTTTGATGTCACACTTCACTACGAGTTCCGCCACAGAATCTGGGATTGTTTCCAATTTGTGCCCATCCCAGCATTTGATAAAAGGAATTACCAATGTTGTTCTTTTAAAATGATCAATTTTAACCACATATCTTTCAATTTCTTGTGACATGTGATGAACTTTACATTTTGTTATCAAGTATTTCAACATCTCATAGTCCAGAAAATTCCAAAGATTAAAATTTAAAAGTTCCAAAAACTCATCGATCTCTGTAATTTTTTCTAATTTAGGTTTGAGGTTACACCATAGTGGAGTGATACTAGCTCCGACATATCCTGGAATAAACCTAATATGCTTTTTAACATCATAGATTGAGGTTCGTTTTTCTACCAGATGATCTACAAATGTAACCACTAGATCAGTAAACTCTTCATCCAGTGACTGTACTTGTTTTTTTAACTCAATTTGACCTGTAAAAAAGTACAAATATTTAGACATATCAAACACAAAGTTTCTATTATAGCTACCTTCATCAATAGAAGCACATAATGAAGATACTGGAAGGTGACACTCAGTCATTTTAGTGTCATCTGTTACTAAAATATATAAAACATGTGATATGATGCAAAATGATAATAAAAATTGGATATAAAACTGAATCTATATTATGTATTAAAATATTTTATATGCTGTTGAACTTAAACAAATACTCCCTGTAATGCAATGCCTTACATATATAAAAAAAAAATATATATATATATATATAGTACTTATTACATGAGTCAGAGTGTGATATGGTGACATATTTCGAGCAGGCTAATTTAGAGCCAGAGAGTGAAATATCTAGCCATATCACTCTGACAAGTGTAATAAGTGGTTTATTCCACACTAGATATCTTCACTGAAGTAGTTTTTTGGTAACTCATAGTGTAATGTTGGCGAAAACTCACTAGGGGCTCCCCACAACCCCAGCTGATATTATAGCAGCTGCTCTTAACCTGGCAGGGTAGGCTCCACTAGAGTAAAGGTAGCTGTAAAAACCCAGAAAACTTGTACCTAGGTGGTTGCTATACCTACTCTGGTAATGAGCTTGCTGCAATACAGCCATGAGATAACACTATGTGATATCTTGAGTCTGACTGGTCACTTACCTAAAAATTTCATTGTGAAGATATCTAGCATGGAATAAATAGTACTTATTACATGAGTCAGAGTGTGATATGGCGAAATATTTCATGAGCAGGCTAATTTATTTTCATGAGCCCCAGGCAAGTGAAAATAAAGCCTGAGAGTGAAATATCTTGCCATATCACTCTGACAAGTGTAGTAAGTGGTTTATTCCACACTAAATACCTTTACTACTGTAGTTAGTACTAGAGGAAGGTAACTCACAGCTAAAGTTGGTTGTAGGGGCTACCCACACTCCCAGCTGATATTTTAGCAGCTGCTCTAACCCTATTAATAAGCAGGGTACACCCAGGAATGTAGCTGTAAAAACCAAGAAAATTGGAAAAGTTTGGCCAGTTGCTATAACTACAAGGGTTGCTCAGTATGGCTTGAAATAACAGCTTGAAATATCATGAGTTATTTCAAGGGTCATGTACCTAAAGATATCATTGTGAAGATATCTAGGGTAGAATAAATTGCCATATAGCTTTGAAAAATCGAAAATGTAATTATTTTTGTTGTTATTTTTGTTGTTACAAAGAATTACTTTTGCTTTCATATTTCTAGGTATTTGAAAGTTAAATTTACAAAAAAGGTACTATTTGAAATACTTAAATGTGTACAATGGATTGCATGTCATTCACACCACTTGTTAGAGTGTCAACTAAAAATATTAATATATATATACCACTTGTTAGAGTGTCAACTAAAAATATTAATATATATATACCACTTGTTAGAGTGTCAACTAAAAATATTAATATCTATACCATGGTTGCTGAGGTAACACCCATGGATTAAAAGTGATATTTTCCCGGTGATTTTTCCTGGGGCTATGATATTTTCCCGGTGCGGTGTCAAGCGAATTATTCCGTGTTTCCGGCCCAAAATTAAAATTCAATTAAAATTCAATTGAAGCATGCCAGAAAGTTTAGTTTAGCAAGTTTACTTTAGCAAGTTTACTTTAGCATTGTAGCTGCCAGCTGTTATCTCCAGATCTAACTCTACCTGGGCTGCTCAGCAGTAAGCAGTAAAGCAGCTAGCTGTGGTAAATTCCTGTTGTATGAGAGCGGCAGGAGAGTTATATGTGGTAGGGCTGGTCCCATATAGGTGGATATGAGAGAGTAGTAGTAGCAGCAACTATGGTATAAAACAGTTATGCCATGGCAACATCAGGGTTATGGAATATCACCGCCCTCTTCGCCCTCGGGATCCGGACGGTTATATTCCATAACCCCTCGTTGGCCATGGCATAACTATTACATATATACCACTTGTTAGAGTGTCAACTAAAATTATTAATTTTAATTAACTTGCTGAAGTAGAAACTTTTAAAGAATTGTATGCTTAAATCAAGTTTTACATGATAAAACAATTATTATACATGCTACCATACATACTCACCTGAAATTTTGCATGCAGTAATAGTGATACCTTGTCTTTTCATTTCCAATTCCAGAATATCAATAATATCTTGATAAATTTCTTTGTGGGAATTAAATTCCTTCATTAATACATAAAAATTCTTTGAATTCAATTCTACTTTGTCCCGTATTTTTTCCACCAGCTTCCCGGACTTTTCCAATGTAGTTAGTGGACATGTGGCACTCAATACAGTGTCATGAATATCTTTAGAGATGAAATTATTGCACTCAAGAAAATGGACAATATCTCGGTTATCTTTCAGTGCTTTCTCCAACTTACTGGTACAATTAGAAACTACAGTGTATTCAGGAGAATAGGGTTCCATTTTTGTTCTAGAAATGATATTATCAATAAATAAAAAAACGTCCATTAAAACATTTAAATGACTATTGCGTGCTGTTATAACAGCTAATACAGACCATATTCCACGCACACAATGTTTTCAAACTAAAAATACCAATGATATGCATCAGCACAAATGGCAAGCAAGCATGTCTCACTGTAATTAAATTGGAATGCTAGCCACTCACAATAATTCTTTGTTAATTAAATGTTTTCATTTAATTTATTTGTGTTATTCTATAGCAACACATAACACTTTTACACACACTTGCACACTTGTATCCTTGATATACCTGCACAAACTTATAATTGTATACTCTTCATGACTTGACTATTGGATAAGAGAATTTCATGGGTAGCAATCAAATTTCCTAAGATGTTGATTAATAAACTAAAGGATATTGATAAGCAAGTAGCCTTTCTAAAGTACACTCCATTGAAAATGCTTTGTTGTACCAGAGCTCTAGTAGACAAAGCATTACATTGTATTATTTTAGTAACTTGACTATTGAACAATGGATTTTCAAGTATGAACAAATATGTTACATAGGATGTATGGTGATGACTAAGAGCGCATTAACCAAGACAACTTACCACCGCCACCAATAGAATAAAAAATGAATCCCACTAAGTTCATAAGACCAAACTGCGAACATTTTTCCTCTTTGGACTCCATAGCTGTTGGCCATTTTTAAGTCTTTTCTCCATAATTTCTTGTGACCGCACTAATGTTACTGTTTTATAGCAGCCTCCGGGGGTGGACACGCATTGACCTCTTTGGACTATGCCATATAATATAATATCCAAAAGTCTCAACTGAGACTCATTAATGAGGGTCTTGCTTCGCTTGCCCCAATTTTTTTAACCTATTAACTAATAAGACTATAACCCATGCCACCCTAAAAAAATACGATTTGAAACTCATTAGTGAGAGGCTCGTTTCGCTCGCCCAATAATTCACATACAAGAGAAAAAGGATAACAATAATTGTATGTAATGCACGGCTTATTCCTAACACTTGTATTTTTGGGACAAGGTTATCATGAATGAGTGCATTGAACAAAGACAACCTCAACTATAACAACAAACCCAAACTCCTCAATATCCAAGTCTATTGTATGCTAAAGTATTCAGTGGTAATAGCATTAGTTTTAATATGACGCTAGATGTTGTCTTAGATGCATCAGCGAAAACCTATTTTGATCATTTATTCAATGATGCCCTTGCAGTTGTGCAGACATTATACCTTTCGATAACAAACGACTTCTGAATTGAGTTAAGATTGCACTTTATCAGGTGACATCAGCAAAATGTATAAAGTCATTCAACTGTGCACAAAATATCTAAAAATTTTGTGCTGTCATGACATACTAAGGAATGTCAGTTCATACACTTCTCCACCAAGACACATTACATAAAACTAGATCCAACTAGATCAGCAAAAATGTTATGGTTCACTCACATGCAGTCAGAAAATAGATCCCATGTTTTCATGGGAGCCCACTACATTCGTAAGGCTAAGGACAGTATTGTGCTCAACTCTTAAAGTCAATTGATGCCACCAACACAATAGAACATGGCACTCTACATGGCTATTTCACACAGCCCTCCAAAGTTAGAAGCTTTTATTGAAATAGTAAGGTAAATATCAAGGTGGAGCGGTCGTTTTTAAGTATTAATTCTCTGATAAGACATCACATGTCGACACATACCGACTTGAATGTTGTATTAACAATATACTTCAAGTCACTCACACTCTGACGACAGTATCTTTGTGTAGTCATGATAGGTCATTTTATGGTCGCCTCAAATAAAATGCCACAATGATCACCAATACAATCCCTCAAATTTATCCACTTTAATGTTAATGTGATACAATGTAATTTAAACGAGTTTAAATGAGGTTATGGTATTTAGATAAGTATCATTGCCATGAAATTTGCGAGGTGTGGCAGAATCAAATAACTCTAGCACTTGGTCGAGATGACTAGCTTCGACGGGGTGAGTCAAAATGGTAAGTCTATGAGAGTGGTTAGTCCATACTCAATTTTCACTTACTACTTACGAAGCAGCAGTAGGTCTGATGTATCATGGCATCACAATTACCTCTGGATGTTGTGGGCAAGCAGGAATCCCTAACATAGGAACAAATGGGTCCACCACACACATTGGTTAACTGGTGACCTATACTGCCCTAGGCCAGGGCTTCAATCAGCATCAAATAGAGAAGGTTGTGAGTTTTTTCTGAGAAGCAGTGATCGAGTACTGCATGTGGATGTCAGTTATCTCTTTGACCTCATAACAGTATTTACCAGTATGGTATGGGTAAATCCCCTTTAACACTATGGGATGGGCACTGGTGTACACAATTATTTGGTCAGAGGGGGAGGCTTACATAGATGGGTATAATAGACATGAAGCCATGGTGAGGATAAACTAGCTCTTTCAGGTAGGGATGAACAGGATGTTATTTTAGTATGCAGGAGAATTGGTATAATAAATTTATCTTTAAGAGTCTATTGTAACTGCTATCTCTGAGTCACTTGCTAGTGGCTGTATTGTTGCTTCACTCTGCAGAGATGGAAGAGCAAGTGTAGCAAATGCCAAGCCTCAAAATCTACAGGAAATATTGCAAGCTTATGAAGATTATGTCCATTCTATTGCTTATTCTGGTCATCAGATGGTTCACAGACAGTCTTTTTCTAATAATCAATTTTCTTACCATGATCGTAAAAGTTCACACCATAACTCATATGATAAGTTTCATTATCACACTTACAATACATCAAGCCATGACAAATCACACTTGTGGAAGCATTGTTGGAACTTTCAGTAGATACCACTCACATTTTCTTCCAGTGCATGTTTCACTGCCTTGCAAACGGTTGAGAGCTTCTAAATAAAACAGGACTGCTGCAACATGAGTACACGTTTCTCCTAAACCCGCTATGCATTTACAATGTGCACAGTTAATCTCCCCACTCTCTTCTATTATTATCCAGCAACTAAGAGGAGTCTGACGAAACTTCTGTGAATGTCTAACCTGTGTTTGTATAAAAAAAAAAAATTGTTTTGTTTTAACACCATCCTTAGCTACATATTTGAACTTACATGGCCAGTAATCAAAAATTTCTCTCCCTTGATGTATGTTTTCACTTCTTTGACCCAGCCACACACAAACTGATTATAAGATTCCAGAGATTTGTGTGCCTTGAACTGTTTGGCAGTCACAAAGCTGGTTTGTAGTACCAAGTAAGACACTAGATCACTAGCCTCCACTGGTGGTACTCTTTCTACACACCCTTCAAGGGGTCCCTGAAAGGGATCCAAGCCTCCTATCTGACTAATTTTTTCTTTGTATCTCTTCTCGGCACTGCCACTAAGTTTCTCCGCGTAGGCAGACAGCTTTCCCAAGGAATCTGCCATAGCACACTTGAACGAGTTGTACACCAGGCCATACGCACGGTGCGCTATTAATTTTCCCGACGTCATTTATAATCACGTGAGGGAAAAGCTCTATAATGTAGTGCGAGTTTCGTGGTCTTAAGTAGACAATGGAAATGTAAATGAGTTGGGGGAAATGAAAGATATGGGGGTACGGTGCTTATATAGGTGAGGTTAATTGATCACCCTAATCTGGGGTGAATTTGCATAATGCTTTAGAGTTGGAGCAGTGATATTGCAGGATTTGATAATGTATAACAGCAATAAACAACAGTGTTTCGGTCATTCTCGGCTGAAATAAATGTAGTATCGGGCCCGAAGTCAGTCCGGTTGGTCCGGTTTTGGCCAGACCATCTTTTGAAATGGGGAATTCCGAAATAAATATTATTATAGTTGTTTCAGCTGAGAATGACTGAACTATTACCTTATCAGGGAAATCCCATTGACGATCTTTACCGATTATTATCATTCTCCCGCAGTTCGTTTTAGCGGTGCATTAGCATTAATGATTGCGAGAAACAAAAATGTGTAAGATATTTATTTGTCGCAAGTGTAAGTACAGTATGCAATGTAGTTAGCGCTGTCAGTAACTATTCTATGAGATTTGATGGCGTCATTCTAAACATTAGCTAGTACAAAATTTCTTTCTTATTAAGCTAGCTATTTACAATTATATTAAAAGTGTGTATAGACTTGTCACACCCATGAATTATCTGTAGCTACACCTATGAACTGTTTTTGCCACACCCACTTCCTGGGTGGACCAATTCATGAGAGCTTCCTCCGTCCCTGAGTAGTAGCAAATGTTCCCATTATGGCAGCCAATATTGTGTTGCTTGAAGCTTGACCTGATATTTTTACTTCTTGCCAAGGTCCTTTTCACAGGACAGTGAGGTCAGGCTCTCCGAGGTTATGTGATAGGCACAGTGTAGGTAGAGGGGTGAATGGGAGGTGCACTTGCTGTTTGAAGGGTGATTTTCATGCAGTATGGACAACCAGTATCTAGGAATCAGTGTTGTAGTTTAGGTAGGTTTAGTTGAGCTTGAAGAATGTACTAAATGTAGTACAATACCAACTTAACTATGCTTTTTTAACTTCGTTCATAGTCATGAGGGGGGGGGGGGGGGGGCAGAGTGATGTGGCATGGCTTAGTGGTTCAGTTATAATTTGGGGGAAATGAAGGATGTGAGATGTAGGGTGGGTATGATGCATATTCACACATGGGTGGCCAGAGATTGCTTGATCACCAATCAGGTGTGCACTTACATGATATATTAGAGTTTGGTCATATTGCAAAGTAGCAGTTATCACACACTGTTCTTGCAGGTGTCATACTGGAGTTGCATATTAAACCTAGGTTGCTGGAGGTTGCTAGATCACCTGTCTTGTATGTATTTGTAGAATACATTAGTATTTGGAGATATAATAGCACGGAAAACTATGGTATTCGGGATTAACAGCACGAGTGGAGTGAAATTTATCGCCACATGAGTGTTATTGATCCAAATACTACAGTTTTCCGTGCTATCATATGTTAATACTATAGCCAAAGATAACAATTCATTTCTGCAGCTAAGAAAACTATAATCTTGTATTGCATTTCTGTCAGATAAATTTTTTCAGCCCGGTTCTGCTATTATTCATACTTTTCTTACCATTGCTAAAATAGTGCTTCCTTAGAATTTTGCTGTGACATTGCCTAGCGGGTAAAAGTGCGGCAAAGTCGCAAAGAGATTGCCTGACCAATCAGATCATCATTTCAATTTTTCACTGGTGTAGTATTTCAAAATAATATCACACTTTTTTGTATTAAAAAATGACTCGGCTATGGTATTAGATCATATTAATGCAATAGATAGTAAATAGCAAACACTGTTTGGGCAGGGTTTTTAATTGGAGACATTTTTTCAGCTAGAAATCTTGGTATCAATAAAGGCCACCATTCACATAGAAAATATTCTTGCATTTTAGAGCATGCAGAGATTGCTCTTCAGTGGCAGTTGTAGTCTCTCCCATTTATGGTACAAAAGTGTTTGCGTTAGATAGACAGGAAATTTCACAGTATGTGCACATCATAACTCTTGGTAGGTGTCAACCACATTCACACTCTCATAAATTGGAATTCATGTCATGTGTAAAATAAGATGTAAGATTGTACTGCAGTCCCCTAGTTCTAGCTCTGTGGGTTGTCTCCCGAACTTAGTTTGATTTTGTTTTTGGGGCGTTTGGCTCTCTTTGGAACGTTTTGCAAGAGACGTTGAGCCAACCCACATATATATTTTTGCTTCGCGGGAGCAACTACAACTCGGGGCTCTCACGGTGTTCAGGGGGAGTTACCATCTGTGCAAGATTCCCTTCTGAGTTGACAGAAGGGTGGTCCTACAAGGTTCAGGCATCTGTCAGCGTAGCACACCCACAATCCTAGCATTGGTTGTGTCTGTACCTCATGATCTTTCTATTGCTCTCTCTCTCTCATACATGCATGGACTAATTCCACGATGCTTTATAAAATCCCAGTTACCTCAGCTCAACGGATAATACATACCCGCTCATTATAGTAGTCCAGCTTGGTCATCAACTGTCGAGTGTTCCTGGGAGACTCCACCCACTTATAGGGGTGAGTCCTATAGTCATATTGTCAAATTAACCCACAGTTGCCAAAAACATCCATTTGTGATAGCATCTAGGAGATATGGGGGGAGGGGGACACAACCCCCACCTCCCCTTCCCCTGTCACTCCAAGCATCAAGGAGGGTTATGGGAGGCAAAGCCCCTCATATTGGGTGTACCAGTTACGTCACTACAAACACAAAGGGCTAGCACAACTATTCAACCACAAGAAGGGATTCCTTGCAGTGAAAGTTACAAATTAAATAAATTTCAAATTTTTGATGGGATAAATCCCATTGGACTTTTCTATTGTCCCATGGGACAACCTACGATGTTTTGCAACAGATACCTGACAATTGAGCTATCATTGTTGCTACTGTCCAAATTGTCAACCTGATCCCGATTTCTCTCTCTGGACTGTTACTTTCTTTTTCAGCAAATTAATGTGTTTAGTACAATGAATCAGGGGATTATCCACAATGTTCAGACTAAACATTGTATTTTGTGTAGTGTACTCACTTCACAGTAACTTCAAGCTGCTAAACTATGTCTTCTTCAAGTGGCACAGAGGATGACTCCTGCTGAAGTCTTTGGGTCTGTACAGTCTGGATGTAATCTGCCTTTTCATCACTTCCTCTCAAAGTATGACATCTCATCAAAATCAATGGTAGAGTTCGCGATCCTGACTTTTCCCTCTCTTCTCACTCTCTAATACTCCCATCTATAAACTCTACTCTCACAAAACTTTTCCTTTCTACTCTACTTATTACATATTAACATGCTGGTGGTATTTCTTCTCTCATGTCTGTGATATTAGAGACATATTATTACATCTCGGGCCTCAGAAATTATTCAAGCTTCTACATGCCAGAAATGTACTCTTAACCGCTATATCAGAGAATGGGAATGCCACCACTTGAGAACTACACCACCACCACCTTTTGAGCATACCAGAGTGGATTTTGCAGTACCATTCTTTCACCAAGGAATAATTTGTATGCCTACCAGAGTCAAGTGCTATGCCTGTCTTTTTATTTGTCTAGCCACCATGGCTGTACACGTCGAACTTGTGCAAATCCCGTCTGGTAATAGCCCCTGCTAGCTCCTCTAGTTCACGGACCAGATGCCACAGTTCACCTTTCCTTGCTCAAAATTTGCAACTTGGTATAACGACTCAAAAGGAACTTTGGTAAGCATGGACAACTCCCTATTTGCAACCTATGATGGCTCAGTATAAGTGGAAGAGGCCCACACACAATTATAAGGTGGGAGATATAGTCCTCATAAAAGGTGAAATTCTATTCAATTGTGACTGGCCCTTGGCAAGGGTGACAAAAATATTTCCCGGTGATAAGATACTGACACAAATAGTCAATCTCCTCTGTCAGGGAAAGAGCAACAAACAGACTCGTCCTATTTGTAAACAATCAGCCTTTCCCCCAACATGTCTAGGTCAGACCAGATGGCACTTGCATGAATGGGTATCATCGATATCATTTTTGTGCAAGATCACAATTTTTTCAGTCACCTGAAGTTACAATATGTTACTTACTCATTTAACTGTGTTGTGGCATGTTATACTTATATTTGCCAGTGGCATAGGAAGCGGGGGGTGCCTGGGGTCTGGAGCCCCCCATAATTTTGGGGCACAATCTAACGAGGGGATATTTCACATGAACACTTTTAAACCTATCCTTGGAGCCCCGCTGAAACATCTTCCTACACCGCTGTTTTTTTATCATGATTTAACCATTATTTCCACTGCTCAGCAAGCTATTAGCTACAGAGCTGGTCATTCAATAGCTGTTTCAAACCCAGTGTTGGGAATTACGACCCCAACATCTGCCATAAGCTTATGTGTATTCATTTCTACAAATGCGCCAGCGCATGCTACGAAGCTCCGTGGCAATCTTTAGCAACATTATGTTGCAGGGTATTTTGTTGAATGCAATAGAAATAAAGCACCAAAGGTGTGAACCCTCAAACCATCAGGTATCATTATAGCTGTGCAATGAAAATGGTAGATTGAAATGTTGCTTTTATAAAAGCATCTAAACATGCAAGGGACACTCATTGATATATTCTCAGCATGAAACTCCAATTCAAGCACTCAGACAACAAGCATAAAACAAAACTACCACTTAATGCAAGATATTATTGGTTCACATGGTCACAATGTGATTAAAGGGTACCCACAAAAGGTATACATTACGTACATGAAACTGATAGCTTCAAAAATCGGCCTGAAATTCATAAAAAAGTCTTAAATCATCATTCAAAGTAAGTTCCTCGTCAGATTTTCCAAAATCAAAATTAGACAGACACACAAACCGAAAAACACACTGGAAAGCTACTATAACCCTCTCACATGTGCACACTAGTTAATGATCGGCAAAAAGTAAATGAGCTAGGGAGCTTAAAGTGATAAAAATGGCTTAAAGACCCTTTCGCCTTAATAGAGTATACTTTTACACAGCGACGGTGACATACTGAACAGTCAAGCAGTGAGGAAAGGGTTGAACAGGTGCTGGACGTTTTTACAGCCTGCACTAGGAAAATAGCCAGTAGGTTTTTAGTCCCAGGTTAATGATCTTCATAACAGATGAATTTATTCATTAGTGGCATGTCAACACGTCCAATAAGGTCTAGTCCATAGAAAAATGGGGAAGACTGGGTCGGCAATCTGATGTGGAAAAAAATATAAGTGGAAAACAATGGAAAAGCTTTTCATCTATCATTTTATGACTTAAAAAATTGGGCTACATACCAGCAGTGAAGGGCATCCTGATTAGTCATCCCAGTACATGAAGTCTTAACCTCTTAGCAGTACTGTTAGCTACGGGCTAATGTACATGACACCATTTCAGTCAGGTGTTTGAAAGGACAAGTAAAGTTAGTTCAATATTAAACGAAATTTTTAAGCACCAGCAAGTGCCAGAGGGGGTGGCGCATCAATGAGGACATTTTACCAAATCACACTCTGAAGCCAAAAGGGATAACAGCTGAAGAAAAGCTGGTGAGGAGACACAAACATTTAAAAGACAAGCGCAAAGAACAGAAAAAGATTCTACTCATATATTTTGCACCTGAGTTTTGTATCAGTTGAAGATCCTTTGCCTAAAACTTTACAACAGCAAGATTTTTTGCTCAATTTCGGCAGAAGGAAGAACTCAGTAAACACAGGATAGAGTAACCTGTAAAGTGTCGTCAGCTGCCCCTGGTTAATATCCTAGCTTCTTCTTTTTCACAAACAAGGCATCATTTAGCAGTTCTATTTCTAAACATACAAGACCATAATAAATCAGCTAATTAATACAAAATGATAGCTTCAGTTTAGCTGCTCATACCATGTGAAGCACTGATAGCTCTTGACAGCAAGCTCTTAGTTTCTGTAACTGACAGAATTTTCCAAAATTAATCTAGTAAAGGGTTTTAATGTCATAATAGCCACTAGTCACAACTTCCTGAGGCTGAAAAAAAAATATTAAGCATACTGTAATAAGACTCACTGCTTTAATGTCAGAAGAAATTATGGGATAGTTAAAAAGTTTTTAGGAGAAAAATAAATCATGCATGTGCTTTAGGGATCACATACATTCACACATATTAATGGTGTGCTTGAGCACTGTGACAAGCAAACCATTGTGTACAAGAAATTCAAATAAGGTAAAACACTTCTAAGTCTAATCTTGATTTTTACCCTTACAAAATCTGTATGTATAAATGTGACCGGCTCCCAGAAAATCGACCATTTGCAAAAAAAAATGAAAATTCATTTTTTAGCTTCAGTAAGCCCAAAATTTATCAGGAAGTACGATGAGCCCTTAAGCGTTTTCTCCGACGCTTCTCCGCAAAGATACAAACAAAAACACTACACGCGTTTTCACCAATTAACCGTTCATTTTTACGAGAAAAATCACACTACAGCACGACGCCTAAAGTCCGTAAATTTCTCCGCGTCACGGTTACGCCCACATTTGCCGGGGGGAAAATGGCCGTTTGTTTACTCAAACCACGTTCTCTATAGATTTCTAGCCTTTTGGCCTTCTTGTTCACTAACTGGATATGTTGTAGCGCAAGCTTTCAGCATCCAGAAGGTTTGTAGCATTAGCTATTCTCTCTGCCATATTGGTCGACACTATTAGGCTGGAGCTATTTCGCGGGAGTTGTTATGGTGACTCTGTGATGACATTTTTTTATAAGTTCGTTCACGGACCGCTTCAAAAGACAAAGTAAGTTTAGTGTATGAAAACGCTGTCTACTAACGCTGAAATTTTGCACAGAAGTCGAAAAACCCTTGTACTTACCCCTGTTAAATTTTTTTAAATCCAGGAAAAAAAATTTTTCGGCTTTTTTCGGCTTTACGCGTTTCAATAATTTATTGCAAATGGTCGATTTTCACGGAGCGGGTCACAAATATCGAAAAAGGTTGTATTTAGCTAAATAGTTTGCCTAGTTAATTTCTTAACTTCTATTCACCTAAGCACCATTTAGTCCACTTATTTTTAAAGTACAAGTAGCTTTGTAGCTATGAACATAAAATCTAACAAATACCTCAATTTTCCTGTGTAATTGTAGCTTATTTATCGCTATGTTCCTGATAAAAAACACTCAGCTACTATAAAAGGTCAACTTTTTAAAGTTAAAGGGTTTTCAAGTTGTAGTATCCAATCACTGCAATTATTTGACTTAAAAAAAGCATTTGTAAGGAATTATTGCACCATTTTGAATCTAACCTAAATAAGACTTACTTGCATCATGAAACATTCAGATCATGTCAGAGACAATCTAATTCAAAGGGCTAGACTACTAAATTCCCTTGAATGACAGAAGGTAAGAGAGATCACTAAACCAAATGATTGTTTAGTGGAGTATGATACGGGTTCAAACATTAAGCAAAGATCAAAGTACAAAATGACATACATATCTAAATATATACTAGTGATGTGCTTGAGCACAAATGGCGAGCAAGCCTAAAAACTACACTTTTGTTCAATGATTGATTATAATTTCTAACACGCAAGCTACTCATAAAAGGTCGAGTTTTTAAATAATGTATATACGGTAAAGGGTATGCAATGCCGCCATAGTAACCATGGCCACAACTATGAATTGATAAAACAAAAACAAAAAAACAAAACAAAACAAGTCACGTTACTCAAACGCTTTCTTTGTTATATTCTTTAGTTAAGTAGCTAGTAGCTCTAATGCACAATACTATCACACAACTGGACATACCTATACAAGGCTTACCTTCATGATTAGTATAATGACCAATCAATTTTCAAGTAAATACTGTTGCGCAGGACTTATAACAATAACAAATAGCACATTAACTTACCACCACCACTAACTCGAATAGAAATGGAACTCCAGTAAGTTTTTAAGTTTAAACTGCACCCGCAAAAGAATTCAAAACTTTAAACAATTCAATTTTTAGGATGATGTGGGTAATGATTGATACACCGGAAGATTCTGTTTAGTGAAGTTTGGGACAGGGTTGACTGCCAAACTGACACAAAGTGCCAGGGTCAAAGTACAAAAATGACATACATATGTCCAAACATATATATGTATGAGCAATAGCACTGGTAACCGTGCTATTCGGGAATAATAGCTCGAGTAATGCAATTGAAATAGCACGAGGCGAAGCTGAGTGCTATTTCAATTGCTTTACGAGTGCTTGATCCCTATTAGCACAGGTTACCCTTGCTATCACTCGCTAATAGTAGGCGAGCATTTTAAAAAGTCATTTGTAATTGTAGTTATATTATATCGTTCACTCACTATCTCCTTACTTCAGGATTAGCTTCCGCTGGAACTTCGTTTTCAACCTGCTGCTCCTCCGAATGTGTTGAACAACATTCTGTCTAATACCGGTAGAACTTCTGTGGTAAAGAATGACACTGTCTACTCGAACTGTACATTTCCCAGGTTAACTCGGCACACGTGCGCACTTTCAGTGCTATTTCACTTAGCTACCAAGGCACTTGGTTACCAAGGTATTTCAATTAGTTGCACGCTATTTCACTTTCCTATGCAATTTCAATTGAACAGCGATTTTTCCCATACATTTTTGAATGGGTAACTTACGTGCTGTACTATTAATAAGCAAATATCCCAGATTTCAATAGTGTTACCCCTGATAGTGTCTCTCTCGCTTCACTCACTCGCCAATAATACTTATTTCATGTGTCAGAGTATGATATGGTAAAATATTTCCATGAGCCATAGGCAAGTTAAAATATAGCCTGAGAGCTAAATATCTAGCCATACCACTCTGACAAGTATAATAAGTGGTTTATTCCATACTAGATACCTTCACTGCTGTAATTGTACTAGGACTAGTACCTCTCAGCTGTTTCAAAGTTGGTTGTAGAGGCTACCCAGATATTTTAGCAGCTGCTAACCAGCTGAGTAGCTAACACTAGAAGAAGGTAGCTGTAAAATCCAGGAAGAGTGGCAAGTTTATGCTTGCTATATCTAAGAGGGTAATGAACTTGCTGCAATACAGCCATTCAGGGTCATGTACCTAAATATATCATTGTGAAGATCTAGGGTGGAATAAATACAAATATCCTTGACACTTGATTGTATTATCCCTCAAACTGTCCCTGCTCTCGCTTCTCTCACCAATAAATAATATATTTAATATAAAATACAAAATGTATTTGATTTTCAATTACTCACTCTGAATACTGTCTCACTCCTTCGCTCAGTGTCCAATGATATAAGCAACCAATTCAAAAATCTATACCGGACAAATCTAGAAGAGTGAAGTTGTGAGCTGCATTACGAAAAGGCAGTGTGACATCTGCTAACATTTTTTATAACATTCTATTATTACTTACTTCTAGGTATGGTACAATCCAAATAATATATGCTACCAGCTTGCCTGGCCGGAACAAGAGTAGTATAATGGAATTCACTTAAATTTCAAACTGGGTTATCCGTGCTGCCTGGCAATGACCTAAATTAATGATGTCAAGTACATATATAATATGAGATAATGTAGAATACTTTCATACAAGATTATGGGGCCTTATTAACTCAGGGTTTTTTTAATCCTGGCTAAAAAAGACTCTTTCAACAATTAATTTTCTCAAAACATTTCTAGAAAGAAAATTTTAAGAATTTTTTTTATGTATTAAAGTCAGCAAGAGTTATCAATAATTGGACAAGGTCTTATTATAATCTTCTCACCATGCTTTCAGTTAGATTATTATAAGCTCTTTGTGCAAAGAGAAGGTGGCCAATGATAAATAATAGTCTACTAAAAGAAAAAGCTCAACCACAAACATACAAGCGAAAATTTCTGATAGCTAATAGTGACTGCCACACAATTGACTGTTGACTGAAGGAAAGGTAACCGAATCTGCTAAAACTCTGCTGTAGCACCAAAAACATATATCAGAGAGATTGAGTCTATTTGAGAAATGAATGTCAAGGGGGAGACACAGGGAGCAGGGGGGGGGGGGGAGTTGGGGGGCTCAAACCCCCAATTTTGCTATTTTATGATGTATAAAATTTGAATGATGCCGATTTGGGACAGTTGAGACTTCCCGAACGTTTGGTTTGCTGTCTCACCCTTTTGAGAAAAAATGGTAATTGAATCCATTTAATTCTAGACAGTAGACTAATTGTGATCTGCAACTTCCATACTTCGCAAAAATATTGATGCAAAATGTTTTATTACAGGGTACAGTATACTTACCTTCAAAATGACTAGGACACTAAAGGCAATCGATTAAAATATCATTGCTCTCAACAGGTTTCTGTAACTATGAATTGCTTTTCTTATTCTTACAAGCATGTTCTTAATCATTTGCTGTTTCACTAAAGACAAATATCAGGAGAGGCAAACAAAAAAAAAACAATCAAGGGGCAATGAGATATATATTGTTGTGGAAGAAACCCTTACAGTACTTATTGAACATGCAAAAGTAAGTTAATTGCATAGTCATAATATTACAAAAGGATTTCTAGAGGGGTGAAAGCTCTTCTAGGGGAGGGAATGCTCGCCTCAACTCCCCCCCCCCCCCCCCCCCCCCCCCCCCCCCCCCCCCCCCACCCCCCCCCCCCCCCCCCCCCCCCCCTTAAATGCAGCCCCGATGTGAAGAGTAAAATTCTAACAGTATAGCTGCTAATCTCTATATAATCTCTAGCCGATATACACCACTCACAATTTCTGTCCCTGACGCTGCCAATTCCGATTCCAGCCGTTGGAAAAGATCCAAAAAATTAGAACTGGGCCGCAACATTGACACGCCCCACAACTTACCATATTTGGTGTGAACAGGTGCGACGTATCTGACGCAACCTTCCTCTGCGCAGGCGCAAAGAAGCACGCTACTCGCTACTCTGCGGGGGGAATGGAGTCTTGAGTACTTGTAGAATGCAATTTAACGGTTTATAATCGTATTCATAGGGTGTTGTTGGTGTGGTTGCTTATCAATGAATTAACTGCACAATAGTTCGAATTTATTTATTATCTTCTGGCTGCACGGGCATATAAAACTTCAATTTATATGTGCGATGTGCTTTCATTGGCCAAGCAGGAATGTTGTTATCTGGTACAATCGGTATAATTCTGATGTACCGCATAGTCTCGTTAACCAGCTGTTCTCGTAGTCTCGCTTAGCCAGACCCTTTACCCGCTGGGAAATGGTCTGGTAACAATAGTACATAATAGTACCAGTTCAATACCTCCAGATGTACTAATGCCACCAGACCCTTCCCCCAGCGTAGTGGTAGGTAAAGGGTCTGGCTACGCGAGACTACGAGAACAGCTGGTTAACGAGACTATGACATCTGAATTATACCAATTGTTTCATTGGAATAAATATATATTATTATATATAATGTAATGGCTTGTAATAATTACTTTGCTGGCTATAAGCTTTACAATAAACTTTTTATTCTATAATAACTTCTTATGAAGAATATTACTGTATATCATAGAACGTAGCATTGATGTTATCATAATCTACGTTCAATGTATGATAATCAATTGCATGAAAATTTTTTAAAAACAGTACACATATTGAATACAATGTACATATAATACTTGACAGTGGTGTAGGCAGGAGTTCAGGGGTTACCTCTCTTTCATATTGATGACTTTCATAAAAATGGCAGGTACTATTGAGTATTTACCATTGCTTCTCATAGCAACTGCTGCTGAGATATGACACTATGCCAGTGTGCTTGTCTCAGCAGCACTAAATTTTTGAAGCTAATGTAAATAAAGTTGAGAATACATGGTCAGTTTAAAGCTATTCATGTTTTTTAATTAAATTAAAAGCCCTGAAAGGGTAGGATCACATTAATCAGTAACCTAGACAATAGTTAATCCTCATTAATGAAATTTTTTCGATGACTTTGACAGAATGATAGAAGTCACTCTTTTGAGCTCAGTTGTTTAACTAGGATCTAATAAAAAATAAAGCTTTAGTAACTGTTTGGATGAAGTATATAATGATATTGGCACACCAGAAATTCCAATGACCTTCCCAATGCTGCCATTCTTGATAAAGAATTGCATTGTTGAAAAGTCAGATGGTTGGAAGTTGCTCCAAAAGAATGTATGATCAAGCACTAGCATGCTACATTGCATAGTTCTTGTTCATGTTCAGTGTTCAGTTAAACAATTATCTTAATTTACCCAACTGAAGATAGGCTTTTAATTCATATTTTGTTGACACAGTAAAATCAATGTATCCTTGCAGAATTACACGTGCAAGCTTATTTGTTTCAATGGTTAAATGTCATAATGTCAATTGTTATTATAATAGGTGTGGTTTACATAAAAAGGGTGTGGCTTAGGTGTGCTCAAGTTTTTAACCCCCACTTTAAAAAGTCTGACTGTGCCCCTGTAGTAATGACTAGATTCTTAATTACATTGTTAGATGCATGCTTATTCTTATAACGTAGACAATATTAACTTGTGCCTGTGTAAATATGCATTTATAAATGTCTATAATTTCAATATTTAATTATTAGCTACCATGTTAAAATTTTAATTAACAATTCTATCATGCAGTAAGCATCACCACGAGATTGTAACATTTTATTATTGCACGTGTCAGGTTAAGTTGTTAATTAACAATATTGGATGTTAGAACGAGAAAAAATTTGCTACTATTAGTGATGATAATGACTGAGTCTAAAGATTTTCTGCACTGACATTCTTGAAAGTGGCCCATTTATGTCACTAATCAGTCAGAATGTTACTAAAATAAAACTTACAGTGTTAAGCGGTATATATTATTGTTCCCAACTGAGTGCAAATGCCTCATTGATTCCCAGAAGCACATCCTTTCAAAAAAATCATGAATGAGGAGGCTGAACACAGCAGAGAAATTCTAGGCTATCTCCATCAACTTGGAATCTGTTTTATCACAGATCAGTCTACAGGTAAGTACTAGTCTACCCTAAATTCAAGATGAAACTTATTCCAGTACACTGGAAGAATGCTGGCTTAGCTACTCATGTGAGTCCGTATCTGGTACAAAAGCAACGATCTTGACAGAAACAACTATCTGTACAAAAACAACTATCCTGTATGAAAGACAGAATTGTGCCATGCTTGAAACTGTTAGGAACAGGAGTGAAGATGCAAACAGGGGAAGTAGAAGCTGTCAGTATGTTCTGGTCACATGTCCCAATTTGTGTGAAGACAGTGGAGGTAGAAAGATAAAACTTATGAAGAAAGACCAGGACAAGCATCTTACCGCACTGAATGTGAAAAGAGACTTTATTATTGCGAAAACTGCAGAATGAAAGGAACATATTTTAGCATAACAAAGGAACATGACATAATAAGTGATAAGAAATTAGTGCACTGTCCCAACTTGAGTATTGGATGCCAATTATTGGTGGAAAGAGGGAAAACCAAACAGCATATGAGTGTGTGTGAGTTCACTGAAGTAGCCTGTGCCTATGAAAGCCTAGGCTGTGGAGTAAAGATGATGAGGAAGGACATAGAAAAGCACGAGGCAAATGTCAGTGTTGCCCACTTTCAAATGATGGATAAGATTGTCAAATTACAATCAGAGATGCTTAGGGAGCAATCAAAAAGTCTCCATTTACTTGAAAATGAATGCCAAAAAGTCAGTCGGCAACACCAGGACCTCTTGCAAAAATACAATAAGTTGTCTTTGAAGTACAAAACGCTGTCAGAAAAGCACAGTAAACTGTTTCCAGTAGTCAAGCTGTTGTCAGAAAGAGCCATGTCTATGTCGAAACATCACTTTACACTTCTTGAAGGAGAGTCATTCCAATTTAAATTGTCACAGTATGCTAGCAAAAAAGAGAAAAATGAAATATTCTTGTTTGCTCCATTTAATACTCACCCTGATGGTTACAAACTGCAAGTTGGAATTTATGCAAATGGTTGTGGAAAAGGAAAAGGTACACATTTATCTCTCTCTACTGAAAAATTAAAAAATGATAATGACCACAAGCTGCAAAACTATTAAATATGAACTATTAAATATGAACTATTAAATATGAACTATTGAACCAGTTGACAGATGACAAACACTACCAAATAGTTACCAAATTCTGTGCCACTGACGACATACTTGTTGGACGCAATAAAATAATACATGAATTTATCCCTCGCTCTTCTCTTGGCCGTGACCCAGTCAATAACACAGAGTACCTCATGGATGATACACTGTACTTAAGAGTGTCAGTGAAAGTGGACAACCACCACAAGCCATGGCTGGTTGATACTAACAAAATAAATATGAACTCCCCGAAAGAGATATACAGGAAATTTTTCAACTTTATTTATAGTTGGTATATTCATTGGATTGTGTTAATTATTTTTTTGTATTTAGTTGGTTTAATTGGCTTCAAGCTGTACAAATAGACATAAATAAATACAAGTATGTACAATTCAGTTAGCATAAGTAAAATATGATTTTTATTTATCTCTAATAGAAAGAAATTTCTTTCACATGTTTATACAATTAAAATTATAAAAATAAATTTAACAACTAGCTGTTACATAAAAAAACAAAAAACGACAACAACAATATCAACCACAACAATAACAAATACAACAATACCTGACCATAATGATTGTCCAATTGGGACCAACCATGTGATGTCAAATCCAATTTTTGGAATAAAAGCTTTCACTACAGAAACCCCCCTTAGTCTCATGTGGCCAGACCCTTTGCCAGATGCAAAGTGAGTAAAGTGTCTGGTCGAGTAAGAGTGGTTGCGCTGTACCAGACCACGAATTCCTGAGGGAAATGTGGTGTTAATCCTTAGCACCAAATTACCACACAACACGAATTAGAAGCGTTGCACTTATTGCTCTGCTCTCACAGTTCGCTGTTTAACTGGCTCCATTTAATTATAACAAGTTGTTGTTTATACAGAAGTGACATGTATGGTTCTTTCAGCAGAGGTGGCTTATCTATCTTGGAAAATGAAGTTGAAAATATTGGGAGTGACCTTGGATGAAGTATTGGAGCTCCATAGAGACAGTTACTTGTGTGGCTTTCTCTCCATCAAATTTGCGACATAAATTATTTTTTTTTTGCAAGTACATGTTTTTCTAACACTACCCTCCCCTAATTTCTATTAACTAATTGTAAATTTATAATAATTCTCATGCAGGATTTCAATTATGGCCATATTTTATAATATGAAGTACAAACAATAATCAATGACTCGGATCTATCAGCTGGAATCATGTCAATTGCAAATTCCTCGTGGGTTGTGAACCTAGCAGTTATTGATAAACCTTGTAATATTCGCTATGTTACACATAAAGTATCATTACAATGCCTTTGCAAAACTTAGTTACTCTGAAGTTATAAGAACGAGCAGTCATACAGCAGAGGAAAGGTTCAGCAAAAAAGTGTACATTAAATCGAATTAGCGCTGACATACAACAGCAGAGGGTAGCTTAGAACATAGCTGGCCCCTTTTTTTGTATTGTGAAGTTAAAACTGTTCTTGTAAATGTTTATATCACTACAGTTATGAAATTAAAGCACCACTTCTAACCAATTAAAAGATTGTTTGTCTTGGTAACAGCACTATCTTCATGGTATTTTGGGCATCTTATATAATCAAAATCCTTCTGTACTTCTGTGTCCAGTATGCTCCATCACAAGCTGTTCATCATCAATGTCAGACTAGTACAAACTTTTTTGTACGGCCTACCCATAATCTTATTTTCATTATCATATAAAGGTGTGCCAAATTTTGATTCAAAAGCTAAAGTACTGGTAGAACATCGGTAAAACCCTTTGAGGTGGTACAACCTCCGTGAAAATTGTAGGGGGAGACTCAGCATCTGTTGTTTGGCGACCCTTTACCGTCTACTATTGGGGGCGTGGGGGAGGAGGAAAGGGTCTGGGGACCGGAAGTGGTCAGTGCCCCACCTCCCTAATAGATGCATATTGGTTTTTTAGGGTGGCTGACAGTATAGGAATTTCTATATGAGGTTGAGGAGGGCCATTCCCGGTAATTTGCAAGAACAAATTTGGTATGGCCACACATGTATCTCGTCTCCAGACCCTTTCCTCCCGTAGTAATAAATCCGTTTCGTGCGGGACAATCAGAGACTGTCCAAGTCCATACGCGGTGTTAGTCTCACAAGCCAGACCCCCCTCCCACGACCGTACGAGAAGCGCCCGCGAAGACTGCGAGACTAACGCGGTGTGGTGCCATTATGGATGCCACACCCAGTATTGGGTAAAGGGTGGCATAGACCAGACTAACAATGGCATCTGCAAATTATAACTTTATCTCGGAACCTGATCCAAACTTTGTATGTTTAATCTGTTTGGAACTAGCTAGTCAACCAAAACAATGTGAAGACTGTGGCAAGTTGTTCTGCAGTGAGTGTATAGAGAAGAATGGGAGGAAACCTTGTCCTAACTGTAGGACTGACAACCCCAGATATTTTATGGATGTAAAAAGTAAGTCTTTATTGCATACATTTTTATTTTAATTGACTGTTTTTATTCCATTGACAGGTGGTAGAGAGATAAACGACATAGAAGTGAGATGTACCAACATGGAGAGAGGTTGTCTATGGACTGGGACTATTGGAACTTTAAACACACACCTAGTTCCATGCGAGTTTTTTCTAGTCCCATGCCCCAACAAGTGTGAAGACGTTGAAGATGGTCCAGAACTTCAGATCGTGTGGAAAGATTTAGCAGAGCATCTTAGAAGTCAATGTGTGAAGAGAATTTATTACTGCACATACTGTGGTGAGGGTGGAACGTATGCTAGCATAACAGGACAGCATGACAAAGTCTGTGGCAAGAAAATTGTGAACTGTCCCAACAGGAGCATTGGATGTATTATGTCTATGGAAAGGGGAAGGATTAAACAGCATGTGAGTGTGTGTGAATTCACTGAAGTAGTCTGCACCTATAAGAGCCTTGGCTGTGGAGTTAAGATGATGAGAAAGGACATAAAGAAGCATGAAGCAGACATTACAGCCCACTTTAGTTGCATGGTAAGGGTCGTCAAGACTCAGTCAGAGAAACTGAAGATGCAGTCGGAGCTACTTAGTACTTTGTTAGAGCAGTACAGTGTTATGTCAGACCAAGTCAACATACTGTCCCACCAAGTCCGGTCATTGACTGATAATGATGATGGAGAGGCGTTTGTATTTCAGCTGACGGGATTTGCTGACAAGAAAGAGAACAATAAAACATTTCACTCATCTTCGTTTTATACTTATCCTGGTGGTTACAAGATTGCTGTGGAGGTTGATCTAAATGGAAGTGGTGAGACTCGTGGCACACATGTGTCCGTATCTGCTAGAATATTGAAAGGTGAGTATGATAGCCAGCTACAGTGGCCCTTCCAGGGAACTATAACATATGAGCTGTTGAACCAGATGTCAGACGACGGGCACTATAAGAGAATGATCACAATCAATGCCATTGACGATATGCTGGTTGGTTTCTGTCGGACCTATCCTCAGTTCTTTCCTCACTCTTCTCTCTGCCATGACCCAGCCACCAACACACAGTACCTCCTGGATGATACTCTGTACTTCAGAGTGTCAGTGAAAGTGGACAACCACAAGCCATGGCTGGTCTGCACTGACGAAATAAACAAGGATTCTCCTGATGTGGTGCATAATGGAAATTTAGCCAATGACTATATATTTTGGTTGGCAATGTTTTTCTTTGTTGTGTTACTGAAGTGGTTTTCACACTATTAAAATAATTTATCATGAAATTATTATGGCAACCTGTTTTCATTGTTTTTGTAGAGAAAAAGTATTTTTCAAAATAAGGTCATTATACTTGGATGTAATGCCAATGACTATATATTTTTGTTGGCAATGTTTTTCTTTGTTGTGTTACTGAAGTGGTTTTCACACTATTAAAATAATTTATCATGAAATTATTATGGCAACCTGTTTTCATTGTTTTTGTAAAGAAAAAGTATTTTTTCAAAATAAGGTCATTATACTATGTAATGTAGTTCCAATGGATCTTCAATAGATAGCTATGAGTAGACATTGATTACTGAATTATCAACTTTTCCAAAAAAAATTTGATGAATCTGTAGCTAGCTATGTTTAAACCAGTCTACAGTATGTATTTTATTTGACTTGAACATAACCAATTATTGACGAGCAAGACATAATCAGGTGTAGTATTGAGAACCCTTTACCATATGTAATTTTAAAAACTTGGCCTTATTATTATGGTAGCTGAGTGTTTTATGTCAGGAGCTATTGCTCAATATTAAGAATGGCTTTTGTAGGGAATTATAATCCTTTTACTCCTTCTCGACTCAAGTTCCGTCAATCAAGTTAGCTAACAACAGTTTAACTTTTAAGTTATAATATTGGTTGCTAAGACAGAACTAAACTGAGAATAATGATACAATGCTTAAATATGAATTTGTGAGTATGACGTAGTTATTCCAATGTCCAATCAAATAAATACAGGTGATGGAGCGAGGACGAAGTTGTTCGACGAACATCTGCAGTAGAAGTGCCCGATTTACCGTGTGCAAACTTAATAATGATTTAAAACATAACTAGCTAAAATAAAATGATTATGTTCATGTGGAGTGGTTCTCCACAGCTTTTTACTACATAAGTTACCACTACTTAAAGTAATTCTGTATCTAGTCGACAGCTTCATATAGGTATTTCTTCAACTTGTACTTTTAGAAATAATTGAACTGAATGATGCCTAAAACAGGAGCTAGGACGTTAACTTCAGATAAACTCGGTATAAATGTGGCCTTTTTGTGGTGTTTTACACACATCATATACTGATCTTGTAAAAACAAAAGTTAACTTTTATCAGATATACAATTAACATTTGAAAGTGCTTGCTGTATGGCTTGCACACCATTTGTGCCTTAAGCATATCAACAATTTGGGAAGTAAAAAATAAACTTGAAATTATTACCACATTAAAAATCAGAGTTCGTATGCAACATGACATGAAACCATAGCATTTTCTACTGAAAATGACTGGTGGAAAGTTTGCTTAATGGAGGTGGTCTACTGTATTTCTACAAACTATTCATAGCACTGGCGTAGGAACAGGGCAGGGGGCCCCCTTTTGTTTACAGATTTGTGTACATGAGTGACCTTTTATTGAAGCTAGTGAGATATTTCAATATTAAGTTTGGTACATGGGCAACCTCTTCATCATGAGGTGCCTAATTGCATATGTCCTGAAAAACCTTAACTAAACTGAGCAATGAAGTTGTCAACCATTTGGTAATGACTTTAGTGCACTGAAATGAAAATAAGGATGCTATTCTGTAACTCTAGAAAAGAATTGCGGTTTTACAGTGGCTCTAATAGTTGGCTGTGCATTGTAAACCGCAATTCTTTTCTAGTGCCGTTAAATGACCGAGTGTCGACAACACCAACTTCTACTGCTTAGTGTTAAATTCAGAGAAAAGGGGCAGCTCATCATTTGTGTCAAAGTGCATCAGTAGTTAGATTTAATCAGCTATCACTTACATCCATCTGATGCTATGGTGATAAAAACTTAATGTAGAAGTATTTTAATGGGTATGGTTTAGCTAGTGCCATGGGCCCCTCCTCCCATTCCAAATCATCTTCCTACCTCCTGCATAGTTGTAGCAGTATTTTTCTGTACATCAGAACCTCAGTATATAATCTTTACCCTCTAGAACTCACTAATCCAAACTCCCACCTGTGTAGTCTGTCTGGCTTTACAGCTACCTCTTTGTTTTGTTTACAGAAAAATATTAAGTGCATCAAAAAGAATGTTTACTAACACTAGCTACTGAGAAAAAAATTTAAATGACTGATTTTTTAAAGCCTGTGCAGTAATTTTTTGCTTTACAGCTACTCATTATAATTCATTAAGTGATAGTTAATGCTTCATTCATGGATATTATGGTTGATTATGGTCCTAATCCAAGGGTGCAGCCCACGGACAAGGAGCGTTAGTGTTCAAAACATGCAAAGCCAACAGCCATTAACTGTATTACCCACCTGCCAATAACTTCAAAACTCATAATTTCCCGCATGCTATGGGAGAAAATATATTAGACAGGTATAAGTAATTAAACAGGTGTACTGGATAATCTGAATTTTTCGCTAATTTGAACACTCTCTGTGTTTTGATAGCTGTGGTTGTTAGCATTGGATGTTAATGACTAAGTATATCGAGGCGGCAGAAGGTGGGGGCTCAGCAGGGGACACCAGCCCTTCCCCCCTCCCTCTCAACTAGATATGTAGGGACAGAGCCCCCAAGTTTTGGATAGTGAAAGTTATTGCCTACTATTTTTTTACAAGCACCTATCAAAGCGTATGCTAACAATATCCACCAATGATGCATGTGATCATTGTTACACTGCATGAATTCATAGCTACCAACTGTGGAATAGAAAACTTAAGCTAATAGCTAACCAGTTGTAGATGTGTGGTATGGTTGAGGTAAGTTACTGTCATATTAGTTGCTAGATTCATTCCTATATTAGCCACTCATTATCAGTCTCTGTATAGGAAGCTAGCAAGCTATCCACCAACTATGCATTAACAGCAGTTACACAATCACAGCAGCACCAATATTTACCGTAGTGGCAACATCTACTAGAGGTTTCTACTGTCAAATCTACACAATTCATCCTATAATAAATTTTTTCTGTGTAAGGAGTTGGTAGTTATAACTCCCATCGCTGAGTGTATGCTGCCAATTTATACTATAATTTCTTTTATGGCTAATATGTACTTGAATGAGCTAAAGTCAGCTGACAAACCAGCTTGGTAACAAGAACATTGTACAGTATGAATATTTTATTAAAAAAAATTTTTTCTTCAATAAAGACATTTATCAAGAAGTGTAAAAACTAAGACAGGATTGCAGACACTGGCTAAGAAAAAATATGGCCTGTGTCCTCCTAACAAGCATGGAGTGTTACAGCTAGTCTGGCGTCGCCGACCCTTTTCCTTCTATTATTTTCCTTCGCCCACGCATAATAATAATAGAAGGAAAAGGGTCGGCGACGCCAGACTATGTTACAGCTTAGGTGAATAGGAGTGTTTCAATTCATTAAACTTAGTGACCTAATGTTTCTATAGTTGGTTATAGTTGAGCCCCCCTAACATTAAACTGTTTCTGCCGCCTATGTATACAATAGCTACTTCATCACCTTCATTCACAGTTCAACTGCATAAACCTTCTTTACATAAGCTAAATTAAGCATAGCAATAATTATAATAAAACTGATGTATGACTATTGGTGAAGAAAGCTCATTAGATATCAGCATAAATGTGAAACTGTAAAAGTTTATTCTAATCGCTCTGGTTAGGTAAAGGGTCGTGTTTTAAGGAGCGCACTTTCGTGGACGACGTCATCGCGTCGTGAGCATGCGCTTCAGAACGCGAAATGCAAACCAACAGGAAACGCCTCGCGTTTTATTTTTTCACCAAAAATAAATAATTGGCTATCTCGTGTATAATGGGAGAACTACAATTAACAACTTCAGGTAGAAATTATTGCATTTAATACTGGCGGTCAATTCACAACAATTACATACTTGCACAATGATATAGGTAGAAATATTAAATGTTACAGTTTTAATAGACTTAATAGTAGTATGAAATGATTTAAGTCAATGTGATGCTACATGTCTGATATAGGAGCCATGCCTCTCATTGCTGTCATGCTGAGTAATTTAATGGCTATTGGTAAGATGAGACCATACACTCGGTTCAAGCCCAGTGACTATGACCCAATCGATGAAAACATGGTTCGCAAGTACAAATTCTTTGAAAGTGACATGAAAGTGTCAGCTCATGTGATTATGAACCACTATAAAATAGATGGCCTTTCAGAAGGCTGGGAAATTCGCAAAAATTTTGAGGAAGAGGCTAAGTATGAATACTCAGACAGGTTTGAGTCAGACTCTACCAGATTTCAAATAGTGGCTAAAGCTGTATACCAGAAGTACATCAAGATCTGGAATGATAAAACAATACCATATAAAATTGCAAGGGATCTCAATCTGGAAAAAGTCAAGCAAATTGGGCTGGCGATAAATCATTGGGAGCAGAACACTTGTCTGAAGTTTGTTCCCGCACGAGATCATGAAGACTACATAGAGTTCATTAACCATCCGGCATGCTGGAGCTCAGTGGGAAGGGTGGGAGGGAGACAAGAAGCTGGAGTGGGAGGATGCAGAGACGATGGATTCATCGTGCACGAGATTGGCCACAGCCTGGGATTCTGGCACGAGCAGTCCCGTCCTGATCGAGACCAGTATATTCATATCAACAAAAGCAATGTCAACAAGGGAATGCTCATTAATTTTATTAAGCAGAAGGCCCACATGATTGATTATCAAGCTTCCCCTTATGACTACGGCTCCATAATGCATTATCATCCTCAAACGTTTTCAAAGTACCGATGCCCTGAGACTGAATGCGCCGTAATTACAGTGAACAATTTGGGACATTACGTGGGTTTGGGTAATCCTTACATTGGTCAAAGAAGAGGACTCTCTAAACTTGACGTGGAACAAGCTAACCGATTATACTCCTGTCCAAACAATGGAACTGTAGGATACCTTTATGTTAAGGTAGTCAATGGGACATTTGAAACAGATCTAGAGGATGGAGCACCGAATCCTTACGTAGTCATCGTTGCTGTTGACTCTAAAGGGAAAGAGTACACTCAGCAGACTTCCCGTAAAGGGACCACATATTATCCAAATTGGAACCAAATGTTCAATTTCGGGAATAAGGAATGGCAATTTTTCAGAATCAGTGCTTGGAACACGTATATTGGGACCGAGGGCAACCAGATGACTATGTCTCAAACCATTTCTCTGAAAGCAGGAAAATATTTGAACAAGAAACACTGTGCCAGCACAGACTGTAAAAGCCATGTGGTTTATAGCCACTATTTAATACAATCAGCTCGTAAAAAGAGTAGCGCCATTGGTGCTGGCTTGTTTACAAGCCATATATTTTCATTGGTATGTTTTTGCATTTCATTTCTGGATAGCATTATTAATATTTCTGCTGTTTAAATCTAACTGCATAAAATCACATGAATCTCAAGTCAGAAATTCACAAATGACCTGCATCTAAGGAAGAGGTTTATCTCTTACTGAAATAACAACAGCGACATTTGTTAGTACAATTATTATGGCTACCAGCATCATTTTATTTGTTGTCATATGAATACACCATTTTTATACACATACTACTATTGCTATATAGTATGGGGAAATGTCGGGTCAGTCACTTGGAAAAGTAGGAGTTCATAATGAGATATTCTTAGTTCCATTCCTTCTCCTTGAATACACCAGCCTGTTTCACATACACTTGAATTCAACATGCAATTGACTTCTATAGAAGCAGGATGATAATTTTACACACTTGGACAATATGAAACGGCACCTTAGTAGCTATTGTTGTTTTGGGAAATTGATCTAAATATTGTAGTATTGTAGCACAATAACAATTATACGTTGAGTGGTACAAGTCAAAAAGGGTTTCACAGATAACGAGACTTTATCTGGAAAAGACTAATTGGATACAAATATCAAACACACCCAAACCCAGGGGTGATGGAAGTTGCTTCAAAGAAGGCGGATGGGGGGAGGGGACACCATGCACTACATGCCAATTTCCTCTTATTAAATTTGATGGGGAAAATAATAAAAAAATTTTAGTCATAGTGAAAATTGGATGGAAAATTGGATGATGTAATATTGATTTAGTTCAATTAGCTAAATTGTTGCAAAATATTTCCATATATTCCTGAGCAATGCTTGTCAGTGCAGTTTTGTTTGCTGTGTCTTGCATCAACATGGCATAGTAAATAAACATTGAACTTTCATCAGGATCATCATTTCATCCTTCAGACACCTCATTTTTCCATAATGTAGTAAATATCAACCCAGTTCTTTTTGTTGTTGTTTTCTTTGTTTTTTGTTGTTGTTGTTTGTCTGCTTGTTTAATTGAGTGACCAAATGGATCTTAATTTAATTCTATAGCTCATAGTGTAAAAAAATGCATGTCGTGTTTCCCTTCAAAATCTGGGAGGCCAGTGCTCCCTAGCCCTAGCCCTAGCCCTAGCCCTATCCCTAGCCCTAAAGCTCAGCGCACGGCTATACGCCAGAGCATAGATAGATATGACAAAGAAGGAGCGGTATATAAGAAGAAAACAACGAATTGATGGCGATCGGGAAAAGAGGGAGAGTGGAAAAAAAAAAACAAAAAAAAAACAAACCCCCCCCCCCCCCCCCCCCCCCCCCGCCCCCCGTCTAGCTGTGGTAGAGATCGTCAATTCTAAATTGCGCGCGCTATGCTCAAATCTTAGTGCTTTCTTTGGCACTGGTTGCAGTTTAGGACAGGTAGTCAAGAAAATTGAAGGAGATAGTTAGAAGAAGACGGTGACCAAGCTGTAATTTAACGGTCGGGTATAGCTGAGACATGCTGAGGTGCGCCACGCTGAGGTGCGCCACGTTGCTGGTAGTTGCTTTGGCCGCCCTTGTCGTGGTTAGTCCTAGTTACGCGGGTGAAGAAGTTCTTGTGATAGCTTGGGACAACTTCACCCTAACTCAGGAGGGAGAATGGATGATAGAATTGTAAGTCCTTTCAACTATCTGCTTTGAATAATAACTGGAAGCAGCTAACCAGTGGTAGTGCAGTTTGTTCGGTCTTGGGCGAAAGTTCTTGAGGAGGGACTGTTCACCTTTCCCTCATGAATAATTAAGCCACTCTACAAATTTTATTGTAAGGTTCTTGAACAGGAAATTTTTGACCTGGTAGGGTGGTAAAGAAAATCAATGGCATACTGTATTGACAGGTCCTAGCTGTGGCATGGGACTGGGAGGTTAAATGTTACCTCGGTGTGATGATAGTAGCAATATTTCCTCTTCAAAACCACGTTCAAGAAGGGCTGGAAAAGTGGTTCTCTCATGAGGAATTGACGATAGCTATCTCTCCTTGACTGTGTTTCAGTGACTTAGAAACACTTTGTTTTTTCAAAGAAGAAACTGGCCTGGTGGATCCAATAGCTAAACATGAAATCTGTTTGGTATGGCCTTATTTCCACCTAAGCCAATGAACAGTTGTTAAGTTTTAGGAAGTAATTGGAATGAGTTATATTTATATAATTATAGATAGGCATATTTTCTACAAACTTAACGTGATAGTATGTTTATTTTCTACACTTATGTATGTCTTACTATGTGTGAGTGGGTGTGTCTATTTTTGCTTAGTTACGCTCCGTGGTGCCCGGCATGCCAGCAGTTTGAGTCCGAGTGGGTTCAGTTTGCTTACAGAAGTGCAGACTACAACGTGAATGTAGCCAAAGTGGACATCGCCGTGCAAACCAGTGCGTATATGTGTTTGACAAGTCTTGCGTGTGGATCTTGTGGTTGAGTGGGCGGGGCAGACTTGTAGGTGTTGACAGGATATTACTGTATGTATTTAAGAGTATGTAAGTTGGTAAAGGGTTGACAGGTCAGTTGAACAAGTACAATGATTAGAAGAGGCTCGGAATGAGTTGTAACATAAAATTGTGTTTCTGTGCAGTGTTGAGTGGGAGATTCATGGTCACTCATCTACCAACTGTCTTCCAGTGAGTTCTTAGTGGCTTTCTAAATAATGTGCACTCTGTCGAAACTGTGTTGGGGTAGGAGAGAGAGAGATAGTTTGGTAAAGGACATAGACTCGTACCAAAAGGAAAGGAGTACAGTAGACTGGTGGATTTGGTGGGTCTAAACAACCTTTAAATAACTGGTTCCAGTAGTATGCATGCTCTACTCCATCTGAACAGGTTGGTGGTAACTTTAGTGAATATGGTTAAGGTTAGTAAAAGGGAAGGGATACAGTAAAGCGAATTAGAAGGACTATACGGCCATTGAATAGCCTGAATGAACAACCCTCCCCCCTTATTTAAAACAAAAGTTTAGAGAAAGACATAGCAGAGCCATTCATTACTCAGTAAACTATTCAGAATGAAATCTAATGGTATGATTATTTCCCTGCAGAGTGTAGGCACTAGTAAGTTATTAGTATTTCAGCAGGAGAGAAAAAACAATAAGAGCAAACACATTTTTAACAAGTTTTGGGTTTTGGTTGTTTTATGTGGTACGTATGACTGATGAAAGCACTCATTCTGGTATGGGACAACACCTCATCATTATTCAGTGCTTGAGGAATAGTAATGTCCAGGACTCCTGGCTTTAGCCACCAGTGCTCTAACCACTGAGCTACGACAACCCACAACTTACAAGACCTTCACATTTTACCTTTATACTGTTGAGTAGTACTGGTTGCTGCAGTCTCATACTCAACAGTTATATTTGCCTGAGGTGTATATGTATGAACTGTGAACAGAGCAAGGAGGACATCAAAGTTTCATGATTAGTGTCTTAAATGCACTTAAAGTGAAAGGACCAGAACTAGTAAATGTTGGTCTTGAAGGAGTGTCGGACATCTTTACACAAAGTAACCTTAGAGTAAGAGCATAATTTTTCACATCTTATACTGACAAGCCAGGGGTAAAAATTTTTATGGGGGAGGAGGGGGGGGAGGGGGGGGGGGGGGGGGGGGGGCTGAATGTAGGGAGGAGGAAAATCCCAAGGCTCCCATAATCTGTATGAAACCTGTAGGTACAGTGTCATCGTGTGTGCAGGCAGGCTTACTTGTGGTCTGTGTTGTTATTGTTGTTGTGTATGTTGCTATAGTATCCAGGATTCTGAGGTGCGATATTACGAGGGAGAACGCAATGTGATTGACCTCATGAACTACGTCAGAGAGAAGAAGTGGAAGGACTCTGAGCCCATAACCTACTGGAAGTCTCCCACAGCTCCACAGTGAGTCCAGTGTGTGCGGTGGGGGGGGGTGAGCTATGTGACTGCATTCGTTTATAGCTTCTACCCTTTACCTTATGGATTCAGGCTTGAGTATTATTAGGTGGTGTTACTTTACATACCTTCTGTATAAGACTTTGTTAGGTAATTGTTTGTTAGTTAATTGTTGTTGTTAGTTTTTTTGTTTTGTAATCCTTACTGGTGGAATTGATACCTAGGTGTATCTGCTGATGCTTATAAACCCTTTGTAGCTAGCTTCAGGCTTGAGGTTTATTAGGTGGGAGTACTTTACCTTCCATATATTATGATTTGGTTAGGTAAAGGGTTTTTGTTTTTGCTTTTTTATTAACCTTATTGGTTTAGTGGAATGGATACAGTTGTACCAGCTGCTGATGCTTACCTTATCTTATGAATTCAGGCTTCAATATTGTATTATTAATGATACTTTACCTGTAGTACAAGTTAAAAGGGTGCTACACGTTTAAATTTTTTCTCCCAGCATATATATATATATATATATATATAACTGAGCTAGTCAGATGCAAGCAATCTGATTTGTTCATAGCATAAATCTGTTCAAGTGGATTCATACTCTGCGGCATTTAGGAATAGAGTAAATCAGACGCTTGTGGCTACGCTCTGGGTTTTACCGAGTTAGGTTTTACCCATTGCTACATTCTAGAACAGTTACATTCGTATATTATGAATATGCATATGACAGTGAGGGAGCTCTGAAAGACCCTTTGTATGGTACAGTAATGGGTGCAGATATGCATGGTATAGTGCTTATCTGTATTTTTAGCCTTTACCCTAGCTTTAGTACTAGTATTGCATTAGTGATAATACTTTACCGTTTAGGTAAAGGGTTATTTTTCGTGTTCATGATAATTGGATTGGCTATTACTACAAATTATCCTATCCTTCTCTCTCACTCATTAATTAATTTTTTTTTCCCTTCCTATTCTGCCTTTGTCCCGAGTTATCCCCATTACATATACTGGGTTTCAGGCTTGAGTATAGTATTAGTGATGATACTTTACCTTTCTTTCATTAGGTACAAAGTTATCACAAGTACTATATTACTGGTTCCAGCATGGAGCGTGTATAAATGATAACTACAGAGTCTGTAAGCTCCAATGGTTGTAATAGGAAATATTCAACAATGTGATTCATCTTCCCTGAACTGTTCGAGTATGAAACAATATGTTGCCCTTGACAGTAAAGACAGCCTTTGTTGAGCAGTCAAAATGGGAAGTTGTTAAAAACTGTCTTCAGAGCCAGGTGAATGACTAATCTGCAGAGACTTATGCACATTATAATTAAGGGGCTCAAAATAATATACTCTGTGTGTGTGTGTTTTTCATGCAACTTCATATTTGGTCTAGTTATGTAGTAGTCATTGTTGTAGTGGATTGTGTGGGAGTGGTCTTCATTTAGCCATGTAACCGTGGGGATGGATGTGGTGGTGATAGGTTTCTCATGAGCTATATTTCTGATTATAAGATTATTACTTTGTTGTTGTTGTTGTCATGTAAACGAAGCAAGTCAGGGACAACACAAATAAAAAATTTGGAATGGTTTGTCTTTGTTAGTTTTATGTGTGTGTAGATGTACATTTCAAGTCATAAAATGTTGCTGTGGGTGTTTAGTATGACATTGAAAACCCTTTACCATACATAATTTCAAAAACTGCCTTTCTTTTTTTTTTTTTCTTTTTTTTTTTCTTTCTTTTTTTTACTAGCTGCATCTTTTTTATCAGGATCTATTGGTCATTTAGTCAGTTAGAAAGACTTATTTTAAAATATGGTACTACAGAAGCTGCTACTACTTGGGAAGATTGAGGTAAAAGAATTTCATATTTGTTGAAATGATTAAAGGCCAACAGCTATACAGTACTTGTACTGTTAGAAATAAATAGACTGAATGATTCCTTCATGAACTAGGTGAGTAGGAGAATAACTTCAAGCAAAATAAGTAAATGTACCCTTTGTTACGTACAGGTCTTATAATGCCCAAATTCAATTTTATCAGATTGAAATAATACTGGCCCAAGAACTTGCTCGTGGTTTGTGCTGAAACACATCACTAGTTACTGTTGTTATTATCATCATTGTCATTGTTGTTATTATTATTATTATTATTATTATTATATCAGTGTTGTTGCTTACCATCTAAAAAGGAAGAACTGAACGTCAGCCATAGTTGGTAGTCACCATGTGTTGTGCTACCAATAGTTCACCAAATATGTCATGCTAGGAAGAATCCTGCGTTCATTGCTATGTACGTAGAATCCATTCAACTGCTGGCACAAGAATTATTTATAATTGGTTTCTTTGTTGGTAGCTATTTGCTTCTCATGTGGTCCAACTAGAACTAGAACTTCCTGTTGTCCGGTATGAAGCTCTCCAAGTGGAGCTTTTGGGGGAGAAAGTCAGCTATTACAAGCGTCTCTCGAGCCATTTCATTTTCAGACTTGTGCTAGTTTCTCCCTCTAGTGGAATGTGTTCTATTTTTGCTCCGAGTTTAGAAATATGCTTTGTTTGTTTGTGTTCATACATAGTCACTGTACACCAACAGAGTTATTGTACCACTTTATTATGGGTTTGAATTTTGAGTGTCACCTTGATAGCATAACAGCAAAACACGGAAATAATTTTATTTTATTTATATATTTTTTGTCAGTCCTTTTTGAAGATTTTTTGTTTGTTTGTCATATTGTATTTTATACAGTGATAATTATTTACTTAGCAAGAGTTGCCGTAGTAATGCATATTCTGAGCCGGCTGTTATGTACAACAATACACTCATGCTCTTAATCCTTTAAGCTAGTTCAGAAGATTTAGTGAATGCTCGGACGTAGCATTAGAATTGAGTTTAATTGCGTGTGTCAGTGTTTGAATTTTCTCCTATGTCCTTACTGCTACTAAGTCTTCTACATAGTCTGGTATGGCTATACAACTTCAAAGAAGAGGTCACCTCATGTTTGTGGATGTCATCACAACAGACTCCGTGGTTGCCTCTGAATCTAATTACCTTATAATAATTGATAGATTGGTCTTATTAAGTTAAGACTGCTGGTTTTAATTGACGACACTTCTATACATGGAAGTCTGTGTGAGGTCACAGGGCACCTCACTGGTGCTCCTGACTTATGTACTTTAGTGTAAGGCTCTTTTTGCATTGCAGGTCACGGGCTCCAAGTGGTAAACTGGTAAAGGGTCGGCATTTGTTTGTTTAGTTTTATTTATTGTTATTTTTGTAATGCTAGTCTGTATGTTCATTTACACACACATTTTGTAAAGTTAGAATATTGAGTACTTTTCTACGTTATTTTAAATCTAAACTTTTTCATTAGTATTTTTTTCCCCATCACTGAGCTGTATGCACATTCATTCCATATCACGTGGTATTGAAGGGCCAGAAATGTCTAGCTGCATATTGTGATTAGGCCCCTCCCCCTTCCCCGGTTTCTAGCTATTAAATATGTAATTGAAGTGAGACTTCAATTACATTTGCATTTGGTAGAAGGAACAATAATTATATGGTAAAGGGTTTACCAAGTTGTATCCGAAGGTTAAACGAAGTAGTTGGCTGTAGTATATGTGCATACGATGGATGCAACCATTGCATCCGGTGTATGTGTCAGAGTTTCATACGGTAGGGGCACTCTGAGATTTCCCTGCCCTCCCCTTACCCGTCAGCCGCAATTCGAAATTTTTAGAAGTTAATATAGTGCATTAGTTCATGTTGACTTCTATGAGTAGTGAGGTTATAAAATCATGCATGTGACCATCAAACACTGATCAGTGTGAAGCATACAGTCTCGTGTAGGCATGTGCATCAAAGTAGTGTGGGTTTTAAAAGTGGGTGTGACTAAGCATAACTGTCTCCCACCTCCAGCAAGAATCATATATGCCACCCTATGTATCTAAGTTAGTAGGTATGTGTGTATAAGTGTATGTAAGTATATGTATGTATATGTGTATGTTTTTGTTCTACAACCGTTACGGAGTATGTGATAGTTATTTACTCATACTGTGTGTGTGTGTGTGTGTGTGTCAGTATGTATGCAGTGGGAGGGTTGTTCTGGGTGTCTGAGGTAGCCAAGTCATGGCAAGAGATTCTGGAGAAGGAGTACAACGTCCCAACTTATGGAGTCTTCGTAATACTGGCCATAGCAACCATCGTGGTGGGGCTCACTCTTGGAGGGGTGAGTGTGTGTCTGTGTGCGGGTGTGTGTGTGCACTCAAGCTGAAATTACTGGGCTGATGTGGTTGTTTGGGACCGGGGAAGGGATGGAGAGAAACGAAGGCTTATCTGCCCTAGTGAGTGATCACTTGTTGAGTGTCAGATCAGAAATAGTTTGCAGTTATTCATCCCTTTACCTTACGGTACAGAACATCTGAGATTTTAGATTGCTTTATTTTTATTTTTTGTTTAAATGTATCTTGTGTTCATTCATTTATTCCTTCATTGTATCTGATTATTACTTCATTATTCAAGTATTATTTGAGTCCTCTGGTACCATTTGAGTCCTCTATCGGAACCATTCCTGGTACAATCATTGCCAGCTCATGACTGTGACACGTCAAGCCACTGGTGGGTGTGGCTATCTATGTGGGGTGTGGCTATTCTCAGTAAGGTTTAGGCAGCCACTAATCAAATTATATCTTGCAGATTATGTTAACCGAATCAACGATACCAGGCGGTATTTTACATACATACAATATTAGTCTAGTATGTTTACAGCAAAGTTAGAATAAATAATAAGTTAGGTTATTTAATGGATCAAGAATTTCCACTCACTGAAGTGACGTATCCAAGTTTGATATGGCTAGTGTGCATGTAAATATTATTATTAAACTCTGAAGTTTTTAACCCTTCTTGCTATTTGGGAGTTTTATCAGACTGGTGTAGCAGTGAGTCTTGCTGTGGCCTCCAGAGTGGACTGGACTGTGTTATGTGGTCCAGCACTGGGCTTTAATTCAACTGAAGTGGCTGCTATCATAGTTGCATGTGCCAGCCATGTACTTCCAGTCAGATATCCACTGAACCAGTCTACTCTTTGGAAGTTCATGCGTGGTGACAATAGAGGCCAGCCTGAGGGTGAGAAACTATGAGGAATTAATTGTTTGTTGTATGGAGCAGGTCTTCTTCTTTCTTATGAATGCCCTCCTACTGACCTCACCCATGAATAGTAGTGGGGGGGGGGGGGGGGGGGGGGGGGGGGGGGGGGGGGTGGGGACCCTTTTTCAATTTTTTTTTTTTTTTTTTTTTTTTTTTTTTTTTTTTTTTTTTTTTTTTTTTTTTTTTTTTTTTTTTACCGTGCAACAGTGTTGTAATGGACACACTTTTTTATAAATATGTGTATGCATTAGAAAACAAGGTTTCATTGGGAAACTTCTAGTACTGGTTAAATAATAGCCTATTAAATAATTCTTATTAATCGCACAGTCCTAATTATCCTCCTTCACCACACCCGTGACCCACCCCAGTCTTGTTAATTTATTTGTTTATGTTTTTGTTTTTTTTGTTGTTGTTGGTTTTTTGTTGGTTTTATTATTATTATTATTTTATTTATTTATTTATTTATTTATTTATTTATTTAGGCTTTTTTGTTATTTGTTTTTGTAAGTTTTTTGTTTGTTTGTATTTTTATTGTTTCTTTGTTCTTTTTTTAGGCTTTTTTTTTTTTTTTTTCTTTTTTTTTTTTTTTTTTTTTTTTTTCTTTTTTCTTTTTTGGTTGGTTGTTTTTTAATCAGTAGGTGACTGAATGAAGACCATAGAACCAGGTGTTGACCAACACTGGCATTGTGTTCACCCATGCTATTACTGCAGAATTCATAAAGATGGCCATTTAACCAATGCTCTCAAATAGAGAGATTCACTCCCATAGAGATTCCTATCTGTGGGCATTTGTTAATACTCAATTCATCAATTTTTTCTTTTTCTTTTCCTTTTTTTTTTTTTTTTCTCCAGTCACCAAAGGGTGTTCCCTGGTGGACCAACCAGCCATTGAGAGGTCATGGTGTTGCTAGTTGAGGTTGATAAACCTCTTGAGTGTTCTCTTCAAGTGGTGGGCTTGAAG
>WLWD01001119.1_pt1 | contig 178476 bp, 171 predicted proteins | sample 6712731 | NCBI WGS metagenome assembly WLWD01 (sample SAMN12718690, study PRJNA576275) | sponge metagenome | isolation source: marine sponge | host: Mycale hentscheli | place: New Zealand: South Island, Marlborough, Capsize Point | collected 2014-11-01 | reverse complement strand
TCGACCCCAAGGGCCTGATGAACCCCGGAAAGGTTCTGTGATCGCTGTAATTCTCGAAGATGGAAACCACTTATGACCGACTACAACGCGCCCGTTAAGGACATGCGGTTCATCTTCGATGAGCTTTGCGATCTCGAAGGCTTGAACGCCCTGCCCCCCTTCGCCGAGGTCACACCGGATTTGGTCGATCATATCTTGAATGAATCCGCCAAGTTTACCGGCGAAATGGTCGCGCCTTTGAACCAGAGCGGCGATCAACAGACCTCGACCCTCAAAGATGGTGTGGTGACGACCCCGGATGGCTTCAAAGAAGCCTACGCGCAATTCGTCGAAAGCGGCTGGAACGGTACCCCTTTCACACCCGAAGAAGGCGGTATGGGCCTGCCCTGGACCGTCACCACAGCGCTGCAAGAAATGTGGCAGTCGGCCAATCTGGCCTGGTCCCTATGTCCGCTGCTGACCATCGGCGCCATCGAGGCGGTGATCGCCCATGCCACTCCCAAGCTCCGCGCCACCTTTCTGCCGAAGCTGGTGAGTGGCGAATGGGCCGGCACCATGAACCTGACGGAGCCGCAGGCCGGCACCGATCTGGGCCTGCTCAAAACCCGCGCGGCGCGCGACGGCGACCATTATCGCATCAAGGGTCAGAAAATATTCATCACCTATGGCGAGCAGGATTTCACCGATAACATTATCCATCTAGTGCTGGCGCGTCTGCCTGACGCCCCGCCGGGCGTGAAAGGCATCAGCCTGTTCCTGGTGCCGAAATTCCTGGTCAATGAAGATGGCAGCCTGGGCGCGCGCAACGATGCCTACGCGGTCAATCTGGAACATAAGCTGGGTATTCACGCCAGCCCGACCTGTGTCATGGCCTACGGCGATGAGGACGGCGCGATCGGTTACCTGATTGGCGAAGAGCATGACGGCCTGCGCTGCATGTTCACCATGATGAATAATGCGCGCCTTAATGTCGGCCTGCAGGGGGTGGCGGTTGGCGAGCGCGCCTACCAGCAGGCGGTCGAATACGCCAAGTCCCGGGTGCAATCGGCGCCGATCAGCGGCGGGACGGAATCGGCAACGATTATCCAGCACCCCGACGTGCGGCGCATGCTGATGATGATGCGCGCGCAGATTGAGGCTATGCGCGCCCTTGCCTACTACACCAATTCGGCGCTCGATATTTCGCGCCACCATGACGATGACGAAGTGCGCCGCGCCAATCATGCGCGAATGGAGTTGCTGACCCCGGTGGTGAAGGCCTGGTGCACCGATCTGGGCGTCGATATCGCCTCAATGGGAGTTCAGGTGCATGGCGGCATGGGCTTTATCGAGGAGACCGGCGCCGCCCAGCATTTGCGCGATTCGCGCATCGCGCCGATCTATGAAGGCACTAACGGTATTCAGGCGATCGACCTGCTGGGTCGTAAATTGCTGCGCGATGGCGGCGGCGCCATGAGCGACCTGCTCGACGAGATGGAAGAGATCGATAGCGGGTTACTGGCCACTGAGGATGCCGATTGTGCGGTTGTCCAGAAATCCCTGGCCGCCGGGCGGGTCGCGTTGCGCCAGGCGTCCGAGTGGCTGCTCGACCCCAAAAATAACGATATCGACACCAAATTCGCCGGCGCGACGCCGTTTCTGCATTTGGCCGGAACCGTGGTCGGCGGCTGGCTGATGGCCCGCTCGGCGCTGGCGGCGCACAAGAATTCGGCCAACGGCGGCGACCGGTCGTTCCTGGAAGCCAAGATCGTCACCGCGCGGTTCTACGCCGAACATGTGATGCCGCGGGTCCACGCTCTGCTGCCGGAAATCACCAACGGCAGCGCCTCGGTGCTGGCGCTGGCGGAGGATCAGTTCTAGGCACAATTCATTCCGTAACCACAATACCTCATCCTGAGCTTGTCGAAGGATGAATGGGAGCCGCCCCCATCCTTCGACAAGCTCAGGATGAGGACTATTTGTTTAACCTGTGACGACCGTCACTGACGCTTAGACCGAAGCCCTCTATGTTCTGATCATTGCTCCTGTGTCAGGGAAGCAAGCATTCCCCTAAAGCGGCGGACGGAACAGGTAGTTCGGTCCGCCGTTTACCGTTTCCGGCGGTGAATTGCGCATAATTGAAATCCGCCGCTATAATCCGGCACCTCATTATCTAGCCGCTCGAGACGCCCCATGACCACACCGATCGATTTCTACTTCGCCTGTATTTCGCCCTGGTCGTATCTGGCGGTCGACGAGTTGAAGCGCGTCGCCGATTCTCACGGACGTAGCGTTGCCTACAAGCCGATCGACGTCGGTCGCTCGTGGAGCGAGGCCGGCGCCGGCCAGCCACTGGGTAACCGCCCGCAAGTTTTGCAAGATTATCGCCTGGTTGAGCTGCCGCGTTGGGCGGCCTGGCGCGGCACCGAAATCAATACTCATCCCAAGCACTTCCCGGCCCCCTATTTCCTATCGTCCAACGTCATCATTGCTGCGCGCCAATCGGGGGCTGATCCCTATCCGCTGACCCGCACGCTGATGCGCGGTTGTTGGGTCGACGAATTGGACGTCTCGGACGCAGATACGGTGGCAAAGCTGGCCGACGATGTGGGTCTGGATGGCGCGGCCCTGTTGGCGGCGGCTGAAACCCCGGCGGTCGCCGACGAAATGGCTGCCAACACCGATGAAGCGCTAGCGGCCGGCGCCTGGAGCGTGCCATCATTCGTCGTCGACGGCGAGGTGTTCTTCGGGCAGGACCGGCTGGAAATGATCGCCTGGCGGTTGGACGGAAATTAGGCGTTTCGCCTAAGCCGTCCCGTCCGTCGCCAGCCAGGCCACCGCCTCGGCAAGCGAGCCGACCAGGGCGTCGGCCTTGGTCTGGTCCGGCGCTTCGTCGGAATCGACTAACAATTTTCGGCCGACCCCGGCGCCAATCGCGGCCTCGATGTCGGTCTCCCGGTCGCCGACCAAAGCCGAAGCCGCTAGATCGATTCCCAACGCATCGCGCGCCTTGAGCAGCATGCCCGGCCCCGGCTTGCGGTCGATTGATTCGCGCCGATAGATACCGATGCCCTCTTCCGGATGAGTTGGGGCGTGGAAGACCTGTGCGATGTCGATGTCTTGGTCGGCGAACCGGGCGCACATCCATTGGGTCAAATCCTGGAATTGTTCTTCGCTGAACAGACCCCGGCCGATGCCCGCCTGATTGGTCACCACGACGAGCTGATAACCCAACGCAGCCGCCCGGCGGCAGGCGTCGAACACCCCGTCGCAAAAGATGAAATCTTCAGGACGCCAAATATAACCGACATCGACATTGATCACACCGTCGCGGTCGAGGAAGAGCGCCTTGTCGCCCACCGTCATGGCGCTAGTCCGCGTTGGCCGCCGCAACCCGTTCGCGCATCTGGGTCAACGTCATATTGCTGGACAAGAGTTCCTCGCTGACAATCAGCTCGATGACGGCGGGACCGCCGGCGGTCAAGGCGCGCGCGAAGGCCGGCGCGAACTGCGCAGTGGTCTCGACGCGCTCGCCGCTGGCGCCGAAGGACTTCGCCCAGGCGACAAAATCCGGGTTCGTCAGTTGGGTCGCAGGACTGCGCCCGGGATATTCACGCTCTTGATGCATGCGGATGGTGCCGTACATGGAGTTGTTGGCGATGATTAAAATGATCGCCAGGTTATGGCGCATGGCCGTCGCCAATTCGTTACCGGTCATCATGATGCCGCCGTCGCCGGCGTAGCAAATTACCGTGGCCTCGGGGCGCGCCACCTTGGCGGCCACTGCCGCCGGCATACCGTAGCCCATCGCGCCATTGGTGGCGCCGAGCAAAGTGCGGTAGCTATGAAAGGGAAAATACCGGCCGGCCCAGCCGGCGAAATTACCGGCATCGCTGGTGAGGATGGTGTCGGCCGGCGCCAGGTCGCGCAGTTCGTGATAGATCTTGCCCAGATCGAGCGGACCAGGCGCCTCACCGGGAATGATCCACGCCTCATAATCCTGGCGCGCGGCCTCGGTCCAAGCGTCCCACGCGGAAGTGTCGGCCTGCTGGCTTTGCCGGGCGGCTGCGACAAACGGCCCGACACCAGCGTTTATTGCCAAATCGGGCTGATAGACCCGCCCGAGTTCCTCTGGATCAGGGTAAACATGCACCAGTCCCTGAACCGAATTGGGGGCGGATAATAGCGTGTAGCCTTGGGTCGTAATTTCCCCCAGGCGCGCGCCGATGACGATCAGCAAATCGCTGTCGCGGACCCGCTGGGCTAGTTTCGGATTGGTGTTGATGCCCACTTCGCCGACGAAATTGGGATGCCGGTTGTCGACGATGTCTTGGGCGCGAAACGATGTGGTCACCGGCAGATTGTTGGCTGCCGCGAAGGCTTCCAAATCGGCGCCGGCCTCCGCAGACCAACCGCCGCCGCCGACCAAAACCAGCGGATTACTGGCCGCCTGCAGCATTTCGCGCAGCCGCGCCATGTCGCCCTCGCCGGGTGTTGCCTCGATGCGACGAAAGGCCGGCGTGTCGGCAACCTCGACCAGATCGGTCAGCATATCTTCGGGCAGGGAGACCACAACCGGGCCCGGCCGTCCGGAAACAGCGGTCGAAAAGGCGCGCGAAACGATTTCCGGCAGCCGCGCCGCGTCGTCGACCTCGACCACCCACTTAGCAAGCGGGCCGAACATCGCTTCATAGTCGACTTCTTGGAACGCCTCGCGCTGGCGAAATCCACGCGGCACTTGTCCGATAAACATTACCATCGGCGACGAATCCTGCAGGGCGGTGTGAACCCCAATGCTGCCGTTGCACGCGCCGGGACCGCGCGTAACAAAAGTGACTCCGGGCTTGCCGGTAAGCTTGCCGTAGGCTTCGCCCATGAACGCCGCGCCATTCTCATGCCGGCAGGTGACGACCGATATGGCCTCTTGCGCATCGTGCAGCGCGTCGAGCACAGCTAGGTAACTCTCGCCCGGGACGCAAAACACCGTGTCCACGCCATGCACCTGCAATGCATCGACCAGAACTTGACCACCAGTACGTCGCAAATCGCCCCCCTCGGATCGCAAATCCGACTACTCGATAGCGGTGCAACCACCGCCAATGGGCGCGAAACTAACATCGTCATCGGCCGCGGCAAACCGCAGATTCTCTCAATCTAATGAGGTATGGCGAACAACCATGCGTGGAGCTAATGTAGGGATAATAATATAATAGTATCGATATCGAGCAGTACCGTGGCCGACTTCCCTACCTCCCCCGCCAAACCCACCGTTTACATCGTCGGAACCCAGCCCCTTCCAGAGGCGCTACTCAAGGTCTATCCAAAATGGGCCCGCCGGTTCGATCATAGATCGACCGCAATCGAGCTGGTTAACGCGCCATCGGCAGCCGATGCCGGGGGGTATGGGCGCTTCATCGAATTTCTGCGTGACGAATATAATGCGGTTGGTGCGGTTATGGCATCGCAGGCCAGCTCGGTCTTCGAACATGCCCGCCAATTGTTTGATAACGCCGACGACGACGCGGAGTTGCTCGGCGAGATCGGTGTCGCGGTTCGCACGCCCGGCACTCTCACCGCCCTGGCGCCAGCGAAGAGCGCTGCGCGGCTGGCCTATGAACATACATTCGGCAGTGACACCGCTCCGCCGGAAGCTCTAATCATCGGCGCCAGCGCACCGGCGCGTGCGCTAGCCTTGGCTCTGTGTACCTCCGCGGGAAAATCCACCCCGCCGCGCGTATGCCTCACCACGCTGGACGGCAAGTCGATGACCGAAATGCGCGCGCGGGTCGCCGCGCTGCCGGAGGAACAACGTCCGATGCTGCGCCATATCGAATCTCAGTTGGAGCATGACCGGCTGGTCACCTTGTTGCCGCCGGGCAGTCTGGTCGTCAACGCCATGGGCCCCATCGACAAAGACACCCCCTCGCCGGTTGGTTCGGCCGCGCTGTTCCCGGAAAATGGCCTGGCGTGGGATCTCGACGCCGTCGGTATCAGCTCGCCCTTCCTCGACAAAGCCCGCCAGCAGCGGCAAGAACGCGGCCTACGCTTGGCCGACGGCCCGGTGTTTTACAAATATCAATGGCTAACCGCCGCCGCCGCCGTGTTTGGCGCAACGCCGGACGCAGCGGAAATCAAAAAAATGCTGAAGCAGATCGGCTAGAGATACTTCGCGTACCAGGCGAGCGCCTCGACCTTCTGGATTTCGTGCAGCGCAGGATTGGTCATGTAGTAGGAATCGTAGTGCTGGGCGCCGGGAATCTTGAGTAATTTCTTGGGCTCGCCCAGGGCCTCGTAGCATTCCAACTGTTCGGCCACTGGTACCAGCATGTCGAATTCGGAATAGACCATCAGCACCGGGCGCGGCGAAATCTTATGGGCGACCCATTCCGGCTTGAACCGCCAGCACGCCGCGGCGCTTTCCAGATCATATTCCGGGTTGAAGCGATGGTCTTGGGAATGAAAATTATCGATTACGTCCTTGGTGTGAGGATCGAGCAGCATGATGTCGCCCAGCGGCAAAGTAGTTTTCTCGCCGGTGACGACGCGTTTGCGCTCGGCCTCTTCGACCTGCGCCTTGAAGGACTGCCACTCGTGGGGCCGGCGTACTGTCCGCATCCAGCGTTCGCCGTCCGACACCATCACCGCCGAAACGATGACCTTCACCCGCTCATCGAAGGCGCCGCACCAAATGGCGTTGGCGCCGCCCCAACTCGAGCCGTAATAGGCGATCCGTTCAGGATCGACGCCCTCGACAGTTTCCAAAAAAGTTACTGAATCATAGGTTGCCTGGGCCTGTTCCAGCGGCCGGTGGCGGCCCCGTTCACCCTCGCTGACCCCGAAACCGGGATAGTCCCAAGACAGCACGAAATAACCCGCCTCCCACAGCCACTGAGGCACATCCATGCCGTAGACGTCTTTCATGCCGCTATAGCCGTGCAAGCAGACGATGGCCGGTCGGGCGGCGTCGCCAGGCCTCCAATCCTTCGGCCGGTAGAGAAATCCAGCGATTTTCCGGCCGTCGGAATAATATTCGACCTCATCCCAAACCTTCTCGTGCGCCATTGCCGCTCCCCTCCGCCGCTAGTGTGTTCTTATTCTCGTCTAACCAAGCGTCGCGTACCAGTCGCGCAACGCCGCACCCATATCGTCGGGCGAATCCTCTTGGGGATGATGCAAGCCGCGCACCGAGACTTCGGTCAGGTGAGACCAGCCGCGAATGATCTCCAGATCACGTTCAAAAACGATTTGCCCCGGCTCCACATTGATGAACAATTTTGGCAGGCTGTTTCCGGCCATCCAAATGGCCTGGTCTTCAACCAAGTCGGCAACGTCTTTCGGCTCACCGGCGATCGGAATTTGACGCGGCCAAGTCAACGTCGCCCGCCGGCCCTCACCAGCTTCGCTATAGGGACGGCGAATTTCGGTCATAGTTTCATCGTCGATGTCGCGCATCACCCCGGCGGTGAATACCTTCTCGACGAAAAAATTTTCTTCCAGCACCAACTGTTCGCCCTCGGGCCCGCGCAGGCGTTTCAATAGTCCGCCGACAGCCGCGGGGTAATCTTCGTAGCTGGCGTGATCGCACACCAGGGTCTCGCAGAACGCCAGTCCCTTGATCGATTGCTCGTGGCGCCGCGCCCAGGTCAAGCCCAGCGGCCCACCCCAATCGTGCATGACGAAGGTCACATTGTCGGTGACGCCCAGCGCTTCAAGAGTGCCGTCGATAAAGGTCTGGTGCTCGGCCAATGTGTAGGCCTCGGGCCCGGAGTGTGCGAGTTTGGCCGAATCGCCCTGGCCAATATTGTCGATGGCGATCAGCCGGCCCTTGCCTTCGAGATAGGGCATGATGTTGCGCCACATATACGAGGACGTCGCGTTGCCGTGCAGGAAGACTACCGGGTCGCCTTCACCCTCATCGGTATAGGCCATGGCGTAGCCGTTGACCTCGACAGATTTCTTTTCGTACGGCATGCGGGGACTGATCGTCGTCATTGCGGGGTCCTCATTGGTTTCAACATCATAGATTGCGACGCCACTACGCCAAGCCTTCGCCGATCTGGTCCGGCGGGTTCCCTCGCGTGGTGAAAAATACTCAACGACAGTCGGTCGTTGGGCGCAACCCGCAAACCCACAAAGCAGCCTTGCGTGATTGCCGCTTCACTGCGACCCGCTTCGTGATAGTGTCCGCCGCGCCCCCGACAGCAGATGGAATTTCGACATGGCGGAACATCTCCACCACGTGCATTTTTTCACCGCAGACATCGACGCCACCATCGCCTGGTGGCAGGACATGCTGGGCGGCAAGGTCATTTACGACGGCGATTTTGGCGGCGCCCGCAATGTGTTCATGCGCATCGGCAGCGGCCGGCTTCACCTCTACGAACAAGCGCCGCGCGACGAGGGCAAAGGCGCGGTCCACCATGTCGGCATCCGCACCGACGATCTGGCGGCACTCGAGCAGCGCCTGCGCGCCGCCGGGGTCGAATTTCGCAGCGGCATTCGCGATTTCGGCGCCTGGAAATACATCATGTGCCCGGCCCCCGATAATGTGTTGCTCGAGCTGTTCGAAGTCGACGAAAGCCAGCTCGAAGGCGGCGCGGCGGAATATTTCAGCGACATGACGTCCGCCTAACTCCCCAACCTTAGAAATAGAACCAGCGTTTTGACTTCAGCGATAGACACCGCGCGGCCCACCGGCCGTCCCTCGATCATTCTGCTCGGCGCCCTGGCGGCCGCCGGGCCTTTGGCGCTGAGTATCCACGTGCAGTCGGTGCCGGCGATCGCCCGCGAGCTGGGGACCAGCTATACCTCGGCCCAGCTGACGGTCTCGCTGTACCTGCTGACCTTCGCCTCGGCTCAGCTGTTTATCGGCCCCCTGTCCGACAAGATCGGCCGCCGCCCTGTCATCTTCGGCGGTTTGGTTCTACTGGCCGTGGCGAGCATCGGCGCCACCTTCGCACCTTCGATCGAGTTGCTGATCGTGGCCCGCATTCTCCAGGCCTTGGGCGGCTGCGCGACCCTGGTGGTGCCACGAGCGGTCGTGCAAGACATCTATTCCGGTACCCAGGCCGCCCGCATGATGGCGCTGGTCGCCATGATTCAGTCGATCGCGCCGCTGACCGCGCCGATTATCGGCGGCGTTCTCGACACGCTATTGGGCTGGCGCGCGATCTTCGCTTTCCTGACCGTGTTTACAGGGGTCCTTGGCGTTTGGACGGTGGTCGCGCTGACCGAAACCCGGCCTTTGGAAGCCGACGGCAACAGCGCTAGGTGGGGGGAAATTTTCGCACGCTACGGCCGCTTGCTCTCGTCACGGACCTATGTCGGTTACACACTGGCGTTTGCGGCGGGCACCTCGGGCTTTTTCGGATTTCTCGCCGTCGGACCAACTCTGATCATCGGTCAGATGGGATTTGCGCCGATCTTCTTCAGCATTCTCCTCATGCTCATTACCATCCAGTTCCCGGCCGGCAACTACATCGCCACCCGCATGACCGCGCGCATGGGTATTGATCGCACCCTGCTATGGGGGGCGGTTATCGGTATCGCCGCGGCCATTGGGCTGTTGGCGCTGTCGCCGGTGCCGTCCCTATGGGCGATCATGTTGCCGATGGTGGTCTACGCATTTGCCAACGGCATCCTATTTCCCAACGCCATGGCCGGCGCGGCGAGTGTCGACCGCAGGATTGCCGGAACCGCCGCGTCCTTCGCCGGATTTAGCCAGCTCGGCGCCGGCGCCGTCGTCGCCTTCACGATTAGCGCGCTGCCGACGGACAGCTTCTCCCCTTATGGATTTTCCCTGGTCATTCTTGCCGTCGCCACCCTCGCGGGTGTTTCTCTGGTTTATTCTGCCCGGCGTAGGAGGTAATAAAATGGCAAATGGTACACCGCGACAAAATGCCTTCGGCCAACCCATCAGCAATGAAATTGTCGGCTGGACTCCGCCCGCAGTGCCGCCGCGCGAAGCCATCGAAGGACGCTATGGCCGGATCGAACCGCTGGACCCCGGGCGCCATGGGGCGGACCTATTCGACGCCTTCGCCGCCGACCCGCAAGGGCGAAATTGGACCTACCGTATCGAGGGACCGTTCAACGATCAGGCGGCGTTAGAGGCGTGGCTGGCCGACATTGCGACCAAGAGCGACCCGCTGTTCTTTGCCTATATCGACCGGTCGACCGGCAAAGCGGTTGGCAATGGTGCCTTTATGCGCATCGACGCGAAGCTCGGCGTCATTGAGGTGGGTTCGATTATGTTTTCCCCACTATTGCAGCGCTCCCGCGTCGCCACCGAGGTGATGTATCTCAAGATGAAGCGGGTCTTCGAATTGGGCTATCGCCGCTACGAGTGGAAGTGCGACGCCCTGAACGCGCCGTCACGTCGCGCGGCGCAACGGCTGGGGTTCAGCTTCGAAGGGGTATTCCGCCAGGCGACGACGTATAAGGGCCGCAATCGGGACACCGCCTGGTATGCGTGCATCGACAGCGAATGGCCGCAACTACAAGAGGCCTTCGAGACCTGGCTCGACCCGGCGAACTTCGACGGCGCCGGTCAACAGAAACAGCGCTTGAGCGACCTCACCGCGCCAATACTGGTGGCGAAGGGATAGTTCCGGTGGCTTGACTTGCCGGGGTCGCGTTGGAAAGCTTAGCGAAAATACGAATGGGAACGGATCGATGATTACCAAAGGCATCAAACAACTTTGCGCCGAGGCGGAGCAGGAAATCGAAACCCTATCGGTGGCGCAGGTGCTCGAAGCGCGCGACGATCCCGATGTGGTACTCGTCGACATTCGCGATGTTCGCGAATTGTGGCGCGAGGGGACCATCCCCGACGCCATTCACGCGCCCCGCGGCATGCTCGAATTCTGGGTCGATCCGGAGAGCCCCTACCACCGCGAGGATTTCGGCTCGGGCAAAAAGTTTATCTTCTATTGCGCCGGCGGCCTGCGCTCAGCCCTGGCGGCGCAGTCGGTCCACCGGATGGGGCTGGAGCCGGTCGCCCATATGGCGGGCGGTTATAGCGCCTGGGTCGAGGCCGACGGACCGACGATCGAGAAAGAGGCAAGGCTGCCCAAGCCGAAGAGCGACTAACCCGCCTCGCGCGGCCGCAGGCGCAGCTCGTCCAACTGATCGGTCAGGCGCGAGACCTCATAGAACGCCACCTGGTAGGCGGGCCGGGCACGCATGCGCTCGAACCAGTCGGCGACGCGCGGGGCCTCGGCCCAAATATCGGCCATCCCAAGATCTTCCATACGCTGAAACAGCGGCGCGACGCAGATATCCGCGATCGTGTACTGGGCACCGACAAGCCATGGTCCTTTGGTCAGGGCCGCATCCATGCGCTCGACGGTGGCCGCCAATTGCAGCAATGCGTTGTCGTATTCTTCATCGCTAAAACCGGTGCGGTTGAGCCGCATGAAAAATTCACGGCGCAGCGTGTTCTGGTCGCGGAAGGCTTCGTATTCCGCGTCGCTCATCGCCAGAAACCGCGGCAGGAAAACGTTCTGGAAACTGGGCACGCGGATCGCCATCGACGGCACTTCATCGATAAACCGCAACCAGGCCCGCATGTCCGCGCGCTCGACGGGGTCTTTCGGCGATAGCTTCGGCGCGTCGGGCCACACTTCATCGACATATTCGCACATCACTGTGGACTCGATGATCGGCCGGCCGTCATGAACAAAGGCGGGCACCACCCCATTGGGATTGATAGCGAGATATTCCGGCGAGAGGTTTTCCGCGTTCGCCAAATCCACCGGGCGGTTTTCCCACGCAACGCTTTTTTCCGCCAGGCAGATACGCACTTTCTGGCTACACGTCGATTTGTCGTGGTGATAAAGCACCAGGGTCATCGCACGTCTCTCATGGGCGACTGGAAAAACACAAGCGCCGCCACGTTCGCCAAGCGACCACGGTCGCTAAGCTTATTCGGCGGCTTCCGCGGCATCGCTATCGGCGAAGGCCGGCATAATTTCCGCGGAGAACCGGCGCAAGCCCTCGATGCCCGAACCGCCATCCGATAGCAGCATGTAGCGCACGCCACCGTCGCGCAATCGGGCGATCTTTTCCGAGATTTCATCGACCGTGCCAAACAGCGCGGCTTCCATCGCCGTCTCGGTGGTGTCGTCGTAGGACATGATCGAGGCCTTGTTCGCCCCGTCGGGGCGCTGGGCCATTTTATCGACACGCGCCCGCGCCGCCATACGCCGTTCGATGGCGGCATCGCGATCGGCTTCGTCCTTGGCCACATAAAGCCCGCGCGCAAGGCCGATATCGTTGGCGTCGAACTTGCGGCCGCGTTTCTCCACCGCGGTGCGGAACATCGCGATACGATCCAGCGCCACACTGATCGGGGCAAACTGATCGAGCAGCAAGTTATAGCCGCGCTCGGCAACACCTTCGATCGAGTTGGGGCTGCCCGCGCCCATCCAGAACGGCGGATGGGGCCGCTGTATGGTCGGTGGTTCAACCAGCACGTTTTTGAAGCTCCAGAACTTGCCGTCGTGGGACCACGGCTCGTCGGTGGTCCAGGCGCGGGTCAACACATCCAGAGATTCTTCGAACCGATCGGCGGCTTCCTCCATGGGAACGCCGAAACCCTCGAACTCGTTGTAGCGGTATCCCTTGCCGACGCCGAAGTCGAGACGGCCGCCGGACAGCAAATCCACCGTCGCCGCCTGCTCGGCGAGCAGAACCGGATTATGCCAGGGCAGCACCATAACCGCGGTGCCCAGACGCAGCGTCGTGGTTTGCGCCGCCAAATAGGTCATTAAGTTCAAGGTCGCCGAGACTTGGCCAAAGCCGGTGAAATGATGCTCGACCGCGAACGCGCTATGGAAACCCAGCGCTTCGGCTTCGATATTATATTCCAGAAAGTCGTGATAGCCCTTGGCGCTATCGACGTCGGGGCCCTGGCCACGCTTGGCTTGGGCGCTGCCGAATAATCCGAATTTCATATTTCTACTCCAGCGAGGGCGTTTGTCGTATGCGCTAGTTAGCATTCCACCAGCCCGCTACAAAACCATATCGACGCCATTGTCTCAATATGTGAACACGCTGACGGGCCTGCCCACCGGCCGGTCATTGGTGCTATTCTGCGGAAAACAGGCGTTGCAAAGATAAATGTACAGGGGGAAATAATGTTGAAAACCGCCATAATCGGCCTTGGCTGGTGGGGCCGCACGCATATCGACGCGATCCACAATAAAAGCGACAAGGTCAAAATCCAGCGGGTAGTCGACCTCGATATCGATGGAACGCGCGATTATGCCACAGAGCAGGGTCTCGAATTGACCGCCAATTTTCAGGACGCTCTCGACGACCCGGAAGTCGACGCGGTGGTTCTGGTGACCCCCCACAGCTTGCATACCGAGCAGATCATCGCTGCAGCCGGGGCGGGTAAACATGTGTTCACCGAGAAACCCTTCGCCCTGAACAAAGCCGATGCTGAACGCTCCGTGGCGGCGGCGCAGGAGGCGGGCATTCAATTAGGCTTGGGTCACAACCAGCGCTACGCGGCACCGCAAACCGAAATCAAGCGGATGATCGAGGCCGGCGAGCTCGGCACCATCATGCACTTGGAAGGCAACACCAGCCATAACACATTGTCGGGTTTCGTCAGTTGGCGGCACGACCCCAAGGAAGCGCCGGGCGGCGGCCTCTACCATATGGGCAGTCACTATGTTGACTTGTTCTGCTCGTATCTCGGCCCGGTCCGGGAGGTCTATGCCCAGGCGCTCGACCGTATTCAGCCGCTCGATTCCGCTTCCGCTCTGCTGACCTTCGAAAGCGGCGCCAGCGCTTATATCGGCAATATCATGGTGACCCCGATCAGCCGGATGTTGAACGTGTTTGGCTCGGAGGGTTGGGCCAAGGTGGTGGGTTTAGACACAATCGAAATCTCCATGGCCGATGGCTCCACCGAATCTCGCAAGGTCACTCCGGTAAACCCGGTTCAAGCCAACATGGAAGGCTTTGCCGACGCCATCGCCGGGGTTCACGATTATAAATTCACCACCGACCAGATGATCCACGATGTCGCCGTACTCGCGGCAATCGAGCGCTCACTAGTTTCCGGCAAACGCGAACCAGTCTTGTAGGCTTACGACATCCGCTATCACTGGCGGATTAACTATATACAATTTTATCTATCGCCTTCGCGCCAGCAGATTGGTATGGTTAGCCAATCGTTAAACAACCCTTGGTTGTACACTTTGACATTGGGGAGAATGTCATGTCGGTCGCACATGCTTTTACCGCCACAAATGGCGAAGCCTACGAAATCCATATGGGCCGCTGGAGTAAACGCCTGGCGGAGGTGTTTCTCGATTTCGCAGGCGTTGCGGAAGGCGAGCAGGTCCTCGATCTGGGGTGCGGCACCGGCAGTTTGACTTTTGCGTTGGCGCAACGGGTCGAAAAGCAGACCATTGTTGGGGTCGATCTCTCCGAGGCCTATGTCGAGCACGCCCGCAGCTTAACCGACAATCCGCAAATCCAGTTTCGGGTCGGCGACGCCACCGCGATCCCGGTGCCAGATGACAGCGTCGACCGGGTGCTATCGTTGCTGTTGTTGTCGTTCGTCGAAGATACCCAAGGCGCGCTGACCGAAATGAAGCGTATCGCGCGGCCTGGTTCCACCATCGCGGCGGCGATTTGGGACACGATGGGCGGCCACGTCACCAACCGTATTTTCTGGGACGCCGCCGCGGTCTTCGACCCCCATGCCAACGAATTGCGCAAAACAAATTACACCAGACCAATGACCCAACCCGGCGAACTTGCCGGCGCATGGCAGCAGGCCGGCCTGGAAAATGTTGAAGAAGGCATGCTCGCGGTTCGCATGAACTTCGAATCCTTCGATGATTTCTGGCTGCCCAATTTGGGCAAACAGGGTCCGATCGCCGATTACGTCGATTCGCTGGAGCCCGAGGCGTTCGACAAGCTCCGTGGTCATCTCCGCGAGGCTTATCTGGGTGGTTATGACGATGGCCCCCGCTCGTTCGCGGGTGTCGCCTGGTGCGTCAAAGGGACCATGCCGAAAGCCTGACCCTCCTCTCCCGACCGGCATTATCTTAATCTAGAGCCCCAATCGCAGACCTCTTTCGGGTGGCACATTGTCATCGGTCAAATTGTAGCTGTAGCTACGTTATGTTTCCATATGGCCAATGTTGACCTACGGCAAATATAGCGGTTTAATCCGCGCTCAAGAGCGCCATGAGGCGCCCGGTATTTGGGTCAGAAGGCAGAGCAGTATGATTTCCCGGTTGTTGCGGACCGTATCGAACCGTCGCGCCTTTTTGGGCGCCGGCGCCCTGCTGCCTTTGACGCCGCTTTTCGCCGCAACCGGCAACAACGCAATCGCCAGCGAACACGCGCACCCGCAATCGACATCGTCCCATACTGGGGCCCATGGCGGCATGACGACAGTGGGTACGGTCGATCACGCGCGCAACGGCTTCGACCCCCATGATTTGCTCACCGATTGGGAGACCGGCACGCTCGCCACCGATAGCGACGGCAATCAGGTTCGCACCTTCGACATCACCGCGGTGGATGTCGAAATCGAGATCGCACCGGGCATCTTCTTTCCCGCCTGGACCTATAACGGCAGGGTGCCCGGTCCGGCGCTGCGAGCGACCGAAGGCGAGCGGTTGCGCATCAACTTCATCAATAACGGCAGCCACGCCCATTCGCTGCATTTTCACGGCATCCATGGCGCCAGTATGGACGGTATCGCCGGCGCCGGCCTAGTCGGACCGGGCGAGCAATTTACCTATGAATTCTCCGCGCAGCCGTTCGGCTGCCACCTCTATCATTGCCACGCGGTGCCGCTGAAACGTCATGTTCACAAAGGCCTCTACGGCGCGTTCATCATCGACCCGGATCCTGCACTCCACCCCGAACACAGCGAGGTCGCACAGTCACGCCTGCTTGGCACGACCGAGAACCAGGACTGGCAGGAAATGGTCATGGTGATGAACGGGTTCGATACCAACTTCGACGACGAGAACGAAATCTACGCGGTCAACACGGTGGCGCATGAGTATATGAAGCGGCCGATCAAAATAGACCGCAATCGGCCGGTGCGGATTTATCTAATCAACATCACCGAATTCGATCCCATCAACTCGTTCCATATTCATGGCAATTTCTTCGACTATTACGACCACGGCACGACCCTCACGCCGACGCTGAAAACCGTCGATACGGTTATGCAGTGCCAGGCCCAGCGCGGCATCATCGAAATGTCGTTCCACGATCACGAGCCCGGCCGCTACATGTTTCACGCCCACCAAAGTGAATTCGCCGAACTTGGCTGGATGAGCTTCTTCGAGGTGGCGTGATGGGCTGGAACCGCCTCGCGATCGGCATCCCACTGCTTTTGCTGGCGGTGGTCGCACTGGCCGTTTTCGCCTTCGACCCGTTGGCGAAATTCGGCGACGGTCTGCCGCCAGAAGAAGCGCTGGTGGTCGAGCGGGTCAGCGCCGGCGCGCAAGGCATTGTTGCCCAGATCCGCGGCGATGGACGCGATCCGGTGCAAATCGCGCAAGTTCAAGTCGACGGTGCCTATTGGGCGTTCCAGCAATCGCCGGCGGGCCCGCTGCACAGGTTGGCGGCGGCGCAAATCACCGTGCCCTATCCCTGGGTCGCCGGCGAGGCCCACCATATGCGCTTCGTCACCAGCACCGGCGCGACGTTTGAATACACCATCGATGTCGCGCGCACGTCGCCGCCGGCCAGTCCAAACACGCTGTTCAGCCTGGCATTGCTCGGGCTGTTCGTCGGGGTCGTCCCGGTTGCGCTGGGCATGATGACCTTGCCGGTGCTGCGGCGCATGGGCAACGAGGGCATCGTCTTTGCCCTGGCGCTCACCATCGGCCTGTTGGCGTTTCTCATGGTCGACACAATATTGGAAGGCCTGGAACTCGCCGCCGAAGCGGCCAGCGCCTTCCAAGGTGACGTCGCGGTGTGGATGGCCGCCGCCCTCACATTCCTCGGCCTGACGGCGATAAGCCGGCGTTCGAACCTGCCGGCGGGAGGGGTAGCCCTCGCCACATGGCTAGCGCTTGGCATCGGGTTTCATAATTTCGGCGAAGGTCTGTCGATCGGGGTCGCGCTGTCGTTCGGTAACGCCGCCCTGGGCAGCCTGCTCATCGTCGGCTTCACGGTGCATAATTTGACCGAGGGCGTGGCGATCGTCGCGCCAGTGTCGCGCCGCAAGGTGAGCATGGCGATGCTCGCCGGCTGGGCGGCGCTGGCCGGCTTACCCGCGGTCGCCGGCGCGTGGATCGGTGCATTTACTTTCGTGCCCCATTGGGGCGCGGTATTTTTCGGCATCGCCGCGGGCGCGATCTTGCAGGTGATGGTCGAAGTCGGCAGGACCATTTGGTCGAACCGCGACACTGAAAGCGTGAAAACACCAGCGGGAACCGCCTTCGCTGGTTTCGGCACCGGCGTGCTGGTGATGTACGCGACAGCATTTCTGATTCAGGTGTAGGCAATGGCCGAGCGTAGCAAATCCGCGACGAAAGATGCCGTTCCCCTGCCCGGTGAGGTGCCCGACGAAATGATGGACGCCACCCTGCAAGCGGCCCAATTCGAGCGCGTGCGCACAGCGCAGCAAACCGAGAAAGCCGAAGACTATGTCGAGATGATCGACGATCTGATCAACGCCTATGGCGAGGCCCGCGTTGTCGAGCTGGCCAAGCGCTTCGGCGTCTCCCACGCCACGGTCAACAAAATCGTCAAGCGCCTAGCCCGCGACGGCTTGGTGCATACCCGACCCTACCGCTCGATCTTCTTGACCGAGGAAGGCCACCGCCTGGCCGATGCGTCGCGCAAGCGCCACCAGATCGTGTTGAACTTTCTACGCGCCATCGGGGTCAGCGAACGCGCCGCCGAACTCGACGCCGAGGGCATCGAACACTATGTCAGCGACGAGACCCTAACCGCCTTCGCCCGCATCGCGGAGAATAAGAAGAAATAGCGGGCTAGTAGCCCCTCTCCTTTGGGGAGAGGGGTTGGGGTGAGGGGAAATAAGCTATCGGCAACATCCAATTCGAAGTCATTTTAGGATCGAAAAGATGCGGCCCCCTTTCTACGACAAGAGGCCGCAAACAACTGTTTGTCCCCTCACCCGGCTCGCATGCGCTCGCCACCCTCTCCCGGGGGAGAGGGTTCTAACGCTACAGCGTTAACACGGTCGAGCCGGAGGTGCGCCGTTCCATCACGTCGATTTGCGCCTGGGCTGCATCGGTCAGGGCATAGCGCTGGCCGATGACCGGCTTCACCGCGCCACTCGCCATCACGTCGAATAAGGCGGCGGCGGCGTTATCCACCTCCTGGCGTGTCAGGTGGTAATAGCGCATCGACGCCTTGGTGAAGAACAACGAGCCGTGCATCTGAAGTTCGATCGCATCGATCGGTTCCAGCACGCCCGACGCGTTGCCGAAATTCACGTAGTAGCCACGCGGGCGCAGGGCCTCAATAGACGCCGACCAGACGGCCGGACCGACAGAATCGTAGACCACATGGACACCTTCGCCGCCGGTGACTTCGCGCGCCAACTCGGTGATATTTTCCGTGCGGGAATTGACCGCATGCGCGCCGCCATTGGCGAGGATCAGATCCTTCTTATCTTCCGATGTGGTCGTGCCGATAACGGTAACGCCCAAGCTCTTGAGCCACTGGCACATATACAAGCCAACGCCGCCCGCCGCGGCATGAACCAGCGCGTATTCGCCGACATTGACTGGGTAACAGCGATTTACCAGATATTCGACGGTCATCCCCTTGAGCAGGCTGGCGGCGGCGTCCTCGTCGGAAATTGCATCGGGCAGCGCAACGACCACGCTGGCATCGATCAGCCGAGCCTCGGCATAAGCGCCCGAAAACCCCGACGCGTAGGCGACCCTCTGGCCGACCTCGAACCCGTCAACGCCCTCACCCACCGCCTCGATGACCCCCGCCGCCTCGGCGCCGGGCACCGCCGGCAGTTCCGGCAACACGGGATACTTCCCCTCGCGCACCAGCGCATCGAGGAAGTTGAAACCGATCGCCGTATGGCGCAGCCGGACTTCGCCCGGGCCGGGATCGCCGATATCGATATCTTCGAATTTGAGCACCTCGGGGCCACCGAATTCGTGAAAGCGGATTGCCTTGACCATGTCTCCTCCAAAATCGCTGCTTGTTTGTCGCCCGGCTCTGCCGTGATAGGCTGGCGGTAATAATTCCAATAACGCCGCATAATGTGGCCACGTAAGGGGGAAAAGCAAACCATGGCCCGTCCCGTCATCATCAGTTGCGCCGTCACCGGCGGCGCCGACACCAAAGGCATGAACCCTGCGGTTCCGGCCACCCCCGAGGAAATCGCCAACGAAGTGCTTGCCGCCAATGCCGCCGGCGCCGCGGTGGCCCATATCCATGTGCGCAACCCGGAGACCGGCAAGGCCAGCATGGACCCGGTCTATTATGGCGAAGTCGTCAATCGGGTCCGCGATGCCGGCTGTGAGGTGGTGATCAATCTGACAACCGGCCCGGGCGCGCGCCTCGACGTGAACACCGAAAATCCGGTGCAACCCGGCCCGGGTAGCGTGATGAAAACCGCCGAAGAACGGGTCATCCACGTGCTCGAGAACAAGCCCGATATCTGTTCGCTGGACGTGGCGACGATGAATTTCGGCGACCGTCCGATGGTCAACTCGCCAGAGATGATCGCCGAGATGGCCAAGCTCATCCAGTCGGTCGGTGTGAAGCCCGAGCTCGAAGTCTTCGATGTGGGCCATGTGCGCCTGGCCAATTCCCTGGTCGAAAAAGGCGTGATCGCCGGCCCCAACCCGCTCTACCAGCTGTGCCTGGGCATTCCCTGGGGCGCGCCGGCGGACGCCGAGACCATGACCTTGATGCGTAACATGCTGCCCGACGGCGCGCTGTGGGCCTCGTTCGGTATTTCGCGTTTCGAGTTCCCCATGGTCGCCGCGGCGACCGTGCTCGGCGGCCATGCCCGGGTCGGCCTGGAAGACAATCTCTACATCGCCCGCGGCGAACTGGCATCGGGCAACGCCCAACTGGTCGAGCGCGCGGTGCAGATCATCGAATTGCTCGGCGACACTGTGGCGACCCCGGCCGAGGCGCGCGAGATATTCGGCATCGCTGGTTCGGGCAGCGCGAGCAAAGCAGCGGAGTAGAGAAATACACGCCACCGAGCGGCATGGTCGTCAATAGAAGCCCCTCATCCTGAGCTTGTCGAAGGACGAGGGGTGGCAGCCACGGACCCCATTCTTCGACAAGCTCAGCATGAGGTCCTTTTACCTACCGCGCTGATCAACGGTGCTTAATAAAGGGAGGGCTTTTACCATGGCACGTCCCGTTATCGTTTCCTGCGCCATCACCGGCGCGTCCGACACCAAACACATCAACCCGGCGGTGCCGGTGACCCCGGAGGAGATCGCCAACGATGTGATCGCCGCCCACGCGGCCGGCGCGGCCATTGCCCACATCCATGTGCGCGATCCGAAAACCGCCAAGGCCAGCATGGACCCGGCGCTCTATAAAGAAGTCGTCGACCGGGTACGCGACGCCGGCTGTCCCATACTGCTCAACCTGACCACGGGTCCCGGCGGCGTTTTGGTGGTCGAGCCCGATGCACCGCACAATCTGCGCAAGGGTAGTAAGCTGGTCAGCGCCGAAGAGCGGGTGCAGCACGTGGTCGAGAACCGGCCGGAAATATGCACCCTCGACGTCACCACCATGAACTACGCCGATATGGCGGTGACCAACACCCGCGCGATGCTCGACAAGATGGCTGGGCTGATCCAGCAAGTCGGGGTCAAGATCGAGATGGAGGTCTTCGATACCGGCCAGCTTTGGCAGGGCGCCGATATGTGCGAACGCGGCGTGATTACCGACCCTCAGCCCCTGTTCCAGCTCTGCCTGGGCATTCCCTGGGGCGGCCGCCCGTCGATGGAAACCATGCAATTGATGCGCGACCAATTGCCGTCGAACGCGGTATGGGCGTCGTTCGGCATCTCGCGTTTTGAGTTTCCCATGGTCGCGTCAGCCGTGGTGCTCGGCGGTCATGTGCGCGTTGGCATGGAAGATAATCTCTACCTGTCGCGCGGTGAACTGACCCCAGGCAACCGACCGCTTGTGGAACGAGCGGTGCAAATCATCGAATCCATCGGCGAGTACCCGGCAAGCGTTGATGAAGCCCGCGACCTGCTCGGCCTCGGCCAGCTGCGCGCCGCGGCAGAGTAAACCGCGCTCTTCGATCCGGTTCCGTCATGCGCCCCTTGCTCGCCGCGGAAGGAGGCATATTTAATCTCTATATCGTCGTCGATAGCGAAGCGGGAGATGTGTGAAATGGGCGAAGACGAACTGGAAGAGCTGCGCCAGGATTTCCGGCGCTACAATAGCGAGGACTTCCTCGACGCGACCGCCGCTGTCTGCGCCTTATCCGCCATCGCCGACGATAAGGTAAGGCCGGACGAACTCCATAGCATCGAACATCTGGTCCTTAGAGACCCCGCCCTGCAAGACATTGACGCCAAGCAGCTACAGAACAAGCTCACGGAAAATTTGAGCGCATTGGAGAAGGACCGGGCGCAGACTGAGAAGTTTTTGTCGGACAAAGTCCGGCGCGTCGCCGGTGATCATGAAATGGCCAAAGCGCTCATGCGCGCCGCCTATCTGATCATCGTCTCCGATCGCGGGCTTCGAACCCGGGAAATGGAAGAATTTGGCTGGCTGTGCGGCTTGCTCGAACTGGATGCCGATCAGGTCTGGGAGGAACTGTCACATCGGTTTTTGCTATGGAACAATGTCGACGGCGCCAGGCTGATCAGAGTCCCGGCGGGCGACGTCGCGTTCATCGTCAACCAATCCCCGAAAGATGCGTGGCGCGTGTTTGAAAGTTTCGACACCGCCAAAGACGCAGCGGCGAACCTCTACCAGCGCGCGGTCGAGCATTACAACGAAATAGAGCAGGCCGAGCGCGCCGAAGAAATGGAGCGCCGTCTGGCAGATCTGCCCGCCCTCACCGCGCGCGAGACCCCGGCTATGTAACCATTGAAAAGGGCGGTCCTGTCAGGGGCCGCCCTTCCCGTATGCGGTTTCGGCTGGCGCTTATTGCACGCCGCCGAAGGACAGATATTTGATCTCGAGATAGTCGTCGATGCCGTATTTCGAGCCTTCGCGGCCGACGCCGGACTCCTTCACACCGCCGAACGGCGCCACCTCGGTGGAGATCAGGCCGGTATTGATGCCAACGATACCCGACTCGAGGCCTTCGGCAACTTTCCAGATGCGGTTGACGTCGCGGGCGTAGAAATAAGCCGCAAGACCGAACTCGGTATCATTGGCCAGGGCGATGCCCTCTTCGTCGGTGGTAAACCGATAGAGCGGCGCCAATGGCCCAAATGTCTCTTCGCGGGTGACATCCATGGTCGGCGTCACATCGACCAGCAGTGTGGGCTGGAAGAAGGTGCCGCCGAGATCGTGGCGTTCGCCGCCGACAGCGATCTTGGCCCCCTTGGCGACAGCATCGGCGATATGCTGCTCGACCTTTTCGACCGCCGCCATGTCGATCAGCGGCCCTTGATTCACGCCATCATGCAGGCCGTCGCCCACTTTCAGGGTTTTGACCGCCTCGGCGAGCTTCTCGGTGAAGGCCTCGTAGACACCGTCCTGCACCAGGATACGGTTGGCGCAGACGCACGTTTGGCCGGTGTTGCGGTATTTCGACGCCATGGCGCCCTCGACCGCCTCGTCCAGATCCGCATCGTCGAACACCACAAACGGGGCGTTGCCGCCCAACTCCATCGACACCTTCTTCACCGTGCCGGCGCATTGCGAGAGCAGCGTGCGGCCGACCTCGGTCGAGCCGGTGAAGGTGAGCTTGCGCACGATCGGGTTCGAGGTCAGCTCGCCGCCAATATCGCCGGAGCCGCCGGTGACCACGCTCAAAATTCCCGGTGGCACGCCGGCGCGCTCGGCCAGTTCAGCCATGGCCAACGCCGAATAAGGCGTCGAGGTCGCCGGCTTGACGACCATGCCGCAACCCGCCGCCAAGGCCGGACCGGCCTTGCGGGTGATCATCGCCGACGGAAAGTTCCACGGGGTAATCGCCGCGCAGACACCGATCGGCTCCTTGAGCACGACGATGCGCGAGGTACGCTGATGGCCGGGAATAGTGTCGCCGTAAATCCGTTTGGCCTCTTCGCCGAACCACTCGATGAATGACGAGGCATAGACGATCTCACCCATGGATTCAGCCAAGGGTTTGCCCTGTTCCATTGTCATCAGGATCGCCAGATCCTCCTGGTTCTCCATCATCAAATCGTGCCATTTGCGCAAGATCGCCGCGCGTTCCTTGCCGGTGCGCTGGCGCCATTCCTTCATCGCCTCTTGGGCGCCTTCGATGGCGCGACGGGTCTCGTCGGCGCCGAGTTTCGGGATGGTGCCGATGACCTCGTTGTTGACCGGGTTGGTGACCTCGATGGTGCCGCCGTTGTCGGCGTCGATCCACTCACCGTTGACGTAGCATTGCTGGCGAAACAGTTTGGAATCGCTCAATTGCATGTCTTTGCTCCCTGCTGGAATTTTGAAATGATTGCCGGCGAGGCATCGACCGCCGCGCTCATTATTTTCATTGTACGCGCGACGCGCCCCTGACGCCACGCGCAAAGCTGTGCGTTATTCGGCGCAACGGTAGCGCGTATCCGGCAATCATCGCAATTTCAGCCAGAAAAACCGCCATTCATCAATATTTCTATTGATGGTGATTAATTTTATTCCATTGATAATAATCATTATTTTCCTATTATCATTGATAATACTAATGAGAAGCACGATGACCCATCTACCTTCCACAATGGCGCTTAGGGCCTTCGAAGTCGCCGCCCGGCGGTTGAATTTCACCCACACGGCGAGCGAGTTGAACCTGACCCAGGGCGCGGTGAGCCATCAAATCCGCGAATTGGAAACCCGGCTCGGGGTGGCGCTGTTCGAGCGCCAGGGACGCGGGTTGGAACTTTCGTCTGCCGGCCGACAATATCTGCCCTATGTGCAGGATGCCCTCGACCGTCTGCGCGCCGGCGGACGGGCGCTGCACGATGACGGCCCCAATAACGCGTTGACGGTCAGTCTGTCGCCACCCTTCGCGGCCAAATGGCTGGTCCCGCGGCTGGGCGATTTTCTGACCGCGCACCCGGATATGGATCTGCGCATCAGCGCGTCCATGCACCATGTGACCTTCGCCGACGATGGCATCGACATGGCGATCCGCCACGGCAACGGCGACTGGCCCGATCTTCACGTCACCCGGCTGTGGGTCGAGGAAATCTTTCCGGTGTGCAGCCCCGCCCTATTGGCCAGCGGTCCCCCGTTGCGCGAAATAGCCGACCTGGCCAACCATGTTCTGATCCATGACCGCAGCCGCGCCGGCTGGGCCACGTGGTTGGACAATGTCGGCGCTGACACCAGCGCCATCGATTTGGACCGCGGCCCGGGCTTTAACGAGACCAGCCTGGCGATCGACGCCGCGGTGGCCGCGCAAGGCGTCGCGCTGTCGCGTAGCGCACTGGCGGCCGGTGACCTCGCCGCCGGCCGCCTGGTGCAGCCCCTGCGCGAAGCCCATCCCGCCCCCTTTGCCTATTGGATCGTCTGCCCAAAATCCAGCGCCGAGCAGACCAACATTGTGCGGTTTCGCAACTGGCTGCTCGAAGAGGCCGCGACCGATGCCGACAATATGCCGGCCGCCGGCAGCAAGGTGGCTTGATGGCAGAAGCTTATCTAAGAGAGTTAGAGGTTTTACTAGAGCAGATGGATGGCGCGGCCGACATCGAAGCACGGCATTTTTTCAGCGGGGCGGCAGCCTATGCCGATGGCCGAATATTCGCCAGCCTGACCCCCGTCGGGCTGGCCCTGAAACTGTCCGAAGCCGACCGCGCCGCCTTACAACATCTGGGCGCCACGCCACTGCAATATTTCCCCAAGGCGCCAATCAAAAAGGATTATCTGGTGCTACCCGACGCGATCGCAGACGACGCCAATGCGCGCGACGGTTGGATCGAAAAAAGCGTCGCCTACGTCCTCACTCTACCGAAACCAAAAGCTAAGTCGGGCGGTCGCTAAGGGCCATGTAGAGCAGCGATTTCCACAACAGGACCCGGTCAATGGGGTTGCCCATGATCGGCTTTTTCGCGACCGGGTCGGTATGGTCGAGCCCGGGCAAGACGATGTAGCGGGCATTGGGCAACAGGGCCGAATCGACCGGCACCAACCCATCGTTTTCGATGCTCTCGTCGTGCATCCATCGATAAGTCGGCGCCACGTGCAGAGACGGCGTCCGCTTTCCGTCGAGATAGGTTGCCAATACGACCATCGGAATAGTTTTTGTAATGTTTTCAATGTTTTGAGAATATTTTTTCATGTAATTACTGCGAACTTTGACGGTCAAATCATCGATCGAATTGCCGTTGCCGCCCAGGGCGCGGAGCATCGGTTCGGTGATGCCGCGGGTCCAGTCCTCATCGACGATGAGATCGGCGACCGGCGAGCCCGCAAAGGGCGACTGTAGGACCACCCAACAGGCGATTTGGCGGCGAACCTCCGGTTCAGCCCGTAGCAGGAATTCCAGCGTATCGAGCCCCCCCTTGCTATGGGAGACGATGCATACCGGCCGGTCGCTGACACCTATAAAAGCCGCCAGACGCCGGCCGTTTTCCGCCACGCTTTCCTCGGTATCTACCGGCGCGATGACTGTCTCGATCCGCTCGGCATTCAGCGCTTCGATTTGCGAGCGAAAATAATCGGTGAGGCGAAATTCGCCAGCGTCGATGAGAATGCCGCTCAGATAGGACGGCACCACGACCACCCTATAGCCGCGCAACTCGTCGACCACGGTGGCGAAGGCCGTATCAACACGCTCGGCATCGATGTCGCCATCGCGCCAAAAGGCCTGCCATTCCGCGGTGACGTTGCGCGCCCCGGGTGGCACGTCGATTTTGGGTTCAGCGACGGCGGCTGACGACACCCAAAAGGGCGGAAGCGCTAAGCCGAGCACGGCGACAAGTCGAAAGACCGTGGCGCGTGCCGACGACGCGATATGCATACGCGTAGCCATCACCCTAGATTATGGGTGCCGACGAGCCGGCTTTCAATGCATGTTGTTGAACCCTCTCCCCACGGGAGAGAGCCAAATGCTACCCGCCGAACTTGGCCTTCGCTTCTTGCCGGCGGGCGTGCAGGATCGGCTCGGTATAGCCGTTGGGCTGCTCGCGGCCTTTGAACACCAGATCGCAGGCCGCCTGGAAGGCCACGCTGTCGTCGAAATTGGGCGCCATTGGCCGGTATAACGGGTCGCCTTCATTCTGCCCGTCGACCACGCCAGCCATGCGCTGCATGGTTTCGCGCACCTGGTCTTCGCTACAAATGCCGTGGCGCAGCCAGTTGGCGATGTGTTGGCTGGAAATCCGCAACGTCGCACGGTCCTCCATCAACCCCACATCGTTGATATCCGGCACCTTCGAACACCCGACACCCTGATCGATCCAGCGCACCACATAGCCCAGAATACCTTGCGCGTTATTATCCAGCTCGGCCTGAATATCGTTGGCCGGCCAGTTGGGGCGGTCGGCCAAGGGAATGGTGAGGATGTTGTCGAGATCGGCGTGGGCGCGCGATTGCAACTCGCCTTGCCGCGCTGCAACATCGACCTGGTGGTAATGGGTAGCGTGTAGAACCGCGGCGGTCGGCGACGGCACCCACGCGGTATTCGCGCCGGCTTGGGGGTGGCCGATCTTGGTATCGAGCATATCGGCCATCAAGTCCGGCATGGCCCACATGCCCTTGCCGATCTGGGCGTGGCCCGGCAGACCGCATTCCAGGCCGGTATCGACGTTCCAATCCTCGTAGGTTTGGATCCACACGGCGGCCTTCATATCGGCCTTGCGGATCATCGGGCCGGCCTCCATGGCGGTGTGCATTTCATCACCGGTACGGTCGAGGAAGCCGGTATTGATGAAGAACACCCGGTCCTTGGTGGCGCGGATACACTCTTTGAGGTTCACCGTAGTGCGGCGCTCCTCGTCCATGATGCCGACCTTCAGTGTGTTGCGGCCGAGCCCCAGCGCGTCTTCGACTTGGGCGAACATCTGATCGGTCAACGCGACCTCTTCTGGTCCGTGCATCTTCGGTTTCACGATATAGACCGAGCCGGCGCGGCTGTTCTTGTGGCCCTGTAGATCGTGCATGGCGATCATCGACGTCACCATCGCGTCAAGAATGCCTTCCGGCGTCTCGTTGCCGTTCATGTCGAGGATCGCCGGGTTGGTCATCAGGTGTCCGACATTGCGGATCAGCATCAGGCTGCGGCCCTGCAAGGAAATCTCAGACCCGTCGGGCGCGGTATAGGTGCGGTCCGGGTTCAGCGCGCGGTCGACCATCTGGCCGCCCTTTTCGAAACTGTCGGTCAGATCGCCCTTCATCAGGCCCAGCCAGTTGCGGTAGGCGACGACCTTGTCTTCGGCGTCGACCGTGGCCACAGAATCTTCGCAATCCATGATCGTCGTCATCGCCGCTTCGACCACCACGTCGCTGACCCCGGCGGCATCGTCCTGGCCGATCGGGTGGCCGCGGTCGATGGTGATCTCGAAGTGCAGGCCATTATTTTTTAGCAAAATCGCCGAAGGCGTCGCAGCGTCGCCGTTATAGCCGGCGAATTGTCCGGCATTGGCCAGACCCGGCGCACTGCCATCGGCAAGCGTAACCGTCAGCGCGCCGTCGGCGACCGTATAGGCGGTGGCATCGCGGTGGCTGCCACTGGCCAGCGGTGCGGAAGAATCGAGGAAGTCGCGGGCGAAAGCGATGACCGCGGCGCCGCGCACCTCGTTATATCCGCCGGCGCGCTCGGCCCCACCCTCTTCGGAAATCGCGTCAGTGCCATAGAGCGCATCGTAGAGACTGCCCCAGCGGGCGTTGGCGGCGTTCAGCGAATAGCGCGCATTGGTCACCGGCACGACCAATTGCGGTCCGGCGATGGCGGAGATTTCCGGATCGACATTGGCCGTGCCGACGGAGAAGTCGCCGCCCTCGGGCACCAGATATCCGATCTCCTGCAGGAACGCCTTATGGGCAGAGACGTCGGACGCCTGGTCGCGATGGTCTTTGTACCAGGCATCGATTATCGCCTGCAGATCGTCGCGCTTTGCCAGCAACTCGCGGTTACGCGGCGCAAAATCAGCCATCAACGCATCGAAGCTGGACCAGAAGGCGTCCGGCGAAATGCCGGTGCCCGGCAAGGCCTCATCATTGATGAAATCGTACAGCTCCTTATCAACCTGGAGCGCTCCAGCCTCGATCCGGTCCGTCATTGCCTCTATCCCCGCCTTATCGGTTTTTCTCAGAAGAACGCGCGCGGTCTACGCCGCCCGCCGATGATTTATACGGCCCTGTGATCTTACTTTCTGTCGCCCGTGTCAAATCGACTTTGGGCGGAAGATGCACTCGACGCTATCGAAAGCCTCATGCTGAGCCTGTCGAAGCATGAGGGCCCGCACGATCATCCTTCGACAAGCTCAGGATGAGGACACCCTAATTCCGAATAACCACACCGGGATTCAGGATGCCCTTGGGGTCAAGGCGTCGTTTGGCGTCGGACAGCACGTCGCCGAACAAGGCCGGGCGCTGCTGCTCGTACCATTTCTGATGGTCGCGGCCGACTGCATGATGGTGGGTGATGGTGCCGCCATTTGCGATAAGCGCGTCAGACGCCGCGTTCTTTATCTCTTGCCATTGTTCCAGCATGCCGTCGGGTCGGCCCTCGCCGTGGAAGGCGAAATAGGGCGCCGGGCCGTCGGGATAGGCATGGCTGAACCGGCATGACACCGCGCCGGGTTTGCCGGTGATCTCGCGCAGCGCCGTCGCCGTCGTGTCCTTGACGGCGTGATAGAAATTTTCGAAATTGTCCCAGGTGGTCGCAGTTTCGAACGTGTCGGAGATAATGCCGCGCGGGGTCAGATTTTCGCGGTTATAGGGCATGCGGATAAACGCCGTGCGCCACGCGCCGACCGCGCCTTGCAGGTTGGCGTCGGGGTTATCGCGCCAGTCCACATCGACCCTGCCGCCATGGTCGAGGCAGCATTGCTCGGCCCGCGCCATCCAGGCGTCGACCGGATGGTCGGCGGATTCGAACGAGACCACCATCAACGTGAAGGATCCATCGCCCGCGCCGTTAACCTGCAACTCTACCCCATCGACGATGCGCACATTGGCTGGAAACAGGCCGGCTTGGGAGACAGCGCGCACCGCACGGGCGGCATCGAAGAAATCGGTAAAACGGAACCCGGCGGTGGCTTTGAAGGTCGGCCGACCCTGCAGGCGCACCCAGGCCTCGGTGATGATGCCGAGCGCACCTTCCGCGCCCATCATGAAGCGGTCGGGGCTGGGGCCCGCACCGGTGCCGGGCAACCGGCGCGACTGAAGGGAACCGGCCGGCGTAACCGTGGTGATGTTCTCCACCAAATCGTCGATATGGGTGTAGAGGGTTGCGAAATGGCCGCCCGAGCGCGTCGCGATCCATCCGCCCAGGGTCGACTGTTCGAACGATTGCGGGAAGTGGCGCAAGGTTAGACCATGAGGTTTGAGTTGCGCTTCCAGATCAGGCCCCAAGGCGCCGCCTTCAATCCGCGCCGCGCGCGATACATCGTCGACTTCGAGCACCTTGTTGAGGCGCGCCAGATTGACGGTCACCGTGCCGGCGAAATTTCCGCCCACATCCGGTGTGACACCGCCGACCACCGACGACCCTCCACCGTAGGGAATGATGGCAGCGCCTGCTTCACCGGCCCAATCGTAGAGCGCGGCGATGTTTTCCGAACTCTCCGGATAGGCCACCACGTCGGGCGCGTGGGCAAAATCGCGCGCGAAGGTGCGGATCGAATCCGGTTGCGACTGGCCGAAACTGTGGAGAATGCGTTCGAACGGCTCGCTGGTGCAGATCTTCGCTAAGCTCGCCGGCGGGGTAAGCCGGACTTCAGCCAGGGTAATATCGGAAATCTCCGGCCGCCTGCCGTCAGCCGTGGGTCTGATGTCGAAACCGTCGGCGAAGGTATTTAACAGCGCGCTCGTCTGATCGGCGCTGAGGCCGTCATCGGCATAGCCCCAGCCCCAGTATTTTAATGTTCGATCGGCCATCACCCGCCCCTACAAATTTACGATCCAGCGATGTTCGCCCTCGCCTACTGGGCCTGATACTATCGCGGCAGCCCGCCAAGAGGCTACTGGGGGAGGTTATCTAAAAATGCCAACCGCGCTCATCGCCGGAGGGCTCGGCGTCGTCGGCCGCGCCCTCGTCGAACATCTGGAAGACGATCCAAACTGGACCGTCATCGGCCTGTCGCGGCGGACGCCCGATTTCGACACTTCCGCGCAATTCATCTCGGTCGACCTGCTCAACCTCGCCGACTGCAAACTCAAGCTCGGCGCGCTGACCGGCGTCACGCACATATTCTTCACTCCGTATGCAGCGCGGGCAACCTTCGCTGAAGAGGTCGCGCCCAATTTAGGCATGCTGTCCAACCTGCTCGACACCATCGAGCCCATCGCGGCCGACTTGGCGCATGTGCAACTCATGCAAGGCGCCAAATGGTACGGGGTCCAATTCGGCGCGCCCTATAAAACGCCGGCCAAGGAAGACGATCCGCGCCATATGCCGCCCAATTTCTATTACGATCAGCAGGACTGGCTGGTCGAGCGCCAAAAGGGTAAGGCCTGGACCTGGTCGGGCCTGCGGCCCCACGGGGTCTGGGGCTTTTCCATCGGCGGGCGGATGAATTTGATGACCGGGATTGTGCTCTATGCCGCCATCTCCAAACATCTGGGACTGCCCCTGCGCTGGCCCGGCAAAGCCGGTTTCTACGATTGTCTGTACAATATGATCGACGTTGAGTTGCTTGCCGAAGCCATGGAATGGGCAGCGACCGATCCGGCGACGGCGAACGATGCTTTCAACATCAACAATGGTGACTTCTTCCGCTGGAACCAGGTATGGCCGCGCATCGCCGAATTTTTCGACATGGAGGTGGGCCCGGTGCAGACCGTACCTTTGCAAACGGTGATGGCGGACAAGGAACCGGTGTGGGCCGAAATCGCCGCATCCCACGGGCTGCAGCCCTTCACCCTTGCCGAGCTTACCAATTGGGACTATCTCGACATGGCCTTGGGCAATGCCTATGACCAGATGTCGAGCATGACCAAGGCGCGTCACGCGGGCTGGCATAAGACCCTCGATACGGAAGCAACAGTGGCCCGCCAGATGCAACGGTTGCGCGACGACAAGATCATTCCCTAGAACACGATGAATTTTACTTCGGCTGTAGTCCAACCGCGATCCTTCGAGACGCCCTTTCGCCTCATCCTGAGGAGGGCCGCCAGGCCCGTCTCGAAGGGCGAGGCGAAAGGGCTCCTCAGGATGAGGCCTTAGTGTCGATCTCAAATCACAATACTCTTAGCGAAAGTAAGTAGATGAATTCCTTAGTCATCAGCAGCGCCTTCGACGGCGGCAACATCGCCTGCGTCGGCGCCGACAGCGCGGATAATATCCGTCTAGAAATCCTCAAGGATAACCAGTCTGACTTTTATCAATGGTTCTATTTCCGCCTGTCCGGCGCGCGCGGCGAGGCGTGCAAGCTGCATATCACCAACGCCGGCAAATCCGCCTACACCAAGGGATGGGAAAGCTATCAAGCTGTCGCTTCGGACGACCGCCAGACTTGGCGGCGGGTGGCAACGACATACAGGGACGGCGTGCTCACCATCGAGCACACGCCGGCGGCGGACTCGGTCTGGTTCGCCTATTTCGCCCCCTTCACCATGGAACGCCATAGCGACATGATCGCGCGGGTGCAGGCCTCGCCACGGGCCCAGCTTTCGGTTCTCGGCAAGACGCTGGACGGGCAAGACATGGATCTGCTGCAAATCGGCGCGCCGGGCCCCAATAAACGCACCTGCTGGGCGGTCGCCCGCCAGCACCCCGGCGAGAGCATGGCCGAATGGTGGATGGAGGGCTTCCTCGACCGCATCCTCGACCCTGACGACGCGGTCGCCACTGCGCTGCTCGACAAAGCGGTGTTCTATCTGGTCCCCAACATGAACCCGGACGGCAGCCGGCGCGGTCATCTGCGCACCAATGCGGCCGGCGCCAATCTGAACCGTGAATGGGCTGAGCCGACCATGAAGAAGAGCCCCGAGGTGTTTCTCGTGCGCCAGCACATGCATGAGACTGGCGTTGATTTCTGCCTCGACGTCCATGGCGATGAGGCCCTGCCGTATAACTTCCTGGCCGGCATGATGGGTATTCCGTCGTTGAGCGACCGGCAGAAGAAACTGCAGGCCGATTTCGACAAAGCGCTACTTGCCGCCAGCCCGGAATTCCAGACCGAGCACGGCTACCCGTCGAGCCCGCCGGGCAAGGGTAACCTCACCATGTGCGCCAACTATGTCGCCGAGGCGTTTGGCTGTTTGTCGCTGACCCTGGAAATGCCCTTCAAGGACAATGCCGACCGGCCCGAGCCGGAATTCGGCTGGTCGCCGGCGCGCTCGCGCGATTTCGGCGCCGCCCATCTCGATGCCATCGCCGCCATCCTCGACGATCTGCGGTCGTAAACCCTCTCCCATGGGAGAGGGTGGCGAGCATTGCGAGCCGGGTGAGGGGAAATAAACTTTTTTGGTTTCAGCAAATAGGGTCGTCCCCTCACCCCAACCCCTCTCCCCGAGGAGAGGGGCTTAGCGCCCTTCACTCAAGACCATCGCGCTATTCATCCACCACATGGTTGCTGAGCGTGCCGATGCCAGAGATTTCCACTTCGATGGTGTCACCGGCCTTCATCCAGAGTTTCGGCGTACGGCTGTTGCCGGTACCCGCCGGCGTACCGGTCGCGATGACGTCGCCGGGCTCGAGCGGCGTGATGTCGGATAGGTAGGAAACGATCGTCGGGATTGGATAGATCAATAGATCGGTAGTGCAGTTCTGCATGATTTCGCCGTTCAAGCGCGTGGTCAGTTCCAATGCTGTTGGGTCGGGAATTTCATCCGCCGTCACCATCCAAGGACCGAGCGGGCCGGTGCGGTGAAAGTTCTTACCGGCAGTCACCGAATGGCCCTGATAGTCGCGCACGCTGCCGTCCAAGAAACAGGTATAGCCGGCGATGTGGGACAACACATCGGCCTCGGCAATATGACGCCCGCCACAGCCGATAATGAGCGCGAGCTCGCCTTCGAAATCGAAATTGTCGGATACGGTGGGCCGCACGATGGGGTCGCCATGGGCGACCAGCGTGTTGTGGAGACGAGAGAACACCGTCATGTGTTCGGGCATGTCGCCGATGAATTCCTCGACATGGTCTTTGTAATTGAAGCCGGCGCAGAGGATCTTGGCCGGGTTGGGGACGACCGGCAGCAGGGTCACCTCGTCCATTGTCGTGTCAGGCGCAACCCCATCGGCCAGGGCGGCGACCTCGACCAGCGCGTCGGCGGTCAACACCGCGCGTAAATCGGGATACGGCCCCTTGCGGCCCATATCGACCACACCGCCCGTCTCATCGACCACACCGAATGTCTCGCCGGCGGCATCGCGATAACTGATAATTTTCATATGTGTCCCTCCAATTTATTCTTTTGGCAGCGACGTTATATGTGGCCAAAGTTCATCGGCGCCCCCTGCCGTAATAACCGCGCCGAGATGGGCAGCCCAGAGAAGTTCGGCGCCAAATTCGGACCGCCACGACCACAGCCGCCGGGTCAAGTAATGCAGCCGGTATTCTTCAGTAAAACCGATGGCCCCGTGTACCTGGTGGCCGATCGCCGCCGCCTTGCCCGCCGCCTCGCCCGTGCGAATTTTTGCCGTCGCAATCTCTTGGATTGCCAAGCTGGCGCGAGGAGTCACGTCGACCGCCCGGCAGGCATATTGCGCCGCGGTCTGCGCGGCCGCCGCTTCGGTCGCCAAAATCGCCAATTGATGCTGGATCGCCTGGAACTTGGCGAGCGGCCGGCCGAACTGCTCTCGGTCGCCGGCATATTCGACGCACAGGTCGAGCACGCCCGCGATCGCACCGGCCATCTGGGCGGAGCGGGCGAGCGCTGCAAATAAGAGCATAGGCGCCGGCATAAAGCCGTTTGGCAGGTCGGCAACGGCAGCCGGGCTGGCGTCCGAAACACTGATAGCGCCGCGCGGATCGCGGCCAATGTTGGTATCGGATTCGACGGAAATTCTGTCACGCTCCAGTAAAACGAGTTTCCGTTGATCGTCGTTCTTGGCAATCGCCAATATATGGTCCGCCGACCCTGCCCAGGGCACTTGTTCGAGTCGACCGGACACATGCCAGGCACTGTCGCTGCCGGCCAAATCTAGCGAGGTTTGATCGTCAGCAAGGGTGATCGCGCCATCAGGCACCGCCATGCCCGCCTCAGCCAATTGCCAACCGGCGACGATGGTCTCGGCCAACGGCACCGGCGCGGCGTGATAGCCGGCGGCGAAGAGGATCGGAAACGTGTCTTGCCAGGTCAGGCCCACGCCCCCTTGCGCTTCCGGAACCAGGGGTCGGGTTAGCCCGTTTTCCTCCAGCGCCGGCCACAGATCGCCGGGCCATTCGCCGGCCTCGGCGGCGCGCAGACTGTCGGCGGTCACCAAATCCGTGAACAATCGGGTGCAAGTCTCGGCGAGAAGTGTGCTGATGTCGCTCATCAACTAATATCCATCACCTTAGGCCCAACCCCCGCGCGATCACGCCGCGCAGTATTTCGGTGGTCCCGCCACGTAGCGAAAACGACACATTGGCCTGCTGAACATAGGCCAATGCCTTCTCGAAATCGTCGCCGCCGTCCAGGCGCGGCGATACGCCGAACAGCTCGTGGGCGATTTCCGGTATCGATTGTTCGAAAGCGACGCCGAGATCTTTCACCACCGTCGCCTCGACGACCGGCTGGACCCCAGCATCGAGCTGCGCGGCCACCGCCAACGACATCTGCCGCAGGGTGATCAGATGTGCGACCAGCCGGCCGATGGCAATATCGGTGCGATCGCTTTGTTTCTCGCGCGGCATTTCGCCCGCCCGGCGAACCATCTCCACGATCAATCCGAAACTACTCAGGAACCGATCGGGGCCGCTGCGCTCGAACGCCAGTTCGGCGATCACCTGTTGCCAACCGTTGCCCTCCTCGCCAACCAGCATATCGTCGGGGATGAAGACGTCTTCGAAAATAACCTCGTTGAATTCCTCATCGCCGATCATGTTGCGGATCGGCCGCACCGTGACCCCCGTCGTACTAAGATCGACGATGAATTGGGACAATCCCGCGTGGCGGTTGTCGCCGGCCTCGCCAGTGCGCACCAGGGCGATCATGTAGTGGGATTTATGGGCGTAGGTGGTCCACACCTTTTGGCCATTGATCACCCAGCCACCATCGGCGCGCACGCCACGGGTGCGGATCGACGCCAGGTCGGAGCCCGAATTGGGCTCGCTCATGCCGATGCAAAAGAAACTTTTCCCGGCCACGATGCCCGGCAGTAGGCGCTTTTGCTGATCGTCGGTGCCGAAGCGCAAAATCAGCGGACCGCTCTGACGCTCGCCGATCCAGTGGGCGGCGACCGGCGCACCGGCCGCGAGCAGCTCTTCGATCACCACATAGCGTTCAAGCGCGCTGCGTTCCCGGCCATAGGGTTCCGGCCAGGTCATGCCGAGCCAGCCCCGTGCGCCCAGTTTGGCGCTGAAGTCGCCATCGAAGCCAACCCATGACCGCGCCCGGCCCGCCACAGCAAATTCGGCGAGCGTCTCGCCGAGAAACGCCCGCACCTCCTCGCGTAACGCGGCAGCGCTCGGCGGCAATTCGCAGAGATCGAGATTAAAAGCTTGCATCGCCCTCTTCCGTTATTTCCTAGCTTAGCGGAGTGGCGCCGTTGTGCTAACTACCGGCCAACAAGAATTCCGGGAGGATCAAATGGGCGACTTTCTAAAATACGAGCAGGACGGCGCGGTCGTCACCTTGACCATGGACCGGCCTGACGAGCGCAATGCGCTATCCGGCGGTGACCAGTTCCGCGACTTCGTCGATGCCTGCGACCGGATCAAGGGCGACGACAGCGTCTCGGTGGTCATCCTGACTGGCGCGGGAACCGCTTTCAGCGCCGGCGGCAACGTGAAAGACATGCGCGACCGCAAAGGTCTGTCGGCCGGCACCGCCTACGAGGTACGCAACAATTACCGGCGCGACATCCAGAACATCCCGCTCAACCTCTACGACCTCGATGTGCCGACCATCGCCGCGGTCAATGGCGCCGCCATCGGGGCCGGGTGCGACCTGGCCTGCATGTGCGACATCCGCATCGCCTCGGACCGCGCCAAGTTCGCCGAGAGCTTCGTCAAACTGGGAATCATTCCCGGCGATGGCGGCGCGTGGCTGCTGCCGCGTCTGGTCGGCCAATCGAAGGCGGCGGAACTGACCTTCACCGGCGACACTATCGACGCCGGCGAAGCGCTGGCCTGCGGACTGGTGTCAAACGTTGTGCCCGGTGACACGCTGATGGACGAAGCGCGCGCGCTAGCCGACCGCATAGCCGCCAACCCGGGCCATTCGCTGCGCATGGCCAAACGGCTGCTACGCGAGGGCCAGCATGTGCGCCTCGACACACTGCTCGAAATGTCGGCGGCGTTCCAGGCCATCGCCCACCACACCAAAGAGCACGATGAAGCCATCGACGCCCTGCTGGCGCAGCTAGAAGCGGCGCGAAAAAAATAGCAAAGAGCGGGCTCTCGAACGCCCTTTACGTCAGTACCCGCTATCAGGGTAAATGTGGATAATTCTTGGTCGTTTTGGTGATATACTCGAGTCGGTATATGGCCCTAGGTGATCGAAAAATGACGAAGGCAAAAGCGCTACGCTATTTCGCTCTATCGGCTTTTCTGATCTACGGCGGCGGGGTGATTTTTTCTCACTTGGTGTATTCTGCGGACGATCGCACCGCTTGTCATCGCGCCGGCGGCTTTATGGGCCGGATCTGGTGCCCGGATTCCGTGGATACCGTGGGCTTCCAGGTCCATTTCGTGAGAGCCCTGGGCTGGCCGGTCGAAATCATTCCATCTTCGTCGAATCGTGTAACGGAGATTGAACTCGCCGCCATAAAGGCCAAGCACGAGGAAGACCGGAACGCGCTGCGCGAGTTACAACCCTTGGCCGAAAAAGGTGACGTCCAGGCGCAGGTTAAACTTGGTTTTATGTATCAGGAGGGTCTTGCTGGCTCACCGGATTTCGCCGAGGCGGCGAGGTGGTTTCAGGCGGCGGCCGATCGCGGTGAACCGGAGGCCCAGAACAGCCTCAGTTTTGCCTTTGAAAAGGGCCTCGGCGTCGGCCAGAATTTTGTCGAAGCCTATAAATGGGCCAGCCTGGCGGCAGCCCAAGATAGCGAAAAATCACTCGCCAACCGCGACACCCTGCTGGCGAATATGAGCGCGTCGCAGATCGAGGAAGCGGAACGCCAAGTGCGCGCATGGAAGCCCAAAGCCGGGTCCGCGAACGCGTCGCTGGCGCGAAAGGCAGCGGCACGCGCGGCGGTTCGCGATGTTCAGGGGATGCTAAATATCCTGGGATACAATGTCGGCGAACCCGACGGCGTTGCCGGTCCGCGAACCCGCGAGGCGATTAACCAGTTTCAGCTTAAAGACGGCATGGCGACCAGCGGACAGGTTTCCGACGAACTGATCGCGCGTTTGAAAAACAGCGTGCAAGCCAAACAGGCTGAAACCACGGGCAACCGATAGGCTCGTTCGCCGGCGCTAATCGAATATCCTGTCGCCTTCCAGATCGACGATCTGTTGACCCTTTGAGATCGAGAATTCCGCCGCAGTGTCCCGGCTGCCGTGATAGTCACCGCGTACAAACCGGTGCTCCTTTACGGTTTCGCCGAATTCCTTGGTGATCACGCCAGCGGTCAGCCATTGTTTACCGTCCGCTTTCGGCGCTGGCTGGATAATATATCCCTTATAGGCGACCGGCGCGCCCGCCGCCTGAGCCTCGCCACTCTGCCCGCTGGATCCCAACAAGCGACGCAGTGTATCGCCGATACCCGGTGCCATGCCTGCCCTCCCTCTATCCGTTCCATTCTTGCGGCATAACTCTACCACCACCCCGCCCCACGCGTCTCTAGGCGAGCTTCAACAACGCGGCCGCATTGCCATAATAGATAAGTTCGCGCTCGTTATCGGGAATATCCAAGCCGTCGACCGCCTTGATCGTTCCATCGATCAAGTGGGCCCCGCCCAAGGGATCGAACGGCGCATCCGTGGCAAACAGTGATCGCTCGGTGGTGAAAAAGGCGTGGCCGCACTGCATCGCCGGCAGCGATCCGTTGGTCGCGGTGTCTCCGTAGAGCAGCTTGAAATACTCCGCGGGTTGCTGTTTGAGGCCGAACTTCTCCTGCGCCGGGTTATGGTCGACTGTCCCGGTGAAGACCTGGGAAAATCCCAAATCCACCTTGCCGGCGAAATAGGGAATAACACCGCCCATATGGTGGGAGATTATTTTTAAGTTTGGCAGCTTGTCGTAAATGCCCGAATAGATCAGCCGGGTTATGCAGGCGGCGGTCTCGTAGGGCCAACCGAAGGTGAACCAAATTTCGGCCTCGGACTGGTCTTCGGTAGCGTAATCGGGATGATTGGCAAGCCGCATGGGATGCACCCAAACCGGCAGGTCGAGACCCGCCATGGTTTCGAACACCGGGAAAAAACGCGGATCGCTAAGCGGCACATCGTTGACGTTGGTGAAGACTTGAACGCCGCGCGCATCCAGATCGCGCACCGCGCGTTCGGCCTCGCGCGCCGCCGCATCGGGATTGTTCATGGGCAGGGACGCGATAAAGGCCGGAAAACGGTCGGGATGACGCTCACACACCGCAGCCAGCGCATCGTTTACTTTCACCGCGATCTCCGGCGTAACGGACCCATCGCCGAGGGTTTCCAACGGCGGATTGGAGAGCGACAGCACCTGCCGATAATCTTCGAACTGATCCATCACCCGGCGATGTTCGTCCAAGTCCCATAGTGCCGGCACCCCCTTGAACAAATTGGCAATCGGGTGGCCCGGCACCCAAACCTGAAGTTGCTCAAAGATCTCCAGGGGCATGATGTGATTAAAAATATCTAGCTTTTGCAATATCTTATGACCCCTATTTCAGGTATTTCTTGAAAAAGGTGACAGAGCAATCCAACGCTGCCTCAGCCTCCGGCGCCGAATAGGAATTGGCGCCATGCCGGGCAAAGGCGTGTTCCGCATCGGGATATTTATGGATCGCCACGTTCGGGTTATCGCCGATTTTGGCCTCGATAAATTTGCAGATCGCCGGCGGCACCCAGGTGTCGGACAGGGCTTGGTGCAGCATAAACGGCTGGGAGAGATTAGGCGCTTCCTTGATCGCGTGCTCGATATAGGTGCCGTAATAGGCCACCGCGCAATCGATATCGGTGCGGCAGCACATGAGGTAGCACATCTTGCCGCCGAGGCAGTATCCGACGGCGCCGACCTTGCCGTTACCGCCCTCGATGGAGCGCAGATAGTTCATGGTCTCCTCCATGTCCTGCGCGCCCAGATCGTAGTCGAACTGAAAATAGCGATCGAGCGATGGCATCCAGTCGTTGGGGTTGTCTGAATCCAAAATCACATCCGGTCCCAGCCGCCAGAAAAGATCCGGCACGAGACAGATATAACCAGCCTCGGCGAACTCCGCCGCGTGCGCTTTCATAGTGTGGTTGACGCCCCAGATTTCCATGATCGCGATAACGGCGCCGACCGGCGCGGCCTCGGGATAAGCGACATAGGCGCTCATCTCACCGTCGCTCAGTTGAACCTTGATATTTTCCGTACGCATGACGTCACTCCCCGATGACCTGGCGTCAGGATATCACCGCAGCCGACGTGGCGTAACGCTGTATCGCTTTCCATGAGAATTGGGATAACCTGGAAACCGACAGCAAATTGGCCCAGCCAGAGGCCCAACATTCGGGAGAACGAGAATGCTATACAGATGCACCCCCCACGCGCCGGCCGCCGACCACGGCCATAGTCATACAATTAAGAGCAATCGCAAGCACCTGACCGTGGACATCCACTGCCATGTGCACGTTCCCGAATGCGACGCCATGATCGACGACAAGTGGACGGTTGAGCAAATGCCGATGATCCATTTTGCCAGCGACCTGACCCGCGGTCTCAATGTCGAACAGAACGACATTCTGATGCCCAAGCTGACCGACCCGGAGTTGCGCATCGCCGATATGGATGCGTGCGGCGTTGATGTGCAGGCAATTTCGCCGTCGCCGTTCCACTATTCCTACTGGGCCGATCCCGAGCTGGGCCGCGATGTGGCCCGCGTCGCCAACGACCGCGTCGGCGAATTGGGCGCCAGCTACCCAGACCGCTTCGCGCCGATGTGCACGGTGCCCCTGCAGAACCCCGAAATGGCGCTGGCTGAGTTAGAGCGCTGCCACAGCGAGCACGGGATGAAGGGCGTCGAAATCGGCACCAATGTCGAGGGTCAGGAACTGACCCGCGCCGGCTTGGAGAAGTTTTTCGCCCGGGTCGAAGAACTCGACATGCTGATCTTCATGCATCCCCTCGGCACCACCGAAGGCAATCGCATGAAGGATCACTACTTCACCAATTTGATCGGCCATCCGTTGGAATCGTCGCTCGCCATCGGCCATCTGATATTCGACGGCTATCTCGAACGCCACCCGAACTTGAAGGTCTGCATCGCCCATGGCGGCGGCTATCTGCCGGGCTATTGGGGCCGCTTCGATCATCCCTACCCAACCCGCGAAGACGTGCATGGCGATCTGCCTCATCCGCCGTCCCATTACTTGAAGAAATTGCATTTCGACACAGTGGTGTTCACCGAAATGCAGTTACGCCATCTCATCGAAGCCTGGGGCGCCGACCACATTATGATGGGTACCGACTATCCCTACGATATGGCCGAACCCGACCCGGTCGGCCATATCGATTCCGTCGAGGGCCTGTCGGAAGACGATAAGGCCCTGGTCTGGGGCGGCAACGCGGCGCGGCTGCTCAATCTGGCATACGAGACAGCAGGCTAACGGTTTGGCCAGGCCGTGTGATGCGTGTCGATAACGTAGGCGTGCTTGTGTTTTAGCGGCGCGTGCCGGTGGGGATGGCGGTGGGGTTCCGGCCCCTCCCAGCCCTCGTGCTCATGCTGGTGATGTTCATCATGGACATGTAAATGCTGGTGATCCGTCGCCGGGTGGTGATGTTCCAATTCGCCCGGATCGTGGGCCGGCCATAGCGCCAGGCCAGCCAACGTCGATGCCAACGTTGCGATCGCCAATATCGTAAAAGCCGCTGACAGGCCGAGCGTGCCGCCGACCCATCCAGCAAGCGGATAGGCTATGAGCCAGCAAGCGTGAGACAAGGCGAACTGCGCGGCATAGATCGCCGGGCGATCGCCGTCGTGGGCGGAGCGCATGAGAAGACGCCCCGCGGGCGTGAGTACAAGCGACGAGCCGGCGCCAATCAAGAACCACACCGGCAACAGAGCGAGCAATCCCGGCTCAGTCAAGCCGAGCAAGAGGCCGGCTGTCATAACGCCGCCGCCAGCAAGCATGAAGGGGCGGTCAGGCAAACGGTCCAATAAACGCGGCAACGATAACGCGACAATCATCGACCCCGCGCCAACCGCGGCGAATGCCAAGGCGGTGTCACTTTCCGAACCGCCAAGATGGTCGCGCACATAGACAACCGTATTAACAATGACCATGGCGCCGGCCGCTGCGGCGGCAAATGATAGCGCCAGCAAGCCCCGCAGCCGGGGCGTATTGAGATAGGCCCAGATACCGAAGCTCGTATTGTGCCAAACACCGCGCTCGCGCTCATGGGGTTTGGGCGATGGCAGTGAGATGGAAAAAACTAGCCAGGCCGAGACAAGAAACGCCGCCGCGTTCGCTGCGAACAGCGCATCAAAGGTCAGGAACAGCAGCGCCGCCGCGGCGATTGTCGGACTTAGTAGATTCTCGAGATCATAGGCCAGCCGGGATAGCGAAAGCGCCCGCGTGTACTGGGCCTCGTCGGGCAGCACGTCGGGGATGGTCGCTTGGAAGGTCGGCGTAAAACCGGCCGAAAAGGCGTTGAGCAGAAAGATTAGCAGATATATCTGCCAAACCTCGGTGACGAAGGGCAAGAAGGCCACTGAAACGGCACGGGCAACATCGAGCGCGATCAGTAATTGCCGGCGCGGCAGTTTATGGGCAAACCCACCGACGATCGGCGCGATGCCCACATAAGCCACCATCTTGAGGGCTAGCGCGGTGCCCAGGACGATACCGGCATCGCCACCGGCCAATTCGAACGCCAATAGCGCGAGCGCGACGGTCGACAGCCCGGTGCCTGCAAGGGCAATCACTTGCGCCGTGAAAAGTCGACGATAGGTTCGATCGGAGAGCGGCGACGCCATGCGCCGAGGTTAGCGGACTTTCGGCAACGGCTCCAGACCCAGACCTGTCAGCTGCACCTAGCCGGCCTCTTCGATACGACGGGTGGGTTGTAGCGCTTCTTCAGGGCCGTCCGATGAAGCTGTTAAGTCCCCTTCGGTCGCAGCAAGCTCATCATCGCCCATCCAAAAGGCGATTCGCTTGGCCAACATCTTCGTATCGATGGGTTTGCTCATATAATCGTTCATGCCCGCCTGCATGAACCGCTCCTGATCGCCCTTCATGGCATACGCCGTCACGCCGATGATCGGGATGGTCGCGTTTTCGTTGGAGAGTTGGCGAATTAGGCGTGTCGCGTCGATACCGTCCATTTCGGGCATCTGAATATCCATCAACACCAGACTATAGGGGCGGGTTCGCAGCGCCTCGACGGCCTCGATACCATTGGCGACGACATTAATATCGTAGCCAGCGGCGGTCACCACCGCCGTCGTCAGCATCTGGTTGACCTGGTTATCTTCGGCCAACAGGATACGCTTCTGAGCGACGACACTATCAACCGGTTCCGCCGCACGCGGCGTCGCGGCCGGTACCACCTCTTGCGGCGGATCCACGAAAAGCCCGGTAACGCATCTGATCAGCGCGCCGGGACGTAGCGGTTTCGGTAGCGCCTTATCGAATCCGTGTTGCCGGGCGCCACTATCGGTATTGATGAGACTGGCCGACGAGGACAGGACAAGCCGCAATCCCCTACCCCACGGCGCTTCGCGGATGGTCGCGGCAAGCTCCACACCGTCGGTCCCAGGCATCAAATGATCGATGATCGCGGCGTCAAACGACGCGCCTTCTTCCGCCGCCGCCTGGAGTTTCACGATTGCGGCCTCAGCGCTCCCAGCTACAGCGACCCGAACGCCTAAGCCATCGAGCTGCTTTTCGAATATTGTGCGATTTATGGAATTATCGTCGACCACCAGAATCTTGCGATGGCGCAAGGCGCCCCCAGCAGCCACCGACCAACTTTCGCTGGCCGAGCCGCGTTCGAGGCACAAAGTGAACCAGAACAAGCTGCCTCCTTGCGGTCGAGGTTCCACGCCGATATCGCCGTCCATCAGGGACACCAGACGCTTACAAATGGCCAGGCCAAGACCGGTGCCACCGAATTGCCGGGTCGTTGATTGGTCGACCTGAGTGAATTGCTCGAAAATCCGCGACCGCATATCGGGGGGGACCCCAATACCGGTATCGGCAACTTCGAACCGCAACTTAATGGAGTTAGACCGATCTCCCGGGGGAAGTGCGGAAACCGATACAGTGACGGCACCGGTTTCGGTAAACTTAATGGCGTTGCTGACAAGATTGAGAAGGATCTGGCGAATGCGTCCTTCGTCGCCGTGGAGCCGGCGGGGGATGTCTGGTGCAACATAGGTCGGTATCTCCAAACCCTTACTATGGGCCTGGGGCGCCAGCAGCGCGGCAGTATTGTCGAGCAGAGAAACCAGTTCGAACTCGCTTTCCTCAAGCTCCAACTTGTTCTGTTCGATCTTCGAAAAGTCGAGTATGTCGTTCAGGATAGTCAGGAGCGATTCGCCCGACTGAATGATGGTCTCGGTGTATTGGCGTTGTGTCTCGTCGGGATCGGTGTCGAGAATCAGGCTCGCCATGCCGAGTACGCCGTTGAGCGGTGTGCGAATCTCGTGGCTCATATTGGCAAGGAATTCGGACTTGGCCCGCTCCGCCGCCAGCGCCCTCTCCTTCTCCTCGCTCAAGATCTTATTCTGCCGGCGCATCTTCTGAGTCAAACTAAATAACCCAACAAAGGGCAGAACCAGCGCCAGTAGAGTAAACCCGGCAATGATCGATCCGAACAGAATGAAGTCGTTGCGGGTCGCCGCCGCCTGCAAGGTCTGATCCACATAGACTTCGGTGACAGCGACAACCTTACCAAAGTTCAAAACGGGGACGTAGCTTTCGGCGTACACGTCAGGCCGATCGGGCTTGTCGACACCACTTTTGACCCCGGTCACGGGGTTTCCCGTCGCCACAACGGAACGAGCCTTCGCGTTGTGGTCATCGTTGCGCTCTGCTATCGCGCCGCCAATGTCCAAATCATCCGACACGATAATCAAGCGGCCGTCGCCGTCGAAGAGCTTGAAGCGGAATACCGGACCGAACCGGGTCACACCTTGAAGAAATTCGCGCTGTTCGGCGGAAAGCGGTTTCCCGGCGGCGGCCGCTTCGATCGTACCAAGCTCAGAACCAACATACTCAGCCCAGGCCAGCGCCGTCTCTTCGGCATGGCCGGCAATGATGCGATCCGATGTCGACTGCAAAACCAGGAAACCAGCAAGCGCGAGCCCTGCGATCGTAAGGCCGATCATCGTTGCCAGGCCTAACCAGCCGGACGTAACGCGCTCTGCCATGGAGGACACCTTTCCGCAAAGAGAGGGGCCCGCGGGCCCCTCGTGGCTAAACTTGCTAACCGATAATTGCGACGCGACAGATCGCCGATCCGCCAACACTGCGCATACAGGTCAATGCACGTGAGAATGGAATAAAAGGTAAATTGTCGGAATTAATATAGGTTTAAGTACGGTGACTGTACGGGTGCCCTACTCGGCCATGCCGACGACCAAAAACCTCAATATTTTCGTGATATAGAAGGCTCTCAGCTGTCCAGCCGCACGCCAAGACTGCAAACATCCGTTTATCAATTCTTAACCTCGTTTGTGCAGTTTTCAGCCGAGTACGTTCGGGGGACGGCCAGCGTGGAAGATCACCAACCTAATAAGCCGAAACAGCGGCATAACATCAGCAACCTAGACCGGATTGACAACCGCAATCCGACCGATACGCATACGCAGATCTACAGTCGCATTAATTCGCTCGTATTCGCGATCGCGCTGGCTGTGTGCCTCGCAGTTGGCCTAACAATCTGGTCGGCTGTCCGCCAGGACGACATCACCCGCACTGACAATCTCAGCCTGGCCAACGCCGCCATCGCAACGGATCAACGATCGATATTGCACATCCTGCATGACTATTCCGTCGGCGACGATATTTACGAGAATATCGTTCTCTCGCCGAGTACGCTCTGGTGGGAGGAGAACGTCCGACACGATTTATTTGACGAATCCGGCGTCTCGATTGCCGCCGTATACAACGCGCGCGACCAAGTTTCGATGTACCGGGGGTTCGAAGATCAAACGCAATTAGGGCTGATTTCCCTGGCCAGCCCCGAAATTCGAGAATTCCTCAACGCGGTACGCGCGGAATATACCGGCCGTTCCGAAGGCAAAACCGCATTCGTCGAAATCGACAGCTCGATATTCATGATCGCCGGCAATGTGATTCAACCGCACAGTGAAGAAAGCAAGCCGGATTTTGATACGGTACTGTACGAAGGGTCGGTCCTATTACTGTATCGGCCGATCAACGAGAAGTTCATCGATCGCATCTCCAAGAGCTTCCTGCTTCCCGAGCTTCATCTCAATAGTGGCGAATCGTTCCATCGTCGCGAACTGGTCCTGCCGTTACAATCGCCGTCGGGCTCTGACCTTATCTACCTGGCCTGGCACCCGGATTGGCCGAGTGAATCGAGCCTGTTGTTCATCGTCCCGCCAATCGTTTTAATCGTTTTGGGCATTATTCTTCTAGTGCGTTACGCCACGTCGGCCTTAAAACGGGGAACCAATGAGATTATCAGCTCGCGCGATGAGGCCATAACAGCCGAACGCAAACTATTCGAAAGCCACTCCCTGCTGGAACGCCGGGTCGAGGAACGCACCGCAGAATTGGATGCCGCCAGACAACAGGCGGAGGCGGCCAGCCGGGCAAAATCGGCGTTCTTGGCCAATATGAGCCACGAACTGCGAACACCGCTAAACGCCATCCTCGGCTATAGCGAGATAATGCTCGAAGATGCCGAACTCGAGGGCGCTAAGGAGCGCACTGACGACTTGCGTAAAGTACACCGTTCTGGCCGCCACTTGCTCGGGCTCATAAACGATATTTTGGATATCTCTAAAATCGAGGCTGGTAAATTTGAACTGAACTTCGATCCAGTAAATTTGGCGGACTCGGTGGCGGAAATCGAAAACACGGCGGCGCCTCTGATGGAATCGAACGGCAACCGGTTCAAAATTTCGGTGCCGGAGAATATCGGCATAATCGAGTGCGACGAACAGCGTCTACGCCAAGTCATGCTGAACCTGTTGAGCAACGCCGCCAAGTTTACGGAGAATGGCGATATCGACCTATTCGTCGAGCGCAACGGTGATGGTTGGGTTCGCTTCATGGTTCGAGATACCGGTATCGGGATGAACACTCAACAAGTGAACGATCTGTTCCAACCATTTGTACAAGCCGACAGTTCGATATCTCAGCGGTTCGGCGGTACGGGGCTCGGGCTGGCGATTAGCCAACGCTTTGTGGACATGATGGGCGGTCGCATTACGGTCGAAAGCAAGCCGGAAGCCGGATCCTGCTTCACCGTGTGGTTGCCCGACATTGAACCGGCCGCCCGACACGAACTCGATCGCGCCGCGCTTGCCTGACGCCTTGCTGTCGCAGTGGTTCATACATTGAACCGCAAAACTGATGATCGGCGAAAATTCCGTCGGCCGTTCTGTAGGAAGCAAATTTCGGGCTGCCGCCGATAGACCCTAGAGATCACAAAAAAGCCCCCGCGCACGGCGGGGGCTTTCTCGTACGCGAATGGTAGCAGCGCTAGTCGTCTTGCGCCTGTCCGCCGTGCCCGCCAGAGGCGTCGTCGGTCGCCTCGGCTGCGAGCTCTTGCGGCAGCACCAGGTTCAAGATGATGGCGATGAAGGCCGCCGGCAACAGGCCTGAGGCGAGCAGAACCCGCAGGGTCTCCGGCACATACTGCAAGGACCCGGATTCGAGCTGCAGGCCAAGGCCGATGGATAGTGACACAGCGAAAATCACCATATTACGCCGGTTCCACTCGACATCGGCCAACATCGACATGCCGGCAGCGCAAACCATGCCGAACATGACAACGACTCCACCGCCCAGCACCTCGATGGGGATGGTCGAAATTGCCGCGCCAACTTTCGGTATGAGGCCGGCAATGATCAGGAAAATCGCCCCGAAGGTGACCACATGCCGGCTCATTACGCCGGTCATCGCGACCAGACCGACATTCTGGCTGAAAGAGGTATTGGGCAAGCCTCCGAAAATACCGGCAACCGCGGTGCCAAAACCATCGGCATAGGTCGCACCGGCGATTTCCTTATCGGTCGCTTCTCGGCCAGCACCGCCCTTGGTGATGCCTGAGACATCGCCGACCGTCTCGATCGCCGAGACAAAGGCCATGAGACAGAAGCCAACCACGGCGGCGATGCTGAATTCAAAGCCGAAGTGGAAGGGATCAGGTATGGCGAACGGTGCGGCTCTGCCAATATTTTCAAAACTGACCATGCCAGCAGCCAGAGCGAATAAGTAACCCACAATAAGGCCGATAAGAACGGCCGCCACGGACCACATGCCGCGGGCAAAAAACTTCAGTCCCAGCGTTACGACGATGACGCTCAACGCCACCGCCCAATTTAGCAAACTGCCATATTCGGGTTTGCCGATGTTCGGCACACCACCGGCTGAGTACTGGATGCCGACCCGCACAAGCGCGAGACCGATCATCAACACGACCAGACCTGTCACCAGCGGCGGCAGAGCAAAACGTATTTTGCCGATGAAGGTGCCGAGGAATGCGTGGAACAGGCCGCCGATCAACACGCCGCCAAACAGGACCGGCAACGCCTCAACACCCTTACCGGCCACCAGCGGAATCATAATCGGAATGAACGCGAAGCTAGTACCTTGAACAATAGGCAACCTGGCGCCAACAGGACCCAAGCCGATGGTCTGAATGAGGGTCGCGACGCCGGCGAAGAACATCGACATCTGGATCATGTAGATCAGCGATGGGAAATCAGGCGAGTTGGAACCGAAGCCGAATCCGGCCGCGCCAGCAATGATGATGGCGGGCGTTACGTTCGACACGAACATCGCCAGCACATGCTGAATGCCCAGCGGAACCGCCTTTAAGAGCGGCGGTGTGAAATTCGGGTCCCGGAGTTGATCCGGTGTCCCGATAGATGATTCTACAGCCATGTCTGTTACCTCCTGAATTGAACAGAAAGGAGCTCACCGTTAGGCGTTACGCATCTGCGCTGAACGCAATGCGTGCCGGTTTCGATTGAATGTGCCCCAGTACCCCCCACAATTTGCCGTCGCCGGTCGGATCAACTCCTGAATGGATCCCTAGCCCAAACAGTCGCCCCATCGGAACGTGAATTGACATTTCCGCCGCAGACATCACGAGCCTAAGCTGAAATCACAAAGAGGAGCAAGGCCGTATTTAGGCGTAGATCGTGAACCGTTTCACCGTACGGCGTTGCAACGCCGCCGCTATTGTTTGGCGATTATACCGTAATCCGCCGCCCAGCCGAGACCGGCCGCGGTGTCGCCTTGGGGGATATATTCAGCGCCGACCCAACCCACGAAACCGAGCTCATCAATAAGATCAAGAAGATAGACGTAGTTGATTTCGCCGGCATCGGGCTCACCGCGTCCCGGCGCGCTGGCGATCTGAATATGGCCGACGCCGTCGAAGAACTGGCGGAAGTTGCCCGCCAAATTCCCTTCCATCACTTGGCAATGATAGAAATCCATTTGCACCCGCACATTGGCCAAGCCTACATCGGCGGCAATGGCGTGAGCTTGATCCTGGCGGGTCAGAAAGTAGCCGGGAAAGTCAACCGTATTGAGCGGCTCGATCAGCACCGTGACGCCCTCGGCCGCCGCCTGTTCACCCATCGCGCGTAGGTTTTCCACGAAGACCGCGCGGCACGCCGCTAGATCGTCACCACCGTCCGGCATACCGGCCAGGGCGTGGATGCGGGTGCAGCCGACCGCCTGGGCATAGTCGAGCGCCCGCCGCGCATCCGTGGCGAACTCCGCCTCGCGGCCGGGGATCGCGCCGAGCCCCGTATGCCCGCCAGCGACAGCGCCATAGGGCGTATTGATCAGCACGCATTTCAGATTGTGCGTCGTCAGGCGGCCGGCGACATCCTTGGGCGCGTGCTCGTAGGGGACGAGAATTTCCACACCGGTGAATCCGTGATCGGCCGCCGCCGCAAACCTGTCGAGAAAGGCGTGCTCGGTAAACAGGTAGCTAATGTTGGCGGCCAGGCGCGGCATATTAGGCGTCTCCGTTCATCGCGCATAAACCGAACCGCGCGGTCAGACCGCGACCCATTCGTCGCCGACTTTCAGGCGGTGGCCGATATCGTTTTGCTGGTTCATCATCTGTTCGATAAAGCAGCCTTTCTTTGCGGCGTCGATCACGCGCACGATATCCTCGAAGGATTCATCACTATCGACGACTAAATCCATATTGATGCTCTTCGGCTTCGACACATAGGGCTCACGGCCGCGCATCGTCGCTTCCCACTCACAACGGCAGTTTATATTCACATCGCGAATATCGACGCGCAGCCGCTTGGCGAAGGCGCGGACCTGGGTCATCAGGCAACTTGTTAGACCAGCCATAAAATACGCGATCGGCAAGGGTGCCGTACCTTCACCGCCATGATAGCCATATTCGTCGGACGCGAATTCCCATTCGAGTTTTTCAGGAACCAGCAAGCGCACATCCATCTCGCATCGCATCTTGCCGACCGCGCGCGCATCGCATTCGAAAACCACTTCAAGCGTCTTGATATCCTGATCTGTCATATCTTCTCCCCTTCTCAATGAACCTGTGACATACCCAAAAGATATACCGTTTATGTCAAAGACGTGCAGGGGCGGCAAATGCGCTGTTTGCACATCGGTGTTGCCCCACGAGATACCAGTGGGATTGATCGTACCCCGCTGGACGCGCTATGCCAGACGGCTCAATCCGATCGCGAGACCGATTTCAAGAAAAATTTTTGGGGAGTAGGATATGTCGAGAGTTCTTGTCGTTACCGGTGGTGGCCGCGGACTAGGCGCCGCCACTTGCATCGCCGCCGCCGAGCGGGGCTATGAAGCGATCTGTGTGAATTATGTCGGCAACAAAGCGCGCGCCGACGAAGTGGTCGCGGCCTGTGAAAAGGCCGGGGCGAAAGCGATCGCCGTGCAGGCCGATATTACCAAAGAAGCCGACATCATGCGGCTGTTCGAAACAGTCGATAACGAACTCGGCACGGTCACCCATTTGGTCAATAGCGCCGGTATCGTTGGCCCCTATGCGCGGGTTGACGAGTTGCCCTATGACGAGTTGGCGGAACTGTGGAACCTCAATATCACGGCGACGCTTATTTGTTCGCGTGAGGCCATCAAACGCATGTCTACCAAGCATGGCGGCGCCGGCGGCGCTATCGTCCACTTGTCCTCAGCATCCTCTCATCTGGGCGGCGCTGGTATCAATGTGCCCTACGCGGCTTCGAAGGGCGCGGTCGACTCGCTCAATTGGGGCATGGCTCAAGAGGTCGTGGCGGAAGGCATCCGCGTCAATTCGGTCAGCCCGGGCCTAATCGATACGGAAATCCAGCCCGAGGGACGAGTCGAAAATATGGGACCGCAACTGCCGATGAAACGCGCCGGCCAAGCCCATGAAGTGGCCAACGCAATTTTGTTCCTGCTGTCCGACGAAGCATCCTACGTCGCCGGCACCAAGATATTGGTTTCTGGCGCGCGGTAGGCCTGCCCGGATACTTAAAAGAATTTCAGCGCTAGGCCCCTCTCCCAACGGGAGAGGGGTTGGGGTGAGGGGACGTAATTCCACCACACTTGAAGGCGCCTTGCATAAAACGAGTTCCATCGGTGAGGTCCTATTGCCCCCTCACCCGGCTCGCTTTCGCTCGCCACCCTCTCCCGCTGGGAGAGGGTGAATTTCTCTGGCGCACGCTAAATCTCGACAACGATTTTGCCGAAATGCCGGCCGTCGCGCATATGGGCGAAGGCGGCCGGTAGCTCATCCAGACCGAAGACCTGATCGTCGAGTGCCGGGCGCAGCTTGTGCTGGTCGATGGCGCGCAGCATTGCCTCGAATTGTTCAAGGCTGCCGCAAGTGACGCCCTCCATGCGGATCTTGCGGGTCACCACCAGCGGCAGTCGGAATTCGTGATTGGCGCCGGAGAGAACGCCGATCAAGCAAATCGCGCCACCCGGTCGCACCGCCTTGATCGATTGCTCCAGGGTCCCCGCTCCGCCGACTTCGACCACCAGATCGATACCGCGGCCCTTGCTGATGTCGCGCGCCGGACGCGCCCAATCCGGCGTCTCGGTGTAGTTGATGGTGTGATCGGCCCCCAGCGCGCGCACCCGTTCCAATTTTTCATCCGACGATGAGGTGGCAATAACCTCGGCGCCCGCCAGCTTGGCGAATTGCACCGCGAATACCGACACGCCGCCAGTGCCTTGGGTCAACACAATATCGCCCGGCGTGGTGCAGCCCTGATCGATGACCGCGCTCCACGCGGTCAGGCCAGCACACGGTAGGGCGGCGGCTTCGCCGTCGGTCAAATGGTCCGGCGTCAGGCACAGGCCATATTCCGGGAACAACCGCAGCTCCGAGGCGACCCCGTCGAGTACGCCGCCCAGCCCCGATTGGAGGTTTTCGGAGTCCGGCTCACCAGCCAGCCATTCCTGGAAGAAGTTGCCGACCACCCGGTCGCCGGGCTTGAAACGGGTCACCCCCGCGCCCACCGCGGCCACCTCGCCGGCGCCATCGGACAGCGGGATGAAATCAACCGTGCGCTGTTTCTTGCCGTAGCCGCCTTCGACGGTCAGCAGGTCGCGGTAGTTGAGGGTGGCCGCGCGCAAGCGCACCAGCACCTCGCCGGGCCCGGGCTCAGGGTCGGGGCGCTCGACAATCGCCAGATTGTCGAGGCCCGGTTTGTCGATGATGGCAACGCGCATGGTTCTACTTCTGTCGGCGTAACAGCTACCCTATTGGGCTGCTGACGCCATATGCACCGTACGCTGCGGGAACGGGAAGTTGAGACCGTCGCCTTCGAGCTGTTCTTTCAGCTTCTTGGTGAGGTCGAAATACACGCCCCAATAATCGCCGGCATCGACCCACACGCGAATTACGATGTTGACCGAATTATCTGCCAGCTCCGATACAGCGACCATGGATTCTGGATCGGTCTTCGCCCTCGATTCTTCACCAATTACCCGATTGATGGTCGCCATGGCGATGTCGATATTATCGCCGTAATCGACACCCATCACTAAATCGACCCGGCGCGTATCGTGGAAGCTAAAGTTCTTGATCGCCGTGCCCCAGATCGCAGAATTGGGAATGATGATCTGAACGTTATCAGGCGTTGCCATTTCGGTTGTGAACAATGTGATCGCCTTGACCGACCCCATATGACCACCGGCGTCAATAACGTCGCCAGACTTAAACGGCCGGAACATCAGCAGCATGACCCCGGCCGCGACGTTGCTGAGTGTGCCCTGCAAAGCCAAACCGATAGCGAGGCCGGCAGCGCCGAAGATCGCCACCAGACTTGTCGCCTCGACGCCGAATTGCTGCAGTACCGCGATAACGGTAAAGGCCACGACCGCGTATTTGACCAAGCTGCCGAGAAAACCGACCAACGTGTCGTCGACCCGGCCGGTCCGCCGCAGCATGCGCTGAACCGCTTTGCGCGCCCATCCGGCGGCGATCAAACCGACAATCAGGACGACGATCGCACCGATGACGTTAAATCCATAGGAAGCGATTAACGCCAGTGCTTGATCTGATACTTGTTCCATTGTGCCTACTCCTTCACATGCGCGAGCCCCAACGGGGGTAAATTTCACCGGGGTACTCGCCCCGGTTGGTTCAGATTTTGGTGATTATGCTGACTTAGACGCACGCGCGCTAGCGCCGCCGGATGAACCGCAGTCCTGCGAAGACAAGCCAGATCGGTAAAACCACGACGGCACCTATCAGTACGAAGGGCACTGCCCACTCCACGGCGTCGACTACCACTAGAAAAACACTCTCCACGGTGCCGCCAATGGTGCCCAACAGCGATTCCGGACTGATGTTGAGCGCCGACAAGGCGAGTCCAATGATCAACGAATAGAAGAACAGGCGCAGCAGAGTGCGCGATATACTTCTTCCGGTTAGTGGCCGCGGCATAACAATCGTTCGATCAAGTTCAGATCAATCGCGGAAGCCCGGGTCCATCGCGTCGAGCCGGCGCAGATGACCCGGCCAGTCGCGAATGGCCAGATTAACGTTTTTCTCGAATTGCTGGGCGGCGTACTCGCATACCTCGTCCGAGGGGACCACTAATTTCGCGCCGCTGGCCATCGCCTGCAGTTGGCTGCGGGCGCATTTCTCCAGATAGAAAATCAGTGAAAACGCCTCATCGATGGTGCGGCCGGCCGCCAGGAGGCCGTGGTTGCGTAGTATCATCACCGAATGCGAACCAAGATCATTAAGCAACCGGTCACGCTCGCTAAGGTCGAAGGCGAGGCCTTCATAGTCGTGATAGGCGATGCGGTTATGAAACCGCATGGCGTGCTGGCTGATCGACAGAAGCCCACAATCCAGCGCCGAAATCGCCATGCCGGCGATTGAGTGGGTGTGCAGCACGCACTTAGCGTCCTCGCGTCCCGCATGGACCGCGCTATGAATGGTGTAGCCCGCCGGATTGATCTTGTAGAGGCTCTCACTCAGCGGGTTACCGTCGATATCGACCTTAATCAGGCTCGACGCGGTAATCTCGTTGAACATCAGCCCGAATGGATTGAGCAGAAACGCCTCTTCGTCGGGCACTTTGGCCGAGATATGGGTGCGGGTCATATCCGACATGTCGTACAGATCGACCAGCCGGTAGCAGGCCGCCAGATTGATCCGGGTTTCCCATTCCACAGCACTCACGCTGGTGCGCAGCGACTGAATTTCATTGAGCGGCGCAAAATCATCGACTGTCTGTAAAACGGCCATGGCTATTTTCCTTGTGCTTCTTGATTTTGCTTAGGGTGGCGCGAGAATAGGGGCGCGTCAATTATATAACTCTGGCTAGAGCAACTTCTAATCATTCGCGGTCATTTCATTTGGAACAGATTATAAATCCGCAGCTGCTCGGAGCGCAAAGCCCCTCTCCTTGAGGGAGAGGGGTTGGGGTGAGGGGTTACGCTTTATCGAGGAAACCCGTCACCGTCCCTAACCCCTCACCCGGCTCACTTTCGTTCGCCACCCTCTCCCGCCGGGAGAGGGTTTAACGGTTCCGCTCACCGATAACGTCAGGGCCGGTGTGAAATACGAACACGACTGGTTGGAAAATGCTCTAGATGACCTCGGCGACCACGTCGCAGCGTTGCGCGCCCAGACCGGCGGCTTCCGCCTCGACCACATCGCCGGCATTGAGATAGGTGCCCTTGCCGTGGCCGACGCCCTCTGGCGTTCCGGTCGAAATAATGTCGCCGGGATGCAGCGCGATCTGCGCCGAGGCGTGTTCGATTTGCTCCTCGGCGGAAAACACCATCTCGCCCGCCGGGTCGTTCTGCTTGGTCTCGCCGTTGACCTTCAGGGTCAGCTGGATGGTGCGGTAATCGGGAACGAACGCTTTCGGCACAAAATACGGTCCCATCGGCGCGAAAGTGTCGTGGCTCTTGCCGGTGAACCAGTCGGTGCGCAGGGTCGGCCAATCGGGCCGCGCCTGGGCATCGCGCGCGGTGACATCGTTGGTGGTCATATAGCCGGCGACATAGTCCAGCGCGCGTTCCGCCGGGACCCGCTTGGCGGTGCGGCTGATAGCCAGCGCCAGCTCGACTTCCCAGTCGACCTTTTGCGATTCCGGCGGGATGACAATGTCGTCGAACGCGCCGACCAGGGCGCTGGGTGATTTGAGAAACGAATACGGCCGTACCCGCGCCTTGTCCCGGTCGAGCATATTGTCGCGCTCGTCGTCGTTCTGGGCGGTGCCGGCATTGAGCATCTCGCGAATATGGCCGCCATAATTGGCCGCCGCGTAGATCATTTTCGGCGGCCGCAAGATTGGCGGCAGGGCTTTCAGATCGGATAAAGCGGAGGCGCCGCCCCAGTCGCTGTCGTCGCGACCATCGTTGGAGACGAAGTCCGCAATAGCGCAAAGCGCATCGAAATTGGCCTCCCAATCGTCGAGCATGTCCTGGATGCCGGCGGTTGTCGTCGGACCCTTGCCGCCGAAGGCTTCAGCGACTTGGGACAAGCCGTATATTTTCTCGCCGATGACCAATCCAACGAACGCGCCACCGCCATTTTTCGAAAAGGTACCCAGCTTAAACTCGATATTTGACATTATGATTATCCCCTAAATTATTGTTTTTATGTGATTTTACCAATCGTATCCTGGATTACGGCGCGCCAGTCCGTCATACAGGTCGAGAATGCGCTGGAACCAGGCATGGACCGGATCACCGGCCTCGACCAGGGCGAACGGGCTCACAGTGCGCGCCCAAATGAACGGGCTGAGCGCCACATAATCGGCATAGGTCGGCAACTCGCCGCCAAGAAAAGGCGTCTCCGCCACGACCAAGCGCATGGGCTCCATCCGCGCGCGTACCTCCGCCACCCGCTCCTCGCGGCCCTCTTGGATGCCGGTGATATCGCGACCCAGGCGTTTGCTGCGGGTGGTGTGGAAATATTCCTTATCCGCCGGGTCGAGCTGGGCGTAGATGTCCTCGACGATCATGGTCATCACCAGCGGTTGAATCTGGCTGCGCGCCCAATTTTGCACAAACAACGCGTGCTGATGACCATCGCTGCCGCCCAAAACCGGCGGTCGGTCGGCGTAGGTATCATCGAGATATTCGGCGATGGTCCAACTATCGCCGACCCAGGTGCCGCGATCGTCGATCACCGGAATGGTCTTGAACGAGCCGTCGCCGATTTGGGCAATATCGGTAAAGCGTGTCGGGACGGTCTCATAGTCCAGCCCCTTATGGGCCAACGCCATCTGCGTGCGCCAGCAGTTGGAGCTAAACCGCCGGCCATCCGCGCCGACCAAATCGTACAAAATAACTGCCATGAAACTACCTCTCCCGTTACGGCTGCAAAACTAGCGGGCGAGAGGGAAAAGGGGAAGCGAGGGCTATGGCGAGCTTTCCAGCTCGTTTTCCCTCACCCAAGTTTGCGCGCGGGCCTCAGCGTCAGCGACCTGCGCAGCCGACAGATCGGCCGCCTGGGACTGCAGCGACCGGGCGACCGACACGCTGCCGCTGAGCTGCGCGATCTCGAGCCACATATAGGAAAGTACTGGGTCTTGCGCGACGCCGTCGCCAGCGCGGTGCAAGCGGCTCAATTGGACATGGGCGTCGGTGTTGCCTTGCTTGGCGGCGACCGTGAGCCAGCGAAGCGCCTCGTCACTGTCTTTTCTAACCCCCAGCCCATCCTTAAGCATGACGGCGATATTGTATTGCGCGCCATCGTGATCTTGTTCGGCCGCGCGCCGCCACCAGCGAAACGCCTTTTTCAAACTTTGCCGAGCGCCAAGACCTTCGGCGAACAATGCGCCTACGGCGTATTGCGCCTTCACATGTCCATCTTTTGCCAGGGGGAGCCATTCGGCCATCGCAGTTTTATGGTCGCCATTATGAGCGGCGATCTGACCGGCTTGAAAATCAGCCATGGCCGGGAGCGGCGCGGCCAATAGGGCGCCGACGAAAATCGCCAGGGTGCAAAATTGAATTTTACGCATTTCACTACTTACAGGGCTTCAGTCCTACGCCGCCTTGGAAAACTCCGGCGAAAATTCCGGCGCAACGGTTTCGGCGAACCGGCGCAGCACATCGTGGCGCAGGGCGCGCGGCACGCCAACCGTGGCCGGGTGCACAATGAAGTGATTGAACCCGATCGACGTCAGTTTCTCGACCTGTTCGGCAACAGTTTGCGGTGAGCCGACGAAATTATGGCCGGCGAACCCGTCGATATTGTCCGGGTCCGAGAGCTTGGTCAGGTTCTGGAAGAACCGGCTGAATTGTTCATAGCCTTTGATATCGATCCAGACATCGGCGTCGGCCTCGTAATGGATGGATTGCAGTTTAAAAAATTCCGACAGGTGGTGGCGCGCCAGCGCCATGGCTTCGTCGTCGCTGTCGGCGATTAGCGTATGGGCCATGACCGGCCGGCCGGTGTCTTCCGGATACCCGGTTTCCGCAGCCTGCGCGCCCCACGCCGCCATGGCTTTTTCCAGAATGTGGAAGGGAAACTGGCAGGTGTTCAAGGGCGCCAATCCCATCTCGGCCATAATGGTCGCGCTTTGCGGGCTGCCCAGCGCGCCATAGAGGTGAATGCGCTCGGTCTTCGGCGTCGGGCGGATGCGCACCTCGCGGTTGGTGGAGAAGAATTTGCCCTGATACGAGAAGGGCTCGCCACTGAGGCCACGGTTTAAAATCTCATAGCAGTCTTTGAACCGCTCACGCGCTTCTTCCATGTCCAGGCCGAAGGCGTCGTATTCCAGTTTCGCGGTGCCGCGCCCCAGGCCGAGATATAGATTTCCGGTGCACAGATTACTCAGCATGGCGATCTCGCCGGCCAGGCGCACCGGGTTGTACCAGGGCGCCACCAGCACCGCGGCGCCGAAACCCAGGCCGGGACATTGCGGCGCCAGATTCGACATGAACATCAACGGGCTGGGGGTGGGGAAATAATCGGAGAAGTGATGCTCGAGCATCCAGGCACTGTCATAGCCTAGCGCGTGGCCGACCCGGCAATCGGCGAGTACCTCGGCATAGAGCTGTTCGTCGCTTAAATCGCCATCGCCCACCGGCGCAACCGCAAACGCAAATTTCTGTTTGTCCGCAACCACTGGTCTCTCCTCGGTTTTTTTGAATATCTTAGCCCGATCCAGCAGATGCCGGTAGAGACGCGGTGATTTGTGCAATGGGACCTATAGTCTAGGCTATCAAAGAGGAAATCTTGGATAGGGTAGGCATATGAACGTCAAAGGCAGATCAGCAATCGTCACCGGCGGCGGCTCGGGCTTGGGGGCGGCAACAGCGCAGACCCTGGCCGACGCCGGCGCGAAAGTCGCCGTGCTCGACCTGCGCCTCGAGGGTGCCGAACAAACCGCCCGCACCATCGGCGGGTTGGCAATCGAATGCGATGTGGGCGACGCCGATAGCGCTGCTGCCGCGGTTGCCCAGGCCCGTGAAGCCCACGGCACGGCGAGCATCCTGGTCAACTGCGCCGGCATCGGGCCCGGCGCTGCCGTGGTCGGGAAAACCGGGCCGGTCGATCTCGACTGGTTCGAAGCGACGGTCCGGGTCAATCTGACCGGCACCTTCAACATGATCCGCCTAGCCGCCGCCGACATGATGACCCACGACCCAAATGAGGAAGGCGAGCGCGGCGTCATCGTCAATACCGGCTCGACCTCGGCCTATGAGGGCCAGATCGGCCAGACCGCTTATGCCGCCTCGAAGGCCGGCGTGGTGGGCATGGGCATCGCCTTGGCGCGGGAATTCGCCCGCGAGGGCGTGCGCGTGATGACCATATCGCCGGGACCGTTCGACACGCCCCTATTCGGATCGATGCCGACCAACGCCCATCAACGCCTGCTCGACGCCGCTCAATTCCCCGATCGGGCCGGCAAACCGGCGGAGTACGGCCAGCTCGTCGTCAGCATCGTCGAAAACCCCATGCTGAACGGCGAATCGATCCGCCTCGACGGCGCCATCCGCATGGGGCCGCGCTAGGCGATATCGAGGACCACGTTTCCTAAATGCTGCGCGGCTTCGACCATTTCGTGGGCGGCGGCGATATCATCCAGCGGGAACCGGGCGGCGATGGTGGTGGTCAGCGCCCCGTCGGCAATCATCCGGTTGAGGTCGGCGACCCCAGCGTCACGCGCGCCATCGGACAACTCGTAGACGATGAACCATTTGAGCGCCGCACCGCGAACAATGAAGTCCTGGGCCGGAATGCTCGCCACCGGTTGGTCAGTGCCGTAGACAATCACCGTGCCGTCCGGCGCCAGAATGCGGCCATACATCGGCGCATTGGCCGACAGATTTAACTCGATAATGCGGTCGGCGCCGCGCCCGTCGGTGAGTTCTTCAACCCGCGCCGGCACATCTTCGCTGCGATAATTGATCGCCTCGTCAGCGCCGGCGGCGCGCACATAGTCGGCCTTCTCGTCCGAGCTGATCGTGGTCAGCACCCGGGCGCCCTTATACTTGGCGATTTGGATCGCATGGTGACCTACCGCACCGGCACCGCCGGCGATTAGCAGGGTTTGGCCGGAAACGTCGCCATCGAACGTAACGGCGCGTTGCGCGGTAAGAAACGGAATGCCGAAGCACGCCGCATCGGCGAAATCGACCCCGTCGGGCAACGCGATTACGTATTTTTCCGCCAGCACGATATATTCCGCCGCCGTGCCGAAGGGCCGTTTCCATTGGCCGTTCATCACCCAGACACGTTGGCCGCCGCGGCCGTTATCAACTCCGTCACCGACCGCATCGACGACGCCGGCGCCGTCGCTCTGCGGAGTGATCTTAGCGAACGGAATGGCGCCGCCGCGGCCGCGCAACCGCGCCTTCCAATCCGACGGATTAACCCCCGAGGTGTGAAGCTTTACCCGGATTTCGCCCGGTCCCGGTTCCGGCGTTTCGACATCGCCGATGGTCAAGACATCGGCAGCAGGCCCGAGTTCGGTGTAAGTGGCAGCACGCATGATTTCGTTCCTCAATATTGTCTTATTTGCCGGGGAACATGGCATCTACGCCGCTCGTGTCAATCGGCATCGACTCAATGGCGGATCATTACAATGAGGCCGCATGAAACTGAAACGAACGTCCTTCCTTGCCAGCGTGCTTGCTGGTGCTCTGTTCATGGCGGGTACGCCAATGGCGCCGCCGGCAATCGCACAGGATTCGTTTGCAAACTTCATTATCGGCCTGCGCGATATCTGCGCCCAGGAACCGGCGCGCCAGTGCACGGGGCGCGTGTCGGCGCATCTCGATGCCAACGCCGATAAACAAGTGTCGCTAAAGGAATTCGAGGCGGTGCGGAACCAAGCAAAATCGGCGACCAAGGAGCGCGAATCAGGGCTGTCCCCTATCGAGCGCAATTTGACCTCGGTCGCGTTGCTGACACTCAAGCAAGCTAAGCTCGCGACCGTATTCGCAAACTTTGACGCTAATGATGATGGTGGTCTCAGCGAAGACGAGCTGTTTGCGGACTTTCAGATCGATCAACGCCCCTTCGGCGATATCGTTGCCGACCCCGACGCAGTCGATTGGCGGGCTTTCGCGGCGCGTTTCGGCAAGGTAGGCTTTCTCATCATCGACCTCCTGCCCCCCAGCCATCGCAAATAGGGCCCCCTAAATCATGACGCCCCCCTATAACGACGCGCAGCGGCGCGAATATTTGCAAATGATCGACCGGATCGGTGGCGCTTGGTTGGGCGTGTTCGGCGAAGATACCGAGTTTTATTCGGCCAATTATTGGGACCTGCTGACCCGGCTGTGGCGCAGCGTGCAGCCGGTACGCAAGACCGATGCGCTGGGCTTCCTGACCGCGGTTAAAAGCGGCCACACGGCGGGCAAGTATCTGGAACGGGCGATTGAGCGCGGGTTCATCGTCGAGACCGAAAACCCCGAAGACGCGCGCTCGCGCCTGGTCGGCCTGTCGCCGGATATGCGCGCACGCCTCGACGGGTTCTTCGATACCGCTGTCGACGAAGTTGGCCGCACAAACACCAATCTCTCTAATCTGGTCGATAAGAGCTGAAACCAGCCGCTTTGGGCCTATCCCCAAAAATAGATAAAATTATTTATATTATGAAAATATTTTGATTGATTTTTTCATATTATGAAATTATCGTTACACATCATGCGTGAATGTGTAAATTGCCACGGCCCGTTACAAGCCGCTCGCCTGTCCTGCACCGCCTGCGGTCTGAGCTTCGAGGGCACCTTCAATACGCCCCGGCTGGCCCGTCTGGAACCCGACCAACAGCAATTGGTCGAGCAGATGGTGTTGGCGGCGGGTAATTTGAAAGACGTGGCGAGCGCCATAGAGGTCAGCTACCCAACGCTGCGCAAACGCCTCGATAATCTCATCCTCGCCCTGAGCACCTTGCGCGAGCAGGACGATGCGCAAATCGCAAAATTTCTCAGCGCGGTCGAAGCTGGCGAGATGACCGCGGAATCCGCCGCGCGCCTGATCAGAGAGCTCCATGGCCAATCTTAACGAGATCGACCCGAACGGGCACGCCGAACGCATCGGCCGGATGGAGCGCGACGGCCTGCTCACCGCCAGTCAGGCGGCGCAACTGCGCGAAAGCGTGCAACCGCGCGGGGCCGAAGACATCACCACATCCCTGCGCGCCCGCTGGCCGGCACGATGGATCGGCGTGTTTTTAGTCGCCATCGCCGTGGTCGCTCTCGGCGCTGCTTTGACCGGCTCGGGCGGCGGGCCAACTACCGTACAAGACGTATCGAGTGCCTTGAACCAACCAGGAGGCGTTGGAGAAATGAACGCAACCGTATCGAAACTCATCGCCGTGGCGATTTTGCTGATCGTCCCCCTGCTGCTGTGGGCCGTGCTGCACAACAGCCTGGTCGCCAAGGAAGAAAATGTCTTCGAGGCTTGGGCGCAAACCGAAAGCAATTTCCAACGGCGCGCCGATTTGGTGCCGGCGCTGGTGGAATCGGTGACCCGCTTCATCCAACACGAATCCGAAACCCTGACCGACATTGCTCAGGAACGCAGCCAAGCGACCGGCCGCTTGGCGCAGGCCGTCGACGAGTTGATCAACACGCAGAAACAGGCTGCCGAGGTGCTGCGCGCCAACCCGGAACTCTTGATCGAAAACCAAGAAAAACTGGCGCAACTCTTCGCCGGTCAGACCTCGGTTGGCCGCAGCGTCGGTAATCTGTTCGCTGTCGTCGAAGCCTATCCCGATCTGCGTTCGGCCGACCAGTTTCTCGAATTGCAGGCCCAGCTCGAGGGCACCGAGAACCGTATCAACGTCGCCCGCCAGCGCTTCAACGACGCGGTCGGCGATTTCAACGGCACCATGCGCAAGCTGCCCTGGAGCCTAGTGGCCAGCGCCGGCAGATTCCAACGCAAAGCCTATTTCCAATCCGAGGAAGACGCTCGCCGTGCGCCAGATATCAACTTCAACTAAGCGGCTGACTATTGCCCTGGTGGCCGCCATCATCGTTGTGGGCGGCCTGTCGGTGGTGCGCGAACTCAATGCGCCGCCGGAGCTGGTAGAGGACGATGCGGCGTTGATGTCGCCCGAAGAGCGCGCCTTTCTTGCCGAGTTCCACCGCTTTCTCACCAAGGATCACGATATCGACTATCGGGTGATCACCGTTAAAGACAGCGGCGATATCGACCAGTTTGCCGTCAAACGCTTCGAGAAATTGTTCGCTAAATCGTCGCGCAGCGCCACCGGCCGCGGCCTTTTGCTGGTTGTCGACCCGGTGCAGGACCGAGTGCGCCTGGAAGTGTCCCAGACGCTCGAAGGCGCATTCCCCGACGCTTTCATCGCCTATGTGGAGCAGCGCCAGATGGTGCCGTTCTTTCGCACCGGCCGCATCGCCGACGGCGTCCTCGCCTCCACCGAGCTGATCGCCATGCGCGCCCAGAACGCCACCCGCAATGCCGGCTTTGAGGACGAGCCGTGGGCGACAACCAGCGCCGGCGGCGGCGCGGTCGCCGCGGCGCGCATCGGCGAAGGGCCGGAGCAAATACCGGTCCCGCCATCCCCCGCAACGGCGCCGCCGACCAATACGCCGCAACAGGCTCTACAGGCCTATTTCGACGCCATGGGCGCGCGCAACGCCAGCCCCGACCTGGCGTTTTACACGCCGGCAACCCGCCAGATGCTCAGCGGCTGGACGATCACCCGCGCGCAAATGGATTCGGTGGTGAAAACCTATCGCCGCTGCAACGCCGAGCCGGTGAAATCGGATCCCACCAGTTCGCTGGCCGTCATTCGCTACCCGATCGCCGAGCGCAGTTGCGCGCCCTTCTTTTTTCAAAACATCGACGGCGCCTGGGCGCTCGACCTAACGATAATGCAGCAGGCGATCCGCTTCGGGCGCACCAATGCTTGGCGCTTCGACCAGAGCGTCGACCACCCCTACCGCTTCGCCTTCGCCGACTGGCGTTTCGATCCGAGCGGCTTTCCGTCGCGCGCCCGGTGATCCTGACCCCGCGCCCCTAACTTCCCGACAATTTGCGATAAACACCGTGCAGTAACCCTCGTGCCTTTTCGTGCGCGCGGCCTTATTATTGCCGGGTCTGAGTCACACATTCACAGAGAAGGCCGCCGGCATGTTGGCGAACGCATACGCACAAGTTCTGCTGTTTTTCCAAAATTTCGGTGTGCTGGCCGCACTGGCGGTGATCCTCGCTGTCGGTATCTTGCGCATTATCTTGCGCCTTGCCGCCGCGCAGAAACAAACCCACACCACCCGCGCCTTCCGTGACCGCTTCCAGGCCTTCTGCCATAGCTCGGGCGAAGATACCGCTGCTTATGAACGCCTGGCCTTTCTGGCCGAGCGCATGGGCAACACTATGGGCCGCCACGCGCGGGTCGAAGCCAAGCCGCCCTTCGGCAGCCAGACCACTAAAAGTTTCGTCACCGTGCTGCAGTTTATCCCCGAGTTGCGCCGCCACTTCGCCGATTTGCAGGCTGGCGGCTATGGTCTGGGCAATGACGGCGCCAGTTGGATTTACCATACGGTCGACGACGCGTTGATCCGCTTTCTCGGCGCCCTTGATGAGACCTCGAAAATTGCTCTGCGCCGGTTGATCAATCCGATCGCCTGGTTTCGCGAGGGGGTCGAGCGCCTCCTTGCCCTACCCTTCATCATCGCCGGCTGGTTCGGCGTCATCACGACAGCGGACGCCGTCAACGCCGAAAAAAACAGCACCTTCCGCGCGGTCGCCGGTCTCACTGCAATCCTCGCCGTGGTCACCATCGCATCGACCTTCATCGTCGGCGAAAAGAAAACCGCCGACACCTACCGCACCATCGGAACCACCGCGGCGAGCGCCACCAATAGCGGCATGAAAGCCGTATTCAGCGCGTTTTCGGATGTGTCGAAGGCGATCACCGCGCCAAAGCCCGAGCAATAAGCGCCACAACAGAGCCCTTTCTCGTTCGCTTATGAAATCACCCATCGCGCTTGCCGCTATTCTGGTCACAATTGTGCTCGCCGTGCTTGCCGCCCGGCAAGGCGACCGCCATGACGATGTGACCGGCCCAGTCACCCATGTACGTGGCGGCGACACCGTTGAGGTCGCCGACATTCGGGTGAGACTAAACGGGGTGGCGGCGCCCCAACGGGGTGAACCTTTCGCCGCCGAAGCCGAGAGGTTCTTGAAAAATTTGGTCATGGGCCAGACCGTGCGCTGCAACGTTAGCAGCCGGCGCAGCTTTGAGCGCCGGATCGGCACCTGCTATCACGACGGTACCGACATCGCCATCACCATGATCAGCGCCGGTCTGGCGCGCGACTGCCCAAGACATTCCGGCGGCCGCTACAGCGACTTCAACACCACCGCATCGGAGCGATTACCCCTGCCCGCCTTCTGCGCGGCACGTTAAACGTCACAGAGAAAATGGTGGCCAGTGGAGGATTCGCAGCACCACGACGCCAGGTTCCATCTTGATATAGTTTTCGCCACACCAGCAAAGCCCGGTGAGAAAGAGAATCAATAGAATTTACTGACGATCATGTTTTGTGCGAGACTTCGTGACCTACTTCGCGAACCAAGGGTGGCCTTAAGACCGCCCAAATCGATACTAAACAGGAGAGGAACACACCCATGAAAAGTTCGTTCAAAACGTTGACCGCATTTTTAGCGCTTGGTGCTGGATTTATCGCCTGGGCCGGGACACCGACACCGGTATCCGCGCAGACAAATATCCTCGTGCATGTCTTTGCGCCGCCCAATTATCCCAACAACAGCCATGGCTGGGTCTATCTCAAGGAAAACATCGAACGTGATACGCAAGGCCGGGTCACCTTTGAATTCACCAACGGCAAGGTCGCCCCGCCGCAGCGCAACTGGGACCATGTGACGGCAGGCATCGTTGACGCGGCCTATTTACATACCGGCTTTGAAAGAAAACGGCTGTGGTTGACCGAAGTCGGCCGGCTTCCCGGCGCTACGCCGACCGCGACGGCGATGTCGGTCGCTAGTTGGCGGACCTACAAGAAATTCTTCGAAGTGGCCGACGAATTTAAGGGGGTCAAACTGCTGACGCTCTATAGCTTTACCGGCGAAAATATCTGGACCATCGATAAGCCGATTAACACTGTCGACGATTTGAAGGGCATGAAGTTGCGTTCCGGCGCCGGATTGGCCGCCAACATCTTCAAATCTCTCGATATCGCACCCGTGCCATCGCTGGCCGCGGAAATTTTCCCCATGGTCTCTAAAGGTGTGGTCGATGGCATGACCGGCCCCGCCGCACTGCTGACGGTGCTCAAGGTGGACCAGTTCATCAAACACGGCATCCGCTATCCGGGCGCGATGACCACCTTGATGTGGACGCCGATCCTGAACAAAGAGAAATGGGAGTCGATCTCGGCCGATGATCAAGCGATCATGGAAAAATATCTCGGCGAACCGATGGCGCGTAGCGTCGCCGGTGAATGGGACCGCCGTAATACGTCGTCGCTCAAAAAGATGGCCGCCGATGGCATTAAAATCCATGACGCGAGCCCGGAATTCGTTGCTGCCGTGGAGGCAAAGACGGCAGTGTTTACCGACGAATGGCTGGAACGCGCAGCAAAGCGTGGTGTCGACGGCAAAGCGGCGTTGGCCTTCTACAAGCAGCAGCTTGAGGAGTTGAAATAAACCACGTTGGGATTCTGATCGGTGACAACCGAGCAAGAACCAGACCCATCTGAACAGACCGAGGTGAGATGGCGGCCACTACATCTGTTGGTCGCCATCTTCATCGGTTTGATGCTGCTGGTTGGCAGCCTCGACGTAACGATGCGCTATGCATTCGATGCGCCGCTCAGCTGGGGTGGACCCGTCGTCGGCTTGTTTCTCGGCCTGACAATTTTCAGCGGAATGATCATTGTCACCGGTGAGGACGAGCATATCACCGTCGGTTTGCTGGACCGCTGGATCGTCGGCCGCCGCCGGAAAATTCAGTCAATCCTGGTGTATGTCGTGAGTATCGGCTCGATGTTCTTCATCTCGGAGCGGATGTTGGCGTCGAGCCTGCGCAGCTATGAGAATGAAAACCAGCATATGATGATCGACATCTCGGTGTGGCCTTTCTCGGCCATATTCGCTGTGCTCAGTTTCATCTCCGGTTTGCTCCTCTTGCGGAATCTCTTTCGTCTGCTGACGAAACGCGACAAAGCCGTCTAGGCCCTGGACCTCACGCATGCTTGAAACCGTCATTGGATTATCCGGGCTGATCGTCCTTTTGCTTGCTCGGGTGCCGCTCGGCTTTGCGATGCTCATCGTCGGATTTGTCGGTACGGCGTTGGTACGTACGCCTTCCGCGGCGTTGGCCGGTGTAAGCTCGACTATCTTCGAAATCGCCATCTCGCCGAACTTCGTGGTGTTACCGTTATTTATGTTGATGGGCGCATTCGTGTCTCAGGCGCGGTTATCGGACGATCTCTACGATGCCGCGCATGCTTGGCTGGGCCACTTCAAGGGCGGATTGGCAATGTCGACGGTCGCGGCAAGCGGCGGTTTTGCTGCAGTGTCGGGTAATTCGGTAGCGACCGTTGTAACCATGGCCAAGGTCGCTCTGCCTTCCATGCGGCGCTACGGGTACGGCGACAGCTTGGCAGCGGGCACCATTGCGGCGGGCGGAACGCTGGGCATTCTCATACCCCCCAGTAATGCGCTGATCATCTACGGGCTGTTGACCGAAACCGACGTTGGCAAACTATTTATTGCCGGGATCATACCGGGGTTGGTGACCATTGCCCTCTACATCGCTGTGGTGCGTTTGATCGTGACATTTCGGCCGGACCAGGGACCCGCCGCCGAACGCAGCGACTGGCCGACCCGGTTCCGATTACTCCTACGGGTATGGGGTGTCGTCGCAATATTCCTGATGATCATGCTGGGGATCACTTTCGGTGTCTTCACGCCGACGGAAGCCGGCGCGGCCGGTGCCTTGGGAGCCTTGCTGTTTTCGATCGGTCGCAAGCGCATGTCGTGGCATGGCCTCTATCTTTCACTGTTCGATGCCGGCAAGACCACGGCGATGCTGTTCACCGTGATTTTCGGCGCGCTGGCGCTCAATCAATTTGTTCAACTATCCGGTGTCGGCAACCAACTGTCTGACTTTGTGACCGGTCTTGACGCGTCTCCGACCGTTTCCATTTTCGCCATTCTCGGGATTCTTATTATCCTCGGCATGTTTATCGAAGGCCTCGCGATGGTCCTGCTGGTGGTGCCGATCTTCGTGCCGATCGTCGACGCAATGGGTTTCGATCTCATTTGGTTCGGTGTGTTCCTGGTGGTGGCGGTGGAAATCAGCCTGATTACGCCACCGGTCGGCATCAACGTGTTTGTGCTCAAAACCATGCTCAAAGATGTTGAGTTGTCGACCATCTTCGCCGGCATCATGCCGTTCTTCGCCGCCGACATCTTCCGTCTTGTCCTGCTGATATTCTTCCCTGCGTTGGCATTGTGGTTACCGAGCCTTGTTTGATAGATGCGACACAAGATAACGCGCGTCCTCTGTGTCGGTGATGAGCGCGGAAGGTTCAAGGTGAGATGAAACTGGAAAGTCTCAAATTGAAGTCCTTAAGAGCCTAGGAGAGCGCTCATGCAGATTGTCCGCTACCACCACATACCGTGGGAAGACCGCATGAATGTCGACAATTGGCCCAGCCGCGCCGGCACCTATTACAACAACCCAGAAACAGAATTGTGCATCCGGCTGATCGACTACCCCTTTGGTTCCGTCGAACCACGCCATGTCCATGCGGGCACACACGCGACCACGGTGTTGAAGAACCACGCCATCGTTGACGGGCTAACCCTGGGGCCGCTCGACGTGGTGATCGGTCCCAGCAACGAACCTCACGGGCCGCTCGAATATCCTGAAGGCTGCAATTTATTGTCCGCGTTCCAGGGCAGCTTTTATCATTCCGAGGTCGAGACCCTGTCGAGCGAAAAGCAGTACCGTTTGGTCCAACAGGAGAGCATTGCCTGGACAGAGCTCGATGGCGGTGGCGAAGCGAAAACGCTCGTTGACCACGGCGCCGGCCGCCTCCTCGTCGAGGCAATGCGGTTTCCCGCAGGCGCTCAACATAAGTCGGCCTTTCTAGCTGCCCTGTTGGTCGACGGCGAGGTTTCCGTCGAGGGCGAGCCGCTCGGGATATGGGATTTCATTTACGCCGATGAGGGTGACCCGCGCGCCGACATCGTTTGTGCAAGCGACGCAACACTGCTCACACTGACGATGCGCGACACCACCGCGTAAATGCCGTTCATGTGTCGTTCAAGAATGCTAGCCGAAGGAGCCGAATATGAACATTGATCGGGTATCGCCAGCATTCGACGCCGTTCTTGGCGATCGCGAACCGACGATCGATACCGTTGCCCACGGCCTATACTTCGGCGAGGGTCCGGTCTGGGATCGGCGCGAAAACAGATTTTTGTGGACCGAGATAATCGGCGACGCGATTTGGGAATACCGACCCGGCGTCGGCAGCCGAAAATTGATGGCGCCAAGCGGCCATGCCAACGGAATGACCTTCGATCTTGAAGGCCGTTTGCTTGTCGCCGGCTGGTCATCGCGTTCAGTCTGGCGCCTGGAGCATGACGGCACGACGACGGTTCTGGCGTCGCACTATGACGGCACGCCGCTGAGTGGACCGAACGATATCGTCGTGCGCTCGGACGGGACGATTTATTGGACCGATCCACCGGGCGCGCTGTCCATCCCGGGCATGGAAGGCCATGACCAGCAGCGCTATTTGGATATTCAGGGTGTCTATTGCTTGACCCCTTCCGGTGAGGTGCACCTCGCCATCGCCGATTGTACCTACCCCAACGGGCTGGCCTTTTCGACCGACGAAAAACTGCTCTACGTCAACGATACGCAGCTCGGTCTCATTCGCGCGTTCGATGTGAACGCAGATGGCAGCGTTGGACCGGGCCGTTTGTTCCACACGATGACGGGTACCGAAGAAGGCGTTGCGGACGGCATGAAGGTGGATCTGAACGACAATGTGTATTGCACCGGCCCCGGTGGTATTCATGTTACGAATTCCGGCGGAGAGCTAATCGGACGTCTGCTTATCCCAGGCCATTGCACGAACATCGCGTGGGGCGGTGAAGACTGGACGAGTTTTTACATCACAACCTTCCACACGGTTGTTCGCACCCGCCTGGGTATTCCCGGCGTTGCGGTCTGGTGAGGTGCGAGCCATGGCAGAGAATATGATTTTCGAGCGCGTCGCAGGCCCCTTTGAAGGCCCAGCGAACGGCGTCGTGTGGGACGGTGAAGGGCTACTATTTGCGTTAATGGAAGAACAGCGCCTAATGCGTTTCGACCCGGCGACCGGTGAGGTTTCCGAAGCACGAAAATACACCAGCCGGACAAACGGCCTTGCGATGGGCCTTAACGGCGAGTTGTACGGCGGACAGGAAGCCAGCCGGAGGCTCATCGAATTTATGCCCGACGGCTCGTCGGTCGCAATCGACGCGCTGCTCGACAGCAAGCATCACAACCATCCCTGCGACCTGACAGTCGACAGCCAGGGGCGGATTTGGTTCGCGGATCCGTTCAGCCCGGTTCTCGCCGTCGGGCCGCAATTCTTCCCGCCGCTCGATCACGCATCCGTCCTCCGCGTCGCGCGCGATCATCGGCGCGCGTGGATCATGCGGCGCATGACCTATGACACCAAGGCGCCGCGTTCGGTACTGCTGTCGGCAGATGAGACCAAGCTATATGTTGCCGAGGGCGAACCGCGCCAAGATCACATTCGCGAGCTGCGCGCTTATGCGATTGGCGGTGATGGAGAGCTCGGCACCTATGACGTCTTACATAGGTTCGGCAGCGACCATCGTGGACCGCAGCGCGGCATTGAAGGTATGTGTCTCGACGCCGACGGAAATATCGTTGCCTGCGGTGGCTGGCAACGAAACGGGCCAGGTCCGCTCGTCTATGTTTTTTCACCCGCCGGGCGAGTCCTGAAAACCTACGACCTTCCCGCCGATATGCCGAACCGTTGCGCCTTCGGCGGCGCGGACCTCGATACGCTCTATGTCACGACAGCGGCCGGCGAGCTGCTTGCTGGCAAATATTGAGATTGACCAAAATTCTCTTGCCTGGTGAGCCAACATTCCGTTCAGACAAAGAAGGAGGAGACATGCAATGGCATTACTACCCTACATAACCGACGAGGAAGCGACGGGGCATGTCGCCACTTTATTCAAACACAACAGGAAATTGTATGGACGGGTCGCCAACGCCATACGCGTCGCTGCCCATTCGCCAAAATTGGCGCAGACGATCTTTGGCTTCAACGTGCCGGCGTTGCGCGAAGAAATTACCGGTAACCTGCCTGTCCGCCTCAAGGCCATGGTCATCCTCAAAACGTCCATGCTGAACGGCTGCGCCCATTGAATCAGTCACAATGTAACGCTCGGTCGAGGGTTGGGTTTTGACGAAGAACTTATTGAAGCAATCGAGGGCGACTTTCAGACTTCCGATTTGCTGTCGCCGCCCGAAAAAGCGGCGATCAAATGGGCTGAAGTGCTGACTAAGATGACCTATCGGGGCGAAAATCCGGAAGCGATGCCGGAATTGAAGAAGCATTTCAATGCGGCCCAGATCGTGGAAATCACCATGGTGTCGGGCTTCTTCAATTTCTGGAACCGTTTCACCGACAGCCTGCAGATCGATATCGAAGAAGCACCGGTGATGAACAAGTTCGTCAAGTCAGCGACGATCGATCCGGCTGACTATGTTGCCTATATGCGCGACGGATGGTGGAACCATGAAGATGGCAGCGGCGGCGTAACAAAAGGAAACAAGACATAATGGCGATGCTTTCCGGTGCTCAGGTTATGGCGCGCATGCTCGAAGATTATGGGGTCACCGACATTTTTCATGTGCCAGCGATTCTGCGGAGAACCATGGTCGAACTCGAAGAGACTTCCATAAACCGGGTGCGCACACACGGCGAAAAATCTGCCGCCTACATGGCCGACGGTTATGCCCGCGCCTCGCGGCGTCCAGGTATCTGCATGGCCCAGACGGTCGGTGCGCTAAATCTTGCGGCCGGCCTGCGCGATGCCTGGCTCGCCCATTCGCCGGTGATCGCGATGACGGGCGGGCGTGATCCGGCAACTAAGTTTCGCAAGGTCTATCAGCAGAACGACGACGTGCCGGCATTCGATGGGGTGACCAAATTCAACGCCACGGTCGACTCGGTCGACCGGTTTCCCGACATGGTGCGCCAAGCCTTCCGGGTCGCCGTGTCGGGGACCCCGGGGCCTGTACACCTCCAGTTCCGCGGTAACGAGGGGCAAATGGACGTCGAAGAAGCCGACATGGAACCACTGGTCGAAACCGCCTTCTCGCAAGTACCGCCATTCCGCCCCTAGCCCGACGAGGCGAGCGTGCAAAAGGCAGTCGAAGTGCTCCAGGCGGCCCAACGGCCAGTAATCGTTGCCGGCGGCGGGGTGCGGTGGTCGCAGGCCGCTGCCGCCGTGGTTACGCTCGCGGAGAAATTGCAAATACCGGTGGCAACCTCCTTGAACGGCAAAGACACGATCCCCGGATCTCATTCCCTGAGCGTCGGTGTCGTCGGCACCTATTCACGCGGGGCCGCCAATCAAGTCGTCTCGGAAGCCGATCTCGTCTGTTTCATCGGTTCGGAAACCGGCGGCATGACCACCCATTTTTGGCAGGTGCCAACGCTCGGCACACGTGCGATTCAGATCGATATCGATCCCGAGGCGCTCGGCCGCAACTACATGCTCGATGCCGCCGTCCTCGGCGACGCCAAGGTCGTCGTCGAACGCATGGTCGCCCGCGCCGATGCTGCGACGGCGGCGAGCCGCGATGGCTGGGTCGGCCGGGCCCGCGAACATGTGGGCTCCTGGTATCAGCAGTATAACGAGCTCCTCACATCCGAGGTGGCGCCAACGCGACCAGAGCGCATCTGTAACGATCTGTCGAAGTACCTGCCCGACGATGCCTTCGTCGTCGTCGACACCGGGCACGCCGGTATGTGGATGGGCGGCATGTATGACTTGCGCGCCCCCACCCAGAGCTACGTGCGGTGCGCCGGCCATCTTGGCTGGGCATTTCCAGCCGCGATTGGCGCCCAGCGCGGCGTGCCCGACCGACCCGTCGTTTGCTTCACCGGTGATGGCGGATTCCTCTACCATGTTGCCGAGATCGAGACCGCGGTCCGCTGGAACATCCCGGCCGTGATCGTCGTCAACAATAATCACTCCGGCAACCAGTCCAAGCGCGGCTACGACGCCGTTTATGGCGGCAAGCAGACAGAGCGGGGCCAGGAACTCTGGGTCTGGACCGATGTGAATATCTCAAAAGTCGCCGACGCCTTCGGCGCGCAAGGCCTCCGGGTTGAGAAGCCGGCCGAATTCGCGCCGGCGTTGGAGAAGGCGATCGAGTCGCGGCGGCCGACCATCATCGATGTGGTGACTGACCTCGACGCCGAAGCGCCGCTCGCCGTTAGTTAGAGGGAAGACGCCATGTCGACAGATTTGCCAATGACACCGATTAGACGCGTGGTGACGGGAACCGACGGGCAAGGTCGCTCGAAGGTCGTATGGGACGGGCCGGCGCCCAATGCCAACAACGCCGCGCTCGCCAGCCGCACCCACAATACGAACATCTGGGTCTGGGACCGCGCGCCGCTGCCGCTTTCCGGAACCGACGACGAAGGCGACACGCCTTACGAGTTTCCCGGCGCTCCCGGCGGTGGACATGTACGCGTCGTCGAGACGCTGGAGCGGCAGGAAGGTTACGACCGGGCGAGCGACCCCGACTTCCACGAGGACCACGTGCCGACACCGCGCCCCAGCGGGCGCAGTTGGGACCGCGGCGGCAAGAACTCTTATTCGTCGGGCATGCACAAAACCCAGTCGGTCGATTTCGGCATCGTGCTGGCGGGCGAGCGCGAACTGATCCTCGACGACCAAACGCTTCTGATGAAACCCGGTGACATCGCGATCCAAGTCGGCGCCTGGCACAATTGGTCCTCGCCGCGACTTGGCTGCGTCATGGCGTTCGACATGATCGATGCCGAATTCGTCGATGGACCACAGGGGCTCGTTCAGGGCGGCGACCCGGTGGTCGCCCCACCAGCCGACTTCCAACTTCCCGAGGGTGTCAAGCCGGCGCGCCGGATCGTCACCGCCGATCGCGAGCCTGGGCGGTCCAGCCTGATCGCCGACGGCCCGGCGCCGGACGTGCGCGTCGATCCGGCGCGGCCAGGTTTCGCGTCGGCACGACTATGGGTGATCGACCGTATTCCGGCGAAAATCGTATTGGAGACCCTGCATCTGCCGCACACGATCGAGCCGCCGAAAGGCGGTGCGGTGTGTCGCGTCGTGACCTACCCACCGGATGCGAACTGGGACGGTGATGTTGGCGCCGACGAAGTGGCGGCGTTTTTTGACACGATGGGATCGCCCGGCGCATCCACCTATTCGCCCGAAGCACCACATCCCTATATGCAAAAAACCGACACAGTGGATTTCTGTTTCATCCTCGAGGGCGCAATCGACCTGGTTCTCGATACTGAATCGGTGGCCCTGAAGACCGGCGATATTGTTGTCCAGCGTGGCACAAACCACGCCTGGAGTAATCGGTCCACCGTGTCCTGTATCATGGCGGTCGCATCGCATGACGGCACATATTGAGGCTGCCCAACCGGAGAGCCGTCCGTTTCCGATTGCGCTCGTGCCTGCGTTGCATGAGACGGTCGAACTTGCGGGGAAATGGTGCCCAGGGGCGGATTCGAACCACCGACACGCGGATTTTCAGTCCGCTGCTCTACCAACTGAGCTACCTGGGCCCATGACGTGCTTCGCACATGTCGCGCTAAATTTCGCGGAGGCGACGCGCGGGTATAGGAAAAATCCTCTGCCCTGTCCAGAGGGCTTTCTCGGGCTCATTTTTAGCGGCGTCGCGCTAGCCGTCATCCTCGCGCGCCGCGTCGGGATTGCCCTCGTAGACCATGGGCGCTTCATCGGTGGGAATGCGGTAGCGGCCGTCGAGCCAACGCGCCAAATCGGCGTTGGCGCAGCGCTCGGAACAAAACGGCCGGTGGCGCTTCACCGCTACCTTGCTGCAATTGGGACACTTGGCCATCGACGCTTTTCCGCTGCTCACTTCCCGTTGGATGGCCAACATATTATCACGATTCTGGCGCGCGCAACGGCGCGGCTACCTTTTCGGCGCTATTTCCCATTTGTCACGCGGCCAGCTCGGCTGCGCTTCGAGCGTCACCTGCCCTATCCGCGCCGCCGCTTCGCCGAAGGCATCGTGGAGCGCGCCAGACAAGGCCTCGACCACGTCCGGCGCGGCGCGCAGCACATAGCCGGCCGACGATTGCTTTCGCGCGCCCGCCGACAGCCCACGGATCGCGCCGTAGGCCGCCGCATCCGCGCGTAGACGCGGCGCAACTGCCGGTTCCATCATGCGCTCGGCCAGGGACGGGCCAAGACGCGTGCGGGTCATCTCGATCAGCCCGAGATTGGAAATACCCAGCACATGGCAGGTGGCTGGATCGTCTTTGAGGTGGCGGCGCAGGGTGGTCAGCACCTGCTTACGGTCGTCGCCGCGCGCCATTTTTAGGGCATCGATGACGATGGCGCCGCCAATGGCGCGGAGTCGCAACTGGCGGGCGATTTCCAGCGTCACCGCCAGATTGACGTCACGCGGGCCGCGGCCGGCGCGACCGATATGGCGGGCGGAATTCACGTCGATAGCGCACAAGGTCTCGGTCAAATCGAACACCAGTTCGGTGCCGTTGCCCACTGCAACCCGGGGCACCAACGCGGCGGCGATGGCGTCTTCGATTTCGTGGGCCTCAAACAGCGGACCGTTCTCGCGCACCAATTCGATGTCGGCTTCGGGAGCCTCGCTATCGAACCAACGTTGTACGGCTGTCTCGATGACCCCATCGCCGCAGATAATACGCGAAACTTCCCCGTCAGCGTGCGCCGCCAAGATACGGTCGACCGGATCGGGCGGCGATTGCAGACACATTGGCGGCTGTTTTGAGTTTTCGGGATCGTCGGGCAGGCGCACCAGGCGCGGTCCCTTATCGGCGAAACCTTCTGCGGCGACCCGCACCGCCACCGCCTGGCCCTCATGCACCAAGTCTCCAATACGCGCGCGCCGGCCCGCCCCCTCGGCGATCACCGCGTCGCGGGCCCGCATAAAACCATCCGCCGCTTGTCCGATATCGACGAAGGCGGCGTTCATCGCCGGATCCAAGCGCCGCACCCGGCCGAGATAGACCCCGCCCAACGCCACCGGTTCGCTATCGCGGAAATGATCGACCTGCCACACCTGCTTGCCATGGAGCAAGGCAGCACGGGTCTCGCCGGGACTACGCTCGATAAGCAGGGTGGCGTCGCTCACGGTTGGCTATATCCCAGACCGGCGAGCATGGCGGCGGCGGCGGCCATATCGAGACCCACCACATTGGTGTAGGAACCATTGATCGCCGGAATGAATGCCGCCGCGTGACCCTGAATGGCATAGCCGCCGGCCTTGCCCTGCCACTCGCCGGTCGCCAGATAGGCCTCGATCTCACTGCCGGTCAGCCGCTTGAAACGGACCATGGTGTTGATCAGCTTGCGCGCCTTACGGCCGTCCGGAGCAAGCACACAGATGCCGCCATAGACCCGGTGGCGGCGGCCCGACAGCAGTTGCAAATAGCGCTTGGCGGCAGCGCCGTCTGCGGGTTTGCCGATAATACGCCGGCCGACCCCGACCACCGTGTCGGCGCCAAGAACGAAGGCGTCCGGGTGACGCTCGGCAACGCTGGCAGCTTTGGCCCCGGCGAGACGGCGCGCCAACGGGCCCGGCGCTTCATCCTTGCGGGGGGTCTCGTCTATATCGGCGGGGTCGATTTGGTCGGGCGTGAGGCCCACTTGCGCCAGTAGTTCAAGTCGGCGCGGCGAGGCGGACGCCAGGATCAGCCGATGCGCCACGTCATCTGCCTACCCAGCCAAGGTCCAGCAGGCGCCAGTCCGGCGAGCAGCGGGTGGCTATCGGAGAATATGGGGAACGACAGCGCACGGCGGCGCGGCCTTACTTGAAGCGGAATGTGATGCGGCCCTTGGTCAAATCATAGGGCGTCATTTCGACATTCACCTTGTCGCCCGCGAGGACGCGGATGCGGTGCTTTCTCATTTTACCGGCGGTGTGGGCCAGCACTTCATGGTCGTTGTCGAGCTTCACGCGAAACATCGCGTTGGGCAGCACCTCGGTGACGGTGCCGGAAAATTCGAGAAGGTCCTCTTTCGCCATACTGTATCCGTGCGTTGTTACCGCGGTTGCGCGGCCTTGGGAGCGCAGTTGGACCGTATTTTGGCGATAAACTCAACCCCTGCCTCGAATTACGCCTTGCGATAACGGCAAAAAACAGGGCCATTATCGACAAAGTTTAAATAATAAGCGCGGGGGACGCGGTAAATGAGCGACGATATTCTCTACCAGGCCGACAGCGCGGTGCGGCTGATCACCATCAACCGGCCGGCCAAGATGAACTCGTTGGACTGTGCCGCCAATGACGAACTGGTCGAGGCATTTAAGGCATTCGATGCCGACGACGCGGCCCGTATCGCCGTGATCACCGGCACCGGCGACGCGGCGTTCTGCGCCGGCGCCGACCTCAAAAGCTACACCATGGCCTTTGCGACCACGCCGCCTGACGAATTCCGGCGCACCTATACCAATGGCTACGGGCTGGGCGGCATCACCCGCAATCTTAATATCCATAAACCGATCCTCGGCGCCATCAACGGCTATGCCATGTCCGGCGGGTTCGAGATCGCGCTGGCATGCGACATGCGTCTGTGCTCGCCCAACGCGGTGTTCGCCCTGCAGGACGTCAAATGGGGCTTTCACGCCTGCGACGGCGCGCTGGTTCGCCTGCCCCATATCATCGGCCTCAGTCACACCATGGAGATGTTCTTGACCGGCGACCGTTACGACGCCGACTGGGCTTATCGGGTGGGGCTGGTGAACCGGATCGTCGAGCAATCGTCACTGCTCGACGAGACGATGGCGCTGGCCCACAAACTCGCGACCCGCTCGCCACTGGCTCACCGCCAGGGCAAGGAGACCATCCTCCACGCGCTGGGTCGGCCGGTACAAGAGGGACTGCGCTTCGAAAGCGCCTCGTTCCGCGACCTCGGCGACAGCGAAGACCTTGTCGAAGGCACCAATGCGTTCGCCGAAAAACGCGACGCTGTGTTTAAGGGGCATTGACTTAAAGAAGTCCTCACCCAGGGTTGTCGAAGGGGGAGGACCGACGCCCTCATACTTCGACAAGCTCAGCATGAGGGCTTTATCGGCGACCCGATCAATCCAACGGCGCATCGCTGAGCGGAAAGCGGCGTTTTATGTGCTCGAAGATGTCCTCGCGCAGGTCACGGTAGGCGGCGAGACGCGTGTCGCGATTGCCTTCGACGATGGTGGGGTCGGCCATCGGCCAGTATTCGATGTCGCAGGCGATGGTGCGCGTTAGCTCCACCGCGCGGTGCTGCGCCTGGGGCGTGAAGGTGACGATCAGGTCGATCGATTGGTCGGCGATATCATCGAAAGATTTTGGCCTATGGCGCGATATGTCGAGGCCGATTTCGGCCAGAGCGGCGATCGCGAAGGGATCGACTTCGTTGGCCGCAAGGCGCACCCCGACACTGTCCACATAGATGCGGTGGCCGAGCAAATGCTTCATCAGAGCCTCGGCCATGGGCGAGCGAATGGTGTTTCGATTACAGGCAAACAGCACGCTTTTGGGAAAATCGTTCATGCCCGCTACGCCCTGATATGCAGAGCGCAAATGAGGGTGAACAGGCGCCGCGCGGTGTCGAAATCCACATCGACCTTGCCAGCCAATTGCGACTGAAGCCGCTCCGAACCTTCGTTATGGAGCGCCCGGCGGCCGACATCGATGGCTTCGATCTGCGCCGGTGAGGCGGAGCGAATAGCCTCGTAATAAGATTCGCAGACGGTGAAATAATCGCGAATCGTGCGGCGCAAGGACTGCACCGAAAACATCACCGCGCCAACCTTCACCCCGTCCTGACGGTCGATGTCAAAGACCAGGCGGCTTTCCTGGATACGCAGCGTGACGTCATAAGGGCCGTGGGGCGCACCGCCAAAAAACGCAGGATCGGGTTGGAAAGAATTGGTCTCTACCAGATCGTAGACCGCCACATCGATCTCCCGCTCCACATCCGGCTGATAGCGAATGATGCTCGGATTATCGATGGCAACGTGGACGATACGGTGATTATTGTCCGACAAGGGTTTCACCCCGGGTCCGCAATCGCGATCAAGTTTCGTCGTTCAGGCGAATTTTTACCGACAGCGCGTGCGCCTGAAGCCCCTCGGCATTGGCCAGAGTAACGGCGGCGGGGCCAATCGCCCGCAACCCCTCGACGCTGCACGAGATCAGCGAAGACCGTTTGAGGAAATCCAGCACGCTCAACCCCGACGAAAACCGCGACGTGCGGCCGGTGGGCAACACATGATTGGGTCCAGCGACATAATCGCCGATGACTTCGGGCGTGTAGGCGCCGACGAAGATGGCGCCAGCGTTGCGCACATTGTCGGCGAGCGCGTCGGCATCGCCGCACGCCAGCTCTAGATGCTCCGGCGCAATACGGTCAATCAGCGGAATCGCGGCGTCGAGGCTCGGCACTAGGATAATCGCGCCGTAATTCTGCCAACTGTCGCGCGCGATATCGGCGCGCGGCAAGGTCGACAGGTGGGTCTCGACCGCCGCCGCCACAGCATCGGCGAAAGCGGCGTCGTCGGTAATGAGCAAGGACTGGGCGGCGCGATCATGCTCGGCCTGGCTCAATAGATCGGCGGCGATCCAGGCCGGGTCGTTATCACCGTCGGCGACGATCAATATTTCCGACGGGCCGGCGATCATATCGATGCCGACGGTACCGAAGACCTGGCGCTTGGCGGCCGCCACATAAGCGTTGCCCGGCCCGACGATCTTGTCGACAGCCGCAATGGTTTGGGTGCCATAGGCCAGGGCGCCAACCGCTTGCGCGCCACCGATACGGTAGATTTCGCTTACCCCGGCCAAATCTGCGGCGGCCAACACCAGCGGGTTCAGTACCCCATCAGGGGCCGGCACGACCATGACGATACGCTCAACCCCGGCGACCTGCGCCGGCACCGCGTTCATCAATACCGACGACGGATAGGCGGCGGTGCCACCCGGCACATAGAGGCCGGCTGCCGCGACCGGCCGCCAGCGCCCGCCCAAACGCACACCGTTGTCATCGACATAATCGATATCAGCGGGGATCTGGTGGCGGTGGAATTCGCTGATGCGTACATGCGCCGTGGTCAACGCCGCCAGCACATCCTTGTCACATGAGGTCCGCGCGGCGGCGATTTCCGATGCCGGAACCCGCATCTCGTCGGCGGTTAATTTCACACGGTCAAATTGTTCGGTGAATTTTAGAACTGCCGCATCGCCCTCTTCGCGCACGGCAGCCAGAATATCAGCTACGACCTTGCCGACATCGTCATCGGCTTCGCGCTTTTCGCCAAGGAGTTCGGAAAACGCCGCTTCGAAATCTATGGCCGCGCTATCGAGCCTACGCGGCATCTCGACCGCCCTCGACAGCCGCCTGGAAGCGTTCGATCCACGCACCAAGCGCCGTCGCGCGGGTCTTCAAGGCGGCGCGGTTGACCACCAGGCGGGAGCTGACTTCGGTAATCGTTTCGATTTCCACCAGCCCATTCGACTTCAGGGTCGCCCCGGTCGAGACCAGATCGACGATGCGCCGGCACAGGCCCAACATGGGAGCGAGCTCGATGGCGCCGTTCAGCTTGATACATTCGGCCTGAACACCGCGCTGGGCAAAGTGACGCTGGGTCAAGTTGGGATATTTGGTGGCCACGCGTACATGGCTCCATTCGGACGGATTGTCGACCGCGACCACGGCTTCGGGCGCGGCGACCACCAGCCGGCACTTACCGGCCTCGAGGTCGAGCGGCGCATAGAGCTCGGGATAGTCGAATTCCATAACTACATCGTTGCCGGCGACGCCGAAATGGGCCGCGCCGAAGGCGACAAAGGTGGCGACGTCAAACGACCGCACCCGGATGAGATCGAGGCGCGGATCGGAAGTGGTGAAACGCAAGGCCCGGGACTTGGGGTCGTCGAACGCGGCTTCGGGCTCGATCCCGGCACGCTGGAGGATCGGCATCATCTCGGCGAGGATACGGCCCTTGGGCAATGCAAGAATAAGTTTGTCGTCCTGGCTCACGACAGGTCTCCGGGTTACGCGTGTGTGGCTTGCCCTGGCGTGTCGGCAGAGGGCCGCCAGCAACGTGCCAGCGTCGACTTACTCAATCGTTAGCGTGTTGCGGTTGCCGTTGCGCCGGCCAGGGCTCGCCAAAGTCCTCTAAATGGCACAGCAGACCGGCGGTTTCCAGCCGAATTGCGGCTTCACCGGAAAAGGTCAGCTCGATAACCGGCCCTTGGCCAGTTACCCCCTCGTGCGGCGTGATGGTCAAGAGGTTCAGAAAAGTGCCCGGTTTGACGCGATCGATACCGCGCCGCTGCACGTTCACCACATTATCGAAGGTCACCCCGCAATGGATACGCTCCTGGTCCGGGGTCCCTCCATCCAAGGTATTTTCCCAGCGAAACCGGTTGGCGGCGAATATAAAGCGCCGCTCAGCGGCGTCGTAGGCGATGTCGAGCACCGGTACGATCGCATCCTGTAAGGTGCCGGCGATCACCTGCAGATCGTCCGCGTCGACCGCTTTGAGTTTTAACAAACCGCCCCCGCTCGTCACATTGCACCGCTCACGCGACGTCTTTCACCCGTTCAATATCGGCGCCCACGCCCGCCAGCTTTTCCTCCAAGCGCTCATACCCCCGGTCCAGGTGATAGATGCGGCGCACAACCGTTTCCCCTTCGGCCACCAACCCCGCCAATACCAACGAGGCACTCGCCCGCAGATCCGACGCCATGACCGGCGCGCCGGTCAATTTCGGCACGCCCCGCACGATCGCCGATCCGCCATGCAAAGTAATATCCGCCCCCATGCGCTGCAGTTCAGGCACGTGCATGAAGCGGTTTTCAAAAATCGTCTCGGTGACCACCGACGTCCCGTCGGCGGCTGACATGAGCGAGATGAACTGCGCCTGCAGATCGGTGGGAAACCCCGGATAGGGCTCGGTCTCGGCGTCGACCCCGATCAGGTTGCCATTCGCCCGGTCGACCAAGATGCCGCCATTTTTCTTCTCGATGGTAATGCCGGCCTGACGCAGCCGCTCGACCGCTGCCTCAATATCGCCCAGCCGCGCACCGACCAGCTCGATCGTACCGCCAGTAATCGCGGCGGCCATGGCATAGGTACCGGTCTCGATACGGTCGGGCATAATATCGTGACGGGCGCCATGCAAACGCTCGACGCCCCGCACCGTCAGGGTTGCGGTGCCCACCCCGTCGATCTCAGCCCCCATGGCGGCCAAGCAGGCCACCAAATCGTTGATCTCAGGCTCGCGCGCCACGTTTTCCAGCACCGTCTCGCCGTCGGCCAAAACGGCAGCGAGCAGCAGGTTTTCCGTCGCCCCCACAGAGACTTTCGGAAATACGATATGCGCGCCGATCAATCCCTTGGGCGCGGTGGCGTGAATATAACCGCTATCGACGGAAACCTGCGCACCCAGTTGCGCCAGACCGTGCAAGTGAAGATCGACCGGCCGCGTCCCAATGGCGCAGCCGCCCGGCAGCGACACTTCGGCCTCGCCGGCGCGCGCCAATAATGGTCCCAAGACCAGAACCGAGGCGCGCATCTTGCGCACCAAATCATAGGGGGCGGTGGTATTGGTGATGTCTTTCGCATGCAGCGACAGAACCCGACCTATATGACCGTCCTTATCGTCCTGGCCCTCGAGCGAGACTTGCACCCCGTGCTGGTTCAGCAGGTTCGCCATGGTGGTGATGTCGGCCAAATGGGGCACATTGCCCAAAATCAGCGGCTCATCTGACAGCAGGCTGGCGCACATCACCGGCAGGGCCGCGTTCTTCGACCCGCCGATCACAATGCTGCCGGAGAGGGGTTTGCCGCCGCGAATTTGAATTTTATCCATGCCGTCGCCGTCGGGTCAGAGTTTGAGTCAATATGGACGCGGTCATAGCGCCCGATTACGGCACGATAGTGACGCATTAAAGCTTAGGAATCGTTATGCCTTGCTGGCGCATATACTTGCCCTTCTTGTCGGCGTAGGACACATCGGGCGGCCCCTCGCCTTTCAAAAACAGGAACTGGCAGGCCCCCTCGTTGGCATAAATTCGCGCCGGCAAGGGGGTGGTATTGGAAAACTCCAAGGTCACATAGCCTTCCCACTCGGGTTCCAACGGCGTCACATTGACGATGATACCGCAGCGCGCATAGGTCGATTTACCCAGGCAGATCACCAGGATATCGCGGGGGATGCGAAAATACTCGACCGTGCGCGCCAGTACGAAGGAATTGGGCGGGATGATGCAAACATCGACCTCGCGGTCGACGAAGCTGGCAGCGTTGAAGTCCTTTGGGTCGACGGTGGCGGAATCCACATTGGTGAATATCTTGAACTCCGGCGACACCCGCGCATCATAGCCGTAGGATGACAGGCCATAGGATATGACACCGTCGCGCATTTGGTCGTCGACGAACGGCTCGATCATGCCGTTCTCCTGCGACATTTGTCGGATCCAGCTATCCGGCATGATCGACATCGCCGCTTACTCCACACATTACCGGCCAGGGCCTTTTGGCCCGTACCGAAGGTCACACGCCGCACCGCAAAGGCGCTAGCGCCATATGATTTCTAGCCTTTATAGCAGCCGATTCGCCTATTCCGAGTCCGCTTCACGATCTGTTTGTTCATCACCATCCTGGCCCCGGCGCTGTTGATGCCGGCGGTGCAAATTCGCCCGCAACTGGGCGGCCTGGCGCTCGAACTTCTCTTCGGCCCGTTTTTGGCCTTTCGCGGAAGCGCGCGGCGCCGAAGGCCTATCTTCGCCCGTCGTCACGACCTGGCCGCAACCGCTTCGATTTCGACGTGCCAGGCCGGCGACGCCAAGGCGGCAACTTCCACCAATGTCGATGCCGCGGCGTGGCCGCCCGACCAGCGGTCGCGCACATCGCGGAAGATGCCCACATCGCCCTCGGCAGTGATGTAGGCGTTCAAACGCACCAAGTCGGTGATTTCCATATCGATGGCGGCAAGCGCGGCAGTAAGGTTCTGTAGGGTCTGCTCCACTTGTTCGGCGAAATCCGCCGAGCAGCTACCGTCCGGTCGGGCGCCGACCTGGCCAGATATAAAAGCCATGCGCGATCCGCCGGGAACTTCGACAATATGGCTGTAATTGCTCGGTGGCGGGTACAGCGTGTCGGGATTGGTGAGTTTTAGCATTTCTCCTCCTTATACTTTTTGCCCCGTTGGCGCAGTATCGAACACTATTCTACGCTGTCTCGTCGCGACAATGCGCAGGAATTTCCGATGACTTCACTCGACGATTTTATAGACGGCGCGCCGAAAGCCGAACTCCATTTGCATATCGAAGGCACGCTCGAGCCCGAATTGATGTTCGCCCTGGCCCAGCGCAATGGCATCGATACGGGATACGAGACCACCGACAACGTCCGCGCCGCCTACGACTTCTCCAACCTACAGGATTTCCTCGATATCTATTACGCGGCTTGCGATGTCCTGGTGACAGAACAAGATTTCTACGATCTGGCCTGGGCCTATCTGCAAAAAGCCCACGCCCAAAACATTGTACACGCGGAAATTATGTTCGATCCCCAGACCCATACCGAGCGTGGGGTCGCGTTCGAAACGGTAATCACGGGTCTTACCCGCGCAATGGATGATGCGACCACGCAGCTCGACCTATCGACGGGACTAATCATGTCGTTTCTGCGCCATCTCGACGAAGCGTCGGCCGAACGTACGCTCGATCAAGGGTTAGAGCATCGCGACAAAATCATCGCGGTTGGCCTGGACTCCAGCGAGCTGGGCCACCCGCCCGAGAAATTCGCCCGGGTCTTCGCGCGCGCCCGCGGCGAAGGATTCCTGCCCGTCGCCCATGCCGGCGAGGAAGGCCCGCCGGCCAATGTCAGCGACTCTCTCGACATTCTCAAAGTTCGCCGCATCGACCATGGCGTGCGCGCCGTCGAGGACCCTGCCCTGGTGGAACGGCTGGCGGCGGCCGAGATACCGCTGACCGTCTGCCCGTTTTCCAATGTCCGGCTCGGCGTTTTTGCGACTCTCGCCGATCATCCGCTCAAAGCCATGCTCGCGGCCGGCCTCAAGGCGACCGTCAATTCCGACGACCCGGCCTATTTCGGCGGCTATCTCAACGAAAATTTTTCAGCCACGGCGGCAGCGCTCGATCTCAACAGAGACGATGTGGCGGCGCTGATCCGCAACAGCTTCGATGCCGCCTTCCTGCCCGCGGCTGACATCACGGCGCTGCACACGCGGCTCGACGCCTACGTGGCCAGTTCCGACTGAGCCTCGTCGATCGCGGCGGGCGTCAGGTTCAGCGCGGCGCAAATCAACCCCAGCATGGCGCGCTCGTTAACAACGAACTTGCCGTCGGCCAGGCTGATCGCCACGCAAATACGCACCAGAAGTTCCGGCGCGCCTTCCGCCGTCGCACCCCGGCGGATCGCCTCGAACGCTTCGCCCTGGCCGGCTTGCCGGTCAACCTGCAGCGCCTCGAGCCGGGCATTGAACAGGTTCACCGCTTCGTGGGGGTCGAAAATCCGCAACTCAGCCAAGCTCTCCAATACCGCGTCCATGCGCGCCCGTTCGGAAAAGCTCACCTCGTCGTCGGCCGACGCGATCAGCGCGCAGGCGGCCATGGCCGCTTCGAGAAACGGCCGCTGGCGATGACGCTCGAGTTCCTGCTTGAGCCGATCGAACATTATAACGCCCCCACTCAACTGACGGTCATATTGCATCAGCCAACCGAGTCCAAGGCAAGACCCGCCGGGCATCAGCACTATTGCCGCTTGTAAGAATCCTATGGCATAAGCGCTTACATCTACTCAGTGCCGCCGTAGCTCAGGGGTAGAGCACACCCTTGGTAAGGGTGGGGCCGGAGGTTCGATTCCTCCCGGCGGCACCACTTTTCTCTTCCAGATTCACAGGGATTGCGTAAATGCGATTACTGACATTCGATGCCGGCGCCGGTGCGCGGGTTGGCCTGGCGACTGACGAAGGGGTGATCGATCTAACGGCGCGCATGGGCATCGGCTCCTTGCGGCAGATGATCGCCGACGGGCAGGTCGACGCTGGGGCGACTTATGGTGGCGAGGCGCCCGACCATGGCCTCGACGATATTACCTATCTGCCGGTCATCCCCGACCCGGCGCACATCTTTTGCATCGGCGTCAATTATGCCGACCATCTGCAGGAGGCTATCGACGCTGGCCTGCCGCGCGCGAAGAGCGAGCACCCGCCGCTGTTCCTGCGTTTCGCCGATACGCTGGTCGGCCACCGGCAGCCGATCCTACGCTCGCCGAAGGTGACCCAACTGGACTATGAGTGCGAACTCGCCGTGATTATTGGCAAGACCGGGCGTTACATCACCAAGGACAACGCGCTCGACCATGTCGCCGGCTATGCCTGCTTCAACGAGGCCAGCGCGCGGGACTGGCAGTTCCACACCACCCAAATCACCCCGGGCAAGAACTTCTACGGCACCGGCGGTTTCGGCCCGTGGATGGTCACCGCCGACGAGATACCCGATCCGCAGACCCTCAAGATCGCCACCCGGTTGAACGGCGAGACCCTGCAGGACGCCCACACCAAGGATATGATTTTCGACGTGGTGTCGATCATCGAATATGTGTCGAACCTGGTGCCGCTGCTGCCCGGCGACGTCATCGCCTCGGGCACGCCGGCCGGCGTCGGTTTCTCCCGCGACCCGCAGATTTTCATGCAGCCCGGCGACACCTGCGAGATCGAGATTGAGCGGGTGGGAACCCTGGTGAATTCAATCGAAGAAGGGTAAGGCCTACAGCCCGAACACCCTGACCGCGTTGTCGCCGCGAATGGCTGCCACCTCGCCGGCCGGGCGGCCGTCGAGCAGGCCGAACAGCTTGCCGACATCCGCCGGCATGGGCAGGTCGGTGCCGAACATCACCTTGTCGGGCCCGCCAACGTCAATGACCAGCTGCAGCGCCGCTTCGTCATAGACGATGGCGTCGTAATAGAGCTGGGCGAAATAGTCGCTGGGCAGCTTGAGAATGTCGAACTTGGCCAGGGTTTCCAACCCGAAGAACATATCGACGCGCCCGTTGACGAAGGGGATATAGCCGCCGCCGTGGCTGACGATGATCTTGATGTCGGAAAAGCGCTCGAAGAAACCGTCGATGGCCATGCGCGCGATGGCGATGGTGGTGTCGTACATGAACCCCGCCGCCGGCATGAGAATACGCTCGAAGCCGTAATTCACCGCCTTGGCGCCCAAGGGCGCGGTGGGATGGACGAGAACCGGAAAGGCGCGCCGGTGGAGTTCCTGCCAAACCGGCGCGAATAACGGATCGATCAGGTGACGCTCACCAATATGGGCGACGCACATGACGCCAACAGCGCCCAGCTTCACGCAGCGATCGAGCTCGGCCAGCGCCGCGTCGGGATATTCCCACGGCAGCGACGCGAACCAGCGGATGCGGTCGGGAAAGGCCGCCTGGCCCGCCGCCATTTCGTCATTAGCCAGCCGCGCGGTGGCGACGCTCACCGCCTCGTCGCCGAAATGAACGTTAGGCGAGGTCAACGAGACAATGGAAATATCGACCCCGTCCCGATCCATCATCTCGACCCGCTTGGCATAGTCGAAGGCCTCGACTTCCAGCGCGCAGGCCGGGGTGCCGTATTCGATCAGATAGTTGCGGTTGTCCTCTCGATCCTCGATGGCGTAGGCGGGGCTGCCATGCTCTTTGATCATGTCGAGCCAGCCATTGCCGAACATGTGGGTATGGATATCGACTGTGGTCATGGGGAACCGCCTTTGGGTAATGAGCCTTTGGAACGAGCAGTATCAGGCCAATCGGCACCGCTGCCAAGGAAGCAGGGGACCGCCGGGGGCCTATGCCGTCTCGACTTCGCCCAGGCCCAGTTGCGCGATCATCTGCTCGCGCATGACAAATTTCTGTGCCTTGCCGGTAACCGTCATGGGAAATTCGTCAACGAAGTGAATGTGCCGGGGGATCTTATGGTGGGCGATCTGGCCCTGGCAGAATTCGCGGATTTCCAGATCGTCGGCGGCCTCGCCCTCGGCTAGCTTGATCCAGGCGCAGAGCTCTTCGCCATATTTCGGGTCGGGCACGCCGAACACCTGCACATCCGCCACTTTGGGGTGGCGGTAGAGATATTCCTCGATCTCACGCGGATAGAGGTTCTCGCCGCCACGGATCACCATGTCCTTGATGCGGCCGACAATGTTGAAATAGCCCTCCTCGTCCATAGTCGCCAGATCGCCGAATGCATCCAGCCATCCGTATCAATGGCATCGGCGGTGCGCTCCGCGTCGTCCCAATAGCCGCGCATCACATGGTAGCCGCGGGCGCAAAATTCGCCGGTGGCGCCGGGCGCAACGGTCTCGCCTTCCTCGTCGACGATCTTGATCTCGACCTGCGGGTGGACGCGGCCGACCGAACCGACGCGGCGTTCGAGGGGATCGTCGAGATCGGTCTGGGTCGAGACCGGGCTGGTCTCGGTCATGCCGTAGCCGATGGTTACCTGATCCATCTGCATACGCTCGATAACTTCCTTCATGACTTCGACCGGACAGGGAGAGCCGGCCATCATGCCGGTGCGCAGGCTGGAGAAATCGAAACTCTCGAATTCGGGGTTCTGCAACATGGCGATGAACATGGTCGGCACGCCCAGCACGCCGGTACAGCGCTCGGCCTCGACAGTTTGCAGGGTCGCCAACGGATCGAACGCCTCGCCGGGAAAGACCATCGCCGACCCGTGGGTCAGGCAAGCCAAATTGCCTATGACCATGCCGAAGCAATGATAGAGCGGCACCGGAATGCACAGCCGGTCGGCCTCGGTCAGGGCGAACTTCTCGCCGATGAAATAGCCATTGTTGAGAATGTTACGATGGGTCAGGGTCGCGCCCTTGGGCGATCCGGTGGTGCCGCTGGTGAACTGAATGTTGATCGGGTCGTCGGCCTTGAGCGTATCCGCCAGCGCGTCCACCGCTGCGTGACCAGCCGCTGCGCCGCGCGCGCCCACATCGTCGAAGGCATACATGCCGGCGGTCATGTCACCGCCGATCTGAATTACGCTGCGCAGATGGGGTAGTTTATCGGCGTGAAGGTCACCCGGCGCGGCGCTATCGACCTCCGGCGCCAAGTCGCACAACATGGCGATATAGTCGCTCGACTTAAACTGGGTCGCCGTGATCAGCGCCGTGCACTCGACCTTGTTCAGGGCGAATTCCAACTCGGCCAGCCGGTAGGCGGGGTTGATGTTCACCAGGATCAAGCCGGCCTTGGCGGTGGCGAACTGTGTGACCACCCATTCCATATTGTTGGGCGACCAGATGCCGATACGTTCGCCGGGCGCCAGACCCAGCTCGATTAGACCGGCGGCGAAGTCGTCGACCCGTTGTTTCAGCTCAGCCCAGCTCCAATGAATGTCCTGATGGGGGACGACCAGCGCCTCATGGTCGCCCCAGCGCGCCGCTGCCTTATCGAAATGAGCGCCAATCGTGTCATCGATTAACGCGACGTCTGACACGCCCTGCACATGGCTTTCGCTCAATTCGGCCATGATCTGGTCCCTCCCCGGTATGTGACATTGACCCATGATCCCCGCCAATTCGCCATTTGGCAAGCCGCCGATTAATTGCGTCGAACCCGTTGGCGTCGCGCGGCAACCATCGTAAAAACCATTTCATGAAAATCACCGACATTCGCGAAATTGCTGTCCCGGTGAATTCGAACCTGCGCAATGCGGTGTTCGATTTCAGCCAAATGACCACCTCGATCGTCGCTGTTATCACCGATGTGGTGCGCGACGGGGCGCCGGTGGTGGGCTACGCCTTCAATTCGACCGGGCGCTATGCCTGTGGCGCGCAGATGCGCAACCGGCTGATCCCGCGCATCGCCAAGGCCGAACCTGACTCGCTGCTGAACGAGGCCGGCGACAATATCGACCCGGAAAAGGCGCTGGCCGTGATGCTGCAAGGCGAAAAGCCCGGCGGCCATACCGAGCGCTCGATCGCCGTCGGCACCATCGAGGTGGCGATCTGGGACGCGGTCGCTAAGATCGCCGAACAACCGCTCTACCGAACCATCGCCGACCGCTACTCCAGCGGCGAAGCCAGCCAGCGCATGTTCGTCTATGTGGGCGGCGGCTGGTACCAGCCGGGCAAAGGCATTCCCGAGTTGCTGGCGGAAATGCGCGGCTATCAGGAGATGGGCTACACCCAGCTCAAAATGAAAGTCGGCGGCGCGCCCCTGGCCGAGGATTTAGCGCGCCTGGAGGCGGTGTTGGACCTGGTCGGTGACGGCCAATTGCTCGCGGTCGACGCTAATTGCGGCTTCGATAATGAGACCGCGCTGGAATATGGCCGCGCGCTGGCGCCCTATAATCTGCGCTGGTACGAAGAGCCGGCCGACCCCCTCGATTTCGCGCTGATCGCAAGGCTGGCGGATTTCTACGAACCGCCGCTAGCGACCGGCGAAAACCTGTTCTCCACCCAGGATGTGCAGAACCTGGTGCGCTATAGCGGCATGCGGCCCGACCGCGACGTCATCCAGATCGACCCGCCGCAGAGTTACGGCGTGACCATGATGTCGCGCACCCTGGCGATGCTGGCCGAGCATGGCTGGTCGCCGAAATCGGTGATGCCCCATGGCGGCAATCAGATGTCGCTGCACATCGCGGCTGGGTTCGGCCTAGGCTTATGTGAATCCTATCCCAACACCTTCGGCATGTTTTCCGGCTTCGCTGACGACGCGGAAATCATCGACGGCTACATCACCTTGGACGACCGGCCGGGCATTGGTTTCGAAGGTCAGGCGGATCTCTACAAAATAATGTCGGAACTTTCGGCAGGCTAATAAGCAACAAACAAGAAACGGGGGAGCACGATGTTTGAATATTTTCCGGACAATTATCCGTGGTCGATGGCGGCCTTGATGACCTTGAACGCCGGCGCGGTGATGTCTGAAATCGACGAGGCCTGCCGCGACTTGAAACCAATGGCCAGCGCCAATGACGATGCGGCGAACGACGCCTGGCACGCCAATTGGTCGGCCATGGGCGACCGCAATGAACGACTGGCGAAAGTCGACGAAGCAGCCGGCAACAATCTCAGCGCCGGCGAAAAATGGCTGCGCGCGGCAATTTACTACCTGACCGCCGAGCGCATGTGTAAGTCCGACGACCCGCAGCGCTTCGAGACCTATAACCATATGCTCGCCTGTTTCCGCTCCGGCATCGAGCAACGCGGCGACGATATGGAGTGGGTCGAGGTTCCTTATAAGGACACCTCGCTGCCTGCGATTTTCGTACCGGCGCAAACCGACGAGCCCAACCCGCCCTGCCTGATCCATTTCGACGGCCTCGATGTGATGAAGGAGTTTCTCTATCTGTCGAACGTGGCCAAGGAGTACAACCGCCGTGGGGTGTCGGTGCTGTTGGTCGACCATCCTGGTGTCGGCGAAGCGTTGCGCTCGCGCGGTTTAACATTATTCCCCGAAGTCGAAGTGCCGGCCGCCGCCGCGGTCGATTACCTGGAAACCCGCGACGATGTTGATTCCAACCGCATCGGCATCGCCGGTATCAGCCTGGGCGGCTATTACGCGCCGCGCGCCGCCGGGTTCGAGCATCGCCTGAAATGCTGCGTCGCCTGGGGCGCCATCTGGGACTACGGCCCGATCACCGAAGGCCGCATCACCGGCGCCGGCACCGCGCTGTCGGTCTCCCACTGGGAAGAGCATATGAACTGGGTGTTCGGCACCAACAACGCCGACGAAATTCTCGAAGCCGCCCGGCGCATGACACTGGCCGAGGCGGTGCCCAATATTCAGTGCCCGATGCTCGTGGTCCACGGCGGCGGCGACCGGCAGATACCGTTACAGATGGCACACAACACCATCGATAACGCCACCAGCAGCCCGCGCGCGGATTTAAAGATATTCGGCCCAGAAGATGGCGGGGTCGAGCATTGCCAGTGCGACAATGGCAAGCTTGCGGTCGAGTATATGACCGACTGGGTCGCCGAAGTGTTGGAGGCCAAACCTGGATGATCCGCACAACGTGACAACACATTGCGTAATCCGATCTGGACGCCGCATAATTGTCTGCCATGTGCGCTAACGGGAAATTGATCGATATCCTAATACGGATTTTCGCGGTGATCAGATCCGCTCGCCGCTGCGCCGGCGCGATTCTTCTGTGCGGCACGATGGTGTGGATAACGGCAGCCGGTACGGCGACGGCGGACACTTCCTACACACTTACCCATCAAGAAATCGAACGGCGCTACGAACTTCATCTGCCACCGGACCCAGCCGCGCCCACACCCAAAGCGCTGGTGGTCTCGCTGCATGGCAAGGGTCAGTCGATCGAAGGAATCCGCCGCTGGCTGCGCTTTGAACCGGTTGCCGACCGGGAAGGTTTCGCCATCGCCTACCCCGAGGCGCTCGATGGGAGATGGAGTTACGGCCGGCCCACAGTCGACCCCATGCCCCGGGTTGGTGACAGGCCAGCCGACGATGTCGGTTTTATCGCGGCGATAATTACCGAGTTGGTGAGCCAAGGTATCGCGGATGCGGACCGGGTCTATGTGGCGGGCGCCTCACGCGGCGGCCTGATGACCTTTACCATCGCCTGCGCCCTGTCCGAGCAGATCGCCGCGGCAGCTCCCTTAATCACCGGCATGACCGACCTGCAGCGCGACGATTGCCGTCCGGCCCTGCCGGTGCCATTGCTCGTGCTGGCCGGTACTTCCGATTTCGTGCAGCGCTACGATGGCTGGCTGCTCCGCCACGGGCGATTACTCTCCGTGCCAGAGACGATGGAATATTGGCGCAACCTACACGGGTGTACCGGTCAAAAGTCGGCACCGCTGCCACATCTCAACCCGTTCGACCGAACCGGGGTCGGCGTTGTCCGGTGGACCGGCTGTCGCAGTAATGACGAACCGCTGCGCCTCTACCGTATTTTCGGGGGTGGCCACACGCTACCGTCGCTCGCCCCCGCCAAACCGGGTCCGCCGGGGAAGTTCGGCCGGCGCAACCGCGATATAGAGACAGCAGAGGTGCTCTGGGCCTTTTTCCGCGACCGGCGGCTAGCCCGCTAGCACATGTGGCGGTCGCGCTGCGGCAATTTGACGAACCGCCCGGCCGCCAATTTAGTTGACTAAAACAAGCGTTTGATTAAGCTAAAGCGAAACCGGCTAGCAAGATCGGTTTAAGGGAGGATATGTGACGGAAGCGGCTCAAACTGCCGACGTTGCGCTTGACCCGCGAGGGATATCAACGCGAGCGCGCATACTCGATTCGGCAGAGTATCTATTTTCTGAACACGGGGTCAATGGCGCATCGCTGCGCACGATTGTCGCCCATGCCGGCGTTAATACCGCAGCCATTAATTATCACTTTGGCTCGAAGAAGGGGCTGCTCGAGGCAGTATTCGCCCGGCGTATTCTGCCCATCGCCGAGGAACGCTTGAAACAGCTTACAGCCTGTCGCGATGGCGACGGCCGCCCGCCGCTGCTGCACCAAATTATTTCCGCCTTTCTAGAACCGGGCATGCGCGGCCGTCATGGCGGCGCAACTTTCGCACGCCTGCGCGCCCGCATGGCAGCGGACGCCTCGGACGACACCCGCGCGCTGATGGCGCACTATTTCGACGGATCGAGTACGCAATTCCTTGAAGCCCTGGCCGCCGCGCTACCCGATTTGCCAGCGCGTGATCTGCATTGGCGCTTCCACTATTTGCTGGGCACGATGGTCTACACCATGGCCAATCCCGGCCGCATCCAAGCGCTAACCAACAATAGCTGCAATCCGTCCGACATGGATGCGTCGCTGGCCTATTTGGTGCCGTATTTGGCACAGTGTTTCCAAGCCGATCCCATTCCCGAAGCGCCTCTGCGCTTCGAACCGGGGCATAAAACCGAGTAGCTCCAAGCCATACGAAGAAGGACAAATAAATGGCAAATCCAAAAAGCGATATGCGGGTAACCAGGGCGTTGCTCACCGAGTATGCCGAGAAATACAAGAACTGGGGCCGCTGGGGACCCGATGACGAAATTGGCACGCTGAATTTCACCAAGCCCGACGACATTGTCGGTGCTGCGCAACTGGTGAAGAAGGGCAAGACCATGTCGCTGGGCCTGAACTACGATCAGTTCGGTCCGCAGGGCGCCAAGACCCCCTATCCCGCCATGGGCCGGTTCAACCCGATCCACATGATGACGCGCACCGGCACCGACGCCTATTCGGGCGTGCTCGACCATCGCGGCATTCGCGGCGCCGACGATCTGGTGATGATGCCGCTACAATGCGGCACCCAGTGGGACGGTCTCGGCCATGTGTTTTTCGAGGATTATATGTGGAACGGCTATGACTGCCGCGAGGTGACAACCGCCGGCGCACAAAAGGCCGGCATCGAAAAGACCAAGGATAAGATGGTCGGCCGCGGTGTGTTCCTTGACCTGCCCCGGGTCAAGGGCGTCGATTGTCTGGAAGATGGCTACCCGATCACCTGCGCCGATCTCGACGAGGCTTGCGAAAAGCAGGGTGTCGAAGTGCGCGAAGGCGACTATGTGGTCTTACGCACCGGCATGATGGAGCGCTGCCTGAATGACGGTAGCTGGGACGGCTATGCGGGCGGCGATGCGCCGGGCCTGGCCTTCGAGACCCTGGATTGGATCTACGAGAATAAGATCGCCGGCTATGCCTCCGATACCTGGGGCAATGAAGTGCGCCCCTGCGAGACCGACGAGAATATCAATCAGCCTTGGCATTGGATCGCCATTCCGATCATGGGCCTGACCATGGGCGAGATATGGTATCTCAAAGATCTTGCCGATGACTGCGAAGCCGACAAAGTCTATGAGTTTATGTTCGTCGGACCCGCCCTGCCGATTACCGGCGCGGTCGGTTCGCCGTGTAACCCGTTGGCAATCAAATAGGCCGGATGGCCTTTTGCCGACACTCACTTTGGCTTTTCGAATCAACATGAAAAGACCCAAAGTGGGTTTAATGCGTTAGGATGTGCCGAAAGTTTTACCATGGGACGCCTTGACCCAATCCGGGGTGGCCCACACACTAATTTCGAACGGATGGGAAAAATGTGCTCACGTCTGTAGGGAGGAAAAACATGCGTAAAGTACTACTTTCAACCACCAGCCTCGTATTCGGCGCCGCCTTGGCGCTGTCCGTGGCCGGACCAGCGAATGCCGGTCCAATCAGTAACAATATCGAAGACGCCAAAAAAGATGCCCAGGTCACGCTGGATTGGTTCGAGGGCAAGCTCGACAATTACGGCAAGAACGAAGTTTCTTACGACGGTCCGCCAATTGTCTTTCGCTCGTCCAGCCATATTCCAAATGTCTCGGGTTTAGCGAAACTGCAAATTCAAGGTTTCAACAACCTTGAACGCATGTCGGGCGGCAAGATCAAGGTCGAGACCAGTTGGTCCCAGTCGGTTCACAGTGTTCGCGAGGGCCGCAAAGCAACGCGTACTGGCCTGTCGGATCACGCCCCGTGTTTCTCGCTCTACACTTCGCGGGATTACAACATGGTCGGCGGTCTAGGTCTGCCGTTCCTATTCAACAACTCGCACGAGGCCGTCGCGACAGCCGAGCATTTGTATCCCAAGTATTTGAAGGAAGAATTCGAGCGGTTCCGCGTTAAGACCATGCGCGAAGCTCATACAGGCCCGTACCATTTGTACAACAATAAGCCTGTTGCAACGCTGGAAGACGTCAAGGGCATGAAGGTACGTGCCGGTGGCGGCACCCATTCGCAGATCATCGCGGCGCTAGGCGCCACCCAGGTCTCGATGCCGGGCGCCGACGCCTACACCGCCGTGCAGCGCGGTACGCTTGACGCGATCCACTTCAACGACGCCGCGGCGCTTATTTTTAAGCTCCACGAAGTCGCGAAGTTCCGCTCGTCGAACGGCTTTAACGTGCTGACCATCGAATACTGCATGAGCGCCGACTGGTTCGACGACCTGCCTGCGGACTTGCAAGTTGTGGTCAACAATTGGGGCCGTCAGATGGCGATCGCCGAAGGCGTTGGCTTCTACGATTATGGCGGACAGGTGAATGTCGCGATCATGCAGGAAAAGGGTCTGCAGAAAGTCGATATCACAGGCGCCGAACTCGACCGCTGGCGGAATGCTGTTTCCGGCGTCGAGGCAGCCTGGATTGCCGACACCGAGAAAAAAGGTCTGCCGGCTGCTGAGTTCATCGCGGAAGCTAAGAAGCTATCGGCGAAGTACTCTGCCATGTCAGCTAACGACATCATGCTCGACGCGATTAATAATCCCGTCCAGGGCATGTACGACATGAAATAGTAGACGGGTTAAGCGGCCGGGGCATCAATGCCCCGGCCGTTCTTCCTTGAGCGAGGGGTTACCCACCGATGGAAACCATCGAAAAGGTTTTTTACACACTTTCCAAAAACTTGGATCGTCTCGTTGCGTTATTTGTTTTGCCGATGATCTTTCTTGTCGTCATCGTTGACGTTGGATTGCGGTACGTCTTCAACGCGCCTTTGATTTGGAGCCTTGAGTTCAACGAGTGGATGCTACTGATGATATTCGCCTTGGCGATACCAGAATGCACCCGGCAGAACGGCCATATCCGCATGGAACTTGTGGTCATGAACATGCCACCGCGTGTTCAAGCAGCCTTCGATGCGGTCTATTCAGTTTGCGCCATATGGCTATTCTACTTGCTCGGCCGTCACGCGTGGGAAGAGTTCCTATTCGATCTCGAACTTGGCCGAATTACCGAATATGTCCAATTGCCGATCTGGGGACAGCAATTGGCCGTTTTCGTCATGTGCGTGATTTTAATTTTCTATTTCATTATGCGGTTAATCGCGACCGTGCTTAACGCCAAGCAATTTTCGCGAACCGAAGCAACCGGGTTGGGGGACTAACCATGGATCCGAGTATTATCGGCATTCTCGGCTTTGTCGGAATGATGGTGCTGATCGTTATGGGAGTTCCAATCGGGTTCGCCATGTTAACGACCGCCGCCGTTGGCTTTTTCGCCGTCGGCGAATCGAACTTTGCCGAAACCCAGTTCTCGATCACGTTCTTCGATCAGGGAACAAGTTTCGTCTTCGTCGCCGTGCCGCTTTATTTCATGATGGGGCAACTGGTCCAACGAACGAATATCGCCTTCGATCTGTATGAATGCGTATATCGATGGCTGGGCCGCCTTCCCGGCGGCTTGGCAATTTCATCGGTTGTAGCCTGCGCCGGCTTTGGCGCGGTTTCCGGTGGTAGCGTGACAGCGGTCGCCACCATGGGTCCGATGTGTATCCCGGCGATGCGCCGTTACAACTATGACGATGCGCTCGCCACGGGCAGTATCAGCGCTGCGGGCACCTTGGGCATCCTGATTCCACCGTCCATTATCATGGTCGGGTACGGCATCTTGACCGAAACCTCGATCGGCGCGCTATTTATCGCCGGCATCATTCCGGGCATTCTGATGACGATTGGCTACTCCGCCACTATCGCGGCACGCTGCATGATCAACCCGGAACTCGGCCCCATCGGTGAGAAGTTCTCGACGCGCGAAAAAGTTGTCTCGCTAACCAAGGTCTTGCCGGTGTTCTTAACGTTTATCGTCGTCATTGGCGGTATCTATGCCGGTATCTTTACGCCGACCGAAGCCGCCGGCGTCGGCGTGCTTGCCTTATTGATTATCGCGTTGGTGATGCGCCGTCTTAATTGGACAAACTTTAGAGAATCGCTACTCAAGTCGGTGCACACCTCGGCGATGATCTTCATCATCATCATCGGCGGCCACATGATGGGCAAATTCGTCGTTCTAACCGGCCTGACCGAAGGCGTGATCGGTTGGATCACGGCAGCCGATTTCAGCCCGCTGACGGTCATGCTGATGATCAGCCTGCTCTACATAGCGCTCGGTATGGTCCTCGACGTCTGGGGTATGCTGATCCTGACAATCCCCTTCACCCTGCCGATCATAATGAATCTCGGCTACGACCCGATTTGGTACGGTGTCTATGCGGTAATCATGGCCGAATTGGCGCTAATCACGCCGCCGGTGGGGATCAATGTCTATGTGATGGCGAAGATGGCGCCAGATGTGCCGTTGAACAGGATATTCAACGGCGTGGCGCCGTTCTTCATATTCACCCTGATCTTGGTCGCCGCGATTACCCTGTTCCCGGATATCGCCATGTGGCTACCGCGTACGGCAGGGATGGGTTAGCGCGAAGTCCGCTAAACTGGACGCGAGTGGCCGCCTGCTTAAATGTGGGCGGCCGTTTGCGCGTGATCGCTGGCCCTGCGGCCAATCGACTTAACAATAGGCAGTTGCCGGCGACGGCGCTCGGGCCCCACGAAGGTTCGCGCGCGGACAAACTCGCGCGGTCGTTTGATCGCCGACGTTAGGCGCTCGGCAATCGTGTTGGCGGTCACCGGCATCGCCAAAAATTCAGTCACTCCCGCGTCACGGGCCTCTTCCACATGGCGCTTTTCGCAATGGCCCGTGACCATCAAGATCGGCACATCGGGCACCGGGCTCGTGGGGTCGGTGCGCACCGCGCGGGTGAATTCCAGACCGTCGACCGGTTTCATCATGAGATCGGTGATCACCGCATCGGGTTTGTGCAATTGCATATCCCTAAACGCGCCAAGTCCATCCGCCGCCTGGCGGACCTTTTCCACGCCAAACGTGTCGAGAATACCGCAAATAAGTTCACGTATCGGCTCTTCATCATCGACGACCAAAACAGGGTGATCTCAACTGGTCGACGCAACACTTTATCTTGGAAGCAAAGATGGAGTGATTGGATATGGGTCAAAGGTATCGTCCAGGTTTAACGTCTGCGCAGAAGACGGAGTTATGGGATCGCTGGCAGCGCGGGGAATCGCTGTCGGCGATCGGGCGGGCGTTTGGTAGGCCGTCGTCGTCGATTTATTGTTTGGTGTCGCCGCATGGTGGGATCCGGCCGGTGGAACGGCGGCGCTCGCGGCTGGCCTTGACGCTGTCGGAACGCGAGGAGATATCTCGTGCTCTTGTGGCGCGATACTCGATCCGCTCGATAGCGAGATCGCTGGGCCGCGCGCCGTCGACGGTGAGCCGCGAGGTTGGCCGCAATGGCGGCACCCGTCGCTACCGCGCGGCAAAGGCTGATGCACAAGCCTGGGCTAGAGCGCGTCGTCCGAAGCACTGTAAACTGACGACCAGCGCGTGGTTGCGGCGGGTGGTGGCACAGCAACTCCGGTTGAATTGGTCGCCCGAGCAGATTGGCGGTTGGCTGAAGCGCACGCATCCAGGGCAAGGGGCTTATCAGGTGTCTCACGAGACGATCTATCGCAGTCTGTTCGTGCAAACCCGCGGTGTGCTTAAGAAAGAGCTGATGCAGTATCTGCGCTCGCAGCGCACGATGCGCCACTCCCGGCATGGCAGCGGCAAAGGCGATGGCCGTGGACAGATCAAAGATATGATCTCGATCCGCGAGCGACCGGCCTCAGTTGAAGACCGGGCGGTGCCGGGTCACTGGGAGGGTGATCTTCTGTCGGGACCGAAGGACAGCTACATCGTAACCCTGGTGGAACGTCATACGCGCTATGTGCTGTTGGCGAAGGTGGCTGATAAACGCACCGCTACGGTTGTCGCTGCGCTCATCAAGCAGGCCAAGAAGCTACCGTCTGAGCTGTACAAATCGCTGACCTGGGACCGTGGCAAGGAACTCACCGATCATCGGCGGTTTAGCCTGGCGACCGACATCGACGTTTACTTCTGCGATCCACAAAGTCCGTGGCAACGTGGCTCCAACGAGAACACCAACCGCCTGCTCAGACAGTACTTCCCCAAGGGCACCGATTTGTCGGTGCACAGCCAAGCGCATCTGAATAAAGTGGCGCGGCAACTCAACGAACGACCACGCAAAACGTTGGGGTTTGAATCCCCAGCAGAACGATTTAACGCTTGTGTTGCATCGATCGGTTGAGGTGACCCAGTCAAATCCGACAAGACTTCAGCAGACATTTGGAAATTCCTTCCACCGTGAATATTCAATTCCCGTTTACCGGGTGAGATCGAGCATCCAATATCCAATGTCATGGTTAATAAATCCTTGCCGCCATAATTGGGCCGGCAAGGATCAACGCGCCAAGGGCTTTACCGCCGTGGCTTTGCCGGATATGGAATAGCGGACTGAATTTTCCAGCTGGAGCACCGAAGATGAGCGATGAAATCGTGATTTACCATAACCCGCGATGCAGCAAGTCGCGCGCCGCCTTGCAGCTATTGCAGGAACGCGGCATCGAACCGCAGATCATCGAATATTTGAAAACGCCTCCCAGCGCCGCACGCCTCAGGGAGCTCCTAGCGATGCTCGATATGGCGCCGCGCGACCTCATGCGCAAAGGCGAAGCGCCTTATAAAGACTTGGGCCTCGCCGACTCGGGCCTGGACGACGACACCTTGATCGCGGCGATGGTGGAAAACCCGATCCTGATCGAGCGAGCAATTGTAGTCGCCGGCGCGAGGGCCAAGCTTGGCCGACCGCCGGAACAAATTCTAGAGCTTCTGTGATCGCGACAGCCCTGTACAGCCGAGCTAGACTCAAATCTCGGCGCGAATGGAAGGATCGGGCGTGAAAATTTGCATCGTCGGCGCCGGCGCAATTGGCGGGGTTCTCGGCGTCCGACTAGCCGACGCGGGCCATAACGTCAGCCTGCTCGCGCGCGGTGTCCATTTAGCGGCACTACGCAACAATGGCGCGAAACTGATTGACCACCGCGGCGAGACTGTGGTTCGCGTCGCCGCCTCCGACGACCCGATCGATTTCGGCCCGCAGGATTTCGTGGTCATCACGCTCAAGACACCATCCCTGCCTGACGTGGTTCCCAATCTCGCCCCCCTGTTGGGAGATGATACCGCGGTCGTCTCGGCGATGAACGGCATTCCCTGGTGGTTCTGTCAGCATTTGGAGGGCCCGCTAATGGGCCGCCAACTCGATACTATCGATCCAACAGGCAATTTGGCGGCGGCGCTGCCGGCTGAGCGGATCATCGGCGGTGTGGTCCACGCCGGCGCTTCGGTGAGCGAACCCGGCGTGATCCGTCACGCCGCGGGAAATCTGTTTATCCTCGGCGAACCTGACGGCGTCACCAAGGCGCGCACCACGACACTCGGCGACGCGATTAGCCGAGCCGGCTTAACTGGGCGGGTGACCGAGAGCATTCATCAGGAAATCTGGACCAAGTTGGTCGGCAATATGGGGATGGGGCCGATCTCGGCTCTAACCAAGCTGACCCTCTCCGGCATCGCCAATGACGGCGACGCCCGCCCCATCGCGGTTGCCATGATGGAGGAAGCCATCGCCATCGGCGGGCGGATCGGGTTGCATATGGATATGACGGCGGAGGCGCGGGTCGACCTCGGCGCCGAGTTGGGTGATTTTAAACCCTCGATCCTGCAAGATCTCGAGAAAGGCCGGCCGATGGAAATCGACGCCCTAATCGGCGTCGTCGCCGAGTTGGGCCGGTTGGTGAACGTCCCCACCCCAACGATTGATATCGTGTTGGCCCTACAGCGCGCTCAAGCCCGTTTCGCGGGCCTCTATTAGGTGACCGATACGCCGCACCGCCCGCCGTCCCTCGCCATCCTGTTCTTGATGATGTTCGCGAGCCAGCTCGCGTTGACCATTTATCTACCCGCCGTCGTCAACATCGCGGAAGATCTGAATACCTCGCTGACCCAGGTGCAATTCATTATCCCCGCCTATCTCGGCGCCTTTGCCGTGATGCAACTGGTGGCTGGGCCTTTGTCGGATGCGTTCGGTCGGCGGCCCGTAATCCTCGGCGGTCTGACATTGTTTTTCGTCGCCAGCGTGGCCTGCGGCCTGGCGTTCAACATCGAGGTCTTGCTGGTGGGGCGCTTCTTCCAGGCGATGGGAGCGTGCACCACAATTGTCGTCGGTCGGGCGATTATTCGCGACGGTTCGGAAGGTAAATCCGCCGCCAAATCCATGTCCTATATGGGGATCGCCATGGCCGTAGGGCCAGCGATCGCGCCTTTTCTCGGCGGCTTTCTGGTTTCCTGGTTCGACTGGCGCGCGACCTTCTTCGCCACCGGCTTGGTCGCGCTTATCGCACTCATCGCCGCACTTCCAAGATTCGCCGAGACGTTGCACGCTGAAATGCGCCGACCTCCTGACGTCATCGGCATGTTTCGCAATTATGCCACGCTGGCGCGCAACCGGCGCTTCATGGGCTACAGCCTGACCATTTCGTTCCTAACTGGCACGTTCCAAACTTTCATTGTCGCCGCGCCGATCATCATGGTCGACCAGATGGGAGTCACCCCCACCCTGTTCGGCTTTTACGTGATGATCGTTCCGACCACATTTATGGTGGCCAGTTATATAACCGGCATACTCGGCAAATGGGTGCCGCTGGACCAGTTGATCGCGCTTGGCTGCGCCATCGCCATCGCCGGCGGCCTCATACAATTTGGATTTGCCGTCTCGGGCGCCAGCACGCCGATTACGATTCTCACCGCCATCCTCATATCGAACTTCGGCACCGGCTTAGCCTTCGCCAATTGTTACGGCCAATCCCTCAGCGCTGTTTCGCCTTCCGTCGCTGGGGCGGGCTCAGCCCTAACCGGTTTCGTTCATATGGGCTGGGCGTTTTTAATATCGTTCGGCTTGGCGAGCATCGACGATATCAATGTCGTCGATCTGGGCATTTCGCAAACCGCCACGACGCTGGCCTCGACAACCGCGTTTATATTCCTGGTCTGGTTCGTGCGGCCACAGAGCAACGCTTGATTATCGGAGTTTTCGGGGCCCCAATCGGTTAGATATGAATCGCTTCGCCGGACTAGAGTCGCCGAACGAAATCCGGCACAAATGAACCATAACCGCCGAGGACATAAGATATATGGGGCAGCCTGTGTACCAAGGCTATGACGCAGACGAATTGTACGCTCAGTACAATAACCGCGGCATGGTACCCGACTTCGCGGACTATGGCGCCGACAATGCGCACCGCAGCGACGTGATCCGGGCATCGGGCCAAGCGATGGTCCTCGACATCGCCTATGGTGCACTACCTGCCCAGCAGACCGACCTGTTCCTGCCCGATGCAACAAATCCACCGCTACATATCTTCATCCATGGCGGCTATTGGCAATGGAATGACCGCAAGCCCTACGCCTTCGTCGCCGAACAAATGGTGCCGGCGGGCGCCGCCGTGGCGACCATCGGCTATCCGCTGTGCCCGACGATCGGCTTTCGTGAACTGTGCGACAGCGTGCGAACCGGCATCGCCTATTTGTGGCGTCACGCCGCCGACCATGGCTACGACCGCGACCGTATCCACGTCTCCGGCCATTCCGCGGGCGGCCATTTGACAGCCCTGATGGCGGCGACAGATTGGCCAGCATTCGAAAACGGCCTGCCGGTCGACTTGATCAAAAGCACTATCCCGATCAGCGGCGTCTTCGACTTGGAGCCGATCCGCCACACACCGATCGGCGACCCGTTAAGCTTGGACGCCGAGACCGCGCACGCCCTGTCGCCCCTGTTCCTGCCGGCGCCAGCCAAGGGACCAATGACTATCACCGTCGGCGGCGATGAGAGCGCCGAATTCCACCGCCAGGCCGCAACCTATCGCCAGCATCTGCGCGGCCAAGGGGTAAGCGCCGACGTGCTGGATATCACTGGCAAGCATCACTTCTCGGTAGTCGCCGAACTGGCCGTCGCCGACAGTCCCCTGCTCCGCCGCGCCCTCGAACTGATGGGCCTGTAGCAACATCGCGATGCCAGCCGACCTCGCCCCCACCGCTAGCGCAGACCCGTGGCAACGGGTCTCCGTCGTCCTCGTGACCCACCATAGCGGCAGCGTCATCGGGCAATGTCTGACACCGCTTGCCAAAGCGGCCAAGATCATCGTCGTCGACAATGCCAGCGACGACGACACGATCGATATCGTCACCCAAGCGGCGCCCGATTGCGAAGTTCTGCGAAACCAAATCGGCGCCGGTTACGGAAATGGCGCCAGCCAAGGCTTGGCCGAAGTAAAGACCGAGTTCGCGTTGCTCGCCAACCCCGATGCCGTTGTCAGCGACGCGGCGCTGGTCCGGCTGGTCGAGGCCGCCGATGCCTATCCCGATGGCGGCTTGTTCGGCCCCATCGTGGTCGATGGCAACGGCGCGGTTGAACTCAGCCACGATGTCGGTCTTTTTGATCGTCGCAGCTACGGCGGTCGTGACAGTGAATTGCCGCCAAATGGGCCGTGCTGCGCGGAGTTTCTGTCCGGTGCTGTCACATTGCTACGCATGTCGGCCTACGCCAATGTCGGACCGTTCGATCCCAGGCTGTTTTTGTATTATGAGGATGACGATTTTTGCATGCGCTTGCGGGCCGCCCAGACCAGTTTGATCCTGGTGCCCGACGCCGTGGTCAGCCATATCGGTGGCGGCTCGGTGCGCCCCAGCGCGCACTATTACTGGGAGAAATATTGGCACATGGCCTGGTCGCGGCTCTACATCGAAGAGAAATATCGCGGCCGCGCCGCCCGGCGGCAAATCGCCCGCGCCAATCTGCTACGCTTTGCGCTCAAAGCCCTGGGTAATGGGGTGACTTTACGCCGGGCCAAGGCCTGGCGCGATGTGGCGCGGCTGTTCGGCACGGCCGGTTATATGATCGGCGTCCCCGCCTCGCGCACCGTGGCCGAAGCCCGCCCGCCCGACACCGGAGCCACCTGACGATGGCTGACGCGAATAATTTCTGGCGGGGCCGGCGCGTTTTAGTAACCGGTCATACCGGGTTTAAGGGGTTATGGCTCGCGCTCTGGCTGGAGCATTTAGGCGCCGAAGTTTGCGGCTATGCGCTCGCCCCGGAAGGCAGCCCCAACCTGTTCGAGCAGATTTGCGACTGGCACGGCCTCACCTCGATTATCGGCGATATCCGCGACCCCGACGCGGTGAAGATCGGCTGCAAATTCGCCGATCCCGATGTGGTGTTCCATCTGGCGGCGCAGTCGTTGGTGCGCCGGGGCCATACGGACCCGCAGACGACCTTCTCGACCAATGTGCAAGGCACGGCCAATCTTCTAAACGCCCTCGACGAATGCCCGGGCCTGCGCGCCATCGTCGTGGTCACCAGCGATAAATGCTATCGCAACGACGGCAGCGGGCGCGCCTTTGTCGAAACCGACCCGTTGGGCGGCGACGACCCCTATAGCGCGTCGAAGGCGGCGCAGGAAATAATCTGCCATGGCTGGTCGCAGGGGCTCTATAAGTCGCGCGACCGGGCGCCTCGGTTGGCAACAGCGCGGGCGGGTAACGTGATTGGCGGGGGCGATTGGGCCGAAGATCGCATCCTGCCCGATCTGTTCCGCGCATTGGACAGAGGTGCGCCGGTACAATTGCGCAATCCCCAAGCAACCCGGCCGTGGCAGCATGTGCTGGAGCCCTTGAACGGCTATCTGGCCTACGCTGAAAAACTAGTGCGAGACACTGAAGGCACGGCACCCACGGCGCTGAACTTCGGCCCCGACGCCGGTCAGTCGCGCACGGTGGCTTGGCTGGTGGATCAGGCAACCGAGTATTTACGCACAGCCGGCAAGCAGGTGGCCGACTGGCAGACCGACGCGACAGCCCACCGCCCCGAAGCCTCGAGCCTCGCGCTCGACCCGTCGCTGGCCCGGCAAACTCTGGGGTGGCGACAGGTCCTGTCGCAAGACGAAGGCGTGGCGTGGACAGTCGAATGGCACGCCCGCGTCGGTGACGGCGAGGCCGCCCGGGACGTCATGTTGGAGCAAATCACCCGATACGAAAACCGCTTGGCGCCCTCATGACACTCTCCGAGCAGCCTATCCGACAGTGCCGATTTTGCGGCGAGTATCTGACCCAGAGTTTTGCCGATTTGGGCGAGATGCCGCTCGCCAACAACTACCTGGCCTCGATCGGAGCCGCCGATGGGGAGCGCGCCTTTCCCCTGCATGCGCGGGTCTGCGGCGCCTGCCGGCTGGTACAGGTCGAGAACGCGGTGCCGCCCGATGCGATCTTTTCCGACTATGCCTATTTCTCATCCTACGCCAGCTCTTGGGTGGATCACGCCCGCGACTATACCGAAATGGCGCAGCGGCGGTTCGACCTGACTCCGCAAAGCCAAGTCATCGAGATCGCCAGCAATGACGGCTATCTGTTACAGCATTTCGTGGCGGCGGATATCCCGGTACTGGGTGTCGAACCGGCCGCCAATGTCGCCGAGGCCGCCGAGGCCATCGGCGTGCCAACTCGGGTCGCGTTCTTCGGCCGTGATTTCGCCAATCAACTGCGGCGCGAGGGCATCGCCGCCGACCTTCTGATTGGCAACAACGTGCTGGCCCATGTCCCCGACCTGAACGACTTCGTCGCCGGCCTGGCGCTGCTGCTGAAGGATGACGGGGTTCTGACCATGGAATTTCCCCATCTGCTGCGGCTGATCGAGGATGTGCAATTCGATACCATCTACCACGAGCATTTTTCCTACTTCTCACTGCTGACGGTTGAGCGCGTTTTCGCGGAGCACGGGCTGCGCCTGTTCGATGTCGAGGAACTGCTCACCCATGGCGGCAGCTTGCGTATTTTCGCCCGCCATCAGGAAAATTCAACGCAACCCGACGGCGCTGGACTGTCCACCGTGCGAAGCAAAGAAAGCCGCGCCGGTCTCAGCGACAACGAGATCTACGCGAGGTTTCAAGCGCGGGTCGGCGCGGTTCGCGACGGGCTACGGGCGTTTCTGGCCGAGGCTCGCGCCGACGGCAAACACGTGGTCGCTTATGGCGCCGCGGCCAAGGGCAATACCTTGCTCAATTTCTGCGGTATCGACGCCGACGATCTAGCCTATGTGGTCGATATCAGCCCGCATAAGCAGGGCCGCTATCTGCCAGGCAGTCATATCCCGATCAAGCCGGTCGAGTATCTGCGCAAAGACCAGCCCGACTATGTTCTCATCCTGCCGTGGAATTTGCGCCGCGAAATCACCGCCGATCACGGCTATATTCGCGACTGGGGCGGCCGGTTTGTGGTCGCCGTGCCGGAGATAGAGATCGAGCCGTGATATTTCGCGATACAGAGGTGGGCGGCGTGCGGATCGTTGAATTGGAACCGCAGGCCGATTCGCGGGGCTCTTTCGCGCGCAGCTTTTGCAGCGAAGAGTTCGCCGCCGCCGGCATCGCTCTGGACGTCGTGCAAACGAATATCTCACGCAACACAGGCCGGGGCACCCTACGCGGATTACACTTTCAGGCGGAACCGGCCCCCGAGCCTAAACTGGTACGCTGCACTACCGGCCGCATCTTCGATGTCGCGGTCGACTTGCGGCGCGCATCGCCCACCTTTTGCCGGTGGACCGGCCTCGAATTGGACGCCGAAACCCATAACGCTTTGTACATTCCCGCCGGTTGCGCCCACGGATTTCTCACCTTGAGCGACGATGCGGAGGTGACCTATCTGATGGGTGCGGCTTACACACCCGAGCTGGCGCGCGGCGTGCGCTGGGACGACCCGGCCTTTAATATCACCTGGCCCTTCGCACCCGAAACAATGTCGGAAAAAGACGCTACCTATCCTGATTTTGATCCCGACAGTTTGAAAGACATTCCATCGTGACTAACGCCAAACCGCAACGCGCGCTGGTCACCGGCGCAACCGGTTTCATCGGCTCACGTTTGACGCGCCGCCTTATCGCCGAGGGTACGGAAGTTGCTATTGTCGCCCGGGCCAGTTCGTCGCTCGATCAGCTCGGCGATGCGGCGAACAATGTTGAACTATTGCGCCATGACGGCTCTACCGGCCAGTTGAGTGATTTCGTCGCGGCGTTTTCGCCAAAGATCGTCTATCACCTGGCGGCGAATTTTATCGGCGTTCACACCAGCGATGACGTGATACCTTTGGTCGCGGACAATGTGGGCTTCACAGCGCAAATGTGTGAGGCGATGGTCACTGCGCAGACGCGCTGCTTGGTCACCGCCGGCACCGTTTGGCAGCACGCAAATAGCCCATCGGGCGAACCGCTGCCGACGCCAAATTCGCTCTATGCCGCCACCAAACAAGCGGCCGAGGACATTATCGCCTACTACGCTCAGACCGGTACTCTCTCGTCGATCACCTTGAAAATTTACGATTCCTACGGCCCCGGCGACCCGCGCCCGAAACTACTCAACGCCCTAGCCGCCAAGGCCGCCGCCGGAGGGACCCTCGACGCCACATCCGGTAAGCAGAAACTACATCTGGTTCATGTCGACGACATAGTCGCCGCCTTCCGCCACGCCGGTGAGATATTGGCATCGGGACAGGAAGGCGGTCACCATAGTTACACCTTACCGTCCGCCCAAGCGGTCGACCTGAGATCGCTCGTGGCCACCTGGCAAGAGGCAACCGGGCGCGCCGTGGATGTCGCCTGGGGCGCCCGATCCGATCGGCCGGGGGAGATCATGGTGCCCTGGGAAGGGGTGCGCCTTCCCGGGTGGGAACCAAAAATACCCTTAAAAACAGGGTTTAAGGCGTTATTTGACGCTTAAATCAATCTTTAGACCGAATCGCCACAATGTATTCAATAACCAAATGTGTGCGGGACGTCGCCCCCTTACAGTTGCTAAAGTCGCGCCGGCACCCCGAGGTGAGCTACGTGAACCGTAAATTGTTATCGTTTGCCATTAAGTTCGCGGTCTCAGCGATTTTGCTGTGGCTATTGGCGCGCGGCATCGACATCGACGCGGTAGGGCGGCAAATGGCAGGCGCCGACCCGCTATGGCTGATCATCGCCGTCTTCCTCGCCGCCGCGGTGATACCCATGGCCGCCATTCGCTGGCAGATGGTGACCCAGGCGATCCGTGAGCCGGTGTCCACCCGCGATGCGATGTCGATCACAACGATCGGCTGGTTCTTTAACCAGACCTTGCCCTCGACCATCGGCGGCGACGCGGTGCGCGTCTATCTTGCCTATCGCACCGGCATCACCAAAACCGGGGCGATACACGGAATTCTGCTCGACCGGCTGATGGGATTGTTCGTGGTCCTCGCCCTGGCAACCATCTTCTTGGCCCCACTCCTGGCAGGACTGGACGTCGATTTCCAGAAATGGTTTCTCATCGCCTTCATCGTCGCCGGTTATGGCGGCTACGCTGTATTGTTTCTGGTCTCCGCCGGGTTCGCGACGCGGCTGGACAACATCCGGCTGGGCAAGTTGCTCCGCGACCTGTCGCGCGCCGCCCGCGCAACCCTGCTGTCGCTGTCACCTGGCGGCATCATCCTGGTGATATCCGTGGTTCTGCAGATCGTCCAGATCGCCTCGGTCTATGCCATCGCCGTCGCCGTCGGCGTCGAGGTCGGCTTCACTGCCATTATGATCGCGCTACCCGCCGTATTGCTGGTCTCCAGCCTGCCAATTTCACTGGCCGGTTGGGGTGTCCGTGAACAGTCGATGGTGCTGGCATTGGGTGCAATGGGGATGGGCTCCACCGATGCCCTCGCCATATCGGTGCTACTCGGCTTGAGTTGGATCGTCATCGGACTGCCCGGCGCCCTGGTCTGGCTCGGGCATCGCCGACGGGGCGAGCATCTCGGCCAAGCCGTCGAGGCTAGCGCCACTTCGGCCGACTGACACGCCTAGCTTGCGCGCCGCACCGCCGCCGTTAGAAAGCCCGCCCCGATCAGAAAACAGCCACCTATTCGGCTCGTTATCCGCATCATCGCCGGGCTTTGGAATCGTGCCCTCATCTCACCGGCCAAGATCGCCCATAGCGCCACATTTATCGCTGCCAAGAAGAGAAACGTCGCCTCGAGAATGACGAACTGCGGCCCCAAGGGACGCTCTGTAACGACGAATTGCGGCACGAAGGCTATGAAAAACACGATACCCTTGGGATTGAGCGCCGTGACCATGAACGCATTCCCGAACATGGCCCAGCGGCCGCGCCCCTTCGCCCTGCCATTCAAGTCCTCAGCGGTTGGATTAGAGCGCCAAAGCTTGACCCCGAGCCAGATCAAATAAGCCGCACCGGCAAGTTTGAGAGCGGTAAATAATGTCGCCGATGCGGCAAGTATGGCGCCCGCGCCCAGCAACGATATGGTCATCGCGGTAAAGTCACCAAGCGTGACGCCCGGCACCGTGGCCCACCCGGTATGGCGTCCCTGGCCTATAGCGTAGCTGACCACCAGCATGACCGTGGGCCCCGGTATCGCCAGCAATACGGTACTCGCGACCACGAATGCGAGCCAAATTTCGACGGGCATCTACACTCTCCTGCTATTTTCCAGTCGCCGAGACGACACCCCGATCTTATCGAGTACCGGCAGAATGTACTGACGGAACAGCGCGTCGAAGGATCGAGGTGTTACCCGCCTCATACTTCGACAAGCTCAGCATGAGGTTATTTCTGGAAGTTGTGTAGACACGTCACCAGACAGACCAGCCGGCATCGACAATGATGGTCTCACCGTGGACCATCTTGGAATCGTCGGTGGCCAGGAATACCGCCGCGCCCGTCATGTCGTCGGGTTCCATGAAATCGATGCCGGTCGGGGTCAGCGTGCGCATCAGTTCCATGTATTCCTCGTTACCGGGACCGCGCACATGGGCGTTGAGCGGGGTCGCCACATTGCCCGGCGCGATGGAGTTGACGTTGATGTTTTCCTTGCCCAGTTCTGCCGCCAGCGCCCGGGTCATGTTGACCACGCCACCCTTCGACGCGCAGTAGCCGGGGCAGTTGGGAAACGCGCCGGTGCCGGCAATCGACGAGATACTGATGATCTTGCCGCCGCCATTCTCGCGGAAATGGGGAACCAGCGTCTTCACCATGAAGAAATAACCGCGCAGGTTTAGGTTCAGTTGCTCGTCCCAGATTTCTTCGGTGGTCTCCATCACCGGCACCGTGCGAAACACGCCGGCATTGTTGACCAGCACGTCGATGCGACCGAACTCGTCGATTACTGCCTTTTGCAGCCGCTCGATTTCCGGCACTTGCGAGACATCCGCCTTGAAGGTTTTGGCGGTGCCGCCGGCGTCTGTAATCTCCTGCACGACGCGATTGGCGCCCTCGTCATTGCTCTTATAGTTGATCGCAACCGTGGCGCCTTCTTTGGCAAACCGTTTGGCAATCGCCTCGCCGATGCCAACCGACGCACCGGTCACCAGGGCCACCTTATCTTGCATTCTCATACTCGCCTCCACTCTGTGATCTTTATTGTGATGGGGTCTCAGCCGCGCAAGGCGGCGGTTTGCTCGGAATCGATTTCGCCGCCCTCGGTGATCGCGACAGCGTAAATTTCCGCCGCCCGTTCGCGGCTGACAAGGCCTTCGCGCACATCGTGCGCCACCCGCTCCGGTTCGCGGGTGCGCGGGTCGCCATAACCGCCGCCACCCTGGGCGATCGAGACCAAGGTTTCGCCATCTTCGATCCAGACGATCGAGCATTGGTCGAGCACCTCGATCTCCTTGTTGCGGGTACGCCTGAGCTGCTCCGACGGCTGCGACGCATGACCGGCGCGCGCGCCCTGGGGTACATGGATTTTACCATCGGCGACAAACCCCGCCTCCATGCGGCAATCGACCGGCCCGAATTCGACCTCGATGGCCGGCGCGCCGCGATAACGGCCGGCGCCCTCGCTGTCAGGCACCAGCCGGCGCGTATTTACATGGATTGGCGTGTAGACCTCGTCGAGCTCAACGCTATCGATGAAGCACATGCCGCCATTGCCCACATGGAGCATAGTCAGCCAAGCGTCCTGGTGCGGCGCGCCGGCACCCGCGGTATGTCCGAGGAAAAGCTGATTGACGTAGGGCTTTCCGGTGCGCGGATCTGTTCCGGAGACCACCGAAGTCGAAGGCGGACAGAAACAGCCGACCTCGCCCATGCCAAATCCGTCGCCCAATTCGGCCATCGCGCGCTGGGTCGCCGAGACGATGCGGTCGGCTAAATTGGTGGTCGACGCCGAGCAACTAATCGGGTGGCGGGGAATGCCGACCACTCCGGCGTCTTTGAGCTGCAACCTCACCCGGCGCAGGGAGCCGGCATTTTTCGGCACCGTATGGTCGATCGAGTTGAATACGCCGATATAGGCGGCCGTGCGGGTACACGCCTCCGACACGTTGAGCCCGCAGTTCATTTGGTCCGCATTGTCGCGTAAATCGACGTCGATTATCGCCGCCTCTGCATCGACCGTCACGGTCGAAGTCACTGTGATACCCTCATCCGGCGTGCCGGGGATCGCATCATGGGTCGATTGCGCCGAATGGGTGCCGGCTGGCACCTCGCGCACCGCGTCGATCATGCGTTTTTCGGAATACTCGAACCATTGATCGGTAAAGGCGTGCAGGGTTTCCCAACCAACTTCGCGGCCCAGCGCCAGTAATTCGCGCTCGCCGATCAGAGCAGAGCCAAGCATCGCCAGGAAATCGCCGTACCATTGTTCGGGCACGCGAATGCGCATCTGGCACATGCGAATAATATCGTCGATGGTCTCGTAGTCCTTCATCACCTGGACTGCGGGGAAGATCAGCGCGCCCTCTTCGTACACGTCGCGCGCGGTGCCGTGATCGGTGGTCGGGATCGAGTTGCCGATATCGGCCTGGTGGGCCTTGGCCAGCAGGGTGAAATGATGGGTGCCGTCATCGTCGATCACCGGCATGATGATGGTATGGTCTGCGGGGTGGGAACAGCCGTGATAAGGCGAGTTATGCAAAAACGCGTCGCCCTTCTTTAGCTCCGGATGAAACTCCACCATCGATGCCGCCATGATGTCGGGGCCGGACAACACATGGATCGGCAGGCTTTCGGCCACCGCCAAGAGCTGGTGGTCAGCAGTGAGGATGCAGCAGGAGAAATCTTTCGCGCGGTTGAGAACGCCGGAACGTCCGGTGCGCAGCAATGTGTTTCCCATCTTCGAGGAAATGCCCTCAAACCGGTTAGCGAGGATGGCGAGCTGGGCGCCGTCGAGTTGTTCTTTGGCTTGATCGGTCATAACCCGAACCTCCCTTTACGGCCGCATCAAAAGGCTTCCAGCAGCGGTGCGCTGGAAACTGGTGTCAGCATCGGCGACCACCGTGGTGAAGGGCGATTCGATAATCGCCGGCCCCTGATGTTCAACGCCTGAGGCCATGGTTTCGAAGTCGTGTAAGACTGCTTCGGCCTCGCCCGCGCCAGAGAAATAGACCTTGCGGCTGCCCGACACAGAGCGGTCAGCGCCGGCCCCCAACCGTCCGCCATCGCCGGCGCGCAGACGGCAGCGCGCGGTGGCGGTCCAGCCGACGAATTCGATCACCGACCCGGGATCACGAATAGCGAAAATCTGCTCGTGCATGGCATGAAACCCCTCCACCAAAGCGGCCAGTTGAGCGTCGTCGGTGAAGGTGTCGTTGGCCAAGGGCACCTCGATCTCCCACACTTGTGAGGCATAACGGGCCTCGACAGTATACTCGATGTCATTGCTCGCCGCGCCAGACCCCGGGCCATCGATGAATACTTGGCACTGGGCGCGTAAACCCTCCAGCACCCGGTTCACGCCCGCCCGGTCGAATTCGCCCGAGGTGGTGAAGAAGGTTGCGCGGTATTCGTTGGTCAAATCAGACATGAGCGCGCCGGCGGCGCTCAAGCCGGCCCCGGTTTCCGGAATGAGTAAGGTCGGACAGCCAAGCCGCCGCGCGATGAACACCGAATTCAACCCCGCTGCGCCGCCGCCGCCGATCAACACCGAATCCGCCGGGTCGATGCCCTGATTGACAGTGATATCGGCGATCGCCTGGACCATATTTTCCGTCGCGACGCTGACAATCGCCGCCGCGGCATCCATCACGGAGATATTCAACGGTTGGGCGACTTTATCCTCGACCACCTGCGCCGCCGCCCCGGCGTCGAGCTGCATAGTGCCGCCGAGAAAATAATCAGGGTCCACATAGCCGAGAGTTAGACACGCGTCGGTTAGGGTTGGTTCGGTGCCGCCACTGCCATAACACACAGGGCCAGGTACCGCGCCGGCGCTTTGCGGGCCGACATGGAGCAGCCCACCGGCATCGACCCAGGCAATTGAGCCGCCACCAGCGCCGACGCTCTTGATATCGATCGACGGGAACCCGGTCATATGGCCGCGAAAGGGCTGGCCGATCCAGGTCTCCTTGGTCAGCGGAATGCGCCCTTGGCGCACCAAACTAACATCGTAGGTGGTGCCGCCGGTGTCGGCGATGATGACGTTTGGCGCATCGGAATCATCGCGCGCATAGTGACGACCGGCAATCGGCGCCATAGACGGGCCGGAATTGATCGCGTGGATCGGTTTTTGCGCCAAATCGCTAGCGTCGAGCATGCCGCCCTGCGAGGTCAGCACCAGGGTGCGGCCCATGAAACCGGCCTCGGTCAACCGCTCGGTCAGCCCGCCCAGATAACGCCCCATCAACGGTTTCAGCGAGGCGTCGATGGCCGTCGACGAGGCGCGGCGGTATTCGCGCAAAGCTGGGTTCAACTGATGCGATAGCGAGTACGGCACACCCGGCAGATGGGCCTCCAACAGCTCGCCAACCCGCAGCTCATGCGTCGAGTTGTAGATCGACCAGAGCAGGCAAACGGCGACCGCCTCGACATCTTGTGCCTTCAATTCTTCAGCGATGGCGATAACGGCGGCCTCGTCGAGCGCAGTGTGCACGCCGCCGGCGCTGTCGATACGCTCGGGCACTTCGAAGGTGAGCGCGCGCGGCAGATAGGGTTCCGGATAGGGCGCGACGAAATTAAACGGCTCGATGCGCCCGCCCTCGCGCAACACCAGAATATCCGGATGGCCGGCGGTGGTCAGGAACGCGGTCTTCGCCGTGTTGCCGGTGATAATGGCGTTAATTGCGTGGGTGGTACCGTGGATCAGCATGTCGCCCTTCGCCAGTAAATCGGCCAGCGACATTTCCATATCCGCCGCCGCCAGCGCTAGCGCGTCGAGCACGCCTTTCACCGGATCGGCGGGCGTGGTCGCGGCCTTATACATGTGCAAGCCGCCCGCATCGTCCTCAACGATGAGATCGGTGAATGTCCCCCCAGTATCGCACGCAAACCGCATTTACCCCTCGCCTTCCCGAACCCTAAATTTTTTCACCGGGCTTGTTGACGCCCGCTGGAAACAAGCCAATCCTGTCGCCCTAAGGAGAGACTTATGCCCCTGCATCCTCAGGCTCAGGACCTTCTCGATACCCTAACGTCGACGCCGACGCCACTCAACCAGTTGCCGCCCACCGAGGCCCGCGCGGCCTACCGGCGCTTCATAGAATCGCGCAATTACGACCCCGACCCTGTCGCGCGCGTCGAAGATCGCGAGATCGACGGGCCGCACGGGCCAATACCTTTGCGTATCTTCTGGCCAGCCAACACGCCTGGGGGGCCGCTGCCAGTGTTCGTCTTCTATTTTGGTGGTGGCTTCGTCATCGGCAGCATCGAGAGCCGCGAACCCCAGTGCCGCAAAATCGCCAACGAGACCGGCTGTATCGTGGTCGCGCCATACTATCGCCAGGCGCCAGAGCACAAATTTCCCGCCGCGCATGACGATGCCTGGGCGGCGGCCCAATGGGTGGCCGCGAATGCGACCGCGCTGGGCGGCGACCCGGTACGCCTGGCCGTTGGTGGCGACAGCGCTGGCGCTAATATGACGGCGGTCATCGCCCAACAGGCCCGCAAAGTCAGCACTTTCAACATTGCGCTACAGGTATTGGTCTATCCGTCGACGGACTTTTTCTTCACCCTCGACCTGCCGTCCTATGCCCTGTTGGACGAGCCCTATTTCCTGACCCGGCAGCAAATTGACTGGTACCACGAGCAGTTTCTACCCGACGACGTTGATCGCGGCGATTTGCGTTTAGGTCCCGCGCTGGCCAAAGACTTCAGCAGATTGCCGCCAGCCCTGATCATCACCGCTGAGTTCGACCCGTTGCGCGACGACGGCAAACATTACGGCGACTTGCTCAGCGCCGCCGGCGTGCCGGTCGAGTACACATGTTACGACGGCATGATCCATGGCTTCTTCCATTATGGTAAAACTATCGACGCAGCGACGACGTCGCTGGCACAAGTCATCGACGCGTTGCGACGCGCCTTCACCGACTGAGGGAAACAGACATGATGGATGAGCGGGCGGCCTATCGGGCGGCCGAGGCAATTGCCGATAACCGCGTGGCGCAAGGCCGGTTGGAATTTCTACCCGCGGAAGTCCGGCCACAGAATCTCGACGACGCCTACACGGTACAAGCGCACCTGAACGAAATTCTGATCGAGCGCGGACTGGGAGACCCTGTGGGTTACAAGATCGGTTGCACAACCCAGGTAATGCAAGAATATATGAACATTCACGAACCCTCGTTCGGCGAAGTGTTCGCCCCGACCGTTCACCGCAACTCCGCCACATTGCGCCATGGCGACTATGTCGAACCCGGCGTCGAGGCCGAAATCGCTGTGCAATTGGGCGATGGGCTGCCGGCGACAGGCGCACCCTATACAAGAGACCAAGTCGTTGGCGCCGTTGAAGCCTGCATGGCCTCAGTCGAGCTGGTCGATGCGCGCTATTTCGACTATCGCGAACTCGACACGCCGACCATGGTGGCCGATAACTTCTTCAACGCCGCCTGCATCTTGGGCGATCCGCTGACCGACTGGCGGGGACTCGACCTCGCCGAGGTGCAAGGCCGCATGAATGTAAACGGCGAGACCATTGGCAACGGCGCCGGCTCGCTTATTATGGGCCACCCGCTCGAAGCGCTGGCCTGGTTGGCCAACCGGCTGGCCGAACGCGGCCGCGAGTTAAAGGCCGGCAAATTTGTTACCCTGGGATCGGTGGTGACAACCAAATGGGTGGCGCAAGGCGACCTGATCGAAGTGGAAATGGCGGGCCTCGGCGGCGTGTCGATAAAGTTTGAATAACCGTAAAGGGCGGAGAATAAGTCTATGAAAAGCTATCAACTGGTCGAAGCGAACCAACCCCTGGAATTGGTCGAGACCGACAACCCCGAGCCGCAAGGCAACGAAGTCCTGGTCCGCATCACGGCGAGCGGCGTGTGCCATTCCGACTTGTACTTCTGGCAGGGCGGCTACGATATGGGCGGCGGCAAAAGAATTTCCATCGCCGAGCGCGGCATCAAGCTGCCATTGACCATGGGCCACGAGCCGGTCGGCGAAGTGGTCGCCATCGGCCCCGACGTCGAGGGCGTGGAAATCGGCGACAAACGGTTGGTATTCCCCTGGATCGGCTGCGGCGAATGCCCGCGCTGCGCGGAAGGCAACGACAATGATTGCGTCGCCATGCGCACCCTGGGCGTGCTGGCGCCCGGCGGCTACGCCGACCATGTGATGGCGGCTCATCCGCGCTACCTGCTCGATATTTCCGGTATTCCCGAACACTATGCCTGCACCTTGGCCTGCGCCGGGGTAACATCGTACAGCGCGCTAAAAAAGGTCCATCCTTTATCGGCCGACGATAAGGTGGTGATCATCGGCGCCGGCGGGGTTGGGCTAACGGGTATCGGCGTCGCGCGCGCGTACCTGCCCGACCATGAACTGATCGTCGTCGATATCGATGGCGAAAAGCTGGCCGCGGCACGACAGGCTGGCGCCGACCACACTATCAACTCGGCCGACGAAGACGCACTGGCGCGGCTCAAAGAGCTGACCGGCAACGGCCCCGGCGCGATTGTCGATTTCGTCGCCAACTCAGAGACCACCAAGCTCGGTTACGACGCAGTGCGCAAGGGCGGACGCTATATCGCGGTCGGGCTCTATGGCGGCGAGATTACTATCCCCACCCTCACTTTGCCGGTCCGCAACATGACTATGCGCGGTTCCTATGTGGGCAATCTGGAAGATATGCACGAGTTGCTCGAGCTGGTGCGTGGCGGCGGCGTAACGCCGATCCCAGTCGAGAAAAGACCCATGTCGCAAGTCAACGAAACCCTGCACGATCTCGACGAAGGCCGTATTTTGGGCCGCGTGGTGTTAGTGCCGTAGGCGCTGAGATTTTGTAATTAGTCCTCATGCTGAGCTTGTCGAAGTATGAGGACGGCAACACCCCGATCCTTCGACAAGCTCAGGATGAGGCGTTGCAGCGGTGTCGGTGCCTATGCGGTCACGATCATCGCAGCGATGTTGCGCTCGAGCGCCGGCACCCGGGCCGCGGCTTCCAGCAATTCATGCTGGGGCAAGTCGCCTTGGGCTGCGCGTACTCCTTGCTGGCGGGCGATGATCGCCCAGCGCAGATGCGCCATAATTTCCCAATAGGCGACGGCATTAGCGTCGACCGGGTGACCGCCGGCTTTCTCATAGGCGCGATAAAAGGCAGCGCGCCGGACGAGTCCGCCAGCCTCTAGATCGTCCCGCCCAGCGCGCCAGCAGGTGGCGCAGAACCAGCCGATATCCTCGTGAGGATCGCCCCAGTCCGCGAATTCCCAGTCGAGAATGGCGGTCAGCCGGCCACCATCGACAAGGAAATTACCACTGCGAAAGTCACGGTGGACCAGACAGGTCCGTTGCTCCGAAGGAGCGTGGCGCTCCAACCAGTTGAACGCTGTTAAGAGAATTTCAGAATCAGTCTCCAACGGGGCCAGCCAGTCCCGATATTGAGCGATTTGCGCCAAGGCAAAAGACGATGATGATTTGTCCAGTCCCGCTAAGCCTTCGTCTCCCGGCGTCAGGCTATGGATCAACGCCAATTCCCGCGCCAAACGGTCGGCGAGGCCCGCCCCAAAGCCGTCGCGCGCAGCAGAGGCCACCAAAACCCGCGCCGCGGTATTGCCTTTACGGCGCTGCATCACAAAAAACGGTTGGCCTATAACGTCGGGATCCTCGCACAGCCAGAGCGGCGCCGGTACCGTAACGCCGGCTGCCGCAACGGCGCACAAAACCGCAAACTCCGCCGCCTTGGGCCGGCTGGCGGGCAGTGGCGTCTGGAAATTAGCGCGGAGGACCAAGCGCTGGTGGCCGGGAAATTGGCCGCCGGTAAATTCCACATCGAGCGCCCAATTTTGTTGCACCGCGCCGCCGGGTAACAGCTTCGGCGGATCCATGTGGACAGACTCAGCGCTAGTTTGAGTGGTCAGCCAAATAGCTAATTGTTCAGACTGGAAATTTTTCTCACCCCCCCTCCCTAACCCTCCCCCTCGCTGGGGGGAGGGAATATCTTGGTGGTACGGTTGCACTTCCCCCTCCCCCCTTGAGGGGGAGGGATGGGGTGGGGGGTCAACTAAAACAAAACGGTTCAAGTTTTAATCCCAGCTCCAGAAATTCATCCCGTCGGCCAGCAGGTTGCGGGCAATGACCATCTTGTGGACTTCCGACGCGCCGTCGACCAGCTTGGCCTGGGGCGCGTAGCGGTACATCCATTCCAACGGCAAATCTTTGGAATAACCCCGCGCGCCGTTCAACTGGATGGCCGTCGCTATCGATTTATGGAGCAGCTCCGACACGAAGATTTTGGCCATCGACACTTCCGTGCGAGCCTGGTCGCCGGTGTCGAGCTTGGCCGCCGCGCGCATGGTCATCAGCCGGCCGATCTCGATATCCATCGCCGCGTCGGCCAGCATCCATTGCACGCCCTCATGCTCGGCCAGGGTCATGCCGAAATTTTCGCGCGTGCGCACATAGCCCAGACATTCCTCGATTGCCCGTTTGGCCATACCGAGCCAGCGCATGCAATGGGTCAGCCGCGCCGTGCCGAGGCGAATTTGTACCGCTTTCATGCCCTCGCCGACCGCCATTAGCCGGTTCTCGTCAGGAATTTCCAACCCGTCGAATTTGAGCTCGCAATGTCCCCCATGCTCTTCCGGACCCATGATCTCGATGCGGCGGACAATTTCCCAACCGGGATCGTCGCGGTGGAAGAGAAAGGTGGTCAAATTGCCCCGTGGCTCATCGGAGGTACGCGCCAACAAAATGAAATGCTCGGATCCCTCGGCGCCGGTGATAAACCATTTATGACCATCGATGATCCAACTGCCATTGCCTTTAGGAGTGGCCGTGGTCAGCATCGCCGTGGGGTCGGAGCCGGAGCCCGGCGCGGGCTCAGTCATGATAATCGACGACCGCAGCTTGCCGTCGATAATCGGCTGCAGCCAGCGGTCCTTCTGTTCCTCGGTGCCGCAGCGTTCGAGTAAGATCATGTTGCCGTCGTCGGGCGCGGCACAGTTGAAGCACACCGGGCCGAAGCGCGAACGGCCGGCTTCCTCGTAAAACATCGCCATACCGACCGTGTTGAGGCCCAACCCACCGCGCGCGACGGGCATCTGCGGCGCCCATAGGCCCACAGATTTAGCTTTCTCGCGCAAGATTTGAAGCGGCGCGTCGGCGATGTTTTCGTGGGCGTCGAAGCTGGCCGGATCGGCCTCTACCGGCATGATTTCATCGGCCACGAATGTGGCTACGCGCTGGCGCAAATCTTCTTGTTCGGGCGTTAGGGTGAAATCCACGAGATACTCTCCTTTTCGGACGTTCTTATTGTTTTACAAGGCCGACAGTGACAGACCGCCATCGATCGTGACGACAGACCCGGTGATGTAGCGCGCCGCCGGCCCGGCCAACAACAATAAGGCCCCATCGAGGTCGGCCGTTTCGCCAAAGCGGCCTATCGGCACGCGGGTAGCGATACGCTGGCCGGCCGGGCTGTTCAGAAAATCGTGGTTAAGCTCGGTGTGAATGTAACCCGGCGCGATGGCGTTGACGCAAATGCCTTTATCGGCAAGTTCCAGCGCCATTGTCTCGGTCAAGTTCACCATCCCGGCTTTCGAGATCGAATAGGCCAGCACCCGCTTGGCCGCGGTGCGCACACCGATTACCGACGAAATATTGATAATCCGTCCGGCGGTTTCGTGCGCGACCATATGACGGCCGACCTCGCGCGCCATCAGCCAGGCGCCTTTGAGGTTGGTGTCGAGCACGTTGTCCCATTCGTCTTCTTCCATTTCGATGGTGCGCCCTGCCGAGGGGATACCGGCGTTGTTTACCAGGATCGAAATGTGCCCCAGCTCCGTCTCAGCGGCCTGCACAGCGGCGACAATAGAGCCCGCATCGGTAACGTCGAGTTCGACCGGCAGCGCTTCACCACCGTTATCAGCGATTTTGTCGGCCAGCGTCGTTAGACGTTCGACGCGGCGTGCGCCGACGGCAACTTTCGCACCGGCCTGCGCCAGCACCTCAGCAAAATGCGCGCCGAGGCCGCTCGAAGCGCCGGTGACGATCGCTACTTGTCCTTTTAAATCGAATAATTCTGTCATCACCTTCCCCGTCTTCGGGCCATCCCGTTATGCTACTTCAGAAACAGAGCACCCCAGTTTATAGATACCTGTCGAGCCAGGCGATGTCTCGGCAACAACGATGCGAGCGAAATGATGAGCGGGATTTCCGTTGCCGACGGGCAGGACATTATCGATACGAAAATGGCGCCCCTGGTCAAGGACTTAAACATTCGTGTCGAAGAGACGAGCGAGGCCGGCGCGGTTCTGCGCATGCCCTATGGCGACCACCTAGCCCGCACCGGCGGCATCATCTCTGGCCAGTCGATGCTGGCGTTCGCCGATTCCGCAATGGTGGTGGTAATTTCGTCGGCGATCGGCGGCTACCGCAACATGGCCACTGTCGATATGACCACCAGCTTCATGAACGTCGCGCGCGCTACCGACATCATCGGCCGCGGCGAGATCGTTAAAGCCGGCAAACGCATGGTGTTCGGCCAATTCAAACTGGAAGATGCCGCCACCGGCGAACCGGTGGCGAATATCTGGACAACCTGGATGCTGCTGTAGAGCAGTATCTCGCTAGATCAGCGATCTTCGCAGTTCGACCAGGAACAGGCTGATATCGGGGAACAGGATGATCAGGATCAACACAATCAGCATCGTCAGCGCATAGGGCGCCGCGCCGATAAAAATATCGGCGAGCGATATGTCGTCACGGTCGAGCGAGCTTTTGATCACATAAACCGCCAAGCCCAACGGCGGCGTCAGCAAACCAATCTCCACGGCAATGATTGTGACAATACCGAACCACACCAGATCGATATCGAACGGCGCTAACACCACCAGGAACAGCGGTACCGTGATCAGCATGATCGAGACAGAGTCGATGATCGTGCCGAGCACCAAGACAATGACCACATACATGAACAACAGCAGACCGAAGCTGGCATCGAGGGTGCCAATCCAGTTACCAAGCTGGGTCGGCAAGCCAGTGATTCCAAGCATGCGGCTATACATGCTGGCAGAAATGATGAGGAACAGAAGCGTCGCCGAGATATGTCCGGTTTCGACCAGAATATCCCACAATCGACGCCAGGTTAGGGCCCGCCGCGCCAGAGCAAACAGCAAGGCAACAAACGCACCTGCCGCGCCTGCCTCGGTCGGCGTGTAAAGGCCGGCATAGATGCCGCCAAGAACAACCAAAATTAGAATGACGATCGGGAAGGCCTTGGCCAACAATTCCCTACCGGACAGGTGCTCTTCATCCTGCGGATCGTCGGTAAATGTCTCAGGAACGGCGACAGAATTGGGGAAGCCATAGGCCATGATCGCGATAAGCGCGCAATAGGCGGCGGTCAACAGAAGACCGGGGCCAACCCCAGCGATGAACAGATCACCGACCGATTCTTCGGCGATCAGCGCGTAAATAATCAGCAGAATACTGGGCGGAATCAACATGCCGAGTACCGACGAGCCGGCGACCGTACCCACAGCGAACCGGCCTTTGTAGCCGTAGCGCAGCATCTCTGGCACCGAAATACGCGAGAACACCGTGGCCGAGGCGATCGAGACACCGGTAATCGCGGCAAAAATCGCGTTCGCCACCACAGTCGCCATACCAAGGCCACCGCGGACCCGGTACAGGAAACTATGGGCAATGTCGTAGGTATCCTTCCCCATCCCCGCTGCACTTACTAAGAGCCCCATGAGGACAAATAGCGGGATCACACCGAACAGGAAATTACCGACAGTCTTCGCCGAGGCGAGCCATAAAAGGCTGACGGCGATATTGATATTATCTTTCGCAATCCATACGCCGACGAACGAAATCAACGCCAGCACGATCGGCACATACATGCCGATGTAGATCAGGATTAACATCGCTACGACTGAAGCGACGCCGATTTCCAGAGAGGTCATTTCAGTGACTCCTCAACCGCCGCAACTTCAACATCGACAGCCTCTTCATGTTCCAGTGGCGGCTTGCCGAACAGGCCGCGGAAGTTGTCGAGGGCCAGGAGTGCGAATTGGATCGCCAACATGGCACAGCCGATCACCAATACCAGGCGCTGGGGCCATTCGGGAAATGTGAAAACCCCGGCATTGCCGATAAAATGGCCCCCCTCATAGGCCTGAATCCATTTGGGCCAACCGCCCTTTATGATGGCGATCATCAAGACGACTCCGGCGACGCTGAAGAGAATACCCATAACGTGACCGACCGGCGGGAAACGTCGCAGAATGCTGGTGTACAGCGCGTCTGAGCGGGTCATACGCCCGACTTTTAGGGTATGAGTTAGTTGCAAATAGACGATGATGACAATCGAGATTTCGACAATCTCCGTCACCCCGCTGATTGGCGCGCCAAAAATAAACCGCAACACGATGTCGGTGGTAATCAGCGCCATCAAGACAAAGATCCATGCCGATGCGGCGCCGTTGGCAATAACGACGATCCAATCGAACAGACGTCGCAAGAGGTCCAAAATTTTCAGGATTGCAGCCACAGAGATTTGGGAGCCGCTTTTCAGCGGCTCCCCTCACCTATTATTTATTCCGGGTGAAACGAACACCTGGGAATATAACGTTACGTACGGTTCCGACTATTCGCGGTCCCAGTGACGCGCAATTGGCTGATTGTTGGCTCGCATTTCATCCATCCAAGCCTTCAATATTTCCGTTCCCGGCTGTCCGGCAGCGTTGCGTTCCGCGGCCCAGTTCTTACCGAGCGGCGGCAGCGCGTTGGCCCACTGATTACGTTCCTCAGTAGAGGCCACGGTGACTTTGGTGCCAAATTCGGCTTCGCAACGCGCGAGACCGGAAGAGGCCCCGTCATTGACACGCTTTACGTTCTCGTTGACCCAGGCCGGAATGGAATCCTGTAAAGCGGTCTTAACTTCATCGGGCAAGCCATCCCAGACATCGCTGTTGACGTTGAGCGAGAAACCGTTCACGCCGCCAAGCGTGGCGTCATACGCAAATGGTGCGACTTCGCAGAGCTTGAAGGCGCCCGCGGCCTGACGCCAGACGATCATATTGTCGTAAATGCCAGTGCTTAGGCTGTTATAAGCATCGGCCAGGTTGGTTTGCACACCTGCCGCGCCAACAGCCGTCACCCATGGCAGATTAGGACCCGCCGCACCAACTTTGCGGCCGCGTATCTGATCAACACTGGTGAGCTGCTTGGCCGACCACAGCATGTAGTTGTCGACACCACCGGTCGGTCCCAATGGCACCTGATTGAACTGCTTCAGCCAGACTTCATTGTACTGCGGAAACGTATCGATCATTTTCTGCGTGGTCGCGCCGATCAGCGCGATGTCGTTCGATACGAACGGCGTCTTGAACGACACATCGTACAACGGCACCTTATCGGCGTGGAACGCCGTCACGATGACACCAAGGTCACCGAGACCGGTTTCAACGCCTTCGAGTTCACCGCGCGGCTTCACGATCTGGCCGCTGATGCCTTTGTTCCAGTTCACTTTGAAGTTGCCGGTCTTCGCCAGTTGCGCGTCGACAGCCGGAAGATAGGCATCGACCAACGCGCCGATCCAGGTCGCGGGCGGCGGATAGCCGGAGATCGCGGTGAGATTGATGGTTTGCTGCGCCGATACCGGCACAGTCGCGGCCACCGTGGCCGTAACAGCGGTCGCGATTGCGAATGCGGCAATTTTAGTTTGTGATAGCTTGGGCATTTATTCCTCCCTAATTTATTTCCCAACTTCCATTTATAGGCTACCAGCCCAAATCCAGCAACGCTGGCCGAACTATGATCGAGACTTCGTGAGGTTGGCTTAGCTGTGTAAAAACAAATAGAACTCGATATCGATGGCCGCATTTGCCGGTAATGATCGAGCCATAGCTATTTTGTCCTCGTGGCGGCGCCCAACGATCCCATTGACAGTGCCGCTCTGTGCTGCGGGAATAGTGGACTATGGACGCCATCTCAGATGACGAAAGCTTGCGTATTGGCGTCGATATTGGCGGCACCTTCACCGACTGCGTGATCTTGGCGGAATCAGGGCGACGTCTTACGACTAAGGCGCTGACGACGCCTGACGACCCCGAAAATGGCGTGCTCGACGGCCTCGCTTCTGCCAGCGAGACTTTGTCTTGTTCGGTGCCCGAGCTTTTAACGCGCACCACCGCCTTCGTTCACGGCACCACGGTTGGCACAAACGCCTTGGCCCAAAGGCGCGGCGCGCGCACCGGCCTGCTGATGACGCGCGGCCACGAGCAGACCATCACCATCGGCCGGGTGCGGCAAAAGATTATGGGGCTCAGCGAGCGCGAGAAAACCCACATAACCCATCTATCGAAGGCCGACCCACCGATCGTGGCGCCCGAGGATATTCGCGCCGTCACCGAACGGGTCGATGTGAACGGCAATGTGGTAGTCGCGCTTGATCACAACGGCGCCATCGCGGCGGTCGACGAACTGGTCGCGTCGGGCATCGAGGCTCTGGCGATATGCCTTCTATGGTCGTTCGTCAGACCCGACCATGAGCGGCAAATCGCCGAATATGTGCGCGCCACGCACCCCGACATTTATCTATCGTTGTCATCGGAAGTGGCTCCACTGCTCGGCGAATACGAGCGCAGCGTCTCCACGGTGTTCAATTCCTATATCGGCCCCACGGTCGGCGATTATCTCTACCGATTGGAAACCCAGCTTAAAGGGCAGGGCATGGCGTGTTCACTGCTGGTCATGCAGTCGAATGGCGGCCTCAGCACGGTGCCGGCGATCCGCCACCGCCCCTTGCTGACAATCGATTCAGGACCCGCCGGCGGCGTCCTCGGCGGCCACTTCTTCAGCGACACTACCGACGCGCGCAACATTATTTGCGCCGATGTCGGCGGCACCACCTTCGATGTCGGCCTGGTCTTCGACGACCGCGTGCAAATGGACCCGCTGCCGGTGATCGACCAGTACGCCTATCTGACGCCGAAAATCTACATCAAGTCGATCGGCGCCGGCGGCGGCTCCATCGCCTGGGTCGACAATGGCGGCAGCCTACGTGTCGGGCCGCATAGCGCCGGCGCCCTGCCGGGGCCGGCCTGTTATGGACGTGGCGGCACGGCGCCGACCGTGACCGACGCCCATTTGGTGTTGGGATATCTCAGTGACGACCATCCGCTCGGTGGTACGGTCCATCTGGATCGCAGCGCCGCGGAGGCAGCCCTGGCGACCGTCGCCGAGCGCCTGTCGATGCCGGTGATCGATCTGGCAGCGGGGATCGCGGAAATCTCCAGCGCCCAGATGGCCGATCTGATGCGCAAGGTGACGGTCGAGCGTGGCCTCGATCCGCGCGGCTTCATCGTCTTCGCCTATGGCGGCGCGGGCCCAGTATATGCGCCGTTCCTGGCCCGGCAGATCGGCGCGCGTATGGCCTACGTACCCAGCGATTCCGGCATGTTTTCCGCGCTGGGGATGCTCACTACCGATTTAATTTTTCAGGAAGAGCGGTCGTTTCGCGTGCGCCCGCCCCTGGCCGCGGCGGATATCGCGGCGGTCAACGGGACGCTGGAGACATTATCCGCCCGGGTCGCCGAGCGTTTCGTCGCCGAAGGCATTCCGACCGATCGGGTGCAGCTCAGCCGAGCTGTCGATATGCGTTTCGCCATGCAGGTGCACGAACTCGATATCGACTTACCGGATAGCGACCTCACCGAAAGCGACATCGCCGAAACGTGCAGCGATTTCGTCGCCAAGTACGAACAGACCTACGGCGAGAACAGCGCCTACCTGGAAGCCGGCATGGAAATGGTGACTTTCCGGGTCACAGGCCTGGTGACGCTGGACCGGCCGACCCTGTCGGCCGACGACACACGCGGAACCGCTGACTCGACGATCGGCGAACGCCAGGTCTATTTCACCTCTGCCGCGGCTGCCGGAGATTTCGTGGTAACGCAAGTCCATGACGGCGACCGCTTGCGCGCCGGCCAGGCCCTACACGGCCCGGCAATCGTCCAACGCCTCGGCGATACTGTTGTGGTGCCGCCCGGCACGGTCATGGAGGTCGACAATATGGGCGGACTGACACTCCGCCAGGAGGATTAGCGCCATGGCACCGGCAACCGGCAATGTCGATGTGGTCACCTTCGAGGTGCTGCGCCATCGGCTGTGGGAAATCAACGACGAGATGGCGTTGCTGATGGGGCGCATTTCCGGCGCGCCGTCGGTCTACGAATCCGGTGACTTCAATACCGCCATCCTCACCCCGGAAGGCCGCGGTCTTTACGCCGGCGTCTACGTGATCCGCCAAGCCTCGGCGCTCGATATCGTGGTGCAAAAAGTCATCGAAGTGTTCGGCGACGATATTCACGATGGCGACGCTTTCATGACCAACGACCCGTGGTACGGCGCCTTGCACGCCATGGATACCGCCGTGGTGGTGCCAATCTTCGCCGATGGCGAATTGGTCGCCTGGACCGGCGTCGTGGTGCATGAACTTGATGTTGGCGGCTCGCGGCCGGGCAGTTGGACCGTTGGCGCCCGCGACGCCTATCAAGAGGTGATGCTAATCCCCCCAGTGAAGATGGTCGACCAGGGCAAAATGCGTACCGACGTCGAGGCGATGTTCCTGCGCAATACCCGCACGCCAGCCATTAACGCACTCAACCTTCGCGCCAAAATCGTCGCCCAGAACATGACCGGCGACCGGCTTCGCGCGATTATCGAGGAATACGGCAAAGACACCTTTCTCGCGGTGCAGGAGCAGATTCTCGATTATGTGCGCCGGTCGATCCGCCAGCGCATCGCCGACCTGCCCGACGGCACCTGGTACGCCAATGCGTTGCTCGACCATAGCGGCCTGGAAAACGACATGTACCGGCTCAAGCTGGCACTGACCAAGCGCGGCGACCGGCTCGAGTTCGACTTCACCGGCACCGAGGAACAAGTGCCGGGTTCGGTCAATTGCGCCTATAGCGGGCTGATCGGCGGCATTCTGCAGGTGCTGTTCCCACTGCTGTGTTTCGACCTGCCCTGGTCCCATGGCGCGGTGATGGATTGCATCGATATTATCTCCGAAGAAGGCACCATCAACAACGCGATCTTTCCCGCCGGCACCAGCATGGCCACGGTCAACGCCTGCCAATCGACGGGAAATTTGATCTGGGAAGCGATGGCGCGCATGTATGGCTGCGGCGGCGATGAATTACGCGAAGAGGTGATCGGCCTAGGCTATGGCGGCGTGAACATGGCGGTGATCGCAGGGCGGCGGAATGACGACAGCACTTTCGTAAACATGTTTACCGATTCCGTCGGCGGCGGTGGCGGCCGATCGTTCGGCGACGGTATCGATACCTGCGGCAACTTCATCGCGCCAGCCTACGCCATTCCCAATATTGAACGCACCGAGAGCCTGCACCCGCTGATGTGCGTCTATCGCCGCGAGCGCGAAGAGACAGCCGGCGCCGGGATATATCGGGGCGGCACCGGCATCGAATATATGTTCATCCCCTACGGCACCGATCATCCGATGGAGGCGGTGTATTTCTCGACCGGCTGCGGCCATATGGAGACCAAGGGTGTCGCCGGTGGCCTACCGGGTTCTATCCAGCGCAATGTCGTCGCCCGTGACATCGACATTCAGGGTCTATTCGCGGCCGGGACAATCCCCACCGCACTCGCCGACCTTTCGCCAGGTGAAACCGACATTGTCGCGGCCAAGGACGTGCGTTGGCTCAATCCCAACGACGCATGGATTTGTTTCTGTACCGGCGGCGGCGGATATGGCGATCCGCTGGACCGCGAACCGTCGCGAGTCGCCGCCGATGTGCGCCGTCGCCTTTGCACTCAAGACGAAGCGCGGCGGCTTTATGGTGTCATCGTGGACGCCGAACATCTCGTCGACGCGCCGGCAACTGAAACCGAAAGGCAAGCGCGGCGTCATATGCGTCTCGAAACCGGACGTCGTCCCGCCACTCAACTGCCGGCTAATGTCGATTTCTCCGGTGAAGAGTTATTCAGAGTCGGAAGCATTCTCTCTGTCCGCGCGGCCGAAGGCGGACCGGTTCTAGGATGCCGCGAATGCAGCCACGGCTTCGGCCCGGCCGGCGACGATCCGCGCCAATATGCGGTGATCGTGGAAACACCCATCGCCGACCTCAACTCGCTCAATGCCCATGCTGACAGCGACGACGTGGTGCTGCACCAATATTGCTGCGCCGGTTGTGGCGCGCTGTTCTCAACCGACCTGCATCGGCGCGGTGAAGATCCATTGATGCCAGAAATGCATTTAGCCCTAAACGCCGCTGAATGAGCGAGGCGAGACCCCGCGAGTTACCGCTTCACCATGCCGAAGCTGAATCCTCGGGCCAGATGTTTTCTAATCATCAGGCCAACGAAGATCAGGGGTATCGTAATGCCGACCGACAGCGCCGCTTGGCGGCCATACACCCGGCCCTCGGTCGAGCCCTGATATTTGGACAACTCGATCGGCAAAGTTAGCACGTCGGTCTTCGATAAGAGCAGCGCCAGCAGATATTCGCTCCAGGTCAAAATCAGAATGAACAGGAACGTCGCCACCAGACCGGAGCGCACCAGCGGCAGCACCACTTCCCAGATCGTGCGCCAGCGGCTAGCGCCGAGGATCTCAGCCGCGTGTTCCATCTCGCGCGGCACTTCGTCGATGAAGCTCTTACTCATCCACACCGCGTAGGGCAGCGATGTCAGAAAATACAGAATGACCAATCCCGGTATACTGTCGAGCAGGCCGATTTGCCGGTACCACAGCGAAATCGGCGCAATTAAGACTATGGGAGGCACCATGCGCAGCATGAGGAGCTGGAACATTCGTTTTTCCGACAATATCTGATGCCGCGAGACCCCATAGGCGAGCACCGAACCGAACAGCACCGCCAGCAACGTCGCGATACCGGCGATCAGGGTGCTATTGCCCAACGCCTCCCAAGGCCGCTGCAGCGACTGGGTCACTTGGCCGAGCTTTTGCGCGTCTTCAGAGTCGCCTGCGGCGTATTCGTTGAAATCCGACCACACCACCAGATAATTGCGAATAGTCGCGTTCTCGGAAAAATAGACCGGCGGCCAGGCGAACCATTCGCGGTCGGGCTTGAATGAGGTCGACACCATCCAAAACATCGGAAAGGCGACGATCAGCAGCCATATTGTTAAAACAAAATAGCGAAATACCGAAAAAACATGCCTCTTCTGGGACATTGTCATCGACATCGGAGTATCTCCTCCCGTGATATGACCTTAACGCGGGCGCGCCAGCGCAGCAATGGAGGGTGGTGTTCACAAAAAACGGCGGCGCCCTGGTGATGGGAGCGCCGCCGCGTTGCGATAGGTGAATTTGTAAGTGCGCTACTCGGCCGCCTTGGCCATTTGCGCCGCCCCGCCGAACAACAAGTTCTGCAGCCAATCGGCCTGTACACCGGCCACCTTGCCCAGATGGTCATTGTTCGAATACAGGCTCATATGGTCGACGCCTTCGACCACCGCCAGATGCTTGTTGGGCGACTGGATGGCGTTGAAGACCTCGATCTCCAGATCGGCCGAGGTGATGTTATCGCCCTTGGCGACCGCCATCATGATCGGCGTCTCGTGGATGCGCACCGCATACGGCTTGACCTGATAAGCGAGCAGCAGTTCCACCGATTCTATGGTGTTGATGTGCTCATGGTTGGGCGCTTCGTTCTGCTTAATATCATTGAAGATGGTGCAGACATGGGGGAACGGCCACGAACTTAACTCATTGTCCGGGTCGGTCGACGACATGGGTATCATGCCGCCGGGCTCGCCGGCGTGACGCCGTTCGCGGTCTTCCAGAATCTTCGCCATAAGGCCGGCGAATTTACGCTCGCCATGGCAACGCCGCATGGTCGGGTAACCGTCGACCACGGGGATCGTCGAGATCGCGAATTTGACCCGCGGATCGAGCGAGGCGGTGACGATGACATGGCCGCCGCTATAGGAGATGCCCCAAATGCCGATCTTGTCGTTGTCGATCTCGTCCAAGGTGCGGCCGAAGCTCACCGCGTTGCGGTAATCTTCGATCTGACCCCAGGGGTCGATATGCTGACGCGGCTGGCCGTCGCTGTCGCCGAAATTGCGGTAATCGAACAGCAAGCACGCCACGCCGATATCGGTAAACGCCTTGGCGTAATAGGGCATGACGATTTCTTTAACGTAGCACCAGCCACCCGCCAGAATAACCAGGGGCAACGGTCCGGTCGCCCCGTCCGGCGTGTGCAAGACACCGCGTACTGTATCGCCGCAGCTATTGAACTCTACATTGCGTTCCATGACTTCCTCCCGATCTGTGATACCGATTTTGCTACAATATCATCACGTTGTTACAGCGAAGGGTGTCGGCTCAACTGATGCGAGTCAATCGCATTCTGCGGCAATTTTCGCCGCGATTTGTTCGCGCAACACGTTCTTGCGGATTTTGCCCGCCGGGGTACGTGGAAAGGCCTCGACGATTTCCAAACGTTCCGGGTATTTCTGCTTGGCCATCCCCGTGCCTTCAAGGGTGGTAATCATGTCATCGAAGGTCAGCGACGCCCCTTCCTCTATGATCACATAGGCGCATCCAGTCTCGCCCAACCGCGCATGGGGCATGGCGACCACCGCCGCCTCGTAGATCGCCGGATGCTCGTGCAGCGCGTCCTCGACTTCGCGGGGACTTAAATTTTCGCCACCGCGGATGATCAAATCCTTCGATCGTCCGGTGATGATCAAGCATTCGTCTTCGGTCAGGATCGCCAAATCACCAGTATGAAAGAAGCCATCCGAATCGAAGGCTTCGTTGTGAGCCGGGTCGGCATAGCCCAAACACATTTCCGGACCCCGGGTGACGATCTCGCCCTCGATGCCGACTGGCACCGGCGCGCCCTGTTCGTCGACCAGCTTAATCTCATGGCCGACAATCAGACCCTCGGTGGCCGCCCCAAGACGTTCCTGATCGCGGCTATTCACGCCAAGGGTCACGGTCGGCGCTTCGGTCGAGCCGTAACAGCGCGCGCAAACGCAGCGATCAAACGTTTTGTGGGCGTTGTAGATGATCTCCGGTGGCACCGGCGCGCCGCCGCAGGGAAAATAGCGCAGGCTAGGCAAGGTTCGATCATTAAGCCGGGCAAATTCGGTCAACTCTTGCAAAAAAACCGTGGCTGCGATGGTGAAGGTGACACCGTGACGGTCGATCAGATCGGCGGCAGCCTCGGCGTTCCACATTTCCATGAACACCACCGGCGCCCCAAGCACAATCGGCAGCTGGATACCGTAGAGATAACCGGTGATGTGGGTGAGTGGCGATGGCATCAGGATCACGTCGTCCGCGCCGAGGCCGAGAAACCCGCTGAACGCCTGGTTTTCGGTGTCGATTGTGTTGTGGCTGTGCAGCACCCCCTTGGGCCGGCCGGTGGTGCCGGAGGTGTACATGATCAGCTTGACCGCATTCGGATCGACGGCGGCTCGCGCCACCGCGTCGCCTTGGTTGAGCAAATCGTCGAAGGTAATGCAACCTTCGGCGCTACCCCGAACCGTAATGATATGAGCGAGTTCGGGCAGGTCACCACGGTGGCGTTCGATCATCGCCACATAATCAAAATTACGAAATTCCGTCGGGATGAATACGACCTTGGTGCCAGCGTCCTTTAAAATATAAGCGACTTCGGCGTCCCGGTAGATCGGTATGATCGGGTTGCAGACCAGCCCCAACATCGAAGCCGCCACATCGACCACCACCGCTTCGCGCCAATTGGGCAATTGAAAGCTGATCACGTCGCCGGCGACCAGACCCCGCGCTTGCAAGGCCCCCGCCAGCGCCCGCGCTTGAGCGTCGAGGTCGCTTGCGGTTACGTTGGTGTCGCCGTCGACGATCAAGATTTGGTTGGGGTCGCGCGCGACTTGGGCGTCGAGCAGATCGGCCAGGGTTTTATTCCGCCAAATGCCGCTGGCGGCATTTTCCGCGATCAACGCGTCGCTTAGCCGGGTCTGCCACCCGCTGACATCCTGGCGCATTATCCGCCCTCGAGTTCTTATTCGTTAGCCAACCGCAGGCGATTGGCGATGTTGTTTTTCTGAATCGCCGACGAGCCGCCGAAAATCGGCATCACCAGGCACTCGCGCACGTAGCGCTCCATGTCGAAATCCTTGATGTAGCCATAAGCGCCCATCACCTGCTGGCAGGTCAGCACGATTTCCTTGCCGGTGTCGCAGACGAACAGTTTGGCCATCGAAGTTTCCACCGAGGCCGGTTTTTTCTGATCGAGCAACCAGGCCGCGTGATAGGTCATCAGCCGGCAGGCGTGCAACTTGGTCTTACAGTCGGCCAGCATGTGGCGGATCGACTGGAAACCCGACACCGGCTTGCCAAATTGCTTGCGCTCTTGGGCATAATCCCAGGCATCGTCGAGCGCGGCTGACGCCACACCGAGCGCCATCGCCGCGACTTCGATTTTTTCCACGTCCAGCCCAGGGCCGACGATCTTTTGCCAGCCGGTGTTCCAACCTTCGTCGCCGCCGATAATATTTTCCGCCGGCACTTCGACATTTTCAAAGGTGACATCACAGGTCGCCGCCCCCTTCATACCCATGGCGTTCTGCTGCTCGATGGTGATGCCCGGCGCGCCGGTCGGGATCAAGACGATCGACATATTCTGGTAGCGCGGCGCATCGGGGTCGCTCTTGACCACGGCGTAGATATAGTCCGCGATATCGGCGCCAGAGCAAAACCGTTTGGCGCCGTTGATCACTAATGTCCCGCCATTGCCATCGCATCGCGCGGTGGTCCGCACGCTGGCTACATCGGAGCCAGCATCAGGCTCGGTAATGCCATAGGAGAACAACAATTTGCCGGCCGCTAGTTTGGGCAACAAGGCTGCTTTCTGTTCCGGGCTGCCGACCTCATCGATATTCATGCCGCCATAGCACGCGCACATGATGAACGGCACGGCAACCGCCATCGACCGGCGGCTGAGTTCCTCAATCACCATGATGGTCGCGGTGATGTCGCGGCCGGCACCGCCATATTCTTCCGGCACCGTCAGGCCGGCGACCCCCAATTCGCAGAGCTTGGCAAACACATCGCGGGGAAAATGGTTATCCCGGTCCCACGCTTGCGCCGCTTCGCGCGGCATTTCGTTTTCGACGAAACGGCGGATGGTGTCGCGCAGGATGGCGATATGTTCGGCTTCGTGGAACTGTTCCATAGGGTTCTACCGGCCGGTGAATTTGGGCTTTTCCTTGTTCAGAAAAGCCTGGGTGGCGATCTTGTGGTCTTCGGTCATCTGCGACATGGCCTCGAAATTGAAGGCGGTATCGAGGACCGCATTGGCGACTTGTTTAAGCCCCAAATTGACCGCCGCCTTGGTCCAGCGAATGGCATTGGTCGCGCCGCCGGCCAGCCGCTCGGCCATACCGTAGACCGCATCGTCGAGCTGACCCGCCGGCACCGCGTGATTGATCAGGCCGATCTCCGCTGCCTGTGTGGCGGTCAACAGATCGCCGGTCAGCAAATATTCCTTGGCCCGCGGATAGCCGATCAATTGCGGCCAGATCACCGCACCGCCATCACCGGCGACCAAACCGACCGAAACATGCGGATCGCCGAGCTTGGCCGTATCGGCGGCGTAGATGATGTCGCTGAACAGCGCCAGGGTACAGCCCAGGCCAATGGCGTGGCCGGGTAAGCGCGCGATCACCGGCTGTTCGATATCGAGCAGGCTATTGAGCACCCGCTTCCCCTCCCAGACCGTGCGCGCAAAGGCCTTGGGGTCGCCATGCATGTCGTCGATCCAATCGAGATCACCGCCGGCGCAAAACGCTTTACCGGCGCCGGTAAAGACCACCACATCGGTCTTCTCGTCGCCGGCCACATCGTAGAAAATGCGCGACAGTTCCTCATGCAACTCTTCGTCAATGGCGTTGAGCTGTTCGGGCCGGTTCATGGTAAGCGTCAATATACGATCGCGACGCTTGGCCGTGATGGCGTTGTATGAATCGTAATTCACAAGTCCCTCCCCCCTAATGCGGCGTCACCGATCTTGCTGCCGATCGCCGCTGTAGCCCTTGTTCGTCAAGCGCTTACGCCGGTCACCTCGAATTTGGAGTGCGCAATTTAAGTTTCAGCCCAACCACTTCGTAAATGTCGAGACCGGTCAGCGCACAGATCTCGAGCATGGGCATACTCGTTTCCTGCAACAACACTTTGGCGTGGCTTTGCGGGTTACGCTTGGAACCCTTACGCCGGGGCGCTTGAACGGAACCGCGCTTGCGGGCGTCGCTGTCCAAACCGCGCTCATAGGCCTCCGCCAAGGCCGCGTCTCGCCGCGCCTTATCGTTCGACACCCAATTGTCCATCATATGAATATGACGGCCCAGGTCACGCGCCTGTTTATGATGCGGTCCCTTGCGCTCAACGTCACGCTTCTTGGGAAGCTCGGGCACGGGTCCGCCGCTAGCGGCTTCATCGAGGGTCATGCCATGGCGTTTCGCCAAACGCATCGCCGCCGCCAACGCCGCGGCACGCTCTCCGTCGAACGGACTTTCGGCGGCGAGCTTCAGAAGATTGTGAAAACGCGTTCGCTCCGCCTCGTTGAAGGGGCGGGAGTCGGCATTCTTATCCGCAGTTTGGGCATCGGTGTGACTCATAACCGCGGAGTATATCACGGTTCGCGGCAGAAACCCGCGTTTACACAGTATAACCGGTGGATTTTTTCAGCGAGGCACCCCAAAAAAACGGTGGGGCCCGCTTGCGTTAAACGAGCCCCACCGAATAACCATGGAGAGGACTAAAAAGGTACACTGCGGAACAGGAAACGGGGGGAGTGGTCGCCTGACCCGCAGCCCTGACGGCCTCAGAAGAGGTCGACTAGTCACAGATACAATTATAGTTCGGACAGTATTTTTGGGGAATTTCATTTAAATACAATTTGTTGCAAATTTTATAACAATGCCCCGAGTATCGCCGTAAACCAGTATCTACAACGGTTTGCGCGAACGCTCACAGCGAAGGAGAGAGTAAATGAATAGATTGGAAGGCAGGGTCGCTGTCGTCAGCGGCGCCGGTGGTGGGATCGGCAGCGCCATCTGCCGCCGCTTTGCCGCTGAAGGTGCGGCGGTGGTTTGCGTCGATATAAACCGCGAGACCGTCGCGGCCACGGCCACTGGCCTTACCGATGACGGCGCGCGGGCCACCGCCATTGCCGCCGACGTGGCCGAAGAAGCAACCGCGGAAACGGCGGTCGCCGCGGCGCGCGATCAATTTGGCGGCCTCGATATCCTGGTCAATAACGCGGTGTACGATCTTCCTCTCGCGCCGCTGACCGAGATCTCTCTCGACGACTGGCGGCGCACCATGGACGTTAACCTCAACAGCGCTTTTCTGATGTCGAAGCACGCCATTCCGGCAATGGTCGAGCGCGGCGGTGGCAGCATCATCCATATCGCGTCACAACTCGGCCGCACCGCGCGGCCTGGACGGCCCTGGTACTGCGCGCAAAAGGCCGCGTTGATCAACCTCGCGCGCGCCATGGCGCTCGACCATGCCGAGCAAAAAATCCGCGTCAACAGCCTGTCGCCGGGGCCGGTGGAAACCGGCCGCTATCTGGCCAACTTCCCTTCTTCTACCGAAGCTCAGGCGACCTCCAACACTCTTCTCGATCGGCTGGGCGAGCCCGACGAGATCGCCGCCGGCGCCGCCTTCCTGGCCAGCGACGACGCCTCGTTCATGACCGGTAGCGATTTGCTGATCGATGGCGGCTATACGGTTCCCTAATAAATCGGTGGAATTATTCGCGCTTGGAATTAGTTACATATGTAACTAATATTGATTTCGACTCGAAAACCCAGCGAGGGCGAGATGGATAACGTTACCGCCACCAAGCTTGCGTACCAGTCGGGCTTCGGCAACAGGTTTGCCAGCGAAGCTGTCGCGAATACTCTACCCCAGGGGCAAAACTCGCCGCAGAGGGTCGCGCACGGGCTGTATGCAGAGGGGATCAGCGGTACCGCGTTCACCGCGCCACGGGCTGAGAACCGCAGCACTTGGTGCTATCGAATCCGGCCTTCGGCGGTGCATCCGCCGTTTCGCCAAATCGATAATGGCGCGCTGCGCACCGCGCCTATCGACGAGATCCCGCCGCCCAACCAGTTGCGCTGGGACCCGCTCCCCCTGCCCAACGAGCCGACCGATTTCATCGCCGGGCTGATCACCTTGGGCGGTAACGGCGACGCCGCCGGTCATAGCGGTATCGCTATCCACGTCTATGCCACCAACAATTCAATGGAAGATCGCTTTTTGCAAAACAGCGACGGCGAGATGCTGTTGGTGCCCCAGCAAGGCCGGCTCGTGCTGCATACTGAGCTGGGGGTTCTCGATGTCGCGCCCGGTGAAATCGCCGTGCTACCCCGAGGCCTTAAATTCCGCGTCGATCTGCCGGACGGACCGGCGCGCGGATATGTCTGCGAAAACTACGGCCAGATGCTGCGCCTGCCCGAACTCGGGCCGATCGGCGCCAATGGGTTAGCGAACCCGCGCGATTTCCTGAGTCCCGTTGCCGCGTTCGAAGACCGTACCGGCGCCTTCGAACTGGTGTTCAAGTTCCAAGGCAACCTTTGGGCGACTGAACTCGACCGCTCCCCCCTCGACGTGGTCGGCTGGCACGGCAACTACGTGCCGTATAAGTATGATCTGGCAAACTTCATGGTCATCAACACGGTGAGCTTCGACCATGCCGACCCGTCGATCTTCACCGTGCTGACGTCCCCCTCAGGACAGGCAGGTACGGCCAATCTCGACTTCGTCATTTTCCCGCCGCGCTGGAGCGTGGCCGAACACACATTCCGGCCGCCTTGGTTCCATCGCAACTTCATGAGCGAATTCATGGGGCTGATCACTGGTGCCTATGACGCCAAGTCCGGAGGCTTCAGCCCGGGCGGCGCCAGCTTGCACAACTGCATGGCCGCCCACGGCCCCGACGCTGATACCTTTACCGCCGCCTCGCAGGCCGATCTCGTCCCGCAAAAAATCAGCGACACCATGGCTTTCATGTTCGAGACCAGATACGCCGTGCGGCCAACCAAGTTTGCCCTCACCTGCCCGCAGCTCCAGGCCGACTACTATAAATGCTGGGAAGGCCTGGACGCCCGCTTCCGGCCCTAGCGCCATCCGGCCGACAGAAAACGGGGGCTCCAAGCTGGAACCCCCGCCTTCTCAATGAGACGCCGAAGCGTTACTTGGCAGCGACTTCCCAAGCACCTTGATCGGGGAGCAGCGCAAAGATCTGCACATGGGTGCGATTGCCGAACTGGCCTGGATCCTTGCCATAGGTCTTGCCGTCGCTGTGGTAGGCGAGCGCCATGGCCGACGCCAACAATTCATTGCCCAAGGGTAGGCACGGCGTGAAGGTCTCGGTGTAGGTCGCCGTACCGTCAGTGCCGGCGGTCAGAACCGACTGGGTGCCGTCGCGCGCGCCCATCGGGAAATCGATCGTCGAGAACGGACAATCCGCACAACCCATATGGGGTTTGCCGACCATGAAATTCCATACCGTATAGGTACCGTTAGGCACCAGTTTCTCGAAATCGATATTCAACGTCGCGGTGCCGCCTTTACACGAATAAGCGGCGGTGCCGGTGCCGGCGAGCCACTCGCCCAAGGTCACGCCCAGCGCCGTACCCTTGGTAAAGGGGCCGGTCTGGGTTGTTGCGAACGGGGCGTGGTGATGCGGGTCTTTGGTCGTGTAGACCGGAAAGTCGAGATACTTTTTGGCCTCAGTAGCAGTCACCCGATAGACCTTGCCGGAACCGGGCACTTTCTCGACAAACGCGTCCTGCTCGACCATGCCCGCGGCGACATGATTGACGAAAGTGATATCGCTGACCATCAGTTCTGTTTGCTGTGCGTTGGCTACACCGCCCGAGATCAGGAACGCGGCGGGTATGGCCATAATTGCGAACACTATTCCAAAAAATCTCGAAGTCATCGTTTCCACCTCTTATTTGTGCCGCTGGCGACTGAATAACGGTTCAATCGCCGTTACGGCGTGGGATTGAACACGATCTGGGTCGTTCGGGCCCAGTACAACCTGATGCGAATTCGTGCTCATGGACTGCACGTAGGAAGCCCCTTCGCACACCAATGTGACGGCGATCACAGGGGCTCACATTTTCTTGACTAGGGTGGATTCCCAATCGGGGAAGGCGATGCCGGGATTAGCGCACCCGCTGCTCGGGTCCGCGGCCACGATAGGCGTCGATGAACGCGGCGGCCGCGGCCGGATCGAACCGGCGCAGACGTAGCAATCGGTTCCAGGTCGCCAAAACGACGCGTTGGCCGATACCTGGCATGGGTACCGCCAAAACCCCGTCCCAAACGCCGGTAAACAACCCGGTCCATTCCTCGATCACCGCCTGGTCGACGGGGTCGAGTTCGTCATAATAGATGACGATATGGCCGTGCTCTTGAGAATGAACCAGCCGTTCAGGCCATTGCGGTTCGGTATAGAATCCGGCCCGCAACGGTCGAGAATCGTGGTCACCCGAGGTGGGAAATTGGCTTCGATAGGTTATGCGTTGGCCAATCGGCAGGTGATCATTGCCATCGGAGGGAAATGTTTGCACGCGTTCCAAGGCATCGACGCCAGAGGCCGCCAGCGCATCGAAGTCGCTGGTTGCGCGCGTCAAGTTCCAGATAAACGCTCCACCGCCGACAATCACCACAGCGAGAATGACGCCGACGATCAACCGGTCGCGACTTCGCTGTTTACCGCTGACGTTCGGCCCCCAATTAAGACGGCGCGACTGTGATTGGCGTCCCTTGCGAGATTTGCTCTTGCGTTGGCCGCCACCGCGTTTCGATTTCGCCATTGTCCTTCGCCTCGCCGTTCTTTGCGCCCGGGTCCAAATATAGCAAACTGAGTGTAGCAAACTTAGGGGGCGCCAGACCGTACAAACTGTCCCCTTTTGTATTTCGAAGATCAACCCCAGCTCGAAGGTCTGACGATGACCCCAGACTATACGCCGCTGCCCGACCGGGCCCGAAAGCTGCTCGAGACCGGCGCCGATGCCAGCGGCGATGTGGCCGCAGTTCTGGCCGAAATTGGCACCCTCGACATCCCGCCCTTGGGCCCCAATAGCGACGGCGACACCGAAAATGTCGGCGGTCTAACCGTAACCCATCGTTTCGTCCAGGCGCCCGGCGATGGCGAGACCATACGCTGGCACTATGTCGAAGCCGGCGCCGGACCGCCGCTTGTACTCTTGCACGGCATCCCGCAATCCTGGTGCATGTGGCAGCCCATCCTACCGGCCTTGGCAGCGCACTTCCGCTGTATCGTCCTAGGCCTCAAAGGCTATGGCCAAACCCATAATGGGCGCGGCGACTACCGCCATGAGGGCGTCGCGCAACAGGTGATCGCCCTGCTTGACACGCTGGGGATCGACACATTCTCACTGTTCAGCCATGACCGCGGCACGGTGCAGGCAGACCATATGGTGGCGCGGATCGCCCCGCGGGTGCGCCGCTGGATCCGCGGCTCGCAGCATTTGTGGCACTACCATCCCGACTTGTCGCCGCAGGAACATCTGTTCACCAACTTGGAGACCCGCGACATTTTGCAACAACCCAAAGTCCTCTTGCCGCGCTTCTTCGGCTGGCTGTGCAAGTATCCGATGCCGCGCGACGCAGTGGTCCGGGCGATCCAGGAATTCAGCCGGCCCGGTGTCGGACTTGCAGTGGAACGATATTTCCAATCGTCGACATTCCGCCAGGAATGGCTCGACCGACGCACCCGTCTTGTCGATGCTTGGCAATGCCCGACGCTTATTCTGCAAGGTTCCGACGAGCCGCCGATGCCGCGTGAGTTCTACACCGACGATGTCGCCGCCCGGCTGCCCAACGCGCGCATCGCGTTTGTCGATGGCGGGCATTTCTATGTCGAGGAAAACCCCGAAGGCACTCTCGCGGCCGCCCTGAGGTTTTTGACCGACGATCAAGTTTAAGGTGCAAGTCAGGGCGATGACCGATATCGAGAAAATCCGCACGAGACTTAAACAGGAAATACCTCTGTTCGGCGCGACGCCAGCCGAAGTGTCAGCCCTACATGACAGGCTTGCCGCTTCACCGAATGGGCCGCCGCCCGATTTGAATAGTCTGCAAACCTACTGCTTCTTCATGGGTTATCCCCGCAGCGGCCACAGTTTGGTTGGCGCCCTTCTCGACGCGCACCCTGACATGGTCATAGCTCACGAGCTTGATGCGATCATGTTCATGGAGGCGAATTTCGATCGAGGCCAAATCGAAAAGCTGCTGATCGAAAACGCCCGCCTGTCCGGGAAGGCAGGGAGAATCTGGGGACCATACAGTTATCAAGTAGAAGGCCAATGGCAGGGTCGCCATCGTAACATCAGGGTACTCGGCGATAAGAAAGGCGGTATGACCTCTCTGAGGATAGGCCAGGACCGAAGCAAACTGCCAGCATTGCTCAGGCTATTTGAAAACCGGGTCAAATTTGTACATGTCATACGAAACCCCTTTGACACGATCGCGACCCTCACGAGAAAATCGTCGATGGATTTAGCCGGCGCGGCCAAGCGATTCCTCCACCTTGCGGAAACTAATGCATTTATTCGACAAGAACTGGGCCCGGCGTCGGTTTTGGACGTTTGGCATGAAGAATTCGCAGCCGATCCTTCGGCCGGCCTATCGCAAATTTGCAAATTCCTCGATGTCGAGGCCGACCCCGCATACCTGACGGCCTGCGCCGACATCGTCGTGTTTAAGGCTCGCCAATCAAGAGACACGTTAGACTGGCCGCAGCGTTTGGTTTCACAGATCGAGGCTGGAACACGACGCTTCGACTTTCTCAATCGCTATGCGCCCGACGGTTGAAAACGCGGCGATTATTCAGCCGACAACACGTAACAGCTTAGCCACTTTCCGCCGTTGTCTCATTTTCAAGCGGACTGGCGGTTGGCACCCGGAACACGAAGCGCTGATACAGGTAGCCAATCCAGATGAGGGTTAAGCCCAAAATCAAGAAGGTGCTGACCCGCAGCAATCCCGACAGATCGGCCATGTCGAAGATGAACGCCTTGAGGACTGTGATGAGGAGCACCGCCAGGGAGACATAGCGCGGCAATGTGCTTTTGGTGGTGATCCCCAGGCCCAGCAAGGCCAAGGCATAAACCAGCCAGACCAGGGAGTAGGTGTAGAATTCCGCGTCGCTGAGATGCTGGAAGGATAGCACCGGGCCTTGATAAAGGTGGCGCACTTCCAGCGACAGGTAAACGAAGACCAGGGCAAAGCCGAGCAGCGCCGAGACCAGAGCCGGCCAAACCGGTGTTTCGTGCTGAAACTTTCCCGCTAGGAAGAAGGCGAACCCCGCCGGAACCGCATAGGCCAGAAACAGTGTGTTGAAGACCGGCACGTTGCCGATAAAATCTTGGGTCTGGATCGGGCTCGAAATCAACACGTGGAATAGAACGACCTGAACGGCCGCGACCAGCAACAGAATACGCGATCCGTAGAACGCCACCCGATGAGGTTTCCGTCGATGACGGATCGCCAGGGCGGTGCCAATGCTCAGCCAGGTGATCGCGTGCAAGCTTTGTTCGAGCAAGCCGTAATCCAAGCTATCCAGGCTTCCGGCGACGAATAACCGGATATGGAACGTCACAAACAGCACTGCAAACACCAGACTACCGGCTTGCAACAGGGTGACGAGCAGCGCCGACTTGGCATCGCGGAATAACTTGGCGGCATAGAAGAAGGTGAGCGCGGGCACACCATACCCGTAGATAATCCAAGTGAATCGCCACGCCCCGGTCACTGAATAATCCAAAATATTGGGATTCACGACCAGCCGGATGAGAACGACGCTGGCGATAATCAACGCAACCTTCTCCAGCGAGCGCTCCGGGATATGCCGGTAGATCCACCCTAGCGCCAACAATTGTACCGACAGGGCAACCGTCAGCCAGGCCTGCTCCAAGACCATGGTCGCGGCCAAACTGACGAACGCCACGACGCCGGCGGCATAGAACCCCAACGAGATATTGAGGCCGTAGGCTTCGCGGTAGAGCACCACGCGCGTCGCCGCGGCAAGACTGATCGCACCCAAACCGACCGCAAGCGCGACCCATCTGATGTCGGCGTTAAAGTCGGCGACCGCACCATAGGCGACGATGAGCAGTGCAAGGGGAACGGTGATCGACACACCAGCCCGCAGAGCCGGGCGCTCGGCGCCCCACAAGGCGACAAAGCCACCGAGGCCGAAGAGCCCACCCAAAAGATAGCTCGCATAGATATAAGCGTCTTGCGTGGGCGCGATGTGAAACAGCGGCCACTGCACCATCAACAATACGGTCGCCACTGCGGCGACAACCGATACCCCTTCGAGGACCGCCATCGTTCGGCCAACAACGAGGTAGAGCGCGACGAGCGCGGCCAACAACAGTAGCGCGGGGAGGCTAAATTCAGCGGCCAGCACGACAAGCGAAACAACGGCCGCAATCATCACAACCGCCAGCCAGGTCAGGGCATCGCTTGGCCGTTTCGAAAATAAATCGGCAAAACCGAGTTTGCGGAGAGGAACCTCCGAACTGCCCGAACGGAAGCGCAGCAAAATAAATGCGCCGACGCTGAGCAGTAAATAAAGCCCCAGCGGAACCGTATCGGCGTCACTTAATCCGGAAAGGCGCGATAAAATTAGCAGTGGCCAGACGACGGCAATTGCTAGAGTTCCGAAACCGAGCGACCACCAGACTTTGTAATAAACCAGGGTCAGGCACGCTGCCTGAATGACGATCAAATAGGCGAATAGGGCCCATAAGGAGGGATCGGCCGCCGCGACCAGGAACGGCGTCACCGCAGCTCCCAGCAAACCCAATAGCGCGACGAACTTGCCTTGCAGCAACGACAATCCAACGGCAACAAATCCGACAACCGCCAACCCGGCAAAGGCTGGAATTGGCCCAACAAGTCCATGGAAAGCGTGGGCGGCATAGATGCTCGCGAACGCCGCGAACAGACCCGAGGCCGTCAGCGCCAATGGGACATAGTTCGGGCGGATCGAGGCAATTTTCAGTTGCAGCGGCTTGCGCCGAAGCCATTCGCCGCCCCCGATCAACGAGATACCCAACAAAAACGTCAGCGCATCGCGCATCGCCGGTCCAAGCAGGCTTTGTTCAATGGCGAATCTGACCAGAAATACGCTGCCCAAGGCGATCACTACCGCGCCAAGCCAGACTAGCCAGCGCGACGCCAAAATTTCCTCGAAGCTCTGCTTTTCGACAGTCGGGGTTTCGATCGGCGTGGAAGCGGGCGCCGCAGGTTGTTGCGGCGCCGATCTGTCCGGTGGCGGTTGTTGGGCACGGCTACCCGGGCGCGCATATTGTGGCGGCGCCTCGGGCGTCGGAGCTTCTTCAGTGGCCGTTTCGGGCGCCGGCTGCTCTTCTTCGACGCCGTCCACCGCCGGTGCGGACTCTTGCAGCGCCCGCAACTCCGATCTGAGCGCGCCAATCTGGCGTGTTGCGTCACCCTGGGCGGCTTGTAATTCAAGCATCATCCGTCTTGAGGAATCTGCCCGCGTCAATGCGATGATCGAGAGCGTCAGCGGCCCTCCAAACAAGACCAACGCGGCGATGATCACCCAGCCAAAAATATCCATCGCTTAGATCCCCTGTTCCACGACCGGCGAACGGCTTCACGCTTCACCTTAATTGAACAACGTTCAATATAAGAATAGATGGAAATCAAATCAACCTAATTCTCCCAAATTCGAATTCTAGGCCTTGCCCAACGGCGGTTTTCCGCAGAAATCTGCGGCTCGTAAATTACCGGGACCAACTCCGGGGCGGGTTATTCCGGTAAGGGCACTCGCTGAAAGAAGCGTTCAATGATCACGCTCTCGAACACTCCACCCTTGGTGTAAGGGTCGTCGCGGTGGATTGCCTCAGCGGTTGCCCGATCAGGCACGTCAACGATCAACACGTTGCCGATGACGTCACGAATACCGGTTTCGTTATACTCGAAACTATCCTCGTCGAAACCGTCAGTGACCAGTCCACCGCCGAATAGGATCATCGGCATGAACGCCTTTTGGTACTCCCCGTGGGCGGCCAGCAGCTGCGCGCGTACATCGGCCATTCCAGGTTTATCGCGTCGGGCGATGGCGAAGATCATATTCTCATCTCCCGGCTTAGGCGGCAGAGATCGGATTACTCAACGACCCAATGCCTTCGATTTCAACTTCGACGACATCTCCCGGCTTCATAAATACCGGCGGCTTGCGGCCGGCGCCGACACCGGGAGGCGATCCGGTAGTAACGATGTCACCTGGGCTGAAGCGATACCATTGGGAGAAGTAGGCGATGATCTGCGGTAGGTTGAAGATCAAATCGTCGGTCTTGGACGATTGCATGACTTCGCCGTTCAGCCTCGTGGTCATCTGCAAATTATGCGGGTCGGCGATCTCGTCCTTGGTGGTGATCACCGGCCCGCACGGGCAGAAGGTCGGCAATTGTTTGCCCAACAAGTTGCGGTCCCAGGCGCTGATGGCTTCGAACGGTTTCTCCGCCGCAAAAAAGGGCCCCACCCAATCGCGCGCCGAGACATCGTTGGCGATGGTATAGCCGGCGACGTAATCCATCGCGTCGGCTTCCGATGCATTGTGGCAGCTTCGGCCGAAGACGAAACACAGCTCGCCCTCATAGTCGATCATATCGGGGCATTGCGGCGGCGCGATGATCGGTTTGCCATGGCCGTTAAGCGCCGGATGGGTCATCAAAAAAGCCGGCGGATAGGGCAGCGCCGGCGAGTTCTGCATCTCTTTCAGATGGGCGTGATAATTCATTCCGACCGACAGGATCATCGTCGGGTTGGGGACCGGCGGCAGGAAGGACACGCTATCCCACGCCTGCAAAATGTCCGATTGGCGCAAGCTGTTACGCTCATCATCGGTCATAGCGGCGACCCGATCGATGCAGGTTTGCACCGCGGCCAGTGCCCCATCGCCGCCGCCCATTAAATCTCGCATCTCCGCCGGGACAGCTTCCGCTTCAGGCATGACACCGCGCAGCGCCACCAGGTCGAGCAGTTCGTTATCGCCCACAACAACGGCGACATGGGCGTGGTTTTCGCCGCGTTCGATGGTAGCGAGTTTCATGAATTTATCCCCCTCTGAATGCACCGAATTTGGGCTATTATGACCGCACAAGGCAGCAGCGTTAAGCAGCCATAAAAATAAAACGGGGAGAGCGATATGCGGGTCACCAGCGACATAATGGTTCCCATGCGCGACGGCGTAAAGATCGGCCTGCGCCTGTATCAGCCGGACGACGACGGCGCCTATCCCACCCTGTTCGCCATATCGCCGTACCGCTACGACACCGACGACATTCCGGTGCACAATCTATTTCAGTGGCGCGAGACCGGACCGGTCGAATGGTATATCGATCAGGGCTACACCTATGTCCACGCCGACGTTCGCGGCAGCGGCAAGTCGGAGGGCACCTACGGCTTCTTCGATCATACCGAGCAGCAGGACTATTACGAGCTCATCGAATGGATCGCCGAGCAACCCTGGTCGACCGGCAAGATCGGCGGCATCGGCCAGTCCTATTACGCCATGGCGCAGTGGTTCATGGGCATTTTGAACCCACCGCACCTCACCTGCCTGGCACCCTATGACGGCATGATCGATATGTACCGGGACTCCTCCTACAATGGCGGGATATACAGCGAATTTTTCGTGTGGTGGTACAATCTGGTGCGCGCCAACAATATCTTCCGAGCCGCCGGCGACGAGACCGGCCGCACGATGGAACCGGACATCGCGCTGGAGATGATGCGCCACCAGACCGACGACGAATGGTGGCGCGAACGCGCCGCCCACCCCCATCTGTCGAAGATCAAAGTACCGGTCTTGAGCGTCGGCGCGTGGGGCAAGGTTGGCCTACATCTGCGCGGCAACCTGATCGCCTATGAGGAACTTGAAGCGCCGAAGAAGCTTGTTGTTACCGGCGCGGCGAATATCAACGAAGCGGTCCACATGTTCGACAAGCCGGAATTCCACGAGCGCTTCTTCAAGCCGTTCTACGACCACCACCTCAAGGGCATCGATAACGGAGTGATGGAAGAGCCGTCGGTCACTATTTTTGTGCGCGGCGCAGACGAATATCGCAACGAAACCGAATGGCCCCTCGCCCGGGCGGAATACGTTTCCTACTTCTTGTCCGGCGAGCCCTCCGGCAGCGTAACGTCTCTAAACGATGGCGGCCTGACCACTGAATCCCCGGCAGATGCCGGCGGTTCGACATCCTACGACTACCCAGACCCGCAATGGGGTCTCGGCGTTGTCGGTTTCGGCCCGTTCGGCCCCGACCCGGCGGCGCGGGTTCTCACGTTCACCAGTTCGCCTCTCGACCAGGACACCGAGGTCTCAGGGCCAATCGTCCTTGAGCTGTTTGCCGCCTCCGACCAACCAGACACGGATTTCATCGTGAAGCTATCGGATCAATTGCCGCAAGCAGAAGAAGAGCGCGGGCAAGGCCGCCAGCCGGCTTTCGCCCCAGTGACCAAGGGCTGGCTCAAGGCCTCGCACCGCGATAAGGATGAGGTGCGCAGCACCGAATACCGGCCCTTCTACCGTCACGAGGCGCCGCAACCGCTGGTCCCCGGCGAGGTCTACAAATTCGAGATCGAAGTGCATCCCACCTCGCATGTCTTTAAAGCCGGCCATCGCATCCGTCTCGAAATCAGCAATGGGGATTCACCCCTGACCGACGCGGTGTTTACGCACCAGTACATGCCTCATAAAATCGGCAGCGATACCTTGTTTCACGATCGCGAACATCCCTCGCGGCTACTGTTACCAGTGATCCCGGCGTGAAGTTGGACGAGAAAAGGAGATGCAGATATGTCCGAAACCCAGACAGACCTGACCACCGGACCACTCAAACTCAACTTTTTGTCGCACGGCACCCTCGAATCGACCGACACGGAGAAAAGCCGCCGGTTTTACGAAGAATTTCTGGGGTTCGAGGTTGTCCGCAGCAGCCCAATCTCATTGCTATTGCGCATGGGCGGCAGCAACACCATGGCCGTTGTCGAAGTGAAGACGAAGGAGCCGATGCCGATGCTCAATCACAACGGACTCGATGTCTCGACCAAAGCCGATGTCGACGCCGCCCACGCCAAGGCTGTGGCGCAAACGGAGAAATGGGGCATCAAGAAGGTGACCCGCCCGCTCGACCAGCACGGCACCTACTGCTTTTTCATCTGCGACCCGGACGACAATTGGTGGGAAATCCTAACCAATCCCGAGGGCGGCTATTCCTGGATGTTCGAACGCGGCGAGCAAACCGGACGCGGCCATCTCGACAAAGATTTCGAGCGCCCCGAGGGGACTGGCTAAAGAGCGTAGACTTACATCTTAGGCCCGCTGATATTTATCGCGTTTGACCCCTTCTAAGTTCTGCCCCTCCATACGGATCAACCGGGTCTCGCCATCGCGCTTGGGCGAGTGCAATTGGCCGACCTTGTAAGCGACCGCCATGCCGGGCTCGAGCACATAGGTCTCGCGCGGCGCGGCCTTGCCGGGTTCGTCGGCCGACGGATCGCCAACTTTGTCATATTCGGTCATCTCGGTTTTACCGGTGGCTTGGCCATAGATCGCCCAGGATGGCCCATGATCGTGGGGCGGCGCCTCGTTGGAGCCTTTGTAGACATGGGCAAGGATGCAAAAATCCAGCTCCGAGTCTTGGTACAAAATCTTGCGGGCAGTATCATTGTCGGGCCCGAGATAGGTAGCAACGAATTCGGCATCGACCAAGAGCGGCTCTAACTGCTCGCGCACAGCCTCGATACCGCTGGGACCTGGGTCTGCCTCTAGAATCCGGTGGCACTCGGCCGCAAATGTCTCTAGTTTTTCGTCCATTTTTATCGCTCCCATGACAGTCTCGACGCCGGCGCGCCATCAGTTTGTGAGTCTACATAACAACGCGCCTGGCGGAAATGATCTAGCGCAAAATTCGGCCATTTTACAGGAGTGCTGCGACGCACAGCCGATAGTTGTAAAGCGCGCGTACTTTCCCCAACGACCCATATTTATAGTGCTTTTTACGGTTCGCGCGAAAATCGTGAAAACCATAAGTTTTCCGCGGCCTTCCATACTTAAGTATTTGTAAACACTCGTATTGCAAAAGTGGTTGGAAAACCACGAACGACAACGAACCGCGCCACCGGTTTGGTCGTCGATTCATGAAACATACGCCAACGATGCGTTGCAGGTTATGAGCGAAACGACTGTTACCCCGACCACCCCCCATATTCCCCAACAGGGATATGCGAAGGACGTGGCGGGGGCATTCCGCGGCACTTCTTGGGACTCTGTCGGCGCGACCTTCATCATCAACCTGCTCAGCTTGGTGCTGCCGCTGACATTGATGCAAGTCTATGACCGCATCATTCCCAACGCCGCCTTCAGCACCCTCACGCTTCTAGTCTTGGGCGCGGGCGTGGCGATGATGTTGGAGGCTTTTCTGCAGTACCTGCGGGCGCTCACATCCGGCTGGTCGGCAGCGCGTTTCGAACATCTCGAAGGCTGCCGCGCGATGGAGCGCATGTTATCGGCCCGCCTCTCCAAATTCGAGGAACAAGGCATTGGCGAACATCTGGAGAATTTCAATTCTCTGGGCCGCCTGAAGGACTTCTATTCCGGCCAGGCCATGCGCGCCCTCATAGACCTTCCGTTCGCCCTTATTTTTGTGGCCGCCGTCGCCTATCTCGGCGGCTGGCTGGCGCTCGTCACCGCCAGCGTTTTAATCTTGTTTACGCTCACCGCGGCGTGGCTCGGTCGCCAATTGCGCGTGGTTCTGCTCGAACGCGTCACTACCGATAATCGGCGGCAAAACTTTATCGTCGAAGTGCTCAGCGGTATCGGCACCGTCAAAGCGATGGCCATGGAAGCACAAATGGCCCGCCGCTTCGAGCGCCTGCAGGAAAATTGCTCGAATACCAACTACAAGGTTGCCCAAGCCAGCGCTTACGCTAACGGCGCCAGTACCTACTTCTCCTACGCCATGCTGTTCGCCGTCGCAGCGACCGGCAGTCTTCTGGTGATCGATGGCACTTTAAGCGTCGGCGGCTTGGCCGCCTGCACCCTGCTGTCGGGTCGAGCCATGCAGCCCCTGCAACGGGCAATGGGCGCCTGGACCCGGTTCCAAGACGTGCGGATTGCACGCGAGCGCCTGGAGAAGGTCTTCAACCTCGACGTCGACACCACATCACTCGCCGAACAGCCGAAGCTTACAGGTCAAGAGGCGCTAGAGCTGGACGGCGTGTCGTTTAGTTATCCCGGCGACGGCCGACCTCTACTGCGCGACGTTAATTTGCGGGTCGAGCCCGGCAAAACGATCGCCATTCGCGCCGAAGCGACGGGCAGCGGTAAAACCACCCTTTTGCATCTTATGGCCGGCGTGCTGGAACCGACCGCTGGCACGGTTCGGTTGGGCAGCTACGACATCGCCGACCTGTCGCCAGCGACCAAAGGTAAGACCATGACCTACCTGCCGTCCAAGGGGACGGCCATGAAGGGCACGATTCTCGAGAACCTAACCATGTTTCGGCCCCATCGCATGGCGGTCGCGCTGGAATTGTCACGCCGCCTCGGCCTCGACAACATCGCCGCACAATTGCCGCGGGGTTACGAAACAATTATCGGCGACGGCGTCAGCGATACGCTCTCGCAAGGCGTCATGCAGCGCATCTCCTTGGTGCGCGGCTTGGCAACACAGGCACAGTTCATTCTGTTCGACGAAGCGAATTCCGCCATCGACGGCGCCGGCGACGTACAGATGCGAACCTTACTTCAAGAAATAAGAAAGAAAGCTGGTCTTATACTGATCTCGCACCGGCCGTCTTTGCTCAAACTTGCAGATGAAATGTACGAGTTGAAAGACGGACAGATCATCCGGGCGCACCCAACGCCGACACCTCCCGCGCCCCCCGGTACGACGGAAGCGGCTCGATGACAGACGCTGCAATCGAAGACGAGCTCCTTTATTCGTTCGAAGAGATGGAAGACGAGTCCGGTCAGTTGTCGGGCGCCGCGAGCGTCTGGCGCGATCCCAGCCAGACCGGCTGGTTTACCAACAGTTCCGATATTTCGGCCTGCCTGAGCCCACTCTTACAAGCCCTGGGCCTGGCCTTTAACGAAGCCCAGATATTCGAAGCGCTGCCACATTTCACCGAAGATCTGGATATCGACGGGTTCCGCAACACGCTGGCGAACCTGCAATTCGAAAGCTCTAGTGTCAGCATACAGCTAGCGGACCTCGACCCCCGCGCCTTGCCGGTTTTATACGTACCCAACAACGGCTCGGCCATGGTCGTATTATTTTTCACCGGCGACGAAGCGTTGGTTTTCGACGGCGGCGCACAAGAAAACCGACGGATAAAGACGGTGAATATAGACGGTGACGCCTATTTCTTCCGTCATCTGGAGCAGAGCGAAATCTCCAGCCGGGCCAATTACCGGGACTGGTTTCCGGCTTTGGTGAACCGCTTCCGACCGATCCTCACCCTGGGGTTGGGACTGACCCTGTTGATCAACCTCATTTCCCTGGGCATCCCCTTATTCGTGATGGCGATCTACGATTCGGTGCTGGGCACCGAGTCCGTATCCATGCTGATGCACCTGGTCGCCGGGGCAATCTTGACCGTCGGCGCGGATTTTACCTTGCGAAGATTTCGAACCCGTGCCGTTTCATACTTTGGCGCCAGAATCGACAATTTGGTCGGCAACGAAGTCTTTCGCCGCATGCTTTATATGCCGCCTGTCTTCACCGAGCGCGCAACGATCAGCTCGCAAGTCGCCCGAATTAAGGATTTCGACGGTATTCGCGATTTCGTCACCGGTCCGCAAGCGTTGGTTCTGTTTGAATTGCCCTTCACGTTCATTTTCTTGGCCGCCATCACGCTACTGGCCGGCCCCGTGGTGTTCATTCCGATTTTCATGATCGTCCTATTCGGCATCATGTTTTGGCTGCTGCACGGCCGGGTGTCGCGGGCGGTTGCGAAATCAGCCCGGGCGGCTGCCGAGCGCCAGGAATTCGTGGTCGAGGCCATGAACAATCTACGCTCGTTGAAATATACAAATTCGACCAAAATCTGGATGGACCGGTTCCGGGCCAGCTCGTCCAAAGCCACCTTGGCCGGGTTCGAAACGGCCCGCATCAATGCCTTCGTCTCCGCGATTTCGCATTTCATAATGATGTCGGCCGGCATCGCCACAGTGGCGTTCGGCGCTTTCGGCGTGGTCGAGGGTTCGATGTCGGTTGGCGCGCTGATCGCCACTATGATCTTGGTCTGGCGCAGTTTGGGGCCGCTGCAGCTCGCCTTCGTCGCTCTGCCGCGCTTGGCCCAGATACGCTCGGGAACCCGCCAAATCGACGCCATGATGCGTCTACCCCAGGAACGCGGTCGCGAAGACTTTGTCCCGTTGGCGCCGACCGTGGTCGGCCATATTCAATTTTCCCGCATCAACTTCCGCTATGCACCGGACTCCGACCCTGTTCTATGGAACATCGATTTTACCGCCAAACCCGGTGAGATCATCGCCCTGGTGGGAAACAACGGTTGCGGTAAGTCCACCATCGTGCGGTTGCTCATGGCGCTGCACCGACCGCAAAGCGGTGGCATTCTGATCGACGGTCGCGACATCAGGCAATTCGATGCGATCGAGTTGCGCCGCCTGATCGGCTATGTACCGCAAACACCCCGGTTCTTTTACGGAACCATCGCGCAGAACTTGCGCCTCACAAAACCCGCCGCTTCGGACGAGGATTTACGGAAAGCCGCGCGCGACGCCTATGTTCTCGACGAAATTGAAGCATTGCCCGAAGGGTTTGAAACCCGCATCGGCGACGGTAAAAATAACAAACTGCCGGGCAGCGTCATGCAACGGCTCAATATCGCCCGCTGTTATCTAAAGGATGCGCCAATTGTCATCCTTGACGAACCCGGCAATGCGCTCGACTTCGACGCCGACCAAGCGGTGATGGAGACGATTCACGGCATGCGGGGCCACAAAACGGTTCTACTCATTACGCACCGGCCCAGCCATATGCGCCTCGCCGATAAACTCGTAACGATAGACCGCGGACGTATCCACGAAATTGTCGAGCAAACGCCCTCACCAACCGTCGCCAATGACGGAGGACCCCGATGACCGCTGTCAAACACAACAAACGTTCCCGGCGAAAACAGCGGCATTTGCCCTATGTGGCGGATTCCATCCTGTTGGAAGAATCGGGCATGCCCTGGCTGGTGCGCAGCAGTATTTTTGCCGCCGCCGCGATCGTCGCCCTGTTCATCGCCTGGAGCGCCGTGACGCGTAGTGCGGAAATCTCGGTGGCCGCGGGCTGGATCAAGCCGAGCGGTAATGTCCAGGCGATTCAACATCTGGAGGGTGGGATCGTTACCCAAATCCTGGTCAGCGAAGGCGACATCGTCGAGTCCGGTCAGACCCTCGTCAAGTTAGAGCCGGCCTCTGTCGGCTCCGACCTGGCGCGGGTCACCGGCCGCCACCGGGCGCTAACCTTTCGCGCGGAACGCTTGCAAGCCTTCATCGAAGGGCGCGAACCCGACTTCGGCGAGGTTGCATCCCAAGACGCGCTGCTCGCCGAAAATCAACGCCAAATTCTCGCCGGCCAATTAGCCGCCCGCGAGGCATCGCGCCAGGTCTTCCTGCAGCAACTCAGCGGTCAGCAAAGCCAAAGCGCTGGCCTCGACACGCGCGCTCGGAACACCCGCAAGCACATCGCGCTGCTTAAGTCCGAGTTGGACGCGCGCAGCGGCCTGGCCGCCAAGGGTCTGTCCTCGAAGTTTCAGCTTTTGCGGTCGCAACAGGAAATGAACCGGGCTCAGGGCGTGCTGGCGCAAATCGCCGCCGAAAAAGATCAACTCTCCCGGTCCATGGCTGAAACAAGGGGCCGCATCGAAGAGCTCGAGGCCACCACCCGCGCCGACGCCCTGACCGAACTAGGCGCCGTTACCGACGATCTACGCGATATGCAGGAAGCCATTCAAAAACAGGGTAACCGGTTCCAGCGGCTCGACCTGCAGGCGCCGGTACGCGGCATCGTCCAGGCGCTGAACATCCACACCGTTGGTGGGGTCATCAATTCCGGCGAAACGATTCTCGAGATTGTCCCCATCAATGACGAATTGGTGGCCGAAGTTCGCCTGTCGCCGCGCGATATCGGTCACATATCGGCCGGGCAAGGCGCTAAACTGAAATTTACCACCTTCGATTTTGCCCGACATGGCTCGATCGACGGCATCTTGAAATCGGTGTCGGCGACGACCCTATTCGACGATGAGGGTCAGCCTTACTACAGGGGCATCGTGGAGCTCGACCAGAACTATGTCGGTGAAAATCCGGCACTACGACAGATCACCCCAGGCATGACCTTGAGCGCGGAAATCCTTACCCAGGAACGGTCTCTGCTGACCTATTTGCTCAAGCCGGTCTATCGCGGACTAAACGGAAGCTTTCACGAGCGCTGATATTTTGAAAATAGATTTCACGAATAAATGGTTAAAATACAGTACATTAACTCTAAATCTAACACTTCTCTTAATCATACCCATCGACACTATTACCGCGACCCGAAACCGATGAGGGCAAGGTCATGGCGGATGAGAATATTAGCGGCGACGATTTATTCGACGGAGAGGACGTGCTTCCCGATCAATCGGCCGGCAACCAGCATTCGGTGTTTCTCGACGACGAGGAACTGCACGAGCAGCTCGCGAACGAAGGTGAAGGCGACGAGCGCACCGCGCTAACAGCCGCGCATCAGGGTGCGCGTGGGACATCGACGCCAGCGGATACCGCAACCGCATTCACCCAATCAACCAACGAAAGTCTGCTCAACAGCGCCGGTGAACGGGTAGGCTCACGGGCAAATTCCGCCAACGCAGCCTCGAATGACACGCTTATTGACGGTGCGGATGGAATACAGGATGGCGTGTTGCCTGAGCAGTCGGCCAACGGCGATGAAGCCACTGGCGCTGCGGGCGCACGCGCGCCAGGCAGCACAACAAGTGCGGCCGACCAGAATCTCAACGGCAGTGCGAATAGCGACTTCAATGGCGAGTTAGCCAGCGACGCTACTGAAAACCTCCAGCAAGGCGACGCGTCGGGCTCCGCTGATGCGGCCACCGTAGAGAATCAGCCGGGAACCGGCCAAGCGGCCAGCAACATTGGACAGGGCGGCGGTCAAAGTGGTGGCCAAGGCGGTGGTCAAAGTGGTGGCCAAGGCGGTGGTCAAAGTGGTGGTCAAGGCGGTGGTCAAGGTAACGGCCAAGGGGGCGATCAGGACAACGGTCAAGGCGGCGGTCAAGACAATGGTCAGGGCGGCGGCCAAGGCGGTGGCAACCCCGGCGGCGGCGGTGGCGGGTTCAATCCGATCACCGGCACCGACGCGACCGAAACCTTAAACGGCACCGCTGGAGCCGATCTCATCGTAGCAATGGACGGCGACGACACTATTGACGCCGGCGCTGGCGACGATCGGATGTTCGGTAATTTGGGTAACGATGTGATCCAAGGCGGCCTGGGCGACGACACGATGGAAGGCGGTCACGGCGACGACACCTTCTTATTCTCCGACACTGACTTTGACGGCAATGCCTGGACCGACAGTGTTGACGGCCAAGGCACGCCGGGCAAGGCGCCCATGTCGGATTACGACACTATCGACCTAACCGGCGTTACCCAGGGCTGGAGCCTGGAGGTCGACGGCGCGGGCGCCGGCGCGGAAGCGACCAATCTGACTAATCCGTCGGAATATACCAATGGTGGCGAATTCAGCGGCACCATCACCTTTGACGATGGCTCCACAGTGGTGTTCGACAATATCGAAAAGGTCGACTGGTAACTGCAACCAGCGATCTTCGCCCCTATCGGTCTAGCGCCTTCCTCCTCTACACTGTGACAAACACTAGAAAACGAGGGAGGCTCCACCATGCTGTTTACAATGTTCTGCATCGACAAACCCGGCGTGACCGAACGGCGCGCCGAAGTCATGCCCGCCCATGTCGAGTATCTATCCACCGAGCCAGTCAAGCTGGTTATGTCGGGGCCGCTAACGTCCGACGATGGCGAAAATATCGTCGGCAGCCTTTATGTCTTCGAAGCCGACGACCGGGCGGCGGTCGACGCCTTTCAGGCCAACGACCCGCTGGTGCAAGCCGATATCTGGGAGACCGTCGAAACCCGCGCCTTCAACAAGCGCGTGGATAATCGCGGCTAACGCGGCGTCCGCCTCGTGCTTCGAGACGGGCCTATCGGCCCTCCTCAGCATGAGGCACGTTTTAGGTAAGTCTAAAAAACCAACCCTCACCCTGAGGAGCGATCGGAGATCGTATCTCGAAGGGCGAGGATGCCTTAATTACTCCAACCCGCTGGCGCGCGCTTGTTCGCGGGCGACCACCGCCCAGTCGCGGTCGCCGTCACCATGGGCGATGGCGCCCAACAAGCGGTCGCGCCAGACATTGGCGCTGGGTAGCGGCATCTGCGCGGCTTCCGCCGCGGCGAGGGCCAGGTTGGCGTCCTTCAAACCGATCAAGGTGGAAAAGCCGACATCGTCGTAGGCCTCTCGTACAATGATATCGCCATAGATCTGGTAGGCCGGCGATCCGAAAATGCCTTCGGTCAGCACCTCGTGGAGGACCAAGGGTTCGACGCCATATTTGCGCACCAGCGATACCCCCTCGCCCATCACTCCGATCGCGCAGCCAAGGACGAAATTATGGGCGATCTTGATCGCCGCCGCGGCGTCGGGCGAGTCCCCGGCCGGGAAGATTCGCCGCCCCATGACCTCGAGTAGCGGCATCACCTGTGCAACGGCATCGGCGGGACCCGCCGGCATGATGCCCAATTCGCCGGCCGCAGCGCGGTCGGGCCGGCCGAGCACCGGCGCGGCCACGAATATCTGGTTCGCTTCGACGTGCATTGCCGTGATGGCGCGGGTCATCTCGACACTGTGGGTGCCCATCGCCAAATGAATTTGGCCCGCCGACAAAGTATCGATAAGCCCACCCTCGCCGCCGGCAATGGACGTGAGTGCGTTATCGTCGGTGATCATGGTGATCACCACGTCGCGGTCCACCACCGCCGCGGCAACGTTTTCCACCACGGTGGCGCCGGCGGCGCGCAGGTCTTCCGCCTTCGCCGCCGTTCGGTTGTAGACGATGAGATCGTTGCCGGCGTCCAGCACACGGCGCGCCATGCCTTGCCCCATGCGGCCCAAGCCTATGAATCCAACTTTCATGTCACTTCTCTCCCTTAGGTTCGAGGGCGACAGCGCAGGATCGGCTAGGCTAGGTCAACCCGCCAATCGCTATCCTGCAAACAGTCGCGGACTTTTTTCAGGAACGCCGCGGAATAGGCGCCGTCGACCGCCCGGTGGTCGAACGATTGGGCGAGCACGCCGACCGGACGTATCGCGATGGCATCGCTACCGTCGACATCGATTACCACCGGCTTTTTGGACACGCCGTCCATCGACAGGATCGCTACTTGGGGCTGGCTGATCACCGGCGCGGTGATCATCGTGCCGAAAGTGCCCGAGTTTGAAATGGTGTAGGTACCCCCGGCAAAATCATCGGGACCGAGCTTCTTGCTGCGCGCCTTTTCCGACAGTTCGCGGATTCCCGTCGCCAATTCAGCGATCGATTTGGATCCGGCATCCTTGACCACCGGGACCATCAGGCCTTCAAAATTCAGATCGACGGCAATGCCAAGATTGATCTGGTCGAACAGCACCAGACTCTCACCCTCGACATGGGCGTTGATGCGCGGGAATTCGATCATGGCTTCGCATACCGCCTTGGCGATGAACGGCAAATAGGTCAGCGAGAATCCGTGCTGCTGTTTCCACACATCCTTCAACGCCAAGCGGGCGCGGTCAACAGCGTGGAAATCAACTTCAACGGCCTGCAGCACATGGGGGCTGGTGGCCTTCGAGCGCACCATATGTTCGGCGGTTAATTTGCGGATATTGTCGAACGGCACCACTGTGCGGCCACCGACAGATTTCGCCGCCGGTTTGGCACCCGCGCCATCCAGGTGAGACAACACATCATCGCGCTTTATGCGGCCGTCGCGGCCGGTGCCGGTGACCGCGTCGGGCGTCAGATTATTCTCCGACAGCAGGCGGCGCACGACCGGCGATAAAGGAAGCCCGCGCCCATCGCGGTTGCCGATTTCGCCGTCACTGCCCGCGCCGCTCGCAATTCGCGCCAAAACGTCTTGGCGGGTGATACGACCGTCGCGACCGGTGCCGGTGATTTCCTCGGGCTGCAAATCATGTTCGGCGAGTAACTTACGCACCGCCGGGGATAGCGGCACGCCGCGTGCGTCGCGGGTGCCAATCTGGCGTCTGGGTGCCGCCGTTGTTGTCGACGGTGCTGGCGCCGCTGCGACAACCGGTGCGGAATCCGGGGCAGCGGCAGCCGGCGCTGCGCTCGCGGCCTTACCGTCGTTGATCACGGCCACGGTGACGCCCACGGCAACGGTCTCACCTTCGACAACGTGGATTTCGACCAACTCGCCAGTTACCGGCGCGGGTATCTCCATTTCGACCTTGTCGGTCGAAATATCGAACAGATCGTCGCCCGCTTTGACCTGGTCGCCAACTTTTTTATGCCAGACAGAAACCGTGCCTTCTTCGACGGTTTCGCCCAGTTGGGGCATGATGACGTCCATGAATATTCCTTAGCGCCCGGCCCGGTTCAAAGCCCGGCAGACGCATTGTTGCTTCCCGATTTAATCAATCGCCTTACGAACGTCCTCGTAGATGCGATCGGCTGACGGCATCATCAAGTCTTCCAACTCGTCAGCCGACGCCAACGGGATGTGCGGCGTGGTGATGCGCAGAATCGGCCCATCGAGGTCGTAGAACATCTCCTCCGCGACGATCGATGATATCTCGGCGCCCCAACCGCACAGGCGGGGATTCTCCTCGACCGTGACCAGACGGCCAGTCTTGGCGATCTCGCCGAGGATGGTCTGAGTGTCTAGCGGCACCAGTGAGCGTACATCGACGACGCTAGCGGATATGCCATCGGCCGCCAGCCGTTCCGCCGCCTCCAACGCCCGCGGCACCATCAGCGCCAGGGCGACGATGGTTACATCGGTGCCTTCGCGCAGAACCTTGGCCTTGCCCAGCTCTTCAACATGGTCGCCGTCGGGCACTTCGCCTTTGGTGGCGTAAAGCGACTTTTGCTCGAAAAACAGCACTGGGTCGTTATCGCGCACCGCGGCGGCGAGCAATCCTTTGACGTCCGCCGGGCTCGACGGCGCCACGACCTTGATGCCGGGGATCGCCATGGCCCAGTTTTCCAGCGATTGGGAGTGCTGGGCGCCAAAGCGCGATCCGCCGCCATTGGCCGTGCGCACCACCAGCGGCAGCGACATCTGACCGCCGGTCATGTAGCGCGATTTGGCCATCTGGTTGACGACGATATCCCAACAGACGGCGAGAAAGTCGGAGAACATGATTTCGGCGATCGGCCGCAATCCGGTCATCGCTGCACCCATGGCAGCGCCGAGGATCGCTTGTTCGGAGATCGGCGTGTCGCGCACTCGCACGGGGCCGAACTCGTCGAACAGACCGACGGTGGCTTTAAACACGCCGCCGGCGGCGCCGATATCTTCGCCCAAGAATACGACGCTTTCGTCGCGCTTCATTTCCTGCGCGATACCGGCGGCAACCGCCTCGCGATAGGTTAGTTCCGCCATGCCGAACCTCCATCTGCCCATACATCGGTTGCGATAACGTCCGGCGACGGGGGTGGCGACGCCTGGGCCGCCTCGGACGCTTCGTCGACGCGCCGTAGTACGTCTTCTTCCATGGCGACCACATCGGCCTCAGCAATACCAAAGTCGAGCAGGCGTTGGCGGTACATCGGGATCGGGTCACGCTCGAGCCATGCATCCAGTTCACCATCGGGTCGATAAGCGCCCGGGTCAGCACGCGAATGGCCACTATGGCGATAGGTCTTGGCCTCGATCAGCGAGGGGCCATCACCGGCCCGCGCCTTGGCAAAGGCCGTCTGCGCCACCCGGTAGACCGCGTCGGCATCGTTACCGTCGACGATGATCGAGTCTAACCCATAGGCAGACGCCCGATCGGCGGCGGGGTGTTCGACCGCCGTCACATCGCCGATCGGCGTGTATTCCATGTAGAGGTTGTTTTCGCATACGAACACGACGGGCAGCTTCCAAACTTGCGCCATGTTGAGCGCCTCGTGGAAGGCGCCGATATTGGTCGTGCCATCGCCGAAGAAGCATGTCGTAACCTGATCGCTACCACGGTATTGGGCCGACCAAGCCGCGCCGACGGCGATCGGCAGATGGGCGCCGATAATCGCATAGGACCCCATGGCGCCGTGCTCGACACTTGTCAGATGCATCGAACCGCCCTTGCCACCCAGCAGACCGCATTCGCGGCCCATCAGCTCGCCGAGGACACCGGTCATCGACGCGCCGCGCACCAGCGTGTGGTTGTGACCACGATAAGTACAGAAGGTATAGTCGTCGGTCTGCATGGCGCCGCCAAAGCCTGACGCGATGGCCTCTTGGCCTAAACCTAGATGGCTGGTGCCTTTGATCAGGTTCTGGAAGAACAGATCGTTAGCGCGCTGCTCCACCTGACGGCATTCGAGCTGAAGCCGCCATAATTCCATCCGCGTCGTCTCGCCGATATCGTCGTTCGCCAAATCGACGGCCGGAGATTTTTTTGCAGGCTTTTTCGCCAAAGCGCCCTCCCTCAACTCAAGTTATGTTCGGCCTCGCCGGTGCGTTCCAGCAAGCCCGTTTACCTCGCATATGGACATTGGCCCATGGATCCGCCGTTGTCGTCGCCCGCGCGGCAGTGCCCTTAGTATTTGTGTGTAATCGGCAACTCTTCGGCCGGATACAGGGTAATCACCCGGCAGCCCTTATCGGTGACGATCACTTCTTCCTCAATGCGCGCCGCCGACATGCCATCGGTCGCCGGACAGTAAGTCTCCAGCGCGAAGACCATGCCGGTTTTGATCTCCAGCGGATGATCGAACGACACCAGACGGCTAATCACCGGACGCTCGTGCAGGTTAAGCCCCAACCCGTGACCGAACTGCAGACCGAAGGCCTCCATCTCATTGGCCATGCCGAATTCCTCGGCCTTCGGCCAAATCGCTGCGATCTGGTCGGTGGTGGTGCCCGGTTTGACCAGCTCGATCGCCGCGTCGATCCATTCGCGCGCCTGCTTGTAGGCGTCTTCCTGCGCCACGGAGGCGCGGCCGACGGCAAACGTACGATAATAGCAGGTGCGATACCCGTTGTAGGACTGGATGATATCGAAGAACGCCTGATCGCCGGGCCGCAAGATGCGGTCGGTGAAGTTATGGGGATGGGGCGAGCAGCGTTCGCCGGAAATGGCGTTGATCGCCTCGACGTCGTCGGAGCCCAGCTCGTAGAGCTTCTTGTTGGCCAGCGCGACGATGTCGGATTCCCGCACCCCCGGCTTCAGCTCTTCCTGGATCATATGATAAGTGCCGTCGACCATCGCCGCGGCTTGGTTGAGTAGGATCAGTTCGTCTTGGCTCTTTATCTCGCGGGCATCCAGCATCAACTGCTGACCGTCGACGATGTTGATGCCGACACGCTCTAGCTCGCGCATCATCGGCGGTTCGATCATGTCGACACCGACCGGCTGATCGGCGACCCCCTCTTCCACCAGGATCGCTTTAATTTCTTCCGCATGGCCGCGCATCAGCCCGGCCGACGGCGGCACCATGCCGCGCATGCCGAGAAGCCCGGCGCGACAATGGTCGGGCTTGAGCCACGGCGCGTAGAGGCGGTGGTGAACCGCAGCCGAACCGAAGTCCCAAACATAGGGATCGCCATTGCCGGTGAGCAGCGAAAAGCGGGTCATCTTGTCCCGCGACCACTCACCGATAACGGTGCTGGTCATGTAGCGGATGTTATTGTTGTCGAAACTCAACATGGCGCCGAGGTCGGAACCAGCCAGCGTCGCGCGCAGCCGGGCTAACCGGTATTCGTGCAGGCGCTGAAAATTTACCCGTTCCTCGAAGTCGACATTACCGTGTCCCGGCGCGGGGACCGCCCGGTCCCAAATATGTCCCGGATCGATATCGTCGGGATGCAGAATGCCCGAATTCTCGCCGTTCGCCGCCATGCTTGACCTCTCCCCCGGCCTAGCTTGCCTAGACCAATATTTTTTCTTCGAAACCCGCCACAAACCGCCCGTATTAGGCCGCTGCAGCCGGTTCGCTAACCTTTTCAGTCGGCGTCGGGCGTGTCAATTCAAAAACCCGCTGACCCCGCCGTCTATTCTGTCGCCCCCAACATTTCACACCCTCCATCGTGAACCGCCGCGTTGACCCCTTGTCAAATATGAGTTAGCGACGATTTGTCAAATGTTCGGGGTGAACCCGAAGCGGTCCTGGCAATCACGCCAGGCAGGGACGGAAGTGGGCTCAAGGTGACGGACGCAAAAATCGTATTTGGCAGCGCGGCGCGCGCGCAGATGATGCGCGGCGCCGATGCCATGGCCAATGCGGTTAAGGTGACGCTGGGCCCGCGCGGCCGCAATGTGCTGCTGGAAACTGACTTCGAAGCGCCGGAGGTCACCAAGGATGGCGCCGCGGTCGCCGCGCGCATCGAATTTGCCGACACGTTCGCCAATATGGGTGCGCGCTTCCTACGCCAGGTGGCTATGGAAACCGGCGCCAAGGCCGGCGACGGCGCCTCAACCGCCACCCTGCTCGCCAATTCCATTCTACGTGGCGGCGTGCACGCGGTCGGCGCCGACTTGGGCGCGCTGGGCGTCAAACGCGGCATCGAACTGGCGGTCGAAACGGTGGTCTCCCACATTAAGTCGACAGCGACTCCAATCGCCGACAACCAGCAAATCAAACAGATCGCGACCATCACCGCCAATGGCGACGAGAAAGTCGGCCAACTCATTGCCGACGCAGTCGCGGCAACCGGCGAGCATGGCGAAATATTAGTCGAGGCTGGCCGGGCAACCGACGACCGGCTGGAGACCATCAGCGGCATGTATTTCGACCGCGGTTACGTCTCGCGCGCCTTTGTCACCGACGAGACAAATCTAAGCGCCGAACTGCGCAAACCCCTCATACTGATCTACGGCAAAAAGATATCGAGCCTCGATGGATTCATGCCGTTCCTCGACCGGGCGATCGACGAAAAGCGCCCGCTGCTCATCATTGCCGAAGACGTCGAACACGAGGCACTGACCACTTTGGTCGTCAATCGGCAGGAGGGCGGGCTCAAGGTTGTCGCGGTTAAGGCGCCGGGTTTCTCCGACCATCGCCGCGAGGCCTTGGAGGATTTGGCGATCCTCACCGGCGCAAAGGTCGTACTCGGCGAGCCCGGATTGGATTTGGTCGATGCGACACCCGACGTCATGGGGCGCGCGCAATCGGTGCGGGTGACGGTAGATAAAACCACGATTATCGGCGGTGGCGGCGCGGCCGATGACGTTCAGACCCGCTGCAAACAGCTGCGTTACACAATGAAAAGAACCAAATCCGACCAGGAACGTAGAACTCTGCGCCGACGTCTCGCCAAGCTGACCAGCACCATCGCCTTCATTCATGTCGGCGGCTTCACCGAGACCGAGATTCAAGAGCGTAAAGGCCGGGTCGACAAGGCTCTACGGTCGGCGCGGACCGCCATTGAAGACGGTTTCGTCACCGGCGGCGGCGCCGCTCTGCTCCATGCCGCTAAGTCTCTCGAGGGCGTGATGGGCGCCGATTGCGACGAGTTCGCCGGTATCCAAATCGTCCGGCGGGCACTCGAACAGCCGGCCGGCCAGATCGCCGAGAATGCCGGCGCCGATCGCAACCAAATCGTCGCCCAAATCACCGCCAGTGCAGACCCGCGATTTGGCTTCGACGCTAAATCGCTGGAATTCGGCGACGTCGTGCGAGGCGGCGTCATTGACGCAACCAGCACTGTGTGTCTGGCGCTACAGCGCGCCGCCTCGGTCGCCGCGCCGCTTTTGGTGACCGACGCGGTGGTGGCGGAAAAGGTCGTCAAGAAAATGCCCCGGCACCCCTTCGCCTGCAAATGCTCCGACCACGACCACCATCATTACCCGGGCGATCCGTACCACGAACACCATCACGCCCACTCGCACTGAGCAGGATGGTTTGGCGAAGTTCTGCGCTTTGATGCCGCGGCTGGATGCAATTTTGTTGCGCCTAATTCGGAACGCCGCCCTGTTTGTCGTCGTTAGCTATGTAGCGGTGACTGCAGCAATGTTCCTGCTGCAATCGCGCTTTATCTACGTTCCCGATTCACCCTCCCGCGAGGTGGTGGCAACGCCAGAGCAAATCGGCCTCGCCTATGAACGTGTTCAATTCACAACCGAAGACGGTGTCCAACTCGACGGGTGGTTCGTGCCAGCCGAGCAACTGCGCGGCGTTTTGTTGTTCTTTCACGGCAACGCTGGAAATATTTCCCACCGCCTGGAATCACTGCGGATTTTCAACAGGCTCGGGCTCTCGACTTTCATTTTTGACTATCGTGGCTATGGGCGCAGCACTGGCAAACCTTCAGAGCAGGGTACCTATCTCGATGCCGCAGCCGCGTGGCGCTACTTAACGGTCATTCGTGGCATTCCCGAAAGTCAGATCGTATCTTTCGGGCGCTCGCTCGGTTCATCGATCGCCGCGCACCAAGCCATGCAAGCCACCCCAAAGGCGCTAATCCTCGAATCTCCCTTTACCCCGGTTCCCGACATTGGCGCCCGCGCCTACCCCTTCTTGCCGGTTCGCTGGCTCGCCCGCTACCAGTACGACACACGGAAATATCTGAAAACTGTCGCGGCGCCAGTTCTCATCCTCCACAGCCCGCAGGACGAAGTTATTCCCTACGTATTCGGACTGGAGCTACTCGAAATCGCCAACGATCCGAAAAAGTTCGTAAAATTGGCCGGCGGTCACAATGACGGGTTTCTGGTGTCGGGACGAACCTATATCGACGGCCTCGACGCGTTCTTGAAAACTCATTTCGATCAGTGAGCGCCGCGCCGGCGGGCCTCAGGTCGGCGACAGCACATGAATGACACGCTCGGCGAGCATGTCTTTTGATTTCGCCGCGTAGGCGGCCATATGGGGCGAGGCAGCGTGGGCCATCAGCGCGTCAAGGCTGGCCCATTTCTCGACCACGACGAAGGTGTCGTCGCCAAACTTGGTCTGGAAGGCACCGACTCCCTCGGCGTCGACCGTCGCCTGATATTCGATGCAACCGTCCTCTTCGAGAACGGCGGGCACGTTAGCGCGGAAGGCGTCGAGCAGTGTGTCGCGCTGTCCCGGTTTGGCGGTAATGATCGCGACGATGTGAACCGTTGCCATCGGCTTCTCCTTGATTTCGCTTTGGGGCGCAAACGTTACGTGGGCGTTCGTTGCCCCGCAATGGGGAGCGTAAACCAACGCATCTGCCCCTTCCCTCGGTTCATCAATTCTAAAGATAAAAATGTCCAACATATCCACACGACGCGGGACGCCTGTCATAGTTGTGGCGCCGGTCGCCGGATCGCGTTGGCGCGGCTGTGAAGCCTAGAGATGGTGCGGATCGCAGAGACCCGAAATGCATAGTAAAACCACACTCCTGCTCGCGGTTCTGGTGCTGCTCATCGTACAGTCAGCCTTTGCGTTGATTTCCAAAACGCCCGGCTTGAGCGGCCAATTGACCGGCCCCGACGCCTATATGCATCTGCATCGCGTCTTGCAGTTGTACAATGAGGGCAACTGGTACGACGCCTTTAGCCTGCGCACCAACGCGCCCTTCGGCGAACAGTTGCAATGGACCCGACTGCTGGATGCGATCCTTCTCGCCGGCGCCTGGATCGGCAGCGCGGTAACCGATTTTCCCCGCGCACTGTGGGCGTGGGGCATGATCATCGGCCCGGTTACGCTACTTTTATTGGTGCCGATCTGGTCGTGGGGCACGCGGGCGGTGTTGAGCCCGGCGGGGTTTATTCTCTCCCTGGTCATGCTGACCGTCGTGCCAGTGTTAAACGGCGTGTTCCTGCTCGGCCGCCCCGATCATCATGGCCTGCTGGCTTTGGCGTTTCTCAGCATGATCGCCATTTTCGTCCGCCTCGCAACGGGGCAATCGCAGAGCCGCGGCGCTCTGGCCGCCGGCGTCATTGCCGGCACCGCGCTTTGGGTCAGCGTGGAAGCGCAAGTGGCGGCGGCCTATTTCGGCGCTGCGCTGGCGCTGCTCTGGGTGTGGCAGGGCGCGACCTACCGCCGCTATCTTTCATTCTATTTGCTCGGCCTGTTTGCCGCGCTGACAATCGCGCTGATCATCGAACGGGCGCCCGGGCTGTGGCTCACGCCCTTCTATGATCGCATATCCATCGTCCACTGGTTCCTGACCGGCATCGGGCTCGCGACATGGTTTGCGGCGATCGCCATTGCGCCGCGCATGCCAATCGCCTCTGAACGCACTTGCCGCATCGTCCTGCTAGCTGCCGTCGGTTTGGTGACGCTCGTCGCGGTAGCGATTGTCTTTCCGAAATTCTTCCAAGGCCCGCTGGTTGACTACAGATCACCGGTTTTCGATGCCTGGTGGCGAGCCAATATCGAGACCCGGCCCTTCTGGCCGATAACCCAACTGTCGCTGAGTAAGTTCGTGGCCAATCTGGGATCGGCGATCATCGCCTTGGTCTACATAGGCGTAGCGTGGAAGTCCGCGTCGGCGGAACGGCGGACATTGTTCGTCATTTTGCTGCTCGGCTTCGCCATTTATCTGCCGCTCGCCCTCAATCAATTACGCTGGACGAGCTATGCACAGGAATTGACATTGATTCCGCTCGTGCTGGCGCTGGTCGGCGTGTGGCGGTGGAACGGCGCAGTTCGGATTGCCGGCAGAGCATTGCCGCTGCGCTCCCTTGTGGTGGCGTTGCTCGCAACAGGCCCGTTCATCGGCTTTGCCCTGGTCGCCAGTTCGGGCAATTCAACAGCACAAGGTGTTGCCGCGCGGGTCTATCATGGCTGCGACCGGATCGCGATCAGCGAGCATCTTAACCAAATCCACTCCCAGGGCGCGCCGGACGATATCTTGTTTACCTATACGTTTTGGGGATCGGAACTTATCTGGCGCACACCCTATAGCGTCGTCGGCGCGCCCTACGGCAACGCGCAATCGCTAGCGGACACCCAGGACCTGTTCGGCGCGGCGGACGACACCGGCGCGGCCGAAGTGGTTCGCCGGCGCGGTATCGATTTGATTCTCACCTGCAGCGAAGAAGTCGAAAACAGCTATTACGACGCCGACAACTCAACGTTTCTCGGGCGCCTGGCTGAAGATCCGCCGGCCTGGCTCAGCCCCATCGACCTGCCGGCGCACTTAGCGCCAACATTCAGGCTCTATCGGGTGCAGGACGAGAAGCTCCCGGGCTGACCGGTGTGACTACGCCGGCGCGCTTCGGCGCAAGAAAGCGATGAAAATCAAGGCCGTCGCAAACATTATCAGGCTGTAGGTCGCTGCCGGCACCGCAGCGAGGCCACCGCCGAACAGTAGCGCCGCAACGGCAATCGCCAGCGTGCCGTTCTGCAGACCGCATTCCAGGGAGATGGCGATGCGCTGCTGCAGCCCCGACGCGAACAGCCGGGCAACCAGAGACGCCAGCGCCATCATCGCTACGTTCAAGACCAGGGTCACCAACCCGGCTTGGGCGAAATATTCGACGATATTATCGCGCTCGGCCAAAATTGCACCGATCAGGACCAGGATAAACAGCCCCGTCGAAATTTTGCGCGCCCAAGGCTCGAAACCGGTCGCGAAGCCGGCGGCGAAACGGCGCGCCAACAGGCCCGCCACCACCGGCACCGTAACGATGACGAATACACTGATCGCGGTGCCGGCGACCGACACATTTGTACCCGCCGCACTGCCGATCAACTGGGTGTAGGAAAACATGACGATGACCGGGATGGTTAGAACGCTGAGCAGACTGATCACCCCGGTCAGCGATATCGACAACGCCACATCGCCTCGCGCAAATGACGTCAGAATGTTCGACGTCACGCCACCCGGCGCCGCGGCGATAATCATCACCCCCAGCGCCAGTTCCGGTTGCAGTGGCCATACGCTGACCAGCGCGAAGGCAACCAGCGGTAACAAGACGATCTGCGACGCGGCGCCGACAAGGAAGTCGCGCGGACGCTTCGCTACCCGGGCAAAGTCGTCGAAGGTCAGCCCCAGGCCCAGCGCGAACATTATAAAGGCCAACGCGATTGGCAAAATAACGTCGGTCACTACACTCATAAAATCCCCCTACCGCCGGGATTACCCTTAATCCCGCACTGACGGTTCGCCGTTGAAATACGCGGCCGTTAAATACTCAGATCGAGCATGTTGTAATCTTTGAGATCGGCCTTTGCGGTCTCGTTCCAGTGATATTCCGCCCCGTCATCGACGAAAGGTTTGTAGGCAAATGGCGTTTCGTCGGGGAAGCGCTGGCGGCGTGCGTCGATGCCATAGCCGATCACCCGCGCCCGTTTGGCGATGCGCGCCGCGTCATAGACCGCCGGCGCGTTGTGCAATCCGCCGCCCTTCACGCCGAGCACGGACGAACGGCGGTGGAATCCGAAATTGATCGTCACCCGCCAGTCCTCGCTGGTGTTGGCGAACGAGCCGTGCAACGCCTGGCGATTACAAATGGCGACGTCGCCGGGCGCGCAGATCATCGGCACCGCATCGGGCAGCCGGTCCGATCCCGCCGCCGCAGCCATCGCCTTGATGTCGACTTTGCCGAGCTTGTGAGTGCCCGGCACCACCCACACCCCGTTGGCCGCCGTGCAGCCATAGAGCTGGCCCATGAAGTTGAAACCATGGGAGCCCTGATCCCAATTTGGGCTGTCCCAATGGGTGGCGCCATCCTGATGCCAGGCGACCGACGCGACGCGGCCAGGTTCTTTCAGAAACAGCGCCTCGTTGAACGGGACGAAATCTTCGCCGTTGATTTGCGCGGCGACCGCCAATAGCTGGGGATGACCATAGGCCCGCAAACATGCCTCGGAAAACTGCAGGTCGCCAAGAATCAGATAGACGATTTCTTGAGGCGCATCGACCGCAGCCTCTGGCTCGCTCATCTTCACCGGGTGGCGGCCGCTGGCCAGGTCCGTGCCGCCGAACGGATCACCCAATGGCTTCGACCAAAACAGGGTCGCACCTTGGCAATCGGCGGCCAGCGCGGGACGACCTTTGGCGTCGACCGGCGAGCCCTGCTCGCTGGGCAACCGGTCGATAATATCAATCACATCGGCTTCGATATCCGCCAGCTCGTCGGCGCCGAGTACATCTTCGAAAATATAAAAACCGCAGCGCCAATAGGCCTCGACGATATCTTCGTGCAGGCTACCATCCGGATTGAAACGGATCCGCCCGCGATTGCCAAGAGCCGCCGCCCGCTGTTCACCGGCACGGAGATAGTCTTCCATCGCCGCGGCGTCTTGGTCGTGACCGCGCACCGCTACCTGCCCATCTGGCCCAGCATGCGTTCGTTATGGCGCTCACCGGCGGCCACACCGGCCGGGAAAGCTTGATCCAGTCGCGCGAATATATCCGCCGTTAGGGTGATGTCGCCGGCGGCGACGTTTTCTTCCAGATAGGTACGGCGCTTGGTCCCGGGGATCGCCACCACATCGTCGCCACGCGACATTACCCAGGCCAGCGCCACCTGAGCCGGCTTACAATCAAGTTCGCTGGCAACGTCTTGCAGGGTTTCCACCAGACTAATGTTTTCGGCGATGTTCTCGGCTGCGAAACGCGGGAAGTTGTGGCGTCGGTCGCTTTCGTCGAGATCCGTCGCCGCGCGAATGGTGCCGGTCAGAAAACCGCGCCCCAAAGGTGAATAGGCGATGAAGCCGATACCCAGCTCGCGGCAGACCGGCAGAAATTCTTCCGCCGCGTCGCGCGTCCATAACGAGTATTCGGTTTCCAATGCGGTAATCGGATGGGTGGCATGCGCGCGGCGCAGCGTGTCGGCGCCGGCCTCGGATATCCCGATGGCCCGCACTTTGCCCTCTTCGACCAGCCGTGACATTTCACCGATCGTATCCTCAATTGGCGTCGCCACATCGACCCGGTGGATGGAATAGAGATCGATATAATCGGTGTTCAGGCGTTTGAGGCTGGCCTCGCATGCGCTGCGAACGAATTCAGGGTCGCCGCGCACGCCCTTACTGCCGTCGGTATCGGTGAACAGGCCGAACTTGGTGTTGATCAACGCCGCATCGCGCCGACCGGTCAGCGCTTTGGCAATCAGCTCCTCGTTCTGGCCGCCGGCATATTCGTTGGAAGTATTGAACAGCACCACGTCCAACTCCAGCGCCCGATGCATGGTGGCAATCGATTCGCCGTCGTCGGGTTCGCCATAGCCGAACGACATGCCCATACAGCCGAGGCCAATCTCGGACACTTCCAACGCACCAAGCTTACGTGTTTTCACGGTTCCGATCCCCTCACGTCATAATCTTGCCGACCTTATGGCGTCGCGGCGGCCTATGACAATCGGAAATCTGTCAGGGCACGGGAAGATGGGTAATAAAACGATACGTTCGAAGAACCGCTGTCTAGTCCCTCACCCTTCCGGGGCGACAATCAGACAATCCTGGCTTCGCGTTTTCAGGGTGTCGCACAAGGACGTTGCCGCCGTCCGGTCCGCCAGGGGACCGGCCTGCACGCGGTAGAACGTACCCTCGGACAACTCGGCCAGTTGGACATGCAACTCCAGCCCGTCCAACAGGTCTTGGTTGGCCTGCTGTAGCTTTGACCATACAGCCGCGGTCTGCTCTTGGCGGCGCAAGGCAATCAACTGCACGCGCCAGCCTTTACCGTTCATCGTCTGTGGCAGCGGGGTGGAAATTATGGCGGCCGCCTCCTCAGGCGAGCTGAGGGGCAGTGCGGGTGGCGACGTCGTCTCGGCGGCGGGCCGTTGGCGACATTTCCCGGTCCTGCGGTACCAACCGGACGGACCAGTTTCGACGCTGTCTGCGCACTATTGCGTGCCTGGCGTTCTTCGACACGGGCTAACGCGCGACGCCGCTGTTGGCCCGACATTAGCGGTTCGAGCAATAGCCGGGCCTTGGTCGCGCCCGCATGGCCCTGCGCGGCGGCCAGCGAGTACCACATATAGGCTTGTTCATAGTCGCGTCGGGCGCCATCGCCATTTTCGTACATCGCGCCGAGACTGCTCTGGGCCAGGGCATACCCCTGCGCCGCCGACAGCCGGTAGAACATCACCGCCTTGGCATAGTTCTGCTGCACGCCGTAGCCGTTGCGGTACATGACCCCAAGATTATTCTGCGCGATGGCATAGCCTTGAGTGGCCGAAAGCTGGAACCATTTGATGGCCTCGCCATAATCCTGACCAACGCCGTGGCCGCGCGCGTATAACAGGCCGAGGCTGGCCTGAGCGTTCGCGTCGCCACGTCCCGCCAGGGGACGCCAATGCCCCAATGCCGCTTCGTAGTCGCCGCGTTCATAGGCCGCGACGCCTTCGGCTATATCCTGCGCGGCGGCCGGTGCGGCCAACACCGCCAGCGCGACGAGAAGGGCGGGGAGAGACGGTTTCATGCGCCTAGCCTAGCACCAACCTGGCCCTAAAAAGAAACGCCGGCGCCGCAATTGGCCAAAAAGCGTCAAAATGGCGCTTATTTGGGCCATTTTGCGTGTATTTGGAGAATTTTTAGGCGCACCGTATAATGGCCTCATCGCCTGAAAAGTGTAGATCGCGAGGAAGATTAAGGGGGTTTAAACGGGGGTCAAACCGGGGAGAAACCGATGCGCGCCTATTTCTATCTGCAAATGATGCTGCACCGCCTGACCAAAGACAGGTCCGGCCAATTCGCCAACGCCTATTTACAAATCGTGGCCGCTGGCTCAATAACCGGGCCGAAAACTCACACCAGCCGTTCCGGCGACGAGAAGGCGCGATGGCCAGGTTCAGAGACATCAAGACCTTGCAAAAATTCGCTGTCGTTCATGCCTCGATTCACAACCACTGCAATCAAGATCGCCACCTCCACTGCCGAAATATTTCTATGGAGAACCGCGCCGCCGCGTTCGCTGAGTGGCGCTAACTGGCAACTTGAGAAGTTTGACTGTATTTGATCAGCTAATTCGAGCTCAATTACTCTGACACTGCCGGCTAAGTCTTTGAAAAGAGTGGTGGTGGACGCAGTCTTGAGCGAACCCGTCTCTACGCAATTTCCCTGTTTAACAGGGAAAGAACAGGGAATTTTCTAGGGTCGTCAGACCACTCGCGGCGGAACGATCTCATCGGCACCAGCCCTGTACAAAATTTTATGCTGCAGTGCAATAAATACATTGGTAAAACATAGTGTTTATGCATATCTGTAGCGGGCAACAAGGTCGTTGTGCACCGCAATATTTTTGCAGCATTTGAGGGAGTTAATGCAATGACTGTAAGGCGCAAAAACTTGATCTGTCATGTCATGCAGCGACATCGTACACGTGATGCAGCCCACTGAGCACGGGTCGCGCGACAACGTCGGTCCCTTTCCGGCTTGCGCCGGGCGAAGGAGGCGCCTGCGCGCACGGCGCCTGTTGCCCGACCGACCGGTGGGGACGCCAAAGGTTGAAGTAGGTGACATACTCGGCCAACACGCGATGCAGATGCCGCTCGTTCAGGATCAGATAGTGGTCCAGACATTCAGTTCGGACCGATTTCACCCATCGCTCCGCGATTGCGTTGGCCCGGGGTGATCTGAACGGGGTTCGGATCGATGTAATGCCGAGGTTGCGGATCCGGCGATGGAAGACGGCTCCGTAACGACTGTCGCGGTCGTGGATGAGAAAACGCGGTGGCGCACGATCCCAACCGCATGCCTCCACGATTTGCCGTCCTGTCCACTCGCTTGTCGGGTGCCGTGTCGTGCGGACATGCACGACTTCCCGACTGCCGTGATGAACAATGAAAAAGACGTAGATTGTCCGGAACAGGATCGTCTGAACGCAGAAGAAGTCACAGGCCCAGATCTCCTGAGCATGGGAGGAGAGAAAACTGCGCCAGTTCGGCGATGGCTTTCCTCGATGGATGCCTCGCATATACTTCGCGACGGTCCTCGCCGAGACCTTGAAACCCAGCTTGACCAGCTCCGCCTGGATACGTTTCTGTCCCCACAGGAAGTTCTCAGTTGCCATGCGGCGAATGAGCGCCTTCACTTCCGACGAAATCGTTTTTCGTCCCAATCTTCCTCGAGGTCGCGAGCGCCAGCGCCAGTAGGTTTTCCATCCCCTACGGTGCCATCCCAGCACCGTTCCGGGCGTCACGATCAAAAGCGATTTTCGCCAGCGCGGGTACCACCGAGATGCCAGAATCCAGAACCGACGATCCGGGTTCTGCAATCGTGGCCGCGAACGCCGTCGTTGCAGAACCAGAAGTTGCTGACGAAGGCAAAGATTTTCAGCAACCAATGACGCCTTCGGCCTGAAGAATGCCACAATCGCCCGCACCACCCAGAATACCAAACCAGTCCCCCGCTTTTCTTTCTCTTAGTGGAAGCTTTTCACGATGGTTCAATCACGGAAAGTGGCGCAGATCTAATTTTTGCGCCCTACAGGCGCCAGTTCAATCCGGGAGTTGGCTCGGCTAGAAGGAGTCGACCCGAGCGACATCGGGCACAATATGCAGCTCGCTTTCCTGGCTCCGGACATTACCGAAGCTATCCTCGCAGGCCGTCAGCCGGTCGAATTGACGGCCCACCGCCTGAAGCGCATCGGCGCACTACCGCTCGAATGGGGTCACCAACGCGCTCTTCTCGGCTTTTCCGCCTGAAAAACCGGCTCGATTATAAGCATCAACAGCCCGAAGAACGGGTCGTCAATTTCGCCGACGGAGACTTTCTGGAAAATTCACCGGGATCCCAGCGTTATCACCGTCTCTGCACCGTGATTATTACCAATAAACCGCACCAAACCGGCGGTCACTCCCGCGTCGTGCACCAGCGGTCTCGGAGACCGTCGGTGCGGAGGGTGGGTGGTGGGCCGTGAAGGGCTCGAACCTTCGACCTAGTGATTAAGAGTCACCCGCTCTGCCAACTGAGCTAACGGCCCCACGCAAGGAGTGCGGGATATAGCAAACCGGCCTGGGGCTGTCGATAGGCGGTGACGGGAGCCGAATCGCGCCACTGGGGGTGGCCCGTTAGGCCGCGCCGCGGCGGTTGATATAGATGCCCCGGTGGAGCCAACAGCTCATCACCAACCCGAAGCCGATCAATACCGTCAGCAGGGCCGTACCACCATTGGAGATCAGCGGCAGCGGCACGCCAACCACCGGCACCAGCCCCATCACCATGGCGATGTTGATGAATACATAAAGGAAGAAATTGACCACCAGGCCCATCGCCAACAATCGGGCGAACTGGCTGCGGCAGCGGAAGGCGATGAAAATGCAATAGCCGATCAGCATGGCGTACAAGCCAATGAGCGCGGTGCCGCCGACCAGGCCAAACTCCTCGGCCAACATGGTGAAAATAAAGTCGGTCTGTTTTTCGGGCAGGAAGTTCAGATGGCTTTGGGTGCCCGACAAAAACCCCTTGCCGAACAGGCCACCGGAGCCCAGCGCGATCTTCGATTGCATGATGTGATAGCCGGCGCCCAGGGGATCGGATTCCGGGTTCAGGAAGGTCAGCACTCGCTGCTTCTGATAGCCGTGCAGGAACTGCCAGCCGATCGGTATGGCCGCCAGCCCAGCGCCACCAACCACTAGGAATTGCCAGACCCGGGTGCCGGCCAGCCACAGCATGGCGAGGCCAATCAGGCCGAGAACGCCGGCGGTGCCTAAATCAGGCTGGCGTAGCACCAGAGCCATCGGCGCGGCGATGAGGATGAGTGGCAGGATAAGATAGCGAGCGCGGCCGGCATCGTCGGCTTCGAGCCCATGAAAATAACGCGCTAGGGCCATCACCAAGACGATCTTCATAGTTTCCGACGGCTGTAGCTGAATGACCGTAAGATCAAGCCAACGCTGGGCACCCATGCCCACAGAACCCATTACCTCGACCGTCGCCAGCAGAATGAAACTGAGCCCGTAGAGCGCATAGGACACTTTGAGCCAAAACCGGATATCGATGACGGCGATCACCAACATCATCACCACCCCAACGCCAAAGCGCACCATTTGACGCGAGGCCCACGGGCTTAAATCGCCGTTGGCGGCGGAAAACAGCATGGCGAAGCCGATTCCGGCAATCAGCGAAATCATCACCACCATTTCCCAATTGAGGTGGATCAGTTTTTCGCGCAGCGACAGCTCGGGCGAGCCGAAATCTCCAACCCGCGACATCGCCGCCTACACCTTGCCGTCGGCCGAGCGCGACCCGGCGACGTCAGCGCCCGGGGCTTGGCCCGCCGGATCCCGCTTTAAGGTCTCGACCATGATGTCGCGGGCGATCGGCGCCGCGACGCTGGAGCCACCGCCGCCGTGCTCGACGACAACGGACACCGCATAGCGTGGCGCCTCGACCGGCGCGAAGCCGACAAACAGCGCATGATCGCGCCGCTTCCACGGCAGCTGATCGTTGCGCAAAATCCCGGCCGCCCGCTCGGCCCGGGTAATCCGGCGCACCTGCGACGTACCGGTCTTCCCGGCCATCGCCATGCCCGGCACCATGATGCGGGCGCGGTAGGCGGTGCCACGACGGCTATTGGTAACCCGCCCCATTGCTTTGAGGACCAGATTAAGATGGGTTGAATTAACCCCGATATCCGGCACCGGCGCATCGGAGCGGCCGCTCAGACTATCGCTGGCCATAACATCGCGGGCAATGAACGGTGTCACCGCCTTACCGCCATTGGCGAGCCGGGCCGTCATTGTCGCCAGTTGCAGCGGCGTGGCCAGAACAAAGCCTTGGCCGATCGCCGACACCAACGTCTCGCCCTGTGCCCAACGCTGACCGATGATGGCACTCTTCCAGGCTTTGGTGGGGATAAGCCCGGGCCGCGAGCCGGGGATATCGAGATCGAGCTCTTGGCCGAGCCCAAATCGCTTGGCCATATCGGCGATGCGGTCGATGCCAACCCGGCGCGATATCTCGTAGAAATAGACGTCGCAGGACTCAGCGATGCCCTTGTTCATATTCGTGTGGCCATGCCCTTGGCGTTTCCAGCAGTGGAACTTGCCATCACCCAGAGTAAGGCTGCCGGAGCAGAAAAATGACGTCTCGGAATTGATCAGCCCGGCCTCAAGTGCCGCCAGAGCCACGATCATCTTGAAGGTCGAGCCCGGCGCATATTCACCGGCGATTGCCTTATTGCGCAGCGGCGCACGTTCGTCGTCGGCAAGCGCGCGCCATTCGGTCTCGCTGAGGCCGTTGGTGAAGTTGTTGGGGTCGAAGGTCGGTGTCGAAGCCTGCACCATCGTTGCGCCAGTATGAACGTCGAGCACCACAACCGAACCGGTCTGATCGCCCAACGCCTTCATGGCCGATTGCTGCAAGGCGGTATCGAACGTCAGAACCAGGGTCTGGCCGGTTTGCCCTTCGCGCCGGCCCAACTCGCGAATCACCCGGCCGAGCGCGTTGACTTCGAGTTGGCTTGATCCCGCACGTCCGCGTAGGGCCAAATCGAACGTGCGTTCGACACCACTGCGGCCGATGCGAAACCCGGGGAGTTCTAGCAGCGGATCGCCAGTCTGATGCTTGGCGGCGGCAGCGCCAACATAGCCCAGAATGTGCGAGGCCACGTCGCCTTGCGGATAGAACCGCCGGTCGCCCACATCGATGATGACGCCGGGTAGGTCTGGTGCGTTCACTTCGATACGCGCCACATCTTCCCAGTCCAAAAATTCACGCACCAGGACCGGAACGAACTTCCGCTTGCGCCTTACCTCTTGCAGAATTCGCGTCCGCTCATCGGCGGACAACGGGATCAACAGGCCCAATCGGTTGAGGGTCTCATTGATATCCGGCGTATTTTCCGACTTAACCAGCACTTGGTAGTTCTGCTGGTTGACCGCTAGGGGCACACCGAAACGGTCGACAATCTGTCCGCGCGAGGGCGCCAAGAGGCGTAAGTTGATGCGGTTCTCGTCGGCCAGCATCTGAAAGCGGTCGGATTCGACGACCTGCAGGTAATACATGCGCCCGACGAGCGTCGATAACAGCGCGAATTTACCGCCCGCCAGGATAGCCGCGCGGCGCGAGAACATACGTTGGCGGTCACCGTCGCGATTGAGCATCAGGCCTCCACCATGCCGATAAATCGGCGCTGCGCATGGACCAGAAGCCAGGCGACCACGGGAAACAGAATTATCGTCATCACCAACGCGACCAGCGTCGTTTCGGGTGCGAGAAAGGTGCCGCGGGCCAAGGATGCCAATATCCAAGCAGCGAAGGTGGCGATCGGCGCCACCAAGGCAAACGCGCTCCAAAACACCCAGAACGGCTTGCCGGCGATGAAGCGCCTCTGATTGAGCACTAAGGCCTGCACGAGCAAATAGACCAGCGCATACATTCCAAAAGGCGCGCCCGCGACGGCGTCCTGCACGATACCGAGACCGAAGACCGCGGCGTAGGGCATCAGGTCGGGCCGGAACACCGCCCAATAGTAGAGTGAGATTAAGGCGAATGCCGGCGCCACGTCGCTCAATGTCGGTAAGGGTAAGGGCAATTGCCCGACCAGCACGAATAGAAAGGTCGTTGTCACCGGCACCAGATTCCGCAACCAACGCCGGATCAGCGTAAAACCGGAGAGTGCGTTCATTGCCCCGTCCCAAGCGTGCGCCGCGCCGGCGCCACCGGTACCTGCTCGGGCGCCGGCAAAATGCCATCCACGCCATAGTCCAGGATCACCGCTTGGTTCAAACGCGACCAATCGACAAAGGGCTGAACCGTGATGTCGGTGTCAGAAGCCTGAGCCACCGCCCCGACCACAAGACCCGGCGGATAGACACCACCATGGCCCGACGTGACGATACGGTCGCCAGGAGAGATCGGTGAATTGCCGGGCAGAAACTGAAGCACCGGGCGGGACGAATTATCGCCGCGGACAATCGCGCGGTCGCCGGTCGATTCCACAACAACGGGAATGCGCGAGTTGATGTCGGTCAACAGCAGCACCCGCGAGGTGCGTTCACCGACTTCGGCGACGCGACCGATAAGGCCACCCTGCCATATGACCGCCTGACCACGGCGAATGAATTGGCGCGAGCCAGCATTGATCAGGAGAGAATGGAAAAAGGCGCCGCCGGTGTCGGCTACGACCCGCGCGGTGACAAATTGGGA